>Ga0209164_1000501_pt1 | contig 90245 bp, 83 predicted proteins | sample MTBNYHSulfiMetaG_FD_187458 | JGI IMG/M metagenome (GOLD analysis project Ga0209164, IMG submission 187458) | Enrichment culture microbial communities from rom New York Harbor, USA that are MTBE-degrading - MTBE-NYH (New York Harbor Sulfidogenic)... | ecosystem: Environmental > Aquatic > Marine >... | reverse complement strand
GGATTGCCTCCCGTCTTTTTAAATATTACCTCACCTAATTCCTCTATATCTGTATAATTACATTCCAAATAATTGGATATCATAAGGCGTACATCGGATATATTTAATGAGCCAAGCAATAAATTATGAACATTTATTTTCTTTTTCCTTAAATCACTGATTATTAATTTTAACGGATGATTTTTACCAACCTCATTATCACGATATGCACCTATAAAAAAAAATCTCTCTTCGCCTAAATTGGATATCAATGTTTTTATCAGATTAAGACTTGCTATATCTGCCCATTGCAGATCATCAATAAACATTATAAGAGGGCTGGCCTCGCCTGTGAATACATTGATAAATTTTTGAAAATACAATTGAAACCTGTTTTGATTCTCCAAGGGGCCTAATTCCGGTAATTTAGGCTGTTTGCCTATTATTGACTCCAATAAAGGGATAACATTTATTATTACCTGCCCGTTTGGACCAAGCTCTTTTAGGATCCTTGATTTCCATATTTCAAGCCTGTCCCGACTCTCTTCCAGCAGCCTGGCAATCAACCCTTGAAATGCCTGGATTATTGCCTTATAAGGTATATTTTTATCAAACTGGTCAAATTTGCCGTATATAAAGAAACTATTGTTCCTGAACAAATCATAATAAATCTTATTTACCAGGGCTGATTTGCCTACACCTGAATACCCCGAGATTAATAGACTCTCATTTTTACCGCTTTTAACATTTTTAAATAAATAATTAATAACTTTTATTTCTTTTTTTCTTCCAAAAAAAACATTAGGAGAATATAAATTAATCCTATCATTATCATATTTAATATTTAAATGGTCCATTTTTTTATGTCTTTATTTTTTAAGAATCAATCAAATAATATTTTTTATAAAACATTCTTCTTGATATATTCACTTGGAGTCATCGAAGTGTATTTTTTAAACATTTTATTAAATGTAGATTTAGATTTAAAACCAGATTCAAATGCAATATCTAAAATATTGCAATTTAATTTTTTATTATTTGATAAGCGTTTAATTACTTCTTTAATACGATAAGTATTAATAAAATCATAAAAAGTAACACCAACATATTCATTTATTACATAAGAAATATTATGACTTGTTAAATTTGTTTTTTCAGAAAGAACTTTAATATCCAATTCAGGATTTAAATATAATTTATCTTCTTCCATTGTATATAATAACTTGTTAAAATATTTTTTAGTTTTTTCATTGGATAAGCTAGATTTTTGATATTTAGACATTGAAATATTATTACTTGAACTTTTTATTTTATTAAAGTTAAAGTTATTTTCAATTGTTTGATTATTATATAAATTTAATCTTTTTAAAACATTGCTGATTTGTATTGCAAAATTTTCTAAAAGATTAATACTAGTATTACCAATTTCATAAATAATAAATCCTAATTGATCATAAACACAATAAAGGTTAATTATTACATAAATATTACCGCTTTTAGTTTTAAAGCCACCCGGAAGTAATTCTTTTGTTAAATATCTAACATTATTTGTTTCAATTATTTTAAAATCCTCATATGCAAATATTATTCTTGAATAATCTTTTATATTGCTGTCTTTTCCTTTATCAAAAATAGATAAATAACAGCTTTTTATACCGAATTTAGGCAAGACCGTCATTAAGAACCTTTTAAGTTGATCCAACTCAAATATATTTAAGAGCTCATTAGTTATCTCTAATAAATAAGTAGATTGTTTAATATTTATAAGTTCAAGATTATTTTGCAGTTTAATTACTATATTATTAATTAATTCACTTACTTTTAAAAATAAATCTATTACATATATTTTATATTTTTCATTATTTAAATTTATTAAAATATTCTCAAAAATAAATGCAATAATATATTTCCATGATACAATATCTATATTGCACAAAATTGATTCATTTATTATATCTTGTAATTTTTTTAAAAAATTTTCACCATTAAGACTGATTATAGAATCAAATAATGAATTTAAAATATCAGTGGTCCAATCATATATTTTAATTTTATCTTTAAAATCAAAAAACATATTTAACATTATAGATTTTATATTTAATGTTAATTCATCTTTTATTTTATTAAAATCATTTAGAAAAAAAATCTTTTTTCTTAATATAACCTTATTGGAAATATCTAATTTTTCAATATTTTTACATCCACAGGATTCCCTAATAATAATATCTGACGGCAAAACAATTTTTTTAATATCTTTATCATCTTTATTATTTAATTTTTTATACAATAAATTTATTGCCTTATACCCCATGTTAAATACAGGTTGATTAATAGTTGTCAATCTAGGTTTGCAATATCTGCCTTCAATAATATTATCAAATCCAATAACAGCTATATCATCAGGCACATTGATTCCTCTTTCCTGTAATTCTTCTATAACTCCTAATGCAGTATAATCATTTGACCCTATTATTAAATCAATGTCTTCTTCTCTTTCATCAAGAAGTATTTTTACTGCTTCCTTTCCAGAATTTTTTAAAAAATTGCCTTGAACAACAAGCTTTTCATTTAGTGTCATTTTAAACTCATCTAAAACACTTTTAAATACCGAAAATCTTATTTCAGCATCTACATTTTGTCCAGGACCTTTAATAAAGGCTATTTTATTATATTGATGCACTTTAATTAAATGAATTAATAAATCCCTAAAAGCTTTTTTATTATCAATCAAAATACTGGATATCCCCTCAATTTCGATACCTATGCTGATAATTGGGATAGAAGAATATCTGTTATAAAAATCTATTAATTTCTGTTTTGATATATAGGATCCTATAGAATTAGATACACCAATAATTCCATCAAGATTATAATTACTTGCAAGATCAAATACGGCATTTTGATTTGATTTTGTATGGAATGGAGATTCAATCTCGCTTCCAATAAAACATAATAAATTAATATCATGTTTTTTTACAAATTCTTTCATACCATAAAACATAGTAGATACATAATAATTATGTATATGATTAACAAAAAAGCCGATCGTATATCTTTTTTTACCCAATTTGGAAGAATGATTATTTATTTTATTATTAGGTCTAATTTCCTCAGAGTTTATTAAAACATTATTATAATTCTTATATTTATTATAATTATATTCATTTAGAACTTTGAATTCTTTATTAAATATTTCAATAAAATTTTTATTTGAAGGCATACATCAAAACCTTTTTTTTACTGTTATACTATATTATATACATATTAGTATACAACTTCGTCCACGCCAATTGGCGCGCACTAAATATTTCATAATTAATATTATATTACAAAATATATTTTTCTATAAAAAATACTATTTTACATAAATATTAATTATCATAGATATATATTATTGATTTTACAACCATTTATATAATTAATAAATATACCATCTGGCATATATTTATTATATGTCAGATTCAAATAAAATTCAATGGAGGAAGCCAATATTTTTTTATAAATTTTATAAAAAATTTAAAATTTAAATATATATTATAAATATTATTATAGCTATAATAAATATTTTTTAATATCCTTAAAATGTTTAAACTTATTTTTCTTTTCAGCATTTGATTTAAATAATCCAAACCAATCACAGCATTCTACGGTAAAACCAATAAAAGCATTATATTTTGCCGTTATTACATTTTTATCTCTTACAAGATCACTATTAATAAAATTTTTTCTTGGGAATGGATCATTTTCTTGATTTACAATAAAATAATCTTCACAAAGAGTTGTAGTGTATTTTACTTTTTCTAATATACCGGCTCTTGCTAAAAAAATTGGCCCGGCACATATCGCAGCAATTAATTTGTTGCTATAATATAATGATTTTATCAATTTTATCAGATCAGCATCATATTCGTATTGCCAGCCTCCGGGAATTAATAAACCGTCAATATCATTTAAATTTATAAAATTATTTATTAATATATGCGGTTTATAATGAATACCGGCTTTTGATATTATTAAATTATTATTTGCGATAGTTATTAATTCTTTATTATAAAGCCCTAAATCAAAACTTAATATATTACATGCAAATATAATTTCCCAATCCGCCATTTCATTATAAAAATAACAAAGTATTTTTCCCAAAATTTATCCCTTATTCATTTTTTTTATAATATTTTTACCCCAATTTATTGCATTTATTATATCCATATCATCCGGATGTCCAATTGCCTTTGTTATATTATCATATTTATCAGGTATCTTTTCCTTTACCCAGGCAACTGCTTTTTTATTTTTATTCTCACAAGTACAACTCCAATTATCAATTATTACACCATTTTTTTCCTGTATAATTTTTACTAATTTACTAAAACATTTTTTTGGCGATTCATCATCTATTGAAGCCGTGTGAGTTAAAAATAAAGCAATTTTTAACTCATAGAAATTTATTTGTTTAAAAAAATCTTTCATTTTATCGGGTATACCATCTCCATGTACAGGCATCCCAAGAATTATTAAATTATATTCCTTTATACTTTGATAATTATAAAAACCTGATAAATTAAAAATATCAACTCTACCAGGTATTTCTTTAGCAATTGAATAAGCTAATTTCTTTGTATTCCCTGTTTCTGTATAATATACTACTAATGTATCCACTGAATTATCCATATTATATTTATAATTTTTTATTCTCTTATAAAAGATAATATTATATTTATAAACATAAAGTATAATATATAAAATTATTGTTAAAATATATTATTAATTATTTTTTTATAAAATTGTATATTATCAGTAATTTTCTGCATATTATCAAGTATAAAAAATGTTCATAAATTCAAATGGCTAGCTGCCTTTTTTCCTGTATTGAGTGGGGCTAAATCCGGTATAATTTTTAAATACTCTCCCAAAATGAGACGGATCATGAAAACCGATTCTATCCATGATTTCATAAACTGTACTATTTGTATCACGAAGCATAATACATGCAATTTGTATTCTTATCTTAGTCAAGTATGAAATAATGCTTAATCCAATCCTCTTCTTAAAATTATCCGATAAAGTAGTTCTGTTAGTACAAAATATTCTGGATAATTCTTCAATCTTTATCTTTTTGTCATAATTGGAGTGTAAATAAATTATAACTTCATTCATCTTATCACTGTTTAAAAAATTATCATTATAAATTATGTTTTTCTCGTCAACTTCATTTGCATCAATAAAAACCCTTCTTACCAAATATAATAATTCAATAAAATACGATCTATTTTTACAAGGCCAAAATTCATCATTTTGTGTTTTTAATCCGTTATTTATTTCATTAAAAAGATGTAATATTTTGCTATAAGCAACTGGAAGTAATTTTATTACTGAAGGCTTATTTATATCTTTAACAAAGGGTTCAAGCATAAACAAATCCTGCAACTCTGTTTCAGTAAAGCTGCCTAAATCATGTAATATATTATAAAATCCAAAAGAATAATTAATTACTTTAGGATGAAAATAAATACATTGAGCCTCTAATCCATTTTTTTTAATTAAAAATAATTTGCTTTTTTCATTAATGCATAATACAGAGGGGGAATCAACAGCATATTCATTTTCATCTATTTTTAGTATACAGCTCCCGCTATATATTAATATTAATTTAAATCGGTTATTGATTTCATTAATATATATAAAATCTTCATTAAAATTACTGTAAAGAGCCAGTTTGTAATCTTTATGAAAATTAATACCGTAAGTAAATAAACTCATATTAATATTATTAATATGAATATTAATATAAGTAAAGTTAAAAATATTAATGTCAGTGATATTTTTTATAATTTTGCAGAAATAATATTAGATAAAAATATATGTTTATTCAAATATAGTTTTATCACTATCCTGCTGCTTTATATCTATCTTTTTAGATTTGCTCTTTGATTTTTCTTTTGATTCTATATAACTCTTTTTATATTTTTCAACTTCTTCCAATAAATCATCTTTTTTCTTAAAAATATATTCTTTAAAAACCTGAAATTCATCTTTACCGTCTTTAAAAGATTTTTCCCAAATTTCTTTAATAGATTCTTTTGTTAATTGTCCGTTAACCTCTATATATCTTTTAGTTAATATTGCAATAGCATAAGTACCCGCATATGCTACAGCAGCATTTATTGCCCAGCCAATAACAGGTACTAAACTGCATAATATTTTTGATGTTATTTTAAAGGTCAACCCTGCACCGATAACTCCACCAACCATTTTTAAGAATTCTTTAGGATCAATCTTAAAATTATATAAGTTAGAAATCTTTGAAATCATACCGATCTGAATAGGTGCTAATAATGCAAAATCAGCAATTGGTAAAGGTAAAAATCCTATTACAGCGCTTATTGCAGAAAATTTTCTTACAGAACTATTAAAAACAAATACCTTCATTTCATTAATATTATAAAGATCAAAATTAAATCCTGTATTTTCTTTATCTATCTTTAATAATTTACCTATCTCTGATAATCTTTTTAACTGCGGGTCATTAAAATAAAATATAGAAGTTATATCCCTTGCTATATCAAAATATTTCTGTTTATCTTTATCATCGATTGCAGTACTTATGGATTTAATAATTTTTAAGTCCTTTTGTAAAAGAAATTCTTCATTGATATTAACAAATGAAATATTTTTAATTTTTTTAGAAATAACTTCTTTAATTTTATTAATTTGCTTTTCCGTTACATTGATATTGTTAACAGGATATATTAATAATGATAAAATGTTTTCATCCATCAAAAACTCCTTTTTAATCCAATGCTCTTTTTTTGGAATTTACGAATCTATAAAAATCATTTATATTTCTTACAATTATCTTATTTGGTGGTACTATTGAAATTCTATTTTGTTTTTGAAAATGAGCTAATATCGATTTACATTTCATTATATCCATTGCACACCAATTTGCCACCTGATCAGGTGTTATTTCAAAGGTCACCTCTTTTGTTTCAGAAAGATTTAAATTTCTATTTTCAGCCAGCATTACAAATACATCCGCCACCTTTGCATCCACATTAGGCAATGTAAGTATTCTTAAACGCCTTTTTTGATCATAAATCCTATTAGCAAAAATTTTTAATAATTTAACTGCCAGTTCCGGTTTCGAAGTCATTAAAACTTCAAAATTAGCCTTATTAAACTCCAAAGCCTTAACATCATCCATAGCTACAATTGTAGCACTTCTTGGAGCTTCTTCAATAATTGCCATTTCACCAAAAATTTCTCCAGGCTGTAAAATATCTAAAATTTTTTCCTTGTCAGCTAATATTTTTGTTATCTTTACTCTTCCTTCAATTAAAAAATAAAAGTTATTACCCGGCTCATATTCGCAAAAAATAATATCACCTTTGCTGAAGGTAACACCATATTTATCAAAAAATTCTGGACCAAAATCCATAGATTGAGCCATTATACCAACTCCCTTAAAGCTTTTTGAGCTTTTCTATAAATTTTATCACTCTGATTTGTAGAAGAGATTATATTATTAAAATATTTTTCAGCTTTTGTGTTATCACCGATTTTAGAAAAAGAACTGCCTATATAAAATAAAATTTCATTTTTTTCTACATAATCCGGATGTTTAGATAGAAAGCTTGAATAATGATTAATACATTCCTTAAATTTATTCAAAAAAAACAGACTTTTCCCAATTTCATAACTGGCTAATACTCTTTCTTCTTCTGTACCTACATTTAATACCTTTTTAAAAGTATTAAAAGCGTCAAGATATTTACCCTGACTCATAAAAGAAACACCCTTATAATAAATTTTACCGCCTTCTGATTTATTATTGTTGTCCATACCGGAATCAAATCCAAAATCATTATCAATATCTTCAACATCACTACTTTCAATAAAAGGGGATTCATCAAAATTTTCAAAATCATCACTATCTTCATCTTCCATCGATGGAGCAGGACCCCCTCCGTCCCCGTAAGAATCAAGTGAATTTTTTGCAAGTTCATGTCTTTTTTTAGCAAGTGTAGCGTATTTCCCGCCGGGATAATAATGTATATATCTTTGATAAACCGTCATAGCCTGCTTATATTTTTTATTCTTTAAATAATATTCACCTATATGAAAAAAATCATCGGCAGGTTCACTGGCTACTCTATTACTGACAAGTCCTTGAACCTGTTTTCCAACCTTTCTTAATTGATTTGAGAATGCTTTAAGCATTTTTAAAATTATTTTTGTATTTTTCATTATCAATATTTCAAATTCTTGTGCGGAGAATTCAAAAACAATAGAGTCTGTAACTACTTTTGCCGTTTCCTCTCTGGGGCATCTGATTAGACCTGATTTAACACCAAAAAACTCACCTGTCGTAATCTGATCTATTACTTTTTCACCAATCTGTATATCATCATAAATTAAATTAACTTTACCTTCTTTTAATAAAAAAACAGAATCAGCTTTATCTTTTTCAAAATATATAATTGATCCCGGTTTAAATTTTTTTACTTGAGGGGACATAAAATAACCTCATATTTATCATAACTATAAATATTTAATTTAATATTCGACTTAATTATCAATTAATTCAATAAATTCTATTCTATATTTTAACATAATTCAACTAAAAACTGTTATTTTTTTTATTTTAACATTTTTAATAAATAATGAAACTCTTTTTTACATATTGTTTTACCTGAAAAATTATTTTATTATTTATATATAGATATTTTTCATATATTTGATAATTGTATAATTTGATTAAATATCTAATTGATTAAATATTTCTTTAATCTGCAAACTCTTATTCATAGTATAAAAATGTATACCAGGCAAATTATTTTTTAATAAGTCATTAATTTGATTAACTGCATATTCTATACCTATTTTCTCAATTTCATCTTTAAAATCTTTATTAGCGTCCAGCTTCTCGTTTAACTTAAACGGAATCTTTGCACCGCATAAAGAAGTAATTTTTGTAATTGCATTATAATTTAGTATTGGGAAAATACCTGGTACAATAGGGACATTTATTCCTTTTTTTACTGCCAAGTCTCTAAATCTATAAAAATCATTATTATCAAAAAAAAGCTGTGTTATAATAAGATCCGCACCGCTGTCGACTTTTAATTTTAAATAATTAATATCATCTTCTAAACTTTTCGATTCTTGATGTCCTTCAGGATACCCCGCAACAGCAATAGACCAGTCATTATATTTTTTTATAAACTCAACAAGTTTATATGCATATTTAAAATCATTAAAAGATTCATTATAAAATGATTGATCCTGCGGTGGATCACCTCTTAAAGCAAGTATATTTTTAATATTTTTTTCTTTTAAATCATCCAGTACAGTAATAATTTGCTCTTTTGATGTATTTACACATGTAAAATGAGCTACAACTTCAATATTTAAATTATTTTTTATATATGAAGCTATTTCTACGGTCCTGTCTCTTGTAGTGCCACCTGCCCCATAAGTAACAGAAACAAAATCAGGATTTACCGGCTTTAAATCTTTAATTGTCTCATATAATTTAGTAACATCATATTCTTTTTTCGGCGGAAAAACCTCAAATGATTTTACTATTTTATTATTATTATAAATATCTCTTAAATACATAATACACCTGAAATTTTTATTAATCTTTTTTATTGGACTTAAACTATCAATATTTTAATTCATTGTAAAGGGAATTATTTTAAATTTGATTAAACTAAAAAAACAAAAAATTTTTATATTTATTTAGCTTCTCTTTAAATAAAAAAAGCTAAGCATAAAGCTTAGCTCTTTATAGGGTTGTTTCACACTCTCAATTTAATTGTTTTTGTTAACTGGGGATTCAGTTAAACATCTAGAAACAATAATTTTAATCACATTTTAAAGATCGGTTAATTAAAAACTTTCTTAAGTATTTTTTTAATTTTTTTTAAAAAAATTATAATTATGCATATTGCATATATTTTTCATATATTATGCAAATTGCATAATTATAATTATTTTTATTTATAAAATTATTCCTCTAATTATTTTATATAGAATGAATTACAGTATTTATTAATATATGGCATAATAAATGCTTATATATAAATGAAAGGTGAAAGAAAGCAATTAAATAATAAAAATACTTTTATTTATTTTTTTGCACTATTTTTGGTTGTTATCTTTAATTATTATATTAAAAATTAAAGATAAATTATTAAAAGGATGTTAAAATACGACATCCTTTTTTTATTTATTCTTTTTAATTATTTTATAAATATTAGTTTTATTATCTACAACACATATATTATTTTCTTCTACTATCGGTGATCCGATTAAAGGATTACTACTGACATCAACAAAATAATAATCACCTTTTATAATATTATAATTAAAAAGCTTACCATTGTCTGATGAAAAGTAAATATCATCATTAACTAATATTATTTTTTTTGTTAAAAACTTATTAATATCAGGTTTATTTTCGATCTTTACAATCTCAGAATATAAATTAAAATTATCAATATTCAATCTACAAAAATATCCATTATTCGCAACAAAATATAAATAATTATTCTTTAATATTATATTTGATACAATTCCTTTACCAATAGATAATTTTGAAACCGGATTACCATCATGCAAATAATTAAATTTATATATGTTTTTACTAATATCTCCTATTAAAATATATTTATCAGTTATCAGCGGTTTAGAAAATATTCTTTCATTCAAATTGTTTGACTGCCATATAATTTTATTCTTTTTAATATTATATAATCTAATAATTTTTTCATTTGAATACACAAAAAATAAATTATCTAAAAAATCCTGGATATATAATTGTCCCATCGCCTTTGGCAGCTCTTTTAAAATCGAAAATTCCTTTCCATTATAAATATATACATTTTCAGATCCGGCTATAAATAATTTATTATCAGTAATTATTGGAAAATCCCAATAACTGGGGCCTTTTTGTATTTTATAAATTTTTAATAATTCACCTTTATTATTTAATACAAAAATATTAACCGGACTTGAAACAACGAGTTCATTTTTAAAATTTATTACAGGTGTTGTTATCTTCTTTAATTCATTATTTTTAAAATTCCATTTTAATTCACCATTTAATAAATCTATACAATAAATACTTTTATTAAAATCACTTGCCACATAAATATTAGCATTATCATGAGTTATAGCAGTATTTTTTTCAATTTGCTTTATATTTAAGTTATTATTGATTAAAGATACAGAAAATAATTCATCAATATCTTTTTCAGAAACTTTATCGGTTGTGTTCCAGTCTTCTTCAGTAATATAACTTTTAAATGTTTCATTTAGAATATCAATTTTACTCTCATATTTATTTAAAATTTCATCAATTTTACTTGTATTGGTCTTATTATTAATAATCTCTTCTTTAAGAGATATAATTGTATTACCTATTTCTTCCTCTAACTTTTTAATAGAATCATAAGGAACTTCTATTTTTTGATTCTTTAAAAGAACTATCTCTTTGTTAATTATGCTGATAACTTTGTCAGCTACACCAGGATCAACTGCTTTAATTTCTTCAATCTCTTTTTGAAACATTTTTGTCTGCACAAAAACCTGCCCTCTTTTTACCTCAACCTTTACTTTATCATCACTAACTGATACAACAAATTCCGTTCCTTTAATCCTGACATTCATTGACTCCGTTTGTATCTCAAAAATTGATCCGGGATAAAGCTCATCTGTTTTAGCAAAAACTTCTCCGATTTCCAATTTAAATTTTGTATCTTCCATTACCTTATCTTTAAATAATTTTATAACTTTAATCTTTGAATCTTTATTTACTCGTAAAAAATATTTTTCTCCGACTTGTAAATCAACTTTAGATTCCTCTCCTGTTACAATTATCTCCTGCTGCCTAATACTGTCATTTTTTGAAAGTTTCCTTTTTTTGTTTTCATTAATAATTTTATAAGCATCACCCTCGATATGAGTTACTCTGCAAATATCAAGATTTTTATTTGGGATTAAATATCTAAAATATACAAATAACGAAGAAATTATGATTAAAAAAAATAATGAAAATGAAACCGCATATTTAAAAACAGGATTAAATAAAAAAAAATTCGGAATATTAGTTTTCTTTTTTTTAAGTGTTTCTTGGTTACGGATTAAATTTTTAAGTTTTTCATCAATATGCACAGGAAGTTCTTCCATTTGATCCAATTTTTTAAATAGGGTTTTAAATTGTGCATCATCAAGCTTATCTATCCAATCCTTGTCACTATGCATTTATCAATCCTTATACAACACTTTTAATTCTTTTTTTAATGCCTCCCTGGCTCTAAACAATAAGCTTTCAACTGATGAAACCGATTTTTTTAAAATTTTTGCTATTTCTTTTTGAGATTTATCATCATAATACTTTAATCTTAATAATTTTGAATACTTTGGTTTTATTTTATCTAATGCGAGATTCATCAAGACTACTTTTTCTTTTTCATGTATTTCTTCAACAACATTATTTTTACCGGGGCTATTTTCATCAAAAGAATCCTCATTTTTTTCTGATTCCCGATACTTATTACGCAAATAATCTAAAAATCTTCTATTAGCTATTTGCAGCAGCCAGCCCAATATCTTGTTTTGATCTTTTAAATTAGGGGCAGAAACAAGAGCAGAATAAATAGTATCACTTAATATCTCTTCCGCAACATCTTTATCCCCATTTACTTTAATAATCAGGTAGTTATAAATTTTTACTTTATACTTATTATATAGCTTCTCAAAAGCATCCGGGTCTCTTAAATTGATTCTTTGCAGATCTTCGTCTGTCCAAATAAAAATAAATATCATATCACTACTTTAGTCGAATTTAATAAATCAATCATGTATTTTTTAATTATATTTATAATAAAATATTTAGAATATTAAAAGCTTTTTTTAATATTATAGATATTAAAATTTTTATCAATTACATATATCTTTCCATTAATTAATACAGGAGATGCAATAAGAGGAATACCGCTTGATATATTAATTAATTTTGATTTTTGAGTATTAACATTATAGCAAAACAGACTGCCGTTATCAGAAGAAAAATAAATAAAACCGTCATGATATAATAATTTTTTTATTAAATATTTATCCGGATTTGGATTATTATCTATTTTATCCAGCCTTGTAAAACTAATAAACTTATCACTAATTACTGAATAAAAATATCCATTATTACCCACAAAAAATAATTTATTACCATAATATAAAATATTTGTCAGTACTCCTGTTTCTAGATTTAATATTTGGGGGGGTATTTTATTTTTAGCTGCTATATCATATCTATATAATTTTCCTGCTATATCTGCAACATACAAATAATTTTCAGCTTTTATCGGGCACATAAATACTCTTTGATAAAATTCATCTGATATCCAGCTTAATTTTTTTTCATACAAATCATATATTTTAATTCTCTGTTCATTTAAATCGACATAATATATAAATTGTGAATCACCATTAATATATAAAGGTCCCATAGCTTTTGGAAAATTATCAAGACTATTAAGCTTATCATCAGCAAATTTATAAATCGTTTCCGAAGTAGGTATATATAATTCATTATTAACAACAATAGGCGAAATCCAGTAACTGGGTCCCTTAATTAAATCTTTTTTTATTTTTATATTGCCTTTACTATCTAATATAATTAATACGCCGGGGCTTCCTATAACAATATTATCTTTGAAGGGCACTGCAGGACTGGTAATATTTTTTAAATCATTATGTTTAAAATCCCAGATTAATTTTCCGTTTTCAGAATCAATATAATATATTTTATTGTTAAAATCACTGGCAACAATAATATTATTGTTATCTGTTGTAATAGAAGTATTAATCTCTGATAATAATTCACCGGGTTTATTTTCTAATTTAACAACATTAAATATATAAAAGTCTTCATCTTCCTTTACTGCATCATTATAATCTTTATCATCTAACCTTTTTCTATTAAATACCGTATCTTTCTTTTTTTGAAACTTTAAAACCTTTGATATAATTTTATTTTTTTCATTTAATGATAATTTTCCTTCAATACTTACTTTATCATAAATATTATTTAATAATTCAATAAAATCATTATTTATCATATTTAAATCTTCTTTACTCATAAATAATGAAGAATTATCATTAATTATAATTTTATCATCCAATATTTTTTTTAACAATACATAAAGGTCTTTATCTTTTTTATGTATTTTCTTTAATATATCTGATTCAGCAATGAATTTATTTACTTCAACTTTACCTTTTTTAACTCTTAATGATATTCCCTTTTCTTCTGACGTAATAAGTAAAAATTGAGTTCCTGTAACATGAAAACTGGACAATCCTGTTAATACTTCAAAAAACGATTTAGATGTAGGTAAATTAATATTGAATTCAACTTTTCCTTCTTTTAAAAAAATTTTTGATCTTTCTGATTTGTTCTTTTTTACTAATGATAATAATTTAATTTCTGACATACTATATATATTTATAAAAGAATCATATCCAAGCTTTAATCTTAATTCTGTATCTTTATCTGTTTTAATCGTACTATTATTTTTAATATTAAAATTTGAATCAATTTTTTCATGCTGATTATTATCATCTATTATATAAACAATGCCCTCATAAGAAACAGGTTTAACAGTAATTTTATAAGAATGAAAAAAATAAAAATATGAAATAATTCCAATTAATATAACAACCAAGAAAAAAGTTAAAGATAATGTATATTTATTAAAAATATTTAAAAAAAAAGTGTTTTCCTTTATATCTTTACTTTCTATTTCCATCTTTTGCATTTCTATGAGTATTTTTTCTCTTAACATTTCTTTATGAGTTTTATTTTCAACTTTTGGGACTTCAAGATTCTTTAAATATTTAAATAATTTATCATTGTTATCCATTTTTTTTCCGCTTAATCAAGTAGTTTATTCAATTTTTTTAATATTCTATGTAATTTAGATCTTAATGTACTGCTGTTAATATTTAATATCCCGGAAATCTCGGCGTAATCTTTATTCTCAAAAAAATACATATTAATGATTATATTTTCAATTGGTTTTAAATTTTTCATAGCATTTTTTACCGATATAAAATCTATATATTTATCTATCTTATTTGCATGTTTAGACTCCAATAAATTATGTAATTGCATCTCTTCATCATCGATACTGAAGGTTTTTTTATCCTTCATATATCTATGATGCATAAGAACCTCATTTGTTGCAATTTTATAAATCCAGGCATTAAAATTACCTATTTTCGGATTTTTTTCCTTGATATTATTTAGAGCCTTTAAGAATGTGTTTGAAGTTATATCTTCTGCTGTTTCTTTATTTAAGACACTTTTGTAAATATAATTGAATATTTTATTATAATATTTATCATATAATTCTACAAAAGACTTACAGCTCTCATTAGAATCAACATATACCATTATTTAGCCATTTTTGAAAAACTTTACATATTAATTAATACCGATTTTATTATAATTTCTTTTTAAAATCAAGTTTAATATATACATGTAGGTTATTTGTTAAGTTATTTTTTTTACAAAACAGGACTATTTTAAAAGTAATATTTATAAACAAAATATTATGATTTTAATTATTATGTAGTATATTTATATATATAGCAAAAAAAATTTATATTTGATATAATTATTGTCGATTGATTAAATAAGGATTTTTTATATGAAAAAAATATGCATTTTATTTCTTTTAATCAATATATCAATATTATCATTATTTTGTGAAGAAATTAAGCTGGTTGTTGTAGAACAAAAAGGCATAATAGATATAAAAACATTGGATGAAAAATGGTTTATACCAAAAAGGAATGATATAATATCATATGGTACAGAAATAATTACGGGATTTCATTCTCAAATTTCATTAGAAATTGAAGAAAAATCCTATATCACTGTCAACCAGTTATCAAAAGTTAAAATAGAAAATATAATAACAACAGAAAATGATATCACAATAAATATAAATCTTATAAGCGGTTATATTGTAATACATGCAAAATCTCTAAACGCTAAAAAAATAAATATATTTGTAAACATAAATAAAAGCAATGTAGAATTTACTAATGCAAGCGGTGAAATATATTTAAGAGAGGATAAAGGGGCAATAATAAAGGCATTTACAGGCAGATTAAAAATAGGTTCTAAATTAGCTAAAATTTATTTTTTAAGGAAAAATGAAGTTTGCGGTATATCAACAGGAAACGTATTAATAGAAAGTGATTACTTTTTAAGAAGAAACATAAATGCAAAATCAAATACTCTATATGAAAAACAATTATCCGATGCTTATTATGATTTTTTATTTTTACCCTATACACAGGACTTTACCGTACCTGATTACCAGGATAATTTTAGACCGTAATTTTATTCATAATCAACATTCACATATTTATGTACTTTCCAACGTAAATAATCATCATGTAATATAGAATATAAAAAAATATCAAAATATTTACCGTCATGAAAAACAGCCTGCCTCAGTCTACCCTCCTGTTCTGCACCCAATCTATTCATAAAATTTATTGTATTTCTATTATCACAATCAACCCTAATTTCAATCCTATTAATATCCAGCTTTGTAAAAGCATATTCAAATAGTAATCTTACGGTCATTTCAGTATATCCTTTATACCAGGATTCTTTTTCAAGACAATAACCGATTTCTGCAGTTTTGTTTCTATAGTCAATATTCTTAATTACAGCAACACCGATAAATAAATTGGTCCTTTTATTAATAACACCCCATGTAAATTTCTCTTTCTTTTCAAATTGCTTAAAAGCAGTATTTATATAATCTCTAGCCCAATCTCTTGATAATGGATAAGGGCAATTTAAAAATTGACATAAATCTTCATTATTAAAAACTCTTTGAAAATCAGCAATAAAACTTATGGTTAATTTTTTAAAAATAATCGGTGTATTAGCATAATTCATTTTTAAAAAATCCTTTAAAATTACTTATAACATATTTTTTATTATATAAATAGTTTGTTTTTCTTATTTTTAATAATTATAATTTAATAAAATAGTTAAAATATACGTTTTATAATATCAATATCAGCAATCACTACTTTATATTTATTTAATCAAATCATTAAGATTATTGGACAATTCTATGATTTTATTTATAGATAATACTTCACCTCTTATTATCTCGGGTATACCGGTAATTTTTAAAGCTGTAATCTTTTTATCATTATCGATTTCTTTTAATAGTGGTGATAAAAAAAGATTATTTTTTATTTGTTTTCTTCTATTAATAAATATGGATCTTGCAATCTTAAAAAATAATTTTTCATTATCGGCTTTTAATCTGTCATTATTTTTATCAAAATACACAACAGCCGAATCAACCTTTGGGCTTGGATAAAAAGATTTAGGTGATAACTTAGCTATAATTTTTGGAATAGTAAAATATTGGCAGAATATCGATAGACTTCCGTATTCTTTTGAACCTTCTTTTGACACTATCCTATTTGCCACTTCTTTTTGCACCATAAAAACCAGTTTATCATAATAAATTGGGGTTAAAAATATTTTTTCCAGAATAGGAGTTGTAATATAATATGGAATATTGCCAAGAATTATAATATTGTTATAATCTTTAATATTAATTTCTTTAAAAAGTCCTTCAACATTTTTTAAAAAGTCACCTTCAATTAATTTAAAATTTTCATATTCGGTAAACATTTTTCTTAAATTTTGAACATATACTCTATCAATCTCAAAACCAAATACCTGACATCCTTTTTCTATAAGTCTATTTGTTAGACTTCCTAATCCGCAGCCGATTTCTATAACTGCATCTTTCTCGTTGATATTAGAATAATTAATTATCCTGTCTACAGCACCGGAATTTATTAAAAAATTCTGCCCGAATTTCTTTCTTACTGCTATATCATTCTCATTAATGAATCTTTGAATTTCTTTGACACTAAAATACTTGAATTGCATAACAAAAAAATATATTATAATATAAATATTGGCAATAAAAATTTTACATTTTAATAACAACAAAATATTTTTAAAGTTAATTACAAGTTTTTTATTGAAGAATAAAATTATTTGACTTTTTATAAAATAAATAGGAAAATTCTAGCATAATGAGGATATTATGTCTGATGATAAAGAGCATTATAATAAATTGACAGATGATGATGATTCATTTGATATACCGCAAAATGAAGAATTTACATCAAAAACCTCCAGTATAACTTTTTTTGATAAAATTATAGAATTTTTTACAGGTATATCAAGTGATGAAAGAATAAAACAAAAGAAATTAAAAGATATATATAAAAAATTCAGAAGATTAAAATATAAATTTTATAATTTTAAAAAAGATCAAATCCTGCCGCCGTTAGGTCAATATTTTTATGATATTTACAGGATGTGTCAAAACATACAAAGATATTTTGATATAAAAGTTCATTCTAAATCAATAAAACAAACAGTCTTTGAAATTTTTTCAAATGAAAAACAAAAAAATCTTGCAGAAGAATTAGATAAAGATAATATAAATAACTTTATAAATTTAAGACCCAACACAAAAGAATTAATAGAAGATATAAAAATAAAACTTACTGAATACATCAAATCTTTTACCCCTGAAGTAATAAAAAGGATAAACAGTACATATAATAATGTAGCTGATTTATCAAATATCATATCTTTTGACTGGTTTAGCCTTATGCATAAATTTGATCCTGAAATAACGGAAGCAAATATAAATTATAAACCGGATTTTGAATTAATTGAAGGAAAATATATATTGGATGAACTTATTGTAATTGCAGATGCACTGGAGACAATAAATTTTAACAATGACTGGAAGGATATATTATTCTATTTAAAAAGCTTTTCAGATGATGTAAATAATCAAAAAGTATTAAAAAAATTACTTCAATATATTAAAATATTAAAAAAGGATGAATATATTTTATTATTAATAAAATTAATTTATAAAGATCCTTTCTTTAAACCAAAACAATTTTCATCAAAATCTACAATCGTCCAGGATTATCTTTATAACTTTCAGCTTGATGTAAAACGAGTTGTTGAATTGCAATTAAAAAAAATAAAAAAAGAAAAAATTAACAAATTATTATCAGATATTTTCGGCACAACAGCAATCATAAGATTAAAAAATTACAGTCAAAGAACAAATCAATTAATACAAAAAAAGAATGTTAGCGGTTTTAGATTTATAGACCCCCTAAATTATTTAAAAGCATTTTTACTGGATTTTTGCAAAGGAGAAATAAAAGCAAGAATCGATTTTTTAATAATTAAAGGAACCTGGGTAACAAGCTCGCATTCTCAGGAGTATTCAAGATTATTGGAAGAATACAACAAATTAACAGACAGAGTCGTAGATTTTGACAACAGTTGTGCTGAGGATGAATATTACGGTAAGAATATAAGAAAACTTTCTTTTGCTGTATCACATGACCCCAATGCAAAAATATTACTGAATAAAACAATTTATAAAATAGACCAGGAAGCCATGGGTTTAATTAATGACGGTATAAGACTTTTTAATCAATCGGCAGAAAAATTTAAATCAATTATTGATGATTATAATTCACAAACGCCAAAAATAATAGTTAATTTTCATACTTTAAAATGGGATTATGTTAATGATTTTCCGGAAGAATTCGAAATGATTAATAATAAATTATTTAACTTTATTAACTTATTAAAGTATTATACAAAAACACCCGCCAAACAGTAGATTATTAATAACAGCTAATTGTTTATCATAAATTGAAGCTCTGTAATATAATTATCAGGATTGCCTTTAAAAATCATACCGGGTCCTTTTATATATACCTCCCTTGCTGGATTTAAAACATTAATCTTATTATTATTTATAAAATCAACTATTTTTTTATAAGATCTTCCTATTGACTCATATGATCCATTATGTATCAATGTCAAAGCCTTGCCGCCCTTTAAAATCCCTGAAGCGATTTCATTGATATTTAAATCTTTTTTCACAGGAAATCCAATCTCCATATCAGCATTCTCCTCCTTATATTCCCCGTCATGATCAAGTCTAAAGGGTTTACCATTAATATATTTCATATAATATTTTCCTACTTTTCCAAGAGCTTTACCGGTTTCATCATACCTGCCCTTAAATCTTACTGTTGCAACAAGCATATCAGGTATATCTTTAATAATAATATCAGTATTATATTTTTTCATTTTACTATCCTCCTCTGCTCTATTAATATATAAATTTAATTTTTTTTCTATTTTTTTAAACATGTATATCTTAGAATTAATTTCACTTTTTTTATCTTTTAAAAAACTAATTATTTCAAAATCTGAAGTATAATTATCAATAATATCTTTAATTTCTTTTAAAGAAAAATCAAAACTTTTTAATAATAATATTATATTTACTTTTTCAAGGGCGGTTTCATTATAATAACGATATCCGCTTATATCATCAATCCTGGAAGGGTTTAAGAGTCCGTATTCATGATAATATCTTAAAGTTTTAATACTCAATCTTGATATCTTACTGAAATCACCGATCTGATATTCCATAATAACTCCGTAAAATTTTATATAAATAATCACTATATTTGTATATACAGTATATATTTATTAATCAATAATTACAATTGTCCTATTTAAATTAAATTATAAGTACTCCTGTAACAGGAGAGTCAAGATTTATTTTCTATAAAAAATAGCACTAAATTGCATTAAAGTTTAATTAAATGCATAAATAAACAGTAAAAATCTAATAAAATAAATAATTAAAGGTTATAATAACTATATAAAAGGTGATGAATATGTTTGTAAAAAGCAATCTTGCATTGAACTACTTTTTACTTGCCTGTAAATTTTTTTCCATCCTATTGATTCCGGAAGAAACAATGGAAAAAGCAGAAAAAATTCGTTTGCTGATAAAAAAAAGAAATCTTATTATAAATTTAAAAATTGCAAAAATGAAAAGATTAAAAATTTTAAAAAATGAAATTAAAAAATTAAATAAATTTGATAATTAAAATACTCCTGCTTTGAAACAAAAATAAAGCAATAACAAAAAAATATTCTTCAATTTATACAAAAAAAAATATATAATACCCTTCATTATGGAATTAAAAGAAAAATTATTAAAAATTGAAGAGGAATTTGATAATTATAAAAATAATATTGAAAAAATACATAAGTTTATACTTATTATATACTTTGTACCTTCATTAATAGGTATATTATTTTATTATAAATACTATAAAACTATTGATAATGAATCTTCAATTTATATTAAAATAATAATATTTGCTATAATATTAACTGCATTATTTTTTCACTTTTTATTCAGGTATATCTTTCAAAAAAGCAAGAAAAGGTATAAAAAATTTATTATTGATAGAATGAACAAAATAAAAATTAATTATAAAGATGAAGAAAAATTCAAAAAAGAAGTAATTAATAATACAAGACAAATATTTACTCAAAGGGATCTTACTTTATCAAATGCGACAATAAGAGAAACAGCATTCTGGAATCTGTTATTCATTTATCTGGGGATAGAATTTGATGATGATTAATTTTTTTAAAAAATTAAAAAAAATCAATAAATGAATGTTTTTTTAAAAGAAAAAGCTACAATAATAAATTACTTGTATTAAACTAAAAATACTATAAATTGGAGTATTCATGAATATTGCCTTATTTACAGATTGCTATACACCGATAAAAAACGGTGTTGTTACCTCAGTACTGCAATTAAAAAACGGTTTAGAAAAAAAAGGACATAATGTAATCGTAATTACATCCGAAGTGCCGATGCATGAGGAAAAAGATAAAAATGTTTATAGAATGCCCTCAGTAAAAGCCGGACTAGGCACCGAACAAAGATTTGCTTTTTTCAATCAAGGAGCAATAAACAGATTCTTAAAAAAAAAGAATATAGAAATCATACATACTCATACAGAATTCTCTATAGGATATTGCGGCAAGTGGGCTGCAAAAAAATTAAAAATCCCTCATATACATACTACTCATACAATGTGGGAAGAATATAAACACTATATATTAAATGGAAGACTTTTATCAGTTAAAATGATAAGAAAAATACTAAAGACTTATTTAAAAAATATTAATGCATTTATTGCTCCCAGCATTAAAGCAAAAAAATATTTTAAAGAACTGATGCCGAACATACCGAGCCAGGTGATACATAACGGTATAGATGTTTTAAAATTTAAATCCAGTAAGATTACAAAACATGAAATCTTACAATTAAGAAAAGAATTCGGCTTAAAGAAAAATGATAAAATTGCTATTTTTGTAGGCAGAATCGGTAAAGAAAAAAGAGTATTAGAATTATTTAATGCAATAACCAACGTTATAAAACAAATCCCCGGATTTAAAATGATATTTGTCGGTGAAGGACCGGACCTAAAGATACTTGTAAAAAAATCAACGGAATTACATTTACACAAAGAAATAATATTTACCGGCTTTGTTAATTGGGAGCTGGTGTATCGCCTCTACTCCATATCAAATGTATTTATTACTGCCTCGACAAGCGAAGTGCATCCAATGACTTTAATTGAGGCGGCAATGTGCGGTCTTGCCATAATAGCTAAGAATGACGAAAGCTTCCTCGATCTAGTCCAAAACGGAGTAAACGGTTATCTGGTTGATACCGACAGCCAAATAACAGAAAAGCTTATAGAATTATTTAAAAATAAAGATAAATTAAATCAGTTTTCAAAAGCAAGTCTTTTTATATCAGAATCATATACGGCAGATAATCATGTAAATAAGGTTGAAAATTTTTATAATAAAATCTTAGAATTATATCCGGATAATCTCCAACTTTTAAATGATTAATTGCAGGGTGTATCTAACTAAGAATTATCCTAAAAAGTAAAGAACTCATACGCCCTCATCTCATTTAAACATTGTGTCCATTCCACCTTTTATATAATAAAAATAATATTGAATATTCTTCTTGTTCTTTTTAATTAAAAGTTATAAGAGATAAAAAACCGTCAATATAATCTAGGAAGCCCGAGTTTACTTTTATAGTACTACTTTTTTTATAGAAAGCTAATTGGATATATAATATTATTTTAATAACATAAAAGCGGTGTGGTATTGCAGAGACATAAAGTTGCTACTCTGTCTATTGCGAGCATAGTAAAGCGATCTGAAGCAAATCGATATTTTTTAGCAAAACAATTCTTTATCGCGAAAACATAAACCAAAGGCTATCTATTTTTATAGGCTGGTATTAGACCACTAAAATCAGTGTTTTATATGTAGGTTAAATTTTGTGAATTTAAGGTAACTTTAACTGTTCTTTATTTTTTTCAGGATCAACTATTTATTTAAACTGCCTGTTATAATGACAAGCAAAATATTTGATAAAATATACTGCCTGTGTTCTTCACCGTATCCAAGCATATCACAAAATTCCTGTAAACTGTTTATATCCGATGAATCAAAATAAAAATTACCGTTGCCTAATATTTTTATTTCATATTCACAATTTTTAAGAATATTCATTTTTTGCTGAAAATTAAATATAACTTTGTTAAATTCGTGTTCTTTATCCTGTTTAAAATATTTTTTAAATCCTGTATGAGGTTTATATAATGAAACATATTCTAAAAGAAAAAAATTGCCATTGCACTTTAATACTCTATTAATTTCTTTTATTTTTTTTGACTTTTCGTATGCCCCTATTATATTTTTCCCGATTATTATGTCTGCGATATCATTTTTTAAGTTATTATTATTAAAATCAGAATTAAAATATATAATATTGTCCATAGGGAATAATTTTCTTGATTCAATAACCCTGTCTTTCTCTTTTATAAAATTAATAATCCTGCAATCACTTTTTAAATAATGATAGATGTTGCTTAACAAATTATAATCATAATAATCAATATTAATAATTGTATTATTTTTTTCAAGTAAGTTTTTAATTGAATTAAATTTTATTACGCTCTTTTTACTTTCTTTAAAATCAGGTTTTAAAATATTTTTAATATGTATGTCAAATTTCACAAGACTGCTTGACATAAAAAATCCTAGTTTATATTATAGTCTTAATATAAAAAAAAACAAGTTAATATATTATTTATTTATATTAAATTATTATTTAAGACTTCTTAAATAATAATTTTATCCTTTTTACTATTTCTCCCGCCTCCGGTACTTTAAAAATAAAACAGAAAATAAAGTAAAATATTGATGATATACCGCCAAAAACAACAATTATCAGCAATGAATTTAACTTTTGATTCTGAAAAAACATAATATTAAATTTTGAAATAAATGCAGGTATTATAAAAACAGCAGATATTAACATTATTTTAAAGATGTCAACTATTGAATTCACAGGTATTTCTGTGAATAATTTTTCTTTTTTATTATATATAAATAAAAACAATATTAACAGTAAAGCCTGGATTATATAACCTATACTCCTGCCTATTGACAATCCCGTAACATTTAAATCTTTTGAAAATATATAACAGCAAAGTATAGTAACAGCTACCATAATAAGGGTTACAATCATAGGTAAAAATGATTTTTTCTGTGCATAGTAAAATTTTACCACTACTATTGTTATAGAAAAAAATGGTATCCCGATCATATAAAAACCCAATGCATCAGATGTAAGTAAAACATCATGCTGTGAATATTTTTTATATGCTAAAAGAATCTCGATAATCTGATATTTAAAAATAATCATTATGATTGTGATCGGAATGATAAAAAACATCATGGCTCTTAATTTGTCTATTAAATTTTTTAACATCAAATTGTATTCCTTTGAGACATATAATTTCGCAAATACAGGAAAAGCAGTTGTAGATATACTTACAGCAAGCATACCGAATGGAACCATACTGAAATTTTCTGCATTCTCAAAAATAAAAATTGATCCAATAAATAAAAATGAAGCAATATTTACTATAAAAAATTTGACAAATTGTTCACCGCCTATTGCTATTATTCTTGGGAATGCTATGAAAATTAATTCTTTAATATCTTTATTCATTTTTGGCATTCCAAAAGAATATTTAAAACCGTTGTACATAGAACCTGAAGCCTGGATCATAAAATGAATAAAACTGCCCAATACTGCACCCCATGCAACACCGATTATACTCATGAAAGGAGCAAGCACCAGTATTCCAAAAATAATACCTATATTATAAGATAAAAGAGCAAAAGCATAAGCCGTAAATTTTTCAATCGCATTAAGATAGGATCCGAAGATGCCTGATAATGTCATAAAAAGAACCTGTAACAATAAAATCCTTGTCATTAAAACTGTTAGTTCAATATTTTTTTTATTAGCTAGCGAATCAGCCCAGCCTCTAACCAAAAAATTTTTAACAAAAAAAGGCGCTATCAAAAATCCGACTATTATAAATAAACATATTATTAATAAAAAAAAATTTAAAAATTGTGAGCAGGTTTTTTTTAATTCATCCAATTGTTCTTTTTTAATAAATCCGGAAAAATAAGGTATTAATACAATTGATATAGCACCAAAAGCTACAAGATTAAAAATAATATCGGGTAATTTAAAAGCCGCAGCATAACAATCTGTTAGTCCCTCACTCCTTGTTGCTCCAAAAAATGATCCTAAAAGACTTACTCTTAATAATCCCAATATCCTTGACAATAAAGAACATACAGCAATAATTATTGTTGATCTTACAAAATGACTTTTTTGTTTTGTCAATTAAGAAACTCCATTTCTTATTATGCATTATATTTTTTGGATTAGTATTAAAGTAATTTAACACAAAGGCACTAAGTCACAAAGAAAAATTTCATATATATTAATTACGAATCCGATTTAATTTATATCTTTAACGCTTTTTTTTATTCTTTTCATCCTGTTGTCTTTATTTGCCCTGTATAATTCTAATGGAATAATAGTAACTGAAAAATCAAATGAAAAATTTTTATACCATGGATCAGACTCTTCAACAAGCTGGGGTGTCATTCCGGTAGAAATATCTATATTAATTCCCGGATATGGATATATGGTTCCTCCAAAATAAAATATATTATTTTCTTTAATGGCATTTATACTTGAAAATGCAACTCCTAAAACTTCGACATCCCATTCACCATATAATTTAAAGTTAACTCTCAACATATCATTAGAGTCAAACCCAATTTTAAATTGTAGATTATCATAGTAAGGAACAAATGTAAGCTTATAAACCGACTCCACAAAAAAGAAATTTTTAAAATTATAGCCGAGTTTTGCTCTAAAACCAAAATTAAAATCACCCATATTTATAGGTCTATCAGACAACTCATGCAGCCAATCTTCTATAATCCTGCCCCTGAACTCCCTTTTAACAAAAAATATTGTATCATATAATCCGACCTTATTTAATCCTGAGTCTACTATAAACTCTAATCCCATTTTAAAACCCATTATCCTCATATAGTATCCGGCATTCGCAGATAATCCTGCAATAAGAGAGGTTGGATTTTCCTGGTACAAATTTCTCAATGATGATGTGTCATCATAAAAATTATGTGAGAACGGCAGTAAATATCCGCAGGATAAATATACAGAAAAAGTTAAAGATTTTACATCAAATGCATCAAAAGATAATGTTGCATTAAACTGTGAAGGAAAAAATGATTCTCCCTCTTCAAACTTCATAAGGTCATAACAATCAATATACGTTGATGTCCTGCCCCTAAACCTAAAACTTTTAAAAGGCGTCATAAATGATAAATCCATGCCGTACAAGCCTTTCGGCATAACATCTTCTGCATAAAAAAAAGCATCCACCCAGTCCAATTTAAATTTAAAGGCAAATGATGTACTCCTAAACCTTGGATATAGGATTTTAGAATTATAATCTGCCATTGTATATTGCATAAAATCACTTACATTAAAATAATCGCCGAACTGCATAAAAATCATTTCATCCGGTTTACCGTATCTTATAATCCTGTGCTTTAATAAAAAATCATTACAAATATCAAAAATCATTGCATAAATATTATTATTCTGATCTGTACCGAATGACCATTCATTGTTAGTTTTATTGATTTTCATAAATCTTTCATCAGTCATTATCTTATAGGGGACTAAAAAAACCGGAAGATAAAAACCGAACTCAAGATTATCATTTAATATACTAAAACCGGGCTTTAAGGCAAATTTAACGCCTAGATCACCATTATAACTGATTGCGCCTGCTTCAAATGTTGCAAGAGATAAAAGTATCTCTTTTAATGATATCTTGCCCTTGTCAATTATATCTGTCGTACTGTCAAGAATGTCTGTTTTTTTTATTCGATCCGTTGTTGCATCGCTTATATTAATTTTATCATCAGTTGCATCTGCAATATCTTTTGATTCTATTCTTTCTTTTAAATACTCAAAGCTGAATGTTTCCAATACAGGATCGATTTTATCAGGAATGTCTTTGGTTTTAAAAATAAGCTTTTCATGCCATTCATCAAGTTCTTCCATTTTATAATCTCTCGGCGGGAAAACTGTATATTCATAAAAATCTGATACCTGCAAAGAGTTAATTTCATAGGAATTATTTTTGTCTTTTTTTGATGAGAATACCAGATTACCGTTAAATACAGTAGCATAACCCTTTCTTTTTCCTTTTTCATCAGATGCTGATAAGAGACAAAAATCAGCTCCAAATGTTTTAGCCTCAACGGTTTCAGACGATATTACGCATGGAATCCTATCCGTCAACACTCCCCTTATACCGCCATATATTACTCTAATATCCAATGTTTTATTAATCTCATTATAATAAAATCTAAAATCCGTATTTTCCATTATTAATAACATGCCTATTGGAACATGCTCTTTATAAATTGATATTTCAAGCCATTGTTTATCAGTTGTAATTATTGTAGCACCGGGCAATATCTTTTCATTTATATCTATCTGTTTTGACTCATCATCATAATTAATTGTAGGAGCAATACCGTTTCTGGTATTTAAATAAGTTATATTAGCATAAAGGTCCGATTGAGAATAAACATTAGATAAAAATAAAAAAATCAATATTATTACTACTAAAACTTTAATAATATTTTTTTTAGAATACAAATGAAATCTCCACAGAAACAAATTTTTGCATTTTTAACCAATAGCCCTGCCCGTCGGTTTTCCAATGATAATTCTCATATCTGCTGCCCTCATCATAATAAGAGCTGGTTAATTGATTAGGCACAAGATACCCCATCTGTATTTCTTCATATGGATCTCTGCCTCTAAATGATTCTTCTTCACCATAATACTGCCGTGATGGAATAACCCAGGCAGGTCTCTGTATACCTATTATAACACTGATCTTTGCACCGAAAAAATTATAACCGCCCTCAAATGCAAACCTAAAATCTCTTGTTAAAGACTCAACACCTGCACCTTCCCCAAAAGGATAAAAAGCATTCATACCCGTCTCATAAAATACGGAAAACCATAAACCAGGCACAACAGTATCTTCCATAGTAAACTTTGCAAACAATCTGCATGTAAAATGAGTAATCAACGGTATAGTAATCTCTGCTTCAAATTTAATCTTATCATGAAACATATAAACACCAAAACCTGCCAGAAGATAAAATGTATAATCATTGTTCCTTGTTAATATAGTATATTGCTTTTTTCGTAAAATTTCATAATTACTTGAAAAATAATTTAAAAAAAAGTGAGATGATTCTACAATAAAACCGGTTTTTAATCCGAGAATGTAGCCAAATCTTTCTAAATTAACTACTCTTGCACCTATTGTGGTTTTCATGCCAAAACCAAATGCATTTAAATTGTTATAAGTATTAAAATCCGATAAAAATACCGCTTCCTGCATAACATTTAATTTTACATGTTTATGCTTCCATAAAAAATCACCATATATGGATGAGAATAACGGGAAAGAAGTATATAAATCATGTGTAGTTGTTGTTAGATTCCTATGGCTTGTTATCTCTGATTCTTCCAGACTGCTTAATCTGTTTGATTCATATGAGTTTATATCAAATACTACACTGCTTCCTAATCTCAGATCAAAAAATTTTTTCCAGGGTGAAAAATCAAAAATATTTATACCTGCATCAAAGGCAAAAATATCAGGATCAGCAATATCATTTAGCATGAAAGTAACATCAATTGGTATCATGCCATCCATTATCTTGGATAAATTGTTGCCGTTAAATTTAAAAAATATGCCCAACTCTCTTGAAACCGGCAGAAATGAATGGTTATGAAAATTACTAAACAATAAACCGCTGCCGAATGTAGTATAAGGATTTTCACCAAAATGAAAATAAAAGGGAGAGTCCATTGTCCCATAAAAAATATATTCAATCTTATCCAAGTATGTTATAAAAGCATTTAACCCGCTATTAATAACATAACCTTCAGGTATATACCAATCCAATACTCTAAATGGAGAAGAATAATAATCAGCCCCATATCCCATACTCTGTAAAAAAAATCTAAATCTAAATTCTAAATTTATACCTATACCAAAATCTAAAAAATGAAAACCGGCTTTTATAAATAATACTTCATAATCCGTAATACCGGCTCCATCAGCAACTGCTTTGATTGCTATCCCATTTTCAAAGACACCTTTTATAATATATTCTTTTTTATTTTTATCCTGAAATTTAAATTTTATTGAAAAGGAAAAAAAAGGTATAAAAACAATAATTAATAATATAATCTTTTTTTTCAATCTTAACATGATAAAAAAGGATTCCTTTTTTAATATAATTTACTTATTTTAATAATATTTTTACTTTTATAACACATAAAATAAATAAATTGCAAAATAAAAAAACAAGGAATAAAAACCTTGTCGATGAGGTTGTCTAATAAGTAAAATATTAACCGCGAAGGTTACCTCCATACTTACAATAAATAACATAAATATAAAAAAAATATTACACTCTATTAAAAATATTATTCCCGTATACATCAATACCTACAATTACAGGAAAATCTTTTACGATTAACTCTCTAACCGCTTCTGTTTGTAATTCTTTAAAAAGAACAATCTTTGATGATATTACACATTCTGCTAAATAAGCTGCAGCCCCTCCTATTGTCAATAAATATGGAGCTTTATATTTTTTTATTAATTTTACAATAGCTTTTTTCCTTTCTCCTTTACCAATTGTTGCAACAACCCCAAGTTTTAATGTTGTCTCTAAATAATCATCCATTCTGTAACTTGATGTAGGTCCACAGCTTCCTATAGGATAACCTTCTCTTGCCGGTGTAGGTCCCATATAATATATTATACTGTTTTTAAAAGATAAAGGTATTTGTTTATTCCCATCAAAATATTCTTTTATTTTTTTATGAGCTGCATCCCTGGCAGTGTAAATTTTCCCCGTTATCTTAAATGATGTTCCTGCTTTTATTTTTTTTAAATCCTCAATATTATTATCGAGATTTATACTTAATAACATAAACTTCCTTTAGTTCAACATATTTATATAACAATCGAGGCATGCCTGCATGAATGACAGCAGTAATTATATGCAACCGGCATTCCGGCAATATGCGTACTGTAAGTTAATATTTTAACACCAAGACAGGTAACTGATCCTCCAAAGCCCTGGCTGCCTATATTACTCTGATTTATTTTATCAAAAATTTCTTTTTCCATCTCTCTATAAAACGGATCATTATTCTCCTGATCCAAAGGTATTAAAAGCGCCTTTTTTGCCAAAAGGGGAGCATATTCAAAATCACCGCCTATACCGACTCCGATAATACAAGGGGGACATCCCTTACCTCCTGATGAAATCACTCCGTTAACAATAAAATTAATAATACCTTCTCTCCCTTCCGAAGGCACCATCATTCTTAATGCAGACTGATTTTCACTGCCAAATCCTTTAGGCACTGCAGTTATTTTTAATTTATCACCCTTTTTAATCTCAGTATGTATTATAGCCGGAAGATTATTATCTGTGTTTTCCCTGTTGATTGGATCAGCAACAATTGATTTTCTTAAAAATCCATTATTATAAGCGTTTTTTATACCTTCATTAATCGCGTCAATTATATAACCGCCCTTTATTACAATATCCTGACCAATCTCTAAAAAAACAATCGCCATTCCGGTATCCTGGCATAAAGGGAATATCATTTTTTCCGATTTTTCATAATTTTCTTTTATAATAGTAAAAATATTTTTTGCCAGTGGGTGTTTATTTTCTTTATCTATAGATTCTATAATCTTCTTTTTCACATCATCCGGTAAAATATAATTTGCTTCTATAAATAATTTTTCGACTTCTTTTTCTATTCTAGATGTATGGATTTCTTTCAAGATTATGATTCCTAGATAAATAATAAAAAAATATACTTTATTTATTACTTTTAGTCTACTTTTTAATTATAATAATTTTAAAATCATCCTTGACAATATATATGTTGGATTTGTATTATAAATCTTTAATACATAATTTAATAATGAGGAATTACCATGTCAAAAGATCCTATAACTAAAATTGTTGATAGTATAATCAGTGATAAAACTATTAAAAAAGCCGGTATATTTATTACAAATGTAGTATCTATAATGTTAAGTTTTATATCTGCTTTATTTTTTGCAAGTTCTGCCCTTTTTGTAATACTTGGTCTTACAACATCATTTCCATTATTTTTCGGGTTATCAATTTTTCTTGTAATCCCGGCTATTTTCATTTTAGTTGTTTCAATAAATCTTAAAAAGGGTAATTTAAAAAATTATTCTAAAAAACATTTTAAAGAAATAAAAGACTGTGAAAACATCTTACAAAGAGTAAAAGATCATTTAAAGAATGAAAAAATCAGCAGGAATGAATACAAACATATTTACGGTTCAATGAAAAAAGAATTAAAAAATGCAAAAGATGTCGCAAAAAAAATTGATGTAATAATTAAAGCTTTAAGAAGTCCTGATTACAGCATAAATGCAATCGAATCAAGAATAAAAGAAGAAGAAAATAAAGATCCGAAGAATGAAGCAATAATTAAAACACTAAAAGAACAGGTAAAAAATATTAAAAAACTGGAAGAAAGAGTTAAAGATTTACAGGATCATATCTCAAATCTTAAATTAAATTTTAATTCGATATTTACAAAAGTTACATTACTTGGTACAGAGAGCAAGGTCGGTATTGATGATGTAGAAACAGAAATACAAAAAATACTAAATTTCAAGATGAATGTAGCAAAATTTGAAGAAGAATTAGCAAAAGAATTAGAACAGTAATTTTATAAGGATTTTCTTTTTGGAAAGCACAAAAGCTGCACTTGAGGCAAGAGGATATATTGATGAAAGTCAAATTTTAAATAATAATACCTGCAAAGAATCATTAAGAAAAAAATTATTATCCAGTATTCCCACAGAAAGAACGAAAGCTGCAATTTTAATTAAAAAGAATAATTTTTTTGATTTAATTCCGGATTTGATTGATGTCTTACAGGGAGAATCAAAACTATACTGTAAAATTGCCATATCAAAAAGCTTAATTAATTTTGAAGATAAATCCGTTAAAATGTTAATTCCACATCTGGGAAAAATCGGCACCAACCAGCATGCTAAACTGCCTGATAAACCTTTCAGCAAAGACAGTTATCCATTGCCAAGAGATATTACAGCAAGGATTTTAGTAAACATTGGCGCATGTGTTATTCCCGAATTAATTACTGATTTTAAATCTTTATCACGTTTACAAATTTTAGAAGCAATTGATGTATTGGGGCATGTTTCATTTTATACAAAGAACAAGAAAGCATTATCATTATTACTAAAGTTATATAAAGAAAATAAGAATGATAATATCATGAGATGGAAACTGATTCGTGCTTTTTCCGCATTTGATGATGATAAAACAAAAATAATCTTAAAAGATATATTAAAAAACAGCAAAATACAGGCATTAAAACTGGAAGCAGAAAGAAGTTTGAGATTAATTAATAAAAATAAAAAATCTTAATAAAATCAAATATTATCTATTAAAAAAATTTGATACAAAATAAAATTATCTTAGAAATTAAATATATCACCCATAAAGTTAATGAAGCGACATAATAAAATTATTTCTATTGATACTGGTTGAAGCTGACCCAAAATTATTTTTTTATTTAAATAATTAAAGAGCTCACTACAAAGATACTACGAATACTAAGAACTCAATGAAAATAGTTATAATTTTTAATATTTATCAAATTTAATTACTATTAATACAAAAATTATATATTTTATCTTTGCGAGCTTTGCGTTAAAAAAATTAATATCTTAGCATATTCACATTTAATATTTAATTATCACTTTTTTTAAAATTGAAATAATTATTATTCTATAAAAAATTGTAAGTAAAACTTTAAAAATTAAGCTGTTTAAAAAAATTGTACTATAATATATACTGAGGATTCAAAATGATTACAGAAATTTTCGGAGTCAGTCAAAACCCAGGTGAAGACAAAAGAAGATGGTTTACAGATGATTATTGGGATATTTATGTATGGCAAAAGTCAGACGGATCTATAAGCGGAATACAGGTCTGCTATGATAAGATAAATAAAGAGCGTGTTCTTTCATGGTTTATGGGCAAGGGATATTCTCATAATAAGATCGATGACGGGGAGATTACGGGAGGTTTTAAAAGAAGCCCGGTAGTAGTTAAAGACGGCTTATTTAATAAAAATTTTATAGGTGAAAAATTTTTTAACGACAGTAAAAACATTGATAATAATCTTAGAGATTTTATATATGATAAAATAATATACTATACCGAATAATAATCCGCATAACATTATTTTTACTTGACAAATCATATTTATATTATTAAATTGCTTTAAATAATTATTATATGATATTTAATAAATGTTTTATATAGGAGATAACAGATGGCAGTAAAACCAATTGGCGAGAGAATATTAGTTAAAATAAAGGACAGTGAAGAGAAAACAAGCGGCGGTATAGTAATACCTCAAAACGCTCAGGAAAAAACACAGGAAGGCATTGTAGTAAGCATCGGGGATTCTTCTGAAATAAAAGTTAAAAAAGGAGATACCGTAATTTACGATAAATATGCCGGAACACAAATTAAAATTGATGATATAGAACATTTAATATTAAAATCAGAAGATATACTTGCTGTAATCGAATAAAATTATTATAGAAGGACTAGCCTTAAAAATATACAGGTTAGTCTTTTTTATTTGCATTTCTATTAAAATTAATATACATATTTATTTAAATGTCTGAATATATTAAAAAAACAGGAAGAAAAGGATATACTACTTTCCAATATAATGGGAAATATTTATATTCTATTTATGATCCTGTAAATGAAGCAAAAAAGTTTATTTCCGGCTTTAAAAAAATTAATCCTTTTGTAATCACATGCTGCGGTGTTGATTATGTCAATGCCGAATTATTATCAAATCAGGATATAAAATTAATAATCTCATTTGAGCCTATTGCATTCGATAGAATAATCAATGACAGTAAAATAATAAGGGTCAAAAATATTAATGAAATTGAAAAAATATTTTTAAATAAAAATATACATGCATCAGAAGTATCATTGCTATTGTGGCAGCCTCTTATAGAAACCAATAATGATATATATCTGAATCCTTTAAAAAAATTAAAAGATATATTATATAAAGCCAGTTTTTCTGCAAACACGGCTAAAACATATGGATATCTTGAGAGCATGAATTTATTAACTAATATTTTTACACTTGATAAAATAGAAATCATCAAAAAAAATGAATTATTCACTGATTCTCTTGCAGTAATTATATCCTCAGGACCAAGTCTTATAGACAGCATTGATTTCATAAATAAAATAAAAGATACTGTATACCTTTTTGCGCTACCCTCAAGCCTGCCATTTTTATATCATAAAGGTATTTATCCCGATTATGTCATTGCTGTTGATCCCGGTTATGCCACATTGTATCATTTATCAAAATATAAACATAATATAAAATTAATTGCTCCATTAAGCATTTATCCCGTAATTTTAAGATTAAAAAATATAAAACCAATATTTTTTAATTACTGTAATCATATTGAAAACATATTTTATAATGACACCGCTGTTATTAATTCCCCAGCGGAAGGCAGTGTTTTTATAAATCTTATACGAATACTGCCTCAAATAGGTTTTAAAGAGGCAATTGTTTTTGGTCAGGACTTTGGATTTAAGGAATACAGATCCCATATACAAGGCGGGATATTTGAATATGAGTTTATAAAAAAATCGGATTATTTTACAACATTGGATTTTTTTATAAAAAAACTAGAGTCAAGAGGCAATGAAATCTTTATAAATATTGCCGGAAAAAAAATAAAATCAACAGATGCATTAAAACTTTATTTTGATCATTTTTTAAAGATAAAATTTGATATTACGCTGCTGCTTCCTGATAATTGTTTAAATCCCATATCAGATGAAATAAAAAAAGTTGATGTTAATTACATTCTTAAAAAAAATTATATTAAAAATCAAAAGATGCAAAAATTAGAAACCGTATTACTGTCAAATTTGGGTGAAAGAAAAAATAAAATTAAAAATCTATTGTTAAACTTAATTAATAAAAATGATGAAGCAGAGATCTTAATTGAAAGCTTTATTGATAAAAATAATATCAGGCATAAAGAAAAGCTAACTAAGATACTGGGAGCCAATAATTGATACTTAAAAATAACAGGCAATTTTTATCTGAAAATCTCAGCAAATTAATTAATAATGCAAATGATAATAATATAATCTTTAAAACATCTAAGGATAATCTGCCTGTACCTTTTATAGATAATGCTGCTGTTCATTCTACATATTATCCTTTAAAGGATGGTGAAAGACTGCAGTACTCTGCTGATAAAAAAACACTAAATATTGCAATAGGACTTGCAGGCGGATATCATCTTGTAAATTTAGCAAACAAAGGTAAAAAAATAATTGCCGTACCTATTGATCTGGGTTTACTAAAAGCCGTATTAACAAAAATCGATCTGTCGAAATGGTTTACAAAAGATAATCTTAATATTATAACACCGGAGGAAATTGATAGATATTTTAATTTTTATGTATACAGCAATTATAATTTTATATTTCATCATGTACTGAAAAAACTTTATCAAAAAAAAATAATAAAAATAATAAAAATAATCGGAGATAAATTACGCAATCCTTTATTAGAGATAAATACACAAAAAAAATTCGGAAAAATTTGGTTTGAGAATGCAATAAGAAATATTATATATCAATATAACACCGGATTTAATTTTGATCCTTTAGTAATTAAAAACAAACCGGTTCTTATTACAGGTGCAGGACCTTCATTATCTGCAAATATTGATATATTAAAAAAATTAAGAGATGATATTTTTATAGCAGCAACTGATACAAGCCTGAAAATCTTAAATAAATTTAATATAAATCCTGATATTGTATTTACCTTTGATGCTCAGCATTATTCCTATTTTCATTTTTGCGGGATTAATAATAATTTCAGACTTTTTTCCGATTTTACTTCATCATTAAGATTGTTTAAAAATCAAACTTTGCTTTTTGCTAATCATCCTTTAAGAGAATTATTTAAACAATCTGGCTGGGATATAAAGCACCTATCATCAAACACAAGAAATATCGGCGGTGCAGTCATCGATTTCTTTAAAAAATACTTTAATGATTATCCGATAATAACCGTCGGTATAGATTACGGTTACCACAATCATTATTCATATGCGAAAGGATCATATATAGATGATTATAGGCAAAATAATTCTGATTATTATACAACAGCTGAAAATTATGACTGCAATTTATACTATAAGTATAAAATAATAAAAAATAAAGACAATTGGATAACAACGGATTTAATGATGCAGTACAATAATGCAATAAATAATGAGATTTATACATTATCTGATTCTCCATTCTTAAAATCTAAAAAAATAAATTTTAATGATTTTAAAAACCTGATATTTAAATCAAAAGAATTAAAGCCTGCCGCATTAAATTTTAAAGAACCCGGTTTAAAAAAGGATGATTTTATATTATCTTTTATAAAAGGAATCAAAAATAATACAGCATTGCTTGACTCTTATTTTTTATCTATTGGTAAAATGCCCGATGAGAATGAAGTTGATAAACTGATTATGAAAATTAAAAATATTTTACATTAAAATTTAAAATTAAATGATAAAACTAAATCTTTATCATATGATATATTTAAACTGATCTCACCTTTTTTTTTCCTCTTATGAATATCAGAAACAAAAAGAGGTATACCCACAGCCATCAAGGTTAAACCTACTCCCATTAAAGATATACTTGTAGCAAATAAGGATATATAAATATATGCGGCTTTTTGATAATCATCATATCCTATATTGCTTCTGGGATTCTCATAAAGATTGCCTCTTACAATATCACTGTACCCGACAAGATCATAAATTAATAAAGGCAGACCTATAATAAACAATGCCCCGCCGGAAGATGCTAAACTTATACCTATTTTTACCCTTGGAGAAAATATTTTTTTCAAATTGGCTTTTCTCTGCTCTTCATATAATTTTTTCTGCATCTTAAAATATTCATCCGTCATAGGAGGTAATTTTTTCATCATTTCTATAGCCATTTGTTTTGCAGAATTATCAATAACATCAAATAAATCCAGCCCAAGGTACCCGTTAACATTAATATTGATAGCCAATTGCTGCTTGTGAATATCTATTGCTTTTATTAAAATTTTAATTTTTTCACCAATAATAATGTAAGTACCGATAATTACAACATCACTTCTTATCCTGCTTGCTATATGAATAGCATTGCTCTCTTTAATACAATTTTCCTGGGTATATCCCAGTATATTTATCATCCCGTCAACTTCAGCAAAACTGGATAATTTAAACATATCTGTATGCAGTAACTCTGCGCTTAATGCGTCCCTGAGTGAATCAGATATATATGCATGTTTTTTGACATCATTGATATTTAAAAAAGGTAAAATTACAACTTTTCTATTAATCAGTTTAGGCTGATCTTCTGAGTTAATACCAAGTACAAAAAAGAAAAAAATGATACTTGTAACAATTATTTTCTTAAATTTAATATGACCCTTGCCCATAACACCCTAAATTAATCACTTTCTTGATATTTTATAAATATTAGATTGTTTATCAACTACATAAATAGTATCTTTAATTAAAACAGGAGATCCGATTAATTGATAATTTTTATTATTATCCTTTACATCAAGCATCTCTGCTTTATTATTCTCCACATCATAGTAAAAAACTTTACCGGTATTTGAAGAAAAAAACAGTTCATTATTATAAATAAGGATTTTTTTTGTAAGATAATTATTGTAATCCGGTTTTATATCTGCCTGAGTTATCTTTTTTGCAGATTTAAAATTACCTGCATCAATTTTATAAAACCACCCGTCATTACCGATAAAAAATATACTGTTATTTTTATAAACAGGATTCGTTAAAACACCAGTGCCTATCTTTAATATATTGGGACTTGTTTTGCCGGACTGATAATCATACCTGTAAATACTTGATTTCATGTCACACACAAAAATATATTTACCAATCTTAAAAGGATAGTTAAATACTCTATTTGCAAACTTACCGGAAGTCCAGATTATTTTATTTTTATTTAAATCAAATACTTTTAATACCAGTTCATTAGCATCTATGCAATAAAGATTATCTGTATCCCCTGCTAAATATATTTGCCCAAAAACTTCACCAAATTTATCAAGCTTATTTATAGCATTATTATTAAAGATATAAATACCGTCTGCTGTCGGTATATATATAATATTATTTGTTTTCACAGGAGACGCCCAATATGTTGTGCCCGACTCAACACCATTTTTTAAAACAACTTCTCCTTTTTTATCTAAAACAAAAATACTTCTCGGCGTTGATAATATAAGATTATTACCGGAAGAAAAAACAGGACTTGTTATATCTGTAGTATCCTGATTCTTAAATGTCCATAATAGTTTACCATTCATTGGATTCACACAAAAAACAGCACCGTTGGAGTCGCTTGCAATAAAAATATAATTACCGTCGGTTGTTATGCCGGTATTTTTTTCACTTAAACTCAGATTAGGTTTAAAAGGAAGTTTTTCAATAATAAATCTGGATTTGGTTTCTTTACTGTCAAGAGTTTGAGAATCCCCACCGGAATATTTTTTTATTAAGCTTTCTTTTATTTTCTTTATTTCAATAATTTTCTGTTCTGTCTGTTTTATAGATTCATCCAATTTATCTTTATCATCCTTTACTTTTTCTAAATCCAACTGGATTGTTTTTAAAATACCATTAATTTTATTTTCAGCATCAATTAATGATGCATATGATATTTCAATAGATTCTCCCGGATTAAGAATAATTTTTTCATTTATTATTTTATTTATTTTATCTGTTATTACCTTAGCTATCCTCTCTATCTTTTTTATATTTTTTAACAACAGCTTCCCTTTTATGCCTACACTTCCCTCTTTAACAAATACTCTTGTAATTTTATTATTATCAACGCTTACAGAAAACTCAGTACCTACAACATCTGCAATTATTGTATCCGTTTCTACATAAAATCCGGAATCTGTGTTTTTTAATTTAGGCTTAAATAAAACCTCTCCGATTTTGATATAAAATTTCGTTATTTCTTTCTGTCTATCTTTATATAATTTATTAATTAAAACCTCTGCCCCTTCATTAATTGAAACAAATGACAGCTGCCCGATTTTTAAATCAATACCGGAAGATTTTTCGGTCAATAATACGGTTTTTTCATTAATATTATCATCATCCTTTATTTTTATTTTTTTATCTTTTTTAATCAGATACACATTACCCTTTACATTGGAAGCAACACATGTATTTATATTTCTAAATAAATATGATCTAAAAATAAATATAAAAAGAGGAATAATAATTATTAATAAAGCAAATGATAGTCCATATTTTATGAACGGACTTTGTATTGAAAACATATCTTTTAACTTTGATGATTTTTCCTCTGATGTTATACCCTTTTGATACATCTGGTAAATTTTATCATTTAAATAATCAGGAGTCGTTTTAAGAGTCTTTTCTTTTTGAATGAGTTCAGATATTTTTTCATCTTCCAGGCTGTCAAACCATGAAAGCCATTCTTTTTTTGATCTCATTTTATTTTAAAATTCCTTTACCAGCTTTTTAAATTCTTTTTTAAACTGCTCCCTTGCTCTCTGAAGTAAACTGTTAACTGCTGTAATACTTTGTCCTATTGCATCTGCTATTTCCTGCTGGGATTTTTTTTCTATATATTTTAAGTTCAAAATTTTTTTATATTTATCTTTTACATTCTTTAAAGCCATATTAATCATTAAAATTTCCTGGTTTTTTTCTACATCATCATGAGCTTTACTTTCATAAACTGTATTTTCTTTATTTTTGATTGAATCAAGATATCTCTTCTCTCTGTATTCTTTTCTAAGAAAATCATTTAGCCGTCTTGATGCAATTTGTAATAACCAGGCTTGGATATTTTTAGCAGTTTTAAGTTTCGGTGCTGATATTAACACAGAATGAAATGTTTCACAAAACACCTCATCAACTATTGAGCTGTTGCCTCGAGTTTTTATAATTAAAAAATTATATACTTTATCTTTATATTCTTTATATATCCTATCAAGAATTTTAGGGTCTCTTTTTTTGATTTTATCAAGATCTTCATCTGTCCAAATAAATATTATAATCATATCAATACATTAATCGTTTTAAAATTTATAATCTATCGGTAAAAATAATATAAAATAAATATAGAAAAAAATCGATATAAAATTTTATTTTTTTATTTAATAAAAATAATATGGATTGTTTAAATTCTGTATAATTTAGAAATTTCAGCTTAACAATCCATATTTTTCAAAATTACTTTAACGGTACATACACAACAGCTTTTGGATTACCCTCATATCCATATCTATCATAAACAGAAAAAAATCTTTTATCATAATAAATAAAGCCGCAAGAATCACCTTGTTCATAATTATTGGCTGGTATCCATTCTTCATATAAGTATTTAAAAGCAGCACCAACATCATCATAACCTTTTTTAATAATTTCCATTTCTACGTATTTACTTGCAGGAAGTGTTATGCATTCCATTCCTGCTGGGATAACATTATAATTTTTTACTTCAACGCCCATAATATAATCAAAATCAGGTGAATCCTTTTTTATTCTAAAAATACATAGCTGGTTGTTATTCTTCTTATTCGGTACATTTTTTAACTTTTTTTCTTTATATACCATATGAAAAAATGAGGGAATTTCTTTCTGAAATCTTCCATTCTTAAATGAAGTGTTAAGTAGAACACCTATAACCGTAATCTCTTTTTTACTGATAATATCAGGCATATTAATCTCCTATAAATTTTTAATTTTGCAACTTAAATTAAATAAAATAAATAATGTATTATTTATTTTATTATTTACTACAGTAAATATATTAATAGTAATCACGTGATCGCTATTAATATTAAAAAAATTATAATAACTTTTTATTCACTAATTTTTTAATCCCGGCAATATGATAATCAACAAGAAATTGTATATTACGTCTAATATCCTCAGCAGATTTACAAATGGTTGCGATATCTAAAATACCGTTTATAAAATTCTTAGATAAAACATCTACAACTATTTTAGATTTAATTGCCGTCAACTTAATGATATGATTATTTAAAGATTCAATAATCATTTTTTTTAAACCCTCATATTTTGTACCTTCACATCTGTTCATTACAATAACGAATTTTATTTTTTCATTAATAATAATATCAGAAAATATACTTGCAATTTTTTTAATAAGTTCAGGATTAAACTCATCACTTTCTTTATGATTAATAAAATCATTAAATCCATTCTTCATATTATTATAAAAATCCCTTGTTATTGTATAAAAAAGTTCCTCTTTATTCTTAAAATACCTGTATAAATTGCTGCAACTTATACCGACTTCTTTTGCGATGTTTCTGGTTGAAGAATTCCTGTACCCCTTATCATAAAACATCCTTTCCGATACTTTAATTATTTTTTCTAAAATTTCCTGTTTTAATACCTGCATTAGATAACACCTGTTCATTATTAATAATATAAATAAAAACTTTTGTCAATATATTTAAAATAATTTTTGATTATTTTAATCTAGAATATAATTTTTGGTACTCTAAAAAAATTAAACCTATTACTTTGTTTCCTTACACACTTGAAAATATGTACCAAAATGATAATCCTTTGTTGCAACCCGGGGCATATATTTAAATGCTTTTTCCGGTATACCCATTAATTCACCCGATTCATAACCGATATATTTCTTAAAATCGCCGTCTTTTGGTTTCTTAACATTTGTCCAGCTGAAATATTTTAAAGGTATAATAATTATCTTACTCTGCATTACTCCGTCAATACTGTTTATTTTTAATAAAATCTCAGCCTCTCCGCCTTTTTTATTTGTATTCTCCCCATATATAATATTTCCTTCCAATTTTAACATCGTACCCACCGGTTTATATAACCTGCCTATAATTTGCACCTCTTTAATCAAATCAAAATAATCTATCATTTTTACCATTTTTGCACTTCCTATAATTATTAATAAAATAATAAAGAAAAATATAATTATTTTTAGTTTTTTACTCATATAATTCTCCTATTTTATTTTTAATTATATATATTATTATTTTACAAAACAATAAATTATAATTTAAAATAAAAAAGTATAAATTTTATTTATTATTCAATTTTATGCCTGTTAATTTTTCTATAGCAATATTTGCTAAAATAAGCCCAAATATACCGGTAATTGTTGCCATACTGCCAAGTACATTTCTTTTACGCCAATTACCATATTCATCATTATCGTTAACTGATTCATCTTCCTGTAATGTAAATTTAAAATTAACTATTTCCGTTGTATAAACACAGGTTATTCCCTTGCCTACTCCTCTTTTTCTTAATCCCTTACGTACCAACCTGGCAAGCCTACAATGTTTTGTATTAAAAATATCATCTATCCTGATCTTTACAGGATCAGTCTTTAAAGCAGCTCCCATTGATGATATAATAGGAATCTTCTTTTTATATGTTTCAGATAATAATACAATCTTTGGATTTAATGAATCAATTGCATCAATAACAATGTCCGGGTTGTTATCAAATATTTTATCAAGTGTATCATTATGAGCAAATAAGGGCAATTTTTCTATATTGCAATACGGATTGATATCCAGTATTCTTTTTTCAGCAGCATCAACTTTTAACATACCTATTGTTGATTCCGCTGCAAACAACTGCCTGTTTATATTTGATTTACATATCTTATCAAAATCTACAAGTCTCAGATTATTCACACCGCTTCTTGCTAATGCCTCAGCCGCGTAACTGCCTACGGCTCCGATACCTATGATTGTGACTCTTTTTTTTGATAATGCATCAAATACTTCATCACCCAGTAATAATCTTATCCGTAAAAATCTTTCCATTATTATAAATAATCCTTTTTAGTTCTTTAATATCTATATTCCTAATCCCGCAGGCATTTTCATAATGCATATTAATTAAATCATAATTATTACCTGACTCTACATCTGTTTCCAATAATATTTTATCCAATGGACATTTTTTAAAAGCATCCAGCACCTTTTGCCTGTTTGGCTTATAAATATCAGGAAAAAACGAAACATGAAATCCATAATCAATAACCTTATTCATTATCTGACTTGATGAATTAAAATAGTGGAGAATCCCGCAATAACAGGTTTTATATTCTTTTTTTACCTCTTCCAGTATCTCAAATAATAAATCCCATGCCTTGACACAATGTATTGCAACCGGCCTGTTATATTCTTTTGATAATACAAGTTGCTTTTTAAATATTTCAACCTGTTTATCCATGCTGAATATACTTCCATGCTTTTTCTCCATTATCTTATCCAGCCCAATCTCACCTACATAATACCTGTCATCAGATTTAATTATCTGTTCAAGATCGTAAAACCATGATTCCGTTATATCATTTATAAACCATGGATGAATACCAAAAAAAGGTATTATATTATTGTTTTTATTAAATAAATCTTTAAGCATAATCCATTCTTCCTGATTAATGCTGTTTAAAAAAAATATATAATCATTTTTAAATTGAAAATTATTATTATGATTTATATGCAAATGCGCATCAATAATTTTACACAATTTATTAATCCTTAAAGAAATATTTATAAAATATAGATATTAAGTCAAATTAATTTTGATATAATATACGCTTTTTTTCCAACTCAATTCCTAATAATGTATAATTTTTTGAAAAAACAAAACTTATATATTCATTAATATCATCTTTATCAAACATATGTATCATTTTATCTGTATTTTTTAAAAATCTTCCATTTTTTGTAAAGTAATTAATGATTTTTTTTATGCCTAATTTCATAGTATTTATAATCCAATTAAGCCCTTTTGCTTCTAATAAAATAAAAAAAAGTTCAATCATCTTTCTTACTAACACTGCTACACTAAATGTATGCATAACGCCATGGGTATTCCTAAGCTTTCTATATACTTTTGGATCAATATAAAAACGAATATCAACTTCTGCTTCAATATTATTATACCCAAAATCACCTGATTCATTTTCAAAAAATAAATAATAATCTAATAAGGGCGTCATTGTATTTATAATTAATCTCATTGTTTTTGAAAAATTAAGTTTTACATCAACAGAAAAATTACAAATATTATTATACATTTCTTCCCTTGCAACAAAATGGTATAATTTTAATGAAGTAATAGTCATCTTTAATTCTCCAGATATATTTATTCAACATATCTAAAGAAAAAAATTTTAAAACTATTTACTTTTATTTTATAAATATAAAATTTATAATTAATTATTTTAAATATATAAAATTAAAATAATAAAACTTGTAAGTATTAATAAGATTCATTTTTAATTAAAAACTTATTAACCGATAATAATTATAAAATTAATAATAAATATGATTAAGAATAAAATTAAAAAAATAATTTTATTAACTGCTTTAATTTCAATTAGTATAGCAGTAATTCATCCAAATAAAATTTATTTACGCCCGACCGGAAAAATTATTTTATACAGCAACTTTACTGACGACTTGTATCCTTTTTTGTATTCTAATGAAAAATATTTGATCGATGAAAATACAACAATAGAACTTTTAGATGAGATTGATTACTATAATGGTTTTTTTGGAGATGTTATAAAAGTAAAAATAACAAGCGGGACATATAAAGATAAAATCGGTTATATACTGGAAGAAAACGCATTATTGAGTCCGATGGTTTTAAATAATGAAGTTAAAGTTTTTTTTAAGAATGATATTTATTACAATAATATAGAAATAAAAAAAGACACAGTCTGCCGAATAGAAGAAATCAAACAAAAAATGGATAAAGAAGTATTTGTACTAAAAATATTAACTGGAAATATGGCCGGTAAATTTTTAGAGTATGACAATATAAATGATCTTCATTATATAATTAATAAAAAAACAGAAGTTTTCTATCATATTAGAAAAGGCGCCAGGATTATCAGAATACTTAACCCTGAAAATCTTTTACCTGTAAAAGATACAGTTTATAAAAATTACAAAAGTGATGAAAACGGCTTTATATATCTTTATGAAAATCCCAAAATAATAAAATTAAAAAAAGATGGTTATAATGACTGTATTGTTGTGACTGATAATGACAATAATATAATCCTTGCTTTTATGCAGAAAATGGATCAGGTAAGATATTATGATGACAGGACAAGTATTTATGAGAATAATTTTTATAAATTTGAAATTAAAAACAGCAACAAATCCGTAAATGAGAAACTCGGAGTAAAAACATTATCTTTTTATGATTACTCAATTTTTTGTTATCCTCAATTTAAATTAAATAATAAAAAAATAATCGGCGGATTTATATTAACAAATGCACCCGTATTCTCAACAGTAAACTGCCGTATATTTAAGCATGAAAAAAACATCTTTTTATATAAATTTAATGAAGACTCATTAAACTGGGAGGCTTACAATCTTATTTATGATGGAGAATACTATTCGGCAAATGGATTATTTGACGGTTATTATTTTTTAACAATTAATGATGATGCTAATACAGATAGTGTAAGTATAAAAACAAACATAAATTACATCTCAAATATTTTCTTAAAAAATTATAAAGGCGATTTTTATAAAAATATAAATGCTGATGATTCTACTGCTTTAATAAAAGGAGAATATGAAGCTATCTATTATAATCCTGAAAATCCTCTTAAAATTAATCAGCAGATAATTATAATTGATGAATATACGGATACTATTAAGATTATAGATAAAGATTATGATTATTTAAGTAAATTTGAACCAAAAAAAAATCAGGATAATAATATTTATGAACCAAAAGGATTAAACAGTTTTTTTAGCGGAATTTGGTATAAAAAAGCTGTAAAAGAAAATAATAAATTTACAGGATCAAAAAATTTAATGGAATTTTTGGGAGATATGGAGCTTGAAGGAATAAATGATGTATATTTTTATAATGATTATTTTAGGATGGCTGGATATATAGAAGTACTTGATGAAACAAGACTGAATATTATTATTATGAATGTGAATAATCTTATTGATATCCCGGATGAGGATGACGATATACTTGTAAGTCCTCCACTTTTTTATTCTCAGCTTATAATACCGGCTTATTATTCTTTTCATATTGGAGTATTGCAGCTGTCATTTGACGGTATTTATTTTTTAAGAAAAAAAAGATTTAATCACAAGGGCAATCAAAATATTAAAACATATATATCTACTTATTCATTCCTGCCGCCGCAATTTCCTCAATCTGAAGACAAAGCAAAATATAAAATATTTTATTCAAAATAAATTAAAAATAATAAATTATTAATAATAACATATTAACTTCTTTAATTATAATAAGCTTTATGGTATTATTATTATATCAAAACAATTTATAAAGTCTTATTATAAATAATTTCATTAAATGTAAATACAATACAAAAATATTTTATTTAGGAGAGATTATCAATGGAAAATGATAATATTTGTCCAAGCGCAGAAAACTGTCCTATCTTTAAAGGTATACTGCAACATAAAGATTTTACAACAAAGTCATACAAAATGATATACTGTGAAAGCGGATTAGATGGTAGAAAAAAATGCATAAGATGGCAATGCAAAGAAAAATTTGGAAAAGTACCTGATGATTTACTTCCAAATTCCAGCAAAACGTTGGAAGAAATAGGCAATGAGAATGAATGGTTTATATAATACATCTATGATATTATTTATAAAATATTATTATTATATTTAGGGAGCAATTATAATTGAAAGCATTAATATTTGATATGGACGGCTTAATGATAGACAGCGAGAGACTGTATTTTGAAGCGGAACGTGAATTAGCCAAAAAATATAACAAAACGGTTAATGATGAAACCCTATGGAAAATGATGGGCAGGAAACCTCTTGAAGCCTTAAAAATTTTTATCGATGACCTTAAACTGCCGATAACAACGGATGAACTATTGGAAATCAGAGATAAGATTATGCTTATTAAGTATAAGAATGAATTATTACCCATGAAAGGATTATTTGAGATAATAAAAAAATTTCACAAAAAAATGAAGCTTGCTGTTGCAACGGGTGCCCAAAAAAAATTTCTTGATATAGTAATAAATAAATTAAATTTGAAAAATTTTTTTAATGTATTAATGAGTTCTGATACTATTATAAACGGTAAACCTGATCCTGAAATTTATCTGAAAACAATAAAAAAGCTTAAACTCCTGCCGGGAGAATGCATAGTACTTGAGGATTCCGAAAATGGCGCATTAGCAGGGAAAAAAGCAGGGTGTTATACCATCGCAGTTGCCTCAGAATACACAAAATATCAAAATTTTGATTTTGCAGACTATAAAGCTGAAGACTTAATAGATGCAATGAATCATATAAATAATTTAATTACCATAAAAAAATAATTTAAAATAGAGTAAAAAATGGAAAAACTTGAATTTAAAAAAATAACATTAGAAGATAAAGAATTATTCAATAAATATTTTAAGGAATATCCTCCGCAAATTTCAGAATACACTTTTTCAAATCTTTTTGCATGGCAAAAATCAAGGCAAATCGAATTTTGCCGGTATAATGACGGGCTGATTATAATTGCAACACATCATGGTGAAAAGTACTTTATGCCTCCTGTTGGATATAATGATTTTAAAGGGATAATATCATTTCTTTTGGATTATGGTATTAAATACAATATTACAGATAAAATAAAAAGGTTAAATGAAACTCAAATTGCTAAATTAAAAGATTTAGGATTAAATATCATAGAAGATATTGATAATAATGATTATGTATATAACAGGGATGATCTTGCATTTCTTATTGGGAGAAAATACAGTAATAAACGGGGTTTTATAAAAAAATTCTGTGCAGAATGCTATCATAAATATTACCAGTATTCGGAATGCTGTAAGTCAAAATGTTTAGAACTGACGGAAAAGTGGATGGAAACAAGAAAAATAATCGATCAGCCAGTAAAGGATGAATATAATGCAATAAAGGTATTTTTAGAAAACATAGAACACTTTGATGCAACAGGCGGTATTATCTGCATCGATGAAAAGGTTGCAGCATTTGAGTTTGGCGAAAAATTAAATAAAGATACATTTGTAGTACATTTTGAAAAGGCAGATTTTAACTATCCAGGGATATACCAGGCAATAAATAAACTTTTTGTTGAGAATGAAATAGACTCAAAGTATAAATTTGTAAACCGTGAGCAGGACCTGGGTATAACCGGTTTAAGAAAATCAAAAAGAAGCTATTATCCTGTAAAAATGATAAGAAAATTTACCGTATCTTTATAAAATAAAAAAATCCAAAATAATTTAATTTAAATTTATATGTATATTTAAAAAATAAAATAAATCACTTCAATAATTCAACCAGTTTAGGATGCAGAAATTTATTTGCACCGATCATATCATAGTTTCTTAAATAATTCTCATTACTTAATTTAAAATCATGGCAATTACCATGTAAATCCGTGACTACTCCGCCGGCTTCTTTTATCAATATATAAGGAACTGCAATATCCCAGATTTTCATTGTTTTATTAATAGTACCCCCAAGTCTGCCTTCTGCTGTGTATACATGATCAATAAGACAATTTGTCGCCCTGATATTCCTCGTATTTTTTATTAATTTCCCGATATTTGATAATTCTTCATCCAGCTTCCGCGGATCATCAGTATAATCAGCCGAATAAGCTATGAGAATATTTTTTAACTCTTTCTCAGCAGAAATATGTATATTAATATCATTCTTAAAAGCACCTTTACCGGTTTCTGCAAAATACAGATCTTTATAAAAAGGCAGATATGCTGCTCCCATTACTATATCTCTGCCCTTTAAAAAACCTATTAATATCCCAAACCAGGGCAGTGATGCAAAATAATTGGATGTACCGTCAACCGGATCAATAATCCATGTATACTCCGAATTATTATTTATAAATCCGCTTTCTTCCGTAACGATATTATGATCCGGATATTCAGTCTGTATTATTTTAATTATATTTTTTTCTGATGCAAAATCACCCTCTGTAACAATACTGCCCTGATTTTCTTTTACTTCCATTTTTGATAATTTACCGAAATAATCCATTAATATCTCACCTGATGATACAGCTGCTTTTATCATTGTATCTTTCATTAAATTACTCCTTACCAATCAATCCGGGTTTTTATTTAAAAATTTGATCCGCATATTTTTAAATACAATACTCAATATATTATTTAATAGAAATAAAACTGATAACAAAACTATAATTACAGGTAAAATCTTTATGGAAAAATAATCTGCAATTTTACCTGTTAAGGAAGGTATTACAAATCCGCCGATAGAGGCAAATATTGTGATAAAAGATGTTATAACACCGGAATGATCAGGATAATTGGATGTTGTATAACCTAAAATGGATGGGAAAATACATGAAAATATAAAACCAGTCAGTGCCGTTAATATTATAGTAGTTAAACTTAATTGTAAAAATGACCATAATAAAGATATTATTATAACAATCATAGCGGAAAAAATTAAATATTTTTTAAAGCCAATTTTATCAATTATTCTGCCTAAAAACAGCCTGCCGATTGTTAAAAAAATCCAAAATATAGTTGCAGTAAGCGCCGGAGGAATTAAATTAAATAAATTTAATTTATCCCAATAAGTAGGCAGCCATCCATAGATAGACACTTCAATACCGACATAAATGAAAGCAGATAATCCTGCTATATAAAAAAAAGGCATAGCAAGTATTTTTAAATCCTTTTTATCTTCAATCAGGATATTTTTAAAATGAAATTTAATTTTAAATAAAAAAAAGATTATTGATAAAGGTAAAAGTATAATCAATAAAAATGTAAATCTCCAATTATTTAAAATTTTTACTGAAAATGTTGCCAAAAGAGGACCTGAAATTGCTCCTATCCCAAAGAAAAAATGTAAAAAATTAATAATAGATGCCTTTTTATCATTGCAATATTCCGTACAATAATCAATACATAAAGCATTGATTAATACTTCATATATACCAAAACCTATTCCGGTAATTATGGTACCGGCCAGTAAAACAGTATATCTGGCTGCTATGCTGCAAATAAATAATCCGGATAAAATAATAAAGGACCCCATAAATAAAATAATTTTCCTGTCAAATTTATCAATCATAAAAAAACTTATTATTACAATAAATGAAACGCCAAAAAACAATCCGGATAAAAAAAATCCTGATTCAATATAATTCATTTTAATATCATTATTAATTGAAGGCAGTAAAGCGCCGAATATGCTTGATACAAGTCCTATTGTAATAAATCCGGAATATAAAATATACAAAAAAATCCTTTTATTCATTTTTTACTCCATTAATCCTATAAAATATAATATACACTAAAGTTGAAGAATAATCAAGTAATTTATTGAATAATTCGGAATATTTCGGAACAATTACGAATTAATAGTAAAAATATGGACTTTTATTTATAAATAAAGTATTATATTTATTATCAATTTTATCTTTGGTGAAAAAAAAATGTTTATTGAAGAAAGACATCAAAAAATTTTAGAAATTATAAAAGAATTTAAAAGAGTCGAAGTTTTATCATTAAGCAAACATTTTAAGGTATCGGAAGACACTATCAGAAGAGATTTAAGAATCATGGAAGATAAGGGATGGATTAAAAAAACTCATGGAGGTGCAATACTGCCTGATAAAACAGGTTTTCCTCTCACTTTAAAACAAAGAGAAAAAATATCGACAACTAAAAAACAAAATATTGCTAAGTTAGCCATTAAATTTATTGAAGACAATGATACAATTTTTTTAGACGGCTCAACAACAATAGCAAAATTAATACCCTTTTTAATACAAAAAAATAATATTACAGTATTTACAAATTCCATATCAATATCCAATGATATAATTAATCATGAATCAAATATAAAATTATATCTAATAGGGGGCCTTGTAGAAAAAAGAAGCGGCTGTACAATTAGTACAGAAACATATGAGAATATAAAAAAAATTAATGTAGATAAAGTATTTTCCAGTGTATGTTCTATCTCTGCAAAATGGGGCTTATCAACCCCTCTTCTAGAAGAAGCACCCATACAGAAAGCAATGCTTGAAGCCGGCAGGAATATATTTTTACTTATAGACAGCAGTAAATTTGGAGTGAGATCCTTAACACAAATAGGACCGATTTTACCGGAATATATAATCATTACAGATAACGGATTAACAAATGAAATGATGAACAATTTTAAAGACTATATAAAAAAAGGATTAAAAATAATTAAACCTTAATATTTAGAATTCACTATTATTAATAAATTTAATCTTATATTTCTTTGGAATAATTTTATAGCTTCCTGGTAAAATGAAAATATCTGTTATATCCAACATAAGAAGCAATTTTTGTCATACTCCTATCCATTTCCAGTAATAAACTGCCAGCTTTATCCTAATTAAAAAATAAACAAATTTTTATATAACTTTTAACACAGATAAATTATCATTAAAATTCTTATAAATATTATTAAAAAAATATATTCTTTTCATTTGCATTTTATATATATATGATATATAATAAAAACAGGGTTGTTTCTTATAATAAATTGCCTCCGGTAATACTGGAGGTTTTTTTTATCAAATTATATTTTTTACCAATCTTTAAATAAATTTAATTGATATTTTTTAATTTACCCTTTATAATTAAATAAAATATTTTAATTATCTTTAAGGAATATTGATGCCTAATATATTGATACTTGATGATGAAGATTATGTAAGAAATAGAATCAAAGAAACCTTAAAAAAAAATAATTATAAAATTTTTGAAGCTCAAAATGGTGATGAAGGTCTAAAAATTATAAAAAAAGATAAAATTGATCTTGTAATAATAGACATAGTAATGCCGCAAAAAAGCGGTATAGATATATTGATAGAATTAAAAAAAAACAATAATATTAAAAAAATATTAATTACAGGAAAAGTATTATTTGAAAAAAACTCATTAAAAGATATGGCTGCAAAGTTTGGTGTAAAACATGTGCTTCATAAACCTTTTACAAAAGAAGAATTAATGTCTGCAGTAGAGGATTCATTAAGCAAAAAATAATTTTTATTTAATAAAAATCAAAGGATTTTCATGATGATTAATACAATATTATTTGAAATTATTTTATTTGCATTAAGCATATTATCACCAGATATTGAAAATGGTAAAATAGAAATAATTATAAAAGAAAATCATTTATTATTAGAATTTCACAAAAAAGTTGAGGTGTTCGATGAGGATCATAAAATAATTAATTATTATGTTGATATCAAATCAGATAAAGATGATGGTAAAATTACTATTGAATACATAATGATAGATAATGCTCTTTATAATACAGTAATAAATAAAAATAATGCCTTTGAAATCAATTTAGTCCCATATTACTCAAATTATGACTGGAAGAATGTTACAAAAAAAAAGCAACGGATAAAAGATACTAATAATAAGACAATAATAATAAATCCCGGTAAAAAATTTATAGAAATTACCAGTGCATCATCTGATATTACAATTAAAATCCCCAAAGAATATTTTAAGAACAATAAATAAATATATAACAAAACTCAATTTATAATTTATTAAGCCTTATTTTTTTTACTTTTTATCAATTCTTCTTTCTTTTTCCTGGTCCATCTTTGTATTTCTTTTTCTCTTTTTAATGCATCTTCAATATTATTGTATTCTTCATAATACAATAATTTGACAGGAAGCCTTCCTCTTGTATATTTTGCGCCTACTCCAGAATTATGCTTATTAATTCTATATTCCAAATTATTAGCTATACCTGTATAATAAGATCCATCAGAGCATTCTATAATATACATGAAAGGCATAATAATAATTCTCCATAACTAAATTATTTATAATAAAAATAATATTTTTTTACTCACTTCAAGTAAAAATTATATTGTATATTTTACTCCTGCTGATAAAAAATATTATATGAAATACTGCCTGACAAAGAAAACATTGATAAAAAACGAAACTATTAAATTATGAAGCCAATAAACTTTGTAAGCCGTAAAATTATTTTATTATAGAATTATAAAAAGACTGCTACTTGATTAATCAAACAGCACTTAAATTACCATGAGCAGGATTTAGGTCTACAATCGATGACATTATACTATCACCTTCCGTCCCGCTCTTATTCGCTTAAACAAACATCGTGTTTCTTACTCAGAAAAAATTTTATATTATATAATTTTTTCTGAGTGATCATAGACTTCAAATCCTGCTTGACTTGGACAAAAAAATAGCTTTTCCCACAGTAAATTGGAAAAAGCTATACTATTAGCAGGAGCAGGATTTGAACCTGCGACCTTCGGGTTATGAGCCCGACGAGCTACCAACTGCTCTATCCTGCGTCGATGTTGCCAATGTATATACTAACTTTTTACTTTTGTCAATCTTCTTTTTAATTTATTTGCTTGATTTACACTTACTTTAAAAATCCTCTAAAATAAATTATAATTTATAATATATAAAATTACAAAGGAATATGTTATTATTTACACTTAATTAATCTTATAATAAAATTAAGGATTTTATATTGAATAATAATCAAATGATAAAAAATAATAATAAAACAAGCTTTGATTTAAATCCCCCCATAGATGTTAAACAATATGACCAGTCAATAAGAAATTTTTGTGCATGTTATGAACATATTCTTTTGATGTCTTACTCATTTTTAAAATCAAAGTTAAACAATAATGCAAAAATATTAATAGCAGGTGCCGGTACAGGTGAAGAAATATGTAATTTTATAAAAAGAAACCCGCAATGGGAATTAACGGGTGTAGATCCTTCAAAAGATATACTGGAAATTGCAGGCAACAAATTATCTAAATTAAATTTAAATAATTCAAAAATTAATCTTATAAACTGCTATATAGATGATTTACCTGAAAAACAGATATATGATGCTGCAACAAGCATACTTGTTATGCATTTTCTTGATGATAATGGAGAAAAACAAAATTTTATAAATAGTATTAGTAAAAGAATAAAAAAAAATGCTCAATTTATTTTAGTTGACGGATTTGGAGAAAAAAATACATATAATTTTAATAATACTATTAATGCATGGAAAGAATTTGCAGTATCAATGGGAGTAGCAAAGGATATTGTTGAATCAGGATTTAATAATCAAATATTGAAACTGATAAAATTCGTTCCGGAAAATAGAATCACAGAATTATTAAAGAATGCCGGTTTTCATAAAATATCAAAATTTTTTACAGGTTTTTTATATGGCGGCTGGATTGCTGAGAAGAAATAATTTCATTTTTTTAAAAAATATAATATAATTTAATAAAAGATTTAAATATAATATTTTATAAATTTATTATAAGAGTAAATATATTATGAAAAAAATAATTCAGAACGTTTTAGCTAAAAACTCTAACAATGAAATAGCGTATTTATGTGGTAAATGCGGTAAAGAAATAGATAAAGAAGCTATAATTTGCAGTTATTGCGGTGCAAAACTTGGAAATATAAGATGCCCTTTTTGTAATTTTGTTGGTTCAATAAATGATTTCAGGTTTGACACATGCCCAAGGTGTGGTAGAAAAAAAACAAAAGATAAAAAAAATGTTAACACATTAAATCAATTTAATACTAAAATAGAATTTACTCTAACAACAAAACTATTTTGGCTATTTTTTTTACTATTATTAGGTGGTATTGCCATCATTATTCTAGCATTTCTATATAATTTTGATTTAATTTAAATTTTTTGTTAAATTTATTTAAATATTGTGTTAATTTAATATTAATTTTATTCAATAATATCAATATTATATCCAAAAATTGATAAACATCAGGGAGTATTTATGGCTGTTGAAATTGTAATTAAATTATTAGGCGGATTAGGTGTATTTATATTCGGAATGAAAATAATGAGTGAATCATTGGAAAAAGCTGCCGGTAATAATTTAAAAAACTTACTTTCTGCTGTAACATCAAATAGATTGATTGGTATATTTACAGGTTTTATTATAACCTGCATAATACAATCATCATCCGCTACAACTGTAATGATTGTAGGCTTTGTAAATGCAGGATTGATTAATCTTACACAATCTATCGGCATTATTATGGGAGCTAATATAGGTACAACAGTAACCGCATGGCTTGTCAATTTATCCCAGCTTGCTTTTGGTGTTAAATTTAAATTTGATATTGTTTTTATATCATATATATTTGTTGCAATTGGTGTATTATTTTTATTTTTAAAAAACAAAAAAATAAACATCTGGGGTTATGTTTTAGTCGGATTTGCAATTTTATTTTTTGGATTAAACTTCTTAAAAGATGCTATACCAAAAGTAGAAATAATAGAGGGAATTAAAACAAATAATTTTTTACTTAATTTTTTTCAATCATTCCCTGAAAATAAATTCTGGTCATATATCATATTTCTGTTAATAGGTACATTTTTTACAGTAATACTTCAATCTTCATCAGCCACAATGGCACTTACTATAATGCTTGTAAGTAAAGACTATATTTTCGTTGGGCATGCGCTTGCAATGGTGCTTGGAGAAAATATAGGAACAACTATTACAGCTAATCTTGCAGGATTGGCCGGAAACAGAACATCAAAAAAATCAGCTGTTGCTCATACTTTATTTAATTTATTTGGAGTTGCATGGGTATTGCCTTTATTTTCTATTCCTGGTTTTATAGATTTATTTAGTCATTTTGGAGCAAAAGGTATTCAACTTGCCGTATTTCACTCTACATTTAATATTACAAATACCTTTTTATTAATATGGTTTGTACCTCAAATAGCTCTTATAATAAATAAATTATTTGGTAAAGAAAAAGAAAAAACAAAATTGGTTTCAAAAATATCCTATTCTTTAATAAAAACCCCTGATCTTGCGGTATTAGAAGCACAAAATGAAGTAGCTTCTATGGCAAAACTGTCATATAAAATATTTGAAAAAACAAATTTTTTAATATCATCGGATGAAAAAATACAAAAGTCATATGATAAAATAAAAGATATTGAAGAAGAATTAGATATTTATGAAGGTGAGATTTATGAATTTTTAATAGATCTTTTAAAAGAAGATACCTCCTATGAAACAACAGATAAAATTAATATTTTAATGGATGAAATAAGAAATTTAGAGTGGATAGGTGACAGTTGTGAAATGATAGCTGACCTTATCATAAAAGCGAAAGACAAAGGTTATGAAATTGAAGTATGTAAAGATGAACAATTTGTTAAAATACAAATATATTTAAATAATTTCTTTAAACTTTTCATAGAAAATATTAACAAATTAAAAAATCCTAAAATTGTAGAAGAAGGTTTAAAATTTGAATCAAAAATTAATGCTTTATATAAAAAAATGAAAAAAAGATCCATATCAGAAATGAAAAACGCGAAAAAGGGCATCAAGAAAAATGTTGCAACCGGATTATTATTCATGGATATAATAAAAGAGCTTGAACATATTGGTGATGCTTTAAAAAATATATTAAAATCATATAATACTTATAGCAATTAAAAATAATTAAATACTATTATAACAAAATTATTACACTTCACAATTTAAATAACTAACTAAATTATTATATAATTTAAAATGTTTGTGATATAATTGTATTAATAATATAAAATTGAACTTTTTATTGATCTTTTACTATATAAATTTTAAAGTAAAAATAAAAAAATAAATGAGATAAAAAAGATGAAAGTTTCTAAAAACTTTTATTATAAATATATTCTACTTATATTGATGATCTTTCTTTTTATAGTGATCTTATTTTTTACACATATTCTGTCAAATGTTCTTGTTCCATTATTTGTTGCAATTTTTTCTGCAATGTTTTTATATCCTTTTATAAAAAATCTTCACAACACAAAAATACCCAACTGGCTTTCAACACTAATAGTTGTAATGATATTTTTATTAATAATATCTTCACTTTTAACACTATTAATATTCTCATTCAGTTTCTTCCTGAAAGATCTTAACAAAAATATAAGTGCTATTAGACTTCGTACAGAAGAAGTAATTAAAGAATTGTCAAAGAACGAATATTTAAGAAACATAATGATGCGCTTAAAAATAAGGGAAGATCAAGTAATAAGTGAATTATTAAGATTAGTAAAAGATACTCTAACAATAAATAATTTTAAAGATTATATAATAATTCCGGCAGCAAAAACTATTGATCTTTTAAAAAGTTTCGGACTATATGTACTGGCATTAATATTTGTATTGCCTGGGATAGGTAAAATAACGGAAAAAATAACAAGAGCATTCCCTGATGAAAACGGGAAAAAAATTAATGAAATAATTACCAATGTTACTGATTCTATACAAAATTATATGGTAGCAAAATCCATTATAAGTTTTGGAGTAGGATTAATAAGCTTTTTAATATGTCTGTTTTTTGGGATAAAATATGCTTTATTATGGGGGTTCATTATATTCTTATTTAATTATATTCCCATAATCGGTTCAATTATTGCAGTTATTTTCCCGATTTTCCAAGCTATAAGCCAATCCTTTTTAGATGGATTTCCAATTATTAAAATATTAATTCTTGCAATACTTCTTATAAGCGCCCAAATTGTTATGGGAAATATTATTGAACCTAAGTTTATGAGCAGAGGTGTTAATTTAAGCCCTCTTGTTATTTTTACATCCTTATTAATCTGGGGATATATCTGGGGTGTAGTTGGAGTTATATTATCCGTACCTATAATGTCGGCAATAAATATAGTATGCAGAAACATAGAACCTTTAAAGCCCTTAAGCATATTAATAAGTGCGAAACCAAAAAAAATTAAAAAAGAAAAAAATAAAAAAGATGAAAAAACAGCGACAGTAGCCTAAAACATATAAAAAAAACAATCGATAAAAAAAATATAATGCCAGTGTAGCTCAGGCGGTAGAGCAATTCACTCGTAATGAATAGGTCGAGAGTTCGATTCTCTCCACTGGCTATTTTTTTTAAAAGGAGTTTAAATGGCAAATATATTAATTGCTGATGATATGATTACAGTTCAGCATAACATGGAATTTATTTTAAAAACACATGATCATAATGTAGTAGGTAAAACAAAAAATTGTACTGAGACAATAATTGAATACAGAGAAAAAAAACCTGATATTCTTTTATTGGATATACTGGGAATGAATTCATATTTTGATGAAAAAGGATGTGATATTAATAGTTTTGATGTTATCGAGATAATAAAAAATGAAGATAAAAATGCCAATATTATAATCCTTACGGCAAGTCCAAAAGAAGATTATATAAAAAAAGCAATAATGCTTGGAGCAAAAGGTTTTTTAGTTAAAGGTGTATCCAATGATAAAATTTTATCTACTATTGAGAATACATTAAAGAAATAATTTAAGAAATGAGTATTTGATTGATACAAAATAAATTTATTTTCATCATAATTATTATATTTTTTTTTAACAGCAATATAATATTCTCAAATATATTTTCTGATCTAACAAGTGATTATACAGCAACAATAGAATTAAATACAAAAAAAGATTTATCCGATGACTCAATTATTGATCAAACAAGTGATACTACAATAGGAAATAAATGGTACAGCAGGCATAATTTTTATTTTTTTTCAACATTAGAAATAGGAATATCCGGATCAAAAGATTACATTGGAGAATATGCTCTTTATAAATATAAATTTAAATCAAAAACCAGACATGCCTTTGGATTAAGATTATTTCATTCCGGTTTTACAACAGGTGCTTTTACGGGCAATTTTAATTTTTATAACTTTTGTTTTTTAACAGGGTTTGAATACTTTTATAAAATATTCTCAAAAAATGAAGGATTTTTTATCTGGACAGATATTGGAGGATGTAATAATGGATTTGCTGCCGGATTTGGTTTAGGATTAGGCAGCCGGGTTAAAAATGGAGCAGAAATTTGGGTTGTATATTTATATAATGTCGGTGTTTTTTCAAGATTAGAATTTAATTTTTTGTTATTTAATATATTAACTTTAAGAGGAAAACTTGGTATAGATTTCAAATATTATGATTTAAATATGGAGCTTTTTACATTTCTTAGCGGGGCATATATCGGATTATTTATAAAAAATGTTTTCCGTATAGAACTGGGAGGAGGTTTTACTATAAATGAATACAGCAGATTTGGGGGATTCGGCAGTATATCATTAACACTTAATATATTTTAAGTTTAAATTTTACCCCTTGTATTCCAATACCAATTAAGAAATATTTCTAAAACATTATCAAAATAATTATATACTAAGTATGATGCTTCCCTTCCTATATATCGATAATGCCAGGGTTCATAGCTGTAGCCTGTAATTTCATCCATTCCAAAAGGATATGATAATATAAAACCATATTTATAAGCATTGTCTAAAAGCCACCTGCCTTCTTTTGTGTCTGCAAATGAAACATCAAGAGAATTAAAATCAATAGCAGTACCCAGTTGATGCTGAGATGCTCCCGGGATTGCACTTACCATTTTTGCTTTTTCTTCACCTAGATTTTTTACCCAATAATTATATACTCTTTCTTGTGTTTCATATGATCTATAAGCAGAAATAATAATTAAATCTATATTTTCTTTTTTAGCATCATTTATCATTAAATCCAAATCATTAAGAATTATTTTCCTTAACTGTAATGCTTTTTTATTTGTTTTATATCTTGAAGTAACATCAACAAGATCATTCGGAACATAATTTCTATCCAGATGATAATCTTTATTTACTAATAAAATTAATTCTTCATCATTTTGCAGTAAATTATATAATTTAAAAAACTTCTCTCTTGATGATTCATTTGCCGTAATATTTTCTGCAATACTGTCAGGTAATTCACCAAAATAAAAATTTAATTGACTAAAATTTTCCAAATCAGATCTTTCTCTGATATCATATCTGTAAAATTTTTTCTTAAAATCAGTTTTAAATAATTCTGTTATAATCTTTTCAATAGTATCATTTTCCGGATATTTCTTGGTCTTAAACTCAATAGTTGCAGAAGCAATACCCATTTTATCTGAAAGCCAAGCTGTAAAATCACCTGTTGTAGGATAACCTAAGCTGTCATTAACATAATCAGAATTTTTTTTTAAAAATGAACTAAGTAATAAATTTACTCTCGAATAATTACCAGGTATTACTGCATCACCTCTTGAGTGCAAGCTTAAAACAATCACTGTCTTGTCACTGCTGATAGATTCAAATAATTTTTTTAATGCAATTGTTTCAGGTTCACTAAATGGATGAGATCCTGCACTTAAAAGCACATTAAATAGATAAAAATTAGGTTGCCAATTGTCTGTATTAAAATTTCTATTTAAATCAACATCATTATCATTTAATCTTCTATCTCTATTATATCCATCCGGATTTGCTACCGGTAATATCCAAATAGATTTATTTTCAGGAATTTTTATTTTATCATCTTTAAGCAAATTTATCATTGCTTCCGCGGTTTTAATGGTATTTGGTTCATTACCATGAATCCCTGCAATAATAATCAACAAATCATTTCCATTTCCAAATTTATATAAATCAAGAGGCCTTTTACCAAATGAATACCCTATTGTAGCCTTTATATGATCATATGCAAATAGGTTAATCGAAAGAAAAAAAATTATAATCAAAATAATTAGAATACAAAAATTATTTTTCATTTTATTTACTTTGTATCGATGGGTTATTTTATTAATAATATATCACATATAATTAAAATATAATATTTTTTTTTATCATTTTACACTAGATTTTACAATTATAAAATTTTTAATAATTTTAATATATTTTGCAATATCATTATAAGCCTTTGCTAATTGATTAATAAACTCTTTATTTTGAGAACCCTTAATAGCTTTAATATTAGTTACATATATAGCTTTTTGCCCCTTATAATCCTGAATTATATTATATACATTATTAGCTAATTTATATAATACATTGGCACATTTTTCATTACAATGTCTTATTCTTTCATTTATCAAATCAACCTGCATTGTTATCTTATTTTCTGCAACCTTATTATCCATTTTATAATTTTTTATTAATATTTCAAGATGACTAAATGAATTTTTCCCGCTTCCGGATAATAACTCTTCACAACCTGAAACTATATCCCTCAATTCATTGGCAGCAAAAAATACATTAGAAAATTCCATCTGATATTCTTTTTCACTAAAAAATGCCTCTAATATCAAAGTATTCATTGTATCTTTGATAGATTTTTCATAAATTTCCATAATAAAAGTCTTTGTAATTTTTAAAGCCATTATACCAGAAATCGGATCCAGATTGTTTGTTTCAATTGCTTTTTTTAATGTATCAGTAAATCCATTTATATTTAATAAATGCTTGCCGTTAAATAATGATTCGACATCCTGTTGTAACGATTTTTCAGAATATTTTTCTAATACAAACTCTTTATTACGCATAAAGACAGTTTCAATATCTTTTCTATACCTATCAAGAATACTGAAAAATTTAGGCTGTATACTGATTGTATATTTTATATCTTCTTTAATATATTTGCATAAACTGATTAAAATCCGGGGTGAGAGATCATCCGATATCATTTTAAATATTTTATTTACAGACTGTTGTGACTTTTTTGCTAATGATTTATAATCACCTTCATTCTTCATATATAACTTTTCAAAAGCATTTGTTAGATCAACCTTTTTAGGCAAAGAAGTAATTAAAAAATACAAATCTTCAACGTCAACAATAATTTCATCACCTAAAACCGGAGCATAATTAGGTTGTGATGGTAATGTATAATAGGGATCGAATTTTGAAAAAAATAATTCAAAATTAAATGTAGCCAGAGAATTCAATTTATACATTAAATAATATTCTTCTTCAAGCCTTGGCAGATTTTTTTTATTTAAAAAAGATTTATACATTATGAATTCATCTTCTATCCCTTTAACTGTTTTTGATACATTTTCTGCTTCCATGATTTTTTTCCATATCATATCTTTTGTAAATTTTTCTTTTTTTGCTCTAATATCTTCAGATAGAAATGATTCAATAAAATGATTTAGATATATTTGAGCTCTTTTTTCATCAGAGCTGAATATAGTAGTATCTAGCAGTATTTTAAAATCATTAATTGATAAAAAAAGTAAATATATTTTTTGTAAAAAATTATTAGTAATCTTTTTATCTCTTGTTATATACCTATACTTTGACGGTTTAAAAACTTTATAAAGAGCCTTTAATTCTCTCATTTTAATTAAATTGGCGGAATCACCGGATAATATATATTTTAGATATGTAAATAAATCAATAAAAATATTTAAAAGCATATAAAACTCAAATTTTATTTAAAAAAATAAATATTTTTGTATAAATTTTATTATAGAAAAAATAAAATAATTATTAAAGTAATTTATTTATTTTTAATAAATTATAAAAATAAATAAATCTATTAATATTATATCGGTTTCAATAATAAAAAAATAAAATTTTAAACCTTCACTATTACAGATGTATTTTATATTATAATATTTATCTTCCTGCTATTAAGAGATAACATCATAATATAATAATAAAAATAATATCAAATTTATACAATAAGTGTATAAAATATCATACATCATTCACATTGAAATTATTAAACATTGTATAAATTTAATAAAATTCACCTGAATTCAGTAAATTTTACCAAATAACAAAACGGCACACAAATTGCATATATATGCTGAGGTGATAAAAAAATGGCAGTTAAAGAAATAATAAGTCAAACTAACAATTTAAAACAATATTTTAAAGAAATAAGAAATTTTAAACTATTATCCCATCAAGAGGAAATAGAATTAGCAAAAAAAATAGAAAAAGGCGATAAGAAAGCATTCAATGAAATGGTTAACAGCAATTTAAGACTGGTTGTAAATATTGCTAAAAAGTATATTACTCCTGAATGGAAACTATCGGATTTAATACAAGAAGGCAATATAGGCCTAATAAAATCTGTACAAAAATTTGATTTTAGAAAAAATGTTAGATTTTCTACATATGCGTCATGGTGGATTAAACAATCAATAACAAGATCAATTAGCAATAAAAGACGGACAATAAGATTACCGCATAGAAAAGAAGAAAAACTAAGAAAAATCAATAAAACAATAGATGAATTAAGCCAGGCACTTAATAGAATACCAACTATAAAGGAAATTGCCGAAAAACTAGGATATAATGAAATTGATGTATTAAATCTTAAAACAATTAGTGAAAAAATTTCATCAATAGATGCAGAAGTAAATGATGAAGGATTAAATTTTATTAATCTTATAGATGATTATAAACATTCTCCTGAGGTAGAATTTGATAAAATCATTTTAGCAAAAGAAACAGATGAAGTATTAGGTAAATTAAAAGAAAAAGAAAGACAGGTGTTAAAATTAAGATATGCTTTTGAAAAAAGAAAGAAACAAACTTTAAAATCTATTGCAGAAGATTTGGGTATAAGCCCTGAAACAGTAAGGCAAATTGAAATTAAAGCAACCAGAAAAATAAAAGAAAATTTCTCTTATTTAAAAGATTATCTATATTGTTAACCCGCTTTCCTCACAAAATTTGAGTAGAAACAACGTAGATTTTACATTGATAAGGATTTATAACTAAACAAGACTTGGCATCCGGCCGCTAGAACAAAGCTTAGTGGTCGGATGAAAATTAAAAACGGTAATAAATACTTTTCCAGAGTTAAAAAAAATACAAATAGCAGACTAAAGGCTTGTGAGAAATGCAGGCTAGTTTACAAACTACTAAATTTATCAATAATATCGTTTGTTTTTCCTACAACAAAGGGCTCGTAACGTAATGCTATGACCCCTGCCTTTATCCAGATCTTTGTTAAATGTATACTCTCACCATTTTTTGATAAAATATTTGATAAATCCTCTATAGAAACAACATCAGCTTTAGAAAATTCATAAAAATGAGTATGATCGCTTAATGGATTACTGATTAAAATAAATTTATCTTTATTATTCGGATGCTGGATAGCTGAGCCTGTAAAAGCCACACAATTATCTTTAGAAAAATTTGAATAATTATATTTTGTAATAGGAAAAAGTTTTTTATTTTCATTTAACAGCTTATTATCCAAATTAAATCTCCTTAATTCATTAATTCTTTTTTATTAATATCTATCACATTAACTCTTTTTTTAATAGAATTACATTTTAAAGATGACAGTATTACATGATAAGTATCTAATAATATCAATGATGAAGCTTTTTTACCTTGAGTACAATTAATAAATCTTCTTCCTGAAATAGCATCTTTAATAAGCCATTTAGCTTTTGATGAATTAGGTTCTAATATAGATACTATTTTTTTTTCATCAATATAATTCTTAAATCCTACATCAATCACTTTAAAAACTTCCCCAATAAAACTAATATCGTAATTATTTTTATATAAAGATATAACTTGATATTAAATTAGTCAAGTTTAAATATTAAAAAATATTAAGCAAACAAATTTTTAATCCGAAAAATAATATGGGAATTACTAAAGGGGAATAACGTCAATATGGAGAATAATAAATATTTATCTAATCATCTAATAGCCTATATAGGCAATAAAAGAAGATTATTGCCGCTTATTGAAAAAGCAATAAAAAGCACAAAAATATTAAAAAAGGTTGAAAAACCGAAGCTTTTAGATCTATTTGCAGGTTCAGGATCTGTATCAAGGTTGGCAAAATCATTGGGTTTTAAAGTAATTTGCAATGATTGGGAATACTACTCATATATAATAAATAAGGTATTTATAGAGTATAATAAAGACTTTTTAATCAATTCATTTAAAAACTTTGGCGGAATAGATCAAGTATTAAACATATTAAACAATCTCGAAGAACCTTCTAAAGCTGATCAATATATCAGCAAATATTATTGTCCGCAAAAAGATAATGAAGCTGATTTGGAAAATGAAAGATTATTTTATACAAATTATAACGGTAAAAAAATAGATGCAATAAGAGCAAAAATAGATGAATTGCATAAAGAAAATAAAATAAATGATGAAGAAAAGTTTATATTAATTGCCCTTCTTTTATATGAAGCTTCGACTAGATCAAATACTTCCGGTGTTTTTAAAGGATTTCATAAAGGATTTGGGGGGACAAATGGTGATGCACTAACAAGAATAATGAAGCCGATAGAATTATTAAAACCTGAATTAATAAATGGATCCAATTGTAAAGTATTTATGAAAGATGCACTAAAACTCATAGAAGAATTAAATAATGAAACATTTGATCTTGTATATCTTGATCCTCCATACAACCAACATCAATATGGCTCAAATTATCATCTTTTAAACACAATAGCTCTAAATGATAAACCGCCGGTTAATAAAAATATAATTATAAATGGTAAAAAAATAAATAAATCTGCTATAAGAAAAGACTGGATAAATACAAAATCTTCATTTTGTTACAAAAAAAATGCTGTATATGATTTTGAAAAAATAATTAAAAATATTAAATCAAAATATATTTTAATCAGTTATTCTACAGACGGGATAATTGAATTTGATAAAATGCTTAATATATTGATTAAAAAAGGTAAATTGGATATTGTATTAAGTGAATATGTTAAATTTAGAGGAGGCAAACAAGCATTAACAACACAGGTAAAAAATATAGAATTTGTATTAATCATTGATACTACAAAAAAAGGGAATGTTGAAGATATAGAAAAAATAAAAAATATACTTATAAAAAACAAAATTAAATTATTAATCAAAAAAACAATCAATCCAGTTAGACTTGAATGTACTGGATTTTCTATGCTTGATAATAGTATTAAGAATTTAATCAAAAAAAATATTTATCAAAAAAATTATTTAAATTATAAAATAAAAATTTCTATTTTTAATAATAAAATAATTGATCATAATCTAATACTAAATAACCTTGATGCAATTCCACATAATATTTTAAAAAATATCTACGATGATTTTAAATATATTACAAATATTACAAAAGAAGATGAAGTCTATTTAACTCTTGATGAAATCATAAATTGTTATAAACATAAAGCATTTAAAAATGGCATGGATATATTTAAAAACATTCCTGTATATTTATCTAAATTTAATAATAAAAAAGCATATATACCTTCATTAAAAACAATAAAGTCAATCTTTGATGTATTATTACAAACAGTTGAAATGTGGCAAAAAAATGATCTTCTAAATCAAGCTTCATTTAAAAAATTTGAAAAAATCGTCTTCATAAAATTAAATCATAATATTGACAAGGAAATAATGACAAAAAAAAAGAATAAGAGTAATATAAAAAATGATAAACTTATCAGTATAAATATGATTAAAGATTATAAAAGACAAATATCAAATTTATATGACTATTTTATAAATCAATTAGAGATAAAAAAATCAGAAAAAACAAAAAAAGAAACTGAAATAAAAGAGAAAAAAAAATATATCAATATTATTAATAATAATAAATTTAGTCATAAAAAATCAATTTATTTAAGTTAAAATAAAATTCCTGTATATCCGACAAAACTTGCATCTTTGTGTTTATCATAGCTGGTACTGTACCCTAATAAACTCCCATTAAGAACGCCAGCTTTTTTAGCCACTGCTATTGAACCAAAAGCTGCACCGGGAGAACAGGCAGACTTATTTTTTAATGCATATGATATTGATTCTTTTCCTTTCATATTTAATAAAAGATCAATATATTTTTTATCATTTATATTTTTTACCCAGTCAATTGCCTGTATGCTTTTATCATTATGAAAAAAACCATAATTTGGTCCATAATGAGTTAAATCGGTGGAGCCGATAAATACAGTATTACTCCCAAAATTATTATAAAGATCTTCTATCAGATCCTGAATTTTTGCATTAGGAGGAAGATATATTGCCGTAATTGTGATTTTATTACCAAAAAAATAATAAATAATCGGTAATAATACTTCAATAGTATTATCACGAAGATAATCAATTGTTTGTATTCTTTCATCTTTTTGTAAAAATGATAAAACATCCTTATTATTATTAAGATTACCGAATGGTGTCTCTGCATAATCAAATGTTTCTAAAATAGCTAAATTTAATTCACTTAAATGTCCGCCAAATATAAAAACATGATTTATATCACCATTCTTCTCTTTTAAAACTCTTATGCAATTGACAGATAAATCACCGCAAAAATACCAGCCTGCATGAGGTACAACAGCAGATATCGGAGATTTACCTTCAATAAATATTTCATAATCAATATATTTTTCTATTTCCTTCTTACATGCTTCCTTTACGGAAGGATACCACCCAGACATAGCTAATAACATTGGCCGAGACATTGATAACTCCTTAATACTTTTTATAAATATTTTTTTTTAAAATCATATTATTAATATTTTATTATGCATTTAAATTTGAGTAAAGGGATTTTTTAATTTTTTTTAATTCTTCAATCAGATTATCCAATGAAACAATATATTGATCTTTATAATTTACCATTATTTCTACCCCTCCCTTATTAAGGGATTTTTCTCCAACAGTTACTCTTATAGGACTTCCTATTAAATCAGCATCATTAAATTTAAATCCGGGAGAAACTTTTCTATCATCAAAAACAACATCAAATCCTTCTGCTTTTAGATTTTTATAAAAACCATAACTAACTGTATTAATCTCCTCATTTTTATCTAAAGTCAAACCAATTAATTCAACCTCAAAAGGAGCAATACTAATAGGCCAGCATATTTTATCATCTTTATCTGAAGTTTCAATTACCGATGCCATAAGTCTGCCGACACCGATGCCATAACAACCCATTATAAAATCATTGCTTTTACCGTTTTCATCCAAATAACAGGCATTCATTGCTTTTGAATACTTTGTACCGAGTTTAAAAATATTACCTACCTCTATTCCTCTTGTTATCTTTAAAGGACTACCGCATTTTTCACATATATCCCCTTCACTTACTGTAGATAAATCAACAATTTCTTCACATTGATAATCTCTGCCGAAATTAACATTCTTTACATGGTAATCTTTTTTATTTGCCCCGCTTACCAGGTTTACAGATTTTGCTGCTGATTCATCTACCAACAATCTAATATTTTTATCTAACCCTATGGGTGTTGCAAATCCGGGAATTATATTATGGTTTGTTAATTCTTCATCAGAAGCAAAAACTATATACTTAACTTTTAAATAATTTTTTAATTTTACTTCATTGATTTCTAAATCTCCTCTTATCACACACATAACTAACTTATCTTCCGCATTATAAACTACTGCTTTTAATGTTTCGCTTTCCTGTATCTTTAAAAAACCTGCTACTTCTTCTATTGTTTTTAAATTTGGAGTATGCACCTCCTCCAAAGGGAGCTTATCATTATTCTTATATTTCCTTTCTGTTCTTGCAACCTCTCTATTAGCCTTATAATCACATTTAGAACATATAATCAATGTATCCTCTCCATTTTCTGTTACAGCCATAAACTCATCGGCTCCTGTACCACCCATCATCCCGACATCAGATGATACTGCAATAACCGGTAATCCGCATCTTTTATATATTTTCAAATAAGCATCATAAGCGTTTTTATAATATTCATTAAGATCATCATAATTTGTGTGGAATGAATAAGCATCTTTCATAACGAATTCTTTAACTCTTATTAGTCCGCCTCTTACCCTGGGTTCATCTCTATATTTAGTTTGTATCTGATACAACATTACAGGAAGCTGTTTATATGAGTTGATCACATACCTTGCAAGGTCGGTTACGGCTTCTTCATGAGTCATACCCAATAGCATTTTACGGCCGGTCCTATCCTCAAAACGCAACATCTCTTCACCAACTTCTGTATATCTTCCGGTTTCATTCCATAACGAGGCAGGCATAACAACAGGCATATTAACCTCATAACCGTCAATAGCATCCATTTCCTCTCTTATAATATTTTCTATTTTCTTTAAACACTTATATGCAATCGGCAGATAAGAAAATATCCCGGCGCTTACCTGCTTAATATACCCTCCCCTAATTAAAAGCTTATGGCTTTTAAGATCAGCATCATTAGGTACTTCTTTTATAGTCTTAAAAAAATATTTACTTAAAAGCATATTAAAATCCTTTAAAACAGTATATTTAATGATTAATTTTTTTTTATATATTATGTTTAAATATATAAAAAAAGATAAAACATTTATATAAATTTATTAATACAGTAAAATTTATTTTTAATAATATTTATAATTAATCCTGGGATTGTACAATAAAAATTTATATAATAAAATAATCAGCATTATAAATTTTTAAAAATTATTGACTAGATAGACAATCATTATATTAAATATATAAATTATAAGTATTATTATATTTAATCGTACTTATAATAAGAAGTTTATATTTTTACAACACCGCCGGTCAGTATCATCTTGATTGCTTTTTCAACAGAAATATTTAGAGGTTTCATTCTATCTTCTGTAACAATAGCTAAGAAACCTGTTGTTGGATTTGGTGTCGTCGGGATGAAAACAGTATACCGTTTTTTGTTTGAATTAATATCAGGATTAATATTTGGAGTTGCCTCACCTGTATTAAAACCTATTGCCCATATTCCCGGAGAAGGGTACTCAATTAATACTGGTCTTGTAAAAAAATCTTTTTTAGTCCCGGTCAAGGTGTCAATTGTCTGTTTTACTGCCCTATATATTGGGCTAAGTCCTGGCATTTTAATAAAAAAAGAATCTGTTAGAGACATTAAAGCCTTCCCTGTCACAGTTTTCATAAGAATACCAATAATTACAAAAAAGAAGAAAACAATAATTCCGGCAGCAAGTTCGATAATAATTGTAATAATTAAATTATTTCTTAGATGGGATGGTATGAATATCAATATATTATCAATATTATCTTCTATTAGTTTAAAAATAAAAAATATTATATAACCCGTTATAACTAAAGGTAATAGTGTTATTACACCGCTTAAAAAAAAAGATAATATTTTTTTAAAAAAAGCCTTCATAAATATTATTTTTCATTCCTTTATATAAACATATATTAATAATAATTATATAATTATAATTATTATTAATATAAAATTTTAAAAAAATGATACATTTTAATTAATAAATGGAAAATTTCATGAATAGAAAAATATTTATAATTATTCTTAAGATGCACTTGGACATCCGTTGCATTTATTATTAGTACTGCAATTATTTTTTTTATCTATATAACTGCTTCTTTTTGCAGTTCCTGTATCACAATTCCAGATAATACCCAAACCAAGAGCCATGTCTTTTTTAGTAGAAATATGCAAACAATCAGGACATTTCCAATTATAATAACCTTTACATTCTTTATCATCTACTTCAAATTCTTTATCACAATTTTTACAGTAAAAAACCATTTTAATGCATCTCCTTAACAATAGCTTATATTATTTATTAAATAATAAGAAATGGATCATTATAAAAACATATAATGAAAAATAAGTCAAGGATAAAACAATAAAAGGCTGCTCTTTTTAGCAGCCTTTTTATATTCATTATCTTACAGAGCTTATTGTATTATATATTTTTCTATGTGCATATTGTAATACAGGATGTGAGCGTGTACCACCGGGTCTTCCATATGAAAACATTGTTAATGCAAGAAGTCTTTTAGGGGCTTTATCAGCAATCATTTTTGCTGCTCTATAAGTTGAAAACTGCATCTCGGTTAAAGTATTTAAGTTTTTCCAAGTATTATCTTTATCATAAGCTTTCATAGCAATAATCATGCTCTGTTCATTATTAAGTAAATCATCAAAGTTATTTACCATTTCTTCAATCTTAGATTCGTAGTAATCCGGTTCTTTATCCCCGGCATCTAATATATATGCTTGAAATGTCGCCCATTGAAGTTTAGATTTTTTAATTTTACCTTGATGTCCAGTATCATTAAAAATAAAATCATTATAACATACACCAACTGAGTTTTTAAAATAATATTGAGAATAAGTTTTTAAAACATCTTCAAGAAGTTGATATCTTAGATCAATTTGTTCAGAATTTCCCCATTCTGGCTCATCACATAATTCCAAATATTTAACTTTATCCCACCAACCGGAAGGCAAACCCTTAATATCTAAAACATTTTTGATTAATTGTCTATCCCTATTCTTTTGACTATCCGGATATATAAAATCTTCGCCATTTTTAAATTGTTTACCTTCCATATTAAAGGCTAAATAGATTTTCTTATTTCCGTTAACTGCATTTTTTACTGCTTTTACAAATATTTTATCCCAATCTTTATTATTACCATTACCTCCAATATAAACAAGATCTGTATAGTCTGCCACCTCATCAAAATAATTATAGATTTTTCCATCAGGATCAGAATTTATCTTATTATAATTGCTGTCAACAAAATAATATCCAAAATCAAATTTATATGGAGGTGACTCAAGTGATAAAGCTGGATTATTTATCTTATATCCAAAAATATCATCAATATATACAGCACCAGGCAGATCCCATGCAGAAATGCCGAGGCCTGCAATAGGTCCATCATCCATTAATAAATTTCTTATAAAATTTATAACTGCTCCTTCTTTAAATATAACTATATCAACTCTATTGTTATCAAGATCAATGAGACATTCAATATCATACCACTGCCCTTTTTCAATATTGTTAAGAAGAGCAGTACTCCCATTATTTAAACTTTGATAACGTAATCCAACTCCAATATAAATTTGAAATTTTTTATCCCATGCAATATTATCCGTTGTAGCTTTAACTTCAACTTTCCCCATTGAAGCATCTTTACCATCAGAGGTTATTTTTGTCCTAAACCCAAAAACATGCTTTCCATTATTTTGAGTTCCAACACCTTTAACCATAATTAAATGAGCAGACTTCGGATCTAATAATATTTCTTTATCATTACCAGGAGCTTTTACTATTTTTGCACTTGCTGCATTTGGATTTGCTTTTGTCCACCCATTTTGTCCTGCCAATGCATTTGCATTTAACCAGTCAAAACAATCATCTTCCCATGTTAAAGTTGTAAATTTAAAATTTGATTGTGCAGAATTGTTATTTAAATCCTTAATACCAGATGTTGCTTTTGCTTCTTGACCAGATTGATTGCTGGCATCAAATTGAGTTGCACAGGAAGTCATAATAATAAAAATTATTAAAATAAAGATATTTTTTTGAATTAATTTTTTCATGTTTTTTTCCTTATAACTTTTTTTTTTAATATTAAAGAATTTTATAATCTATTTGTCAAGAAATTATGATTATTAAATTGATATGATGATAAAAATATTAAATAAATCATATTATTTATTAATATAAAATTTTCATATTTAATGTTATAATTAAACGGACTAAAAAATATTTATTAAAGAAAAAAAATGAAAAAAACAGGATATACAGACCTGCCCCTTCACTACGGTACAGTACCCAGATGGCTTTCTAACAGAATGGCTGATCTTGTAAGATTAATAACAGAAGCAATTGTTCATAATCAAGGTAAAGATGAATTTTTAACAAGACTGAGCGACCCCCTATGGTTTCAATCCTTTGGAGCTGTATTAGGAATGGACTGGCATTCATCAGGAATTACGACTTCCGTACTATATGCTTTAAAAAGAGGTATTAATCCAATATCAAAAGAACTCGGTATTTATATTTGCGGCGGAAGAGGCAAATATTCAAGACAAACGCCTGATGAAATTTTACAAGTTGCAGATAAAACAGGACTGGACGGTAATATGCTTGTAAAAGCCAGCAGGCTGAGTGCTAAAATTGATAGTACAGCTGTACAGGATGGATTTAATTTATACCTGCATAATTTCATACTTACGGACTCAGGGCAATGGGCTGTTATACAACAGGGTATGAATCCAAACAGTAAATCGGCTAGAAGGTATCATTGGCATTCTAAAGACTTAAAAAATTTTACATGCGAACCACATACAGGAGTTACTGGAGAAAACCAAGGATTAATATTAAATCTTACAGATAAGAATGCAGATATTACAAAAAAAAGCATTATTAATATTACCGGTGAAAAAACAGAATTAATAATGAACGAAATAAAAAAAATTAAAATGCCCTCTCATCATGAAGTTAGAGAGAAAGACATAAATTTAAAGCGTCTGGGAGCTGTACTTGCAACAGCCTATAATCATAAAATAAATAATTTTACATCTTTGTTATTAATAAACGGATTAGGGCCAAGGACATTGCAATCACTGGTTTTAGTAAGTGAAATAATCTACGGTACACCATCAAGATTTAATGATCCTGCGAGATTTTCATTTGCACATGGAGGCAAAGACGGGCATCCTTTTCCTGTACCGTTAAAAATATATGATAAAAGCATCAATGTCCTGCGGGATGCAATTAACAAATCAAAAATCGGTAATAATGACAAATTAAACTGTTTAAAAAGATTATACAATATCTATACAACTATAGAAAAATTATATAATCCAAAAGCAAATTTTAATAGAATAATTGAAAAAGAAAAAAAAGAATCAAAACAATACGGCGGTAAAACTGTTTTTGATTAAAAAATAAATAAAAATATTTAAAATTTTAATTTAATTTCAAAATAAAAATCACAAAAAAGAGTGTTTATTTAATAAAAAATTTTCAATAAAGATTAATTCTTAAAAAAATATAATTCCCAAATTTTGTGAGATTTTTTTAAACCTTTTTCCTCAAATCTGGTTTCCGGTCTCCAAGAAATTTTTTCAGCAAAATCATTAAATTTATTTTTCAGTGAATCAACACTATTTAAAATTTCCAATATATTATACGCATAATGCTCCCAATCGGTAGCTATATAAATATAACTTCTTTTTTTAAGTTTCCTGCCAATTATTTCAATAAATTCTTTTTTTATTAATCTTCTCTTATGATGCCTTTTTTTAGGCCATGGATCAGGAAAAAAAATATGAACCCCATATAAAGAATCATCCGGTATCATATCATGAAAAACTTTTACCGCATCATATTCAATTATGCTTATATTATTTAAATTATTCTTTTCTATTTCATCAAGAAGCTTGCCTATTCCGGGCTTATGAACTTCAATTGCAATAATTTTTTTATCCGGATGATTTTTTGCAATCTCTACAGTAGCCTCTCCCATCCCAAAGCCAATTTCAATAATGATATTTTCATTATTAAATTTTTTTTTAAAATCTAAAAACCCCTCACTGTATGGGATAATATATTTATCTTTTAAGCTGTTATATGCCTTTTTTTGTAAAGAACTCATACGTGATGATCTTAAAACATAACTTTTAATATGTTTATAATTTTTATCCATAATGCAAAATTATATAACATAAAATATTATAAAAATCTTATTTTTTTTAAAATTATTGCTTATTGTAAAAATGATACAAATATGTTATATTATGTTCTATGATTGAAGATAAAAAATATACCTATGAAGAATTATTATGTTTACAGGAAATAACAGAATTAATATTAAAAGAAACAAATTTAGATAATGCTCTACATCAAACATTGACAATATTATCAGATAAATTACAGCTTAACAGGGGTATAATTTCCATCTACCAAAAAGAGCTTAATGAAATCTATCATGATTCTTTTGGTTTTAAGAATCCTCAGGATAAAATAAAATTTGCACCGGGTGAAGGCATCACAGGTGAAGTTGTTAAATCAGGAAGTCCAATAGCTATCCCGAGACTTGATAAAGCACCGATATTTCTTGATAAAACGGGTATAAGAAAACAGTTAAACAGAAAAGAACTGGCATTCATATGTGTACCTGTAAAATATAAAAATGATACAATAGGGGCATTATCGGTTGATAGAAAAATAAATGAAAATGACAGTGAAGATCTTACACAAGAAATTAATTTTTTATTAAAAATTGCTGACTTGATTGCTGAAATTGTTAATAAAAAAATAATCAACAATGAAAATAAACATTTAAAAGAAATACTTCAAAAAACCAATCCGCTAGGCACGATTGTAGGAAACTCAAAACCGATGAGAGAGCTGGCATATCAAATATCATTAATTTCTGATAAACCGATTCCGGTATTAATTATTGGAGAAACAGGGACAGGGAAAGAATTAGTTGCAAAACAAATACATAATATGAGCAACAGAAGGGATAATCCATTTATTACGGTAAACTGTGGGGCAATTCCGGAAGGATTAATAGAATCAGAACTTTTCGGTCATAAAAAGGGAGCTTTTACAGGCGCCATTGACAACAGAATCGGTAAATTTGAAGCAGCCAACAAAGGCACATTGTTTCTTGATGAAATAACAGAACTTCCTTTATCTCTTCAGGTTAAACTCCTTCGGGCTTTACAGGAAAGAGAAATTACTCCGGTAGGCGATAATAGAGTAATTAAAATTGATACAAAAATAATCAGCGCAACAAACAAAAATCTTGAAGATGAAGTAAAAAATAATAATTTTAGAGCAGACCTCTATTATAGAATAAATGCATTCCAATTATACTTGCCTCCCTTGCGGGAAAGAGGTGCAGATATTACATTATTAGCAGATTATTTTGTAAAAAAATACTCCGGTGAATTAGGCAAAAAAATAGATAGAATAGATACTCCTGCTATCGATATGCTTGTCAATTATCATTGGCCCGGCAATGTACGAGAGCTTGAAAATTGTATTGAACGGGCATGTTTATTATCAATAGACGGTACAATACATGCCCATCATCTACCGCCGACTTTGCAAATGAAAAATATTGAGATAAGCAATAAAAAAAGAGGTAAATTTGATTCACTTGTAAAAGCTTATGAAATAGAATTGATAACGGATACACTTAAAGATACAAACGGCAATCAATCAAAGGCGGCAATACTGTTAGGCACAACTAAAAGAGTTATTCAATATAAAATCGAACAATATAATATCGATTACAAAAGATTTAAAAAGAATAAAGAATAAAACCATAATGTAATACAGGAGGAAGATAATGCCGTATTTCGGGGGAATTGATGTTGGCGGATCTAAAATATATTCTATAATAATCGATGAAAAAGCAAATATATTAAGCAGAGCAAAATTAAAAACAAATACAGATAAAGGTTTAGAAGGAATAGTTAATAAAATCAAGTTATGTTTTAATACAGCACTGGAAAGCTCAGGATTAAATATAAAAAATATAGAGACTATCGGGATTGCTGTTCCTTCAGCAGTAGATATTGAAAAAGGTGTATTATTGCATGCCCCAAATCTTAATTTGCACAATATTAGATTATCAAAAATATTATATAATGAATTCGGTAAACCTATATTTATAGGCAATGATGTAAATATGGGTACATTTGCAGAGAATTCTTTCGGATCCTGCAAGAAATATAAAAATATTTACGGCATCTTTATGGGAACAGGGATCGGCGGGTGTTATATACAAAATGGCGATATAATAAGAGGTCCAAATTATACTGCCGGGGAGATTGGACATATGATAATAAAAATGGATGGTCCCAGATGCGGCTGCGGGAGAAAAGGTTGCCTGGAAGCAATATCGGGTAAAGTAGGTATAATCAATTATATTAAAGCCAAGGAAGATAAGACAGGCGTGCAATCAATATTAAATAAGCTAAAACCTGACTGGAAAGAAGGAGTAGGATCAACAATATTAAGAAAAGCATATAAAAATAATGATAAATTAACGGTTAAAGCAATCAAAAAAGCTGCAAAAGGAATAGGAATTGCTATTGCAAATTTAATAAATTTAATAGGTATCGAGGCAGTAGTAATGGGCGGTGGTGTATATGAAGAATTACAAGATATTATATATCCGATTATTAAAAAAAATATGGAAAAATATGCAATATCATCAGGTGCTAAAGGAGTAAAACTTTTATCTTCAAAACTTGGAGATGATGCAGTTGCATTAGGTGCCGCATTATTTGTCAGTATGGAAAAAAATAAACATTTACTTCATTTTAATTAAAATAATTACTCTATAATAAGAGTTTAATGAATAGATACTATTATTAATTTTAACCAGGAGCATATATTTTGAACAATAAATTAGTATCAATCATTGATGTGGGATCCAGTTCAATAAAAATGACAATTTATGAAATAAAAAAAAATGAATATAACATTCTTGAAGAACTCAGGCATCCTGTTAGAATAGGAAAAGACAGTTTTTATAACGGTAAAATTACAAGAAACACAATTAATGAGAGTATTCATATATTAAAAAAATTTAAAAAATTATGCAGTGAATACAATGTGCAGGAAATTAAAGCTTTTGCATCAACAGCAATTAGAGAATCAACAAATAATGATGTATTCCTGGATAATATTTTTACTTCAACAGGCCTTGATGTACAGATATTAACACTTTCTAAAGAATCAGAATATATATACAATGCATTTTATGATATACCAATTAATTTAGGTAAAAATGAAAAATACTGGGCAATAATTAAAATAGGTACTGCCGATGTAGAAATAATCATAGTAGAAGATGACTGTATTATTTATTCAAGATCAATGCCTCTTGGAGTTTTAAAAATAAAACAAATTTTTATAAAAGAGTTTTTTAGTGAAGAAAATTTTGATAACTTTTTAGAAGTGATGATAAAGCATGAACTTCAAAATTTAAAAAACCAAATGCCAAATGTACAAATTTCAAAAGTATTTGGGGTTGGTTTTGATATAGATGAATTAGTAAATACACTGAAAAAAGAAATCGATAATGAACAAAAAATTACAAATAAAACGATAGGTAAATTATGTACAAAAATGCAAAGTTTATCCGAGGAAGAGATATATCATAAATTTAAAATACCATATGACCTTTCAGAAACTTTTTTTCCTGCCGTTTTAATATTTAACAAAATAATCAACTTTTTAAAATGTGAAGACATCTGCATACCAAAAATAACATTAAGAGACGGTATATTTAAATCTTTATACTATTATCCGCATCAAAATTCTAAATTATATTTTGAAAAATTAGAAAAACAATTAAAATCTAATGCTATAATATTCGGTAAATCATTAAATTTTGATGAAAAACATGCATTAAAGGTAATGGATCTTTCAATAAAAATTTTTGACCAGACCAAGGATATACATAATCTAGGAAAAACAGAAAGATATTATCTCATAGTATCAGCTTTATTGCATGATATAGGGGCTGCCCTTTCATACAGGTCACATCATAAACATTCTCTTTATATTATAAAAGCACATGATTTCTATTCATTTAACGAAGATGAAGTTAACATTATAGCCAATATTGCAAGGTATCATAGAAAATCGGCACCAAGAAAATCTCATCCATTATTTATGGAATTGTCAAGAAAAGCAAGAGTAACGGTATTAAAATTAGCAAGTATTTTAAGGATAGCGGACAGTCTGGACAATACCCATCTGCAATTAATTAAGGATATAAAATTAATTAAAGATGAGAATGAAATCATAATTGAAGCCGCCGTTGAAAAACAATTCTTTTCAGAAGTATATTCTTTTAAATATAAAAAGCAATTATTTGAAGATTTTTTTGGTATTAATATCAATTTAAGGATAATAGAAAAAAATGAAAAATAAAAAATATTTTAATAGAGAATTAAGCTGGGTAGAGTTTAATTATAGAGTATTGGAAGAAGCTCTTGATAAAAATAATCCTCTTTTAGAAAGATTAAAATTTTGTGCTATTTTCTCAAATAATCTTGATGAGTTTTTTATGGTTAGAATAGCAGGTATAGTATCTCAGGTTAATTCAGACTATAACAAATTAAATCCTGCAGGATTCACACCAAAAGAAATGCTGGAAAAATTACATGCGAGGATTAAGGAACTTGTAAATATAGAATATAATATTTTAAAAAATGAAATAATCGAAGGGTTAGAAAAAGAAGGATTTAAATTTTATACTGCAAATAACATTCCCAAAAATTATATTCCGGCATTAAGGGATATATTTCTTAAAAAATTATTTTTAATTTTAACTCCAATGGCAATTGATCAGGCACGTCCATTCCCATTTTTAAAAGGAAAAAGTTTAAATATACTTATTAATCTAAAATCTCCAAAAAAAGAGGATGATCTATATGCCGTAATACCTGTTCCTGCATCTAATAGATTTATCCAGATACCGGATGAAACGGGTATAAGCCAGAAATATATTTATATTGAAGAATTAATAAAACTTTTTGTTAAAGAAATTTTTAAAGGCTATGAAATTATAGAAACATGCAACTTTCGCATTACTAGGGATGCAGAATTATCAATAGATGAAGAAGATGTTATTGACCTCTTATCCGCTATTGAAGATGAATTAAAAAAAAGGGTTAGAGGAGCTCCGATTCGTCTGGAAGTTGAATCAAAAACAAGCGATAAAATGGTAGATTATCTTTTAGAAAAAATAAATGTATATAAAGGTTTTTATTTTTCAATTGACGGTCCTCTTGACCTTTCATCATTTTTTGAAATAGCATCTATTGATAATTTTGATCATATAAAGCAGGAACCGCTGATACCGATTATGCCGATTGATTTTATCGACAATAAATCAAGCATTTTTGAAATTATATCCGTAAAAGACAGATTATTGCATGTTCCTTACGAATCATTTGATCCAATTACAAAATTTATAGAAGAAGCAAGTACTGATAAAAAAGTATTGGCTATAAAAATAACATTATACAGGATATCTGAGAATTCTCCTCTTATCAATGCATTAAAAAAAGCAGCCGAAAACGGTAAACAGGTTACCGTACTGGTAGAATTAAAAGCAAGATTTGATGAAGAAAGGAATATAAATTGGGCAAAAGAATTAGAAAAAGCAGGATGTCATGTAATATATGGTCTTGTAGGTCTAAAAATACATGCAAAAATTGCTCTTGTTGTTAGAGATGAAGAGGATGGTATAAAAAGATATATTCATCTGTCAACAGGCAACTATAATGATAATACTGCAAAAATATATACAGATATAAGTATTTTTACCTGCAAAAAATCATTCGGAAGAGATGCTTCAAGTATTTTCAACCTTTTAACCGGATTCAGTCAGCCTCCCAGATGGAAAAAACTGGTTTGTGCCCCCTTGGATTTAAGAAATTTTTTCTTAGAAAAAATAAGAATAGAAATCGAAAATGTAAAAAAAGGCGCAAAAGGCAAAATAATCGCAAAAATGAATTCATTAATAGATATTAAAATAATTGATGAATTATATAAAGCATCAAAAGCCGGTGTAAAAATAATATTAATAGTAAGAGGCATGTGCAGACTAATCCCTCAACTTAAAAATTTAAGCGATAATATTACTGTAATAAGCATTGTAGGAAGATTTTTAGAACATTCCAGAATATATTATTTTTATAATATAGGCGAAGAAGATATATATTTATCCAGTGCCGATTGGATGGAAAGAAATCTTGACAACCGGGTAGAAATTTTATTCCCAATATTGGATATAGATCTAAAACAAGAAATATTAGATGTTTTGGATATTTTAATGAAAGATAATGTAAAATCAAGAATTCTCCATCCGGATGGTATGTATTACAGATTAAAACCTAAGGATGGAGATAAAATTGTTAATTCACAAAAAGAAACTTATAAGTTTATACTAAAATTAAATAAACCGGTTTCAGACGATAAAAGAGACATTTTCATACCAAAAATGAATCCTGAAGAAGAAAAAAAACTGTGAATGGCTAAAATTATCTAAATAATCTAAAATTTATTCTTCATAGTCATCATAATCAGCATAGTCATCAAACTCTTCATCATCAAACTCTTCATTATCAAATTCTTCATCATCAAACTCTTCATCTTCAATATCTTCTTCCTCATCATCAAAATCTTCATCCTCTTCATCTTCTTCATACTCTTCATAATCATCAAAGTCTTCTTCATAATCATCGCCAAATTCATCATAATCCTCATCATATTCTTCAAATTCATCAAAGTCTTCTTCTTCTTCTTCGTCTTCGTCTTCTTCTTCTTCTAATTCCTCATCATCAAATTCATCATCAAATTCATCATCATAATCTTCTACTTCATCATTATCATCAATATAATCATCTGCAAAATCATCATCATCAGGAGAAAAATTGTAATTTATGTTTTCTATTTCATTATCAAAACTATCATAATAATTCATATTATTATCATTCATCTTTCAAGCCATCCTAATTTAATAAAAATTTAATTTGAGTTTATTACAAAACCTTTTTGGTGTCAAGATAAAATATTTCATTTAAATAAAAAATTATAAAATCGCATTTTTCAAAATTTGATCTATTTTAACTTTGTTTATCTTGCCCATATTATTCTTTGGAATTGCAGAATTAATATACAATCTTGGTACAGCATAACTAGGTAAATGTTTTTTTAAATCATTCTTAATATCTTTTATATCTTTTGGAAAAGGATCTTCATAAATAACAAATATTTTATTTTGATGTAATCCTATATATAGTTTTTCTTCTTTAATTATTTCACCGGTAATTTCAGAAAGGCAGTCCTTCACTTTTATTAAAACATAATTTAAATCAATTCTTTTACCGCTGATCTTTACAAATCTTGTGTTTCTTCCTAATAATATAAATTTACCATCCGTGGACAATTGAACAACATCACCTGTATTAAAGCCCTTATTTATATCATAATTAACAGAAATTGCAGGAGACAACAATCTTAATTCAACAATTTTTTTCTGACTGTCATCACTATCAATATAACCTGAAGGCTCCTCTACAATTTTTACATATGAAAACATTTTCCATTCCTGACTGATCGCACTTGTCCTGTAAGCAACGCCTCCAGTTTCGGTGGAGCCGTATATCTCCGTAATTTTTATGTTTAATTCATAAAATTTTGCCGATACATCAAGCGGTAATGGAGCAGATGAACTAAATAAATTTTTACAATTACTGAAGCAATTAATAAGATTAAGATCAACAAATAATCTATAATATGAGGGAATCGAAACAAAATAATTTATTTCTCTTTTTTTTACAAAATCAGCTATACTCTCCGGAGTAAAATTATAATCAAGTACTATCTTAGCAGAACAATATAAAGGTAATAACAAACCAAAAAGAAAACCATAAATATGATATAATGGAGGAGTAAAATAAAAGATATCTTCATTGTTAATACCTAATATTCTTTTTAATTCCTTAACCTCAGATATTAAATTAACTGCTTTTTTATTTATAAGTTTTGATTTTCCAGTAGATCCGGATGTATATAAATAAATAACGGTATCATCAATATTTACAGGTTCTAAATCATCTATATTGAAATTTTTACCTATTGTTATGGACAGGTCGTCATTTAAAAATAAACCTTCATCCAGCTTTTTGTTATCAGATAAAAACATACCGCCTTTATAAATATAATCTTCACTTTTTATTTCATTCGGTATTAAAACTATTTTTGCTTTTAATTTTAATAATGCTAAAAATGCAAAAACAAAAAGTTTTCTGTCTTTAATATCAAAAAAGACCTTTCTGTTTTCCCAATCTGCGATAGACTTAAAATTAAGCTCCAATTTATTTTTATATTTTTCAATATGATTCTTAAAATATTTTTTATCTTCTAATTCTATATAAAATGATTCATTATCTAAATCTTCCCATAATGAATATAAATTATATTTCAAGTGAGCACCTCAAATAAATGTATTTTTTCTTCAATCATATCTAATACTAATACAGAACCTTTTATATTAAAATAATAAGGAAAAGCCAATCTGAAAATAATCCCACAGGGATTATCTTTATTTATCGGGTATTCCGTTAATATTCTTTTATCACTTTTTAATTTCAATTTAATAAATAGATCTTTATTAGCAATTATATTTTTAGATTTTATATATAAATCATTTTTTAATAAATCATCAAAAGTATCTACACATCCATGATAGCAGAAGCCTTTATTTTCATCAGGTTTTACCCTAAAAGCAATAAATGATGAGACTATATTTAAATCAACCGTTTTATCCAGTTTAAAAAAATCGGAATATTCTTCTCCCGCTACAATAGTAAACTCTTCATTAAGGCCAATCTTTTTTTCTATATATTTTATAAAAGACAAACCGGTAGATAAACCGTCTGATATTGTAACACACGGATTATGAATACTCTTAATTATAGAATAATATCCAAGTGCTGTATGATGTACAGAATTATGAAACAATGTAGGGCTGACATGAGCATATTGATCAACCAATATGCTTTTAATTATTTTATTTGTTGTTTCTATTTCTCCAAAACCGGTAAATAAACAAATTTCTTCTTTTTTAGAATTAGGCAGCCCCGGCCCTTTTTCCATAACATAGTAGACTCCAATAGACATAAGACTCATTCTGTTTTTTAACCGTGAATCAATAATATCTGTAATACCTTCTACAACAGGTAAATGAATATAATCATTCCATTTTGACTCATCATCAAAATATTTATTATTATATAGTTCTAAAAATTCTTCTCTGGTTTTACTGTTTGAATTTAATAATGCAACATCACTGATATTATAAAATTTTTTATTCACGTAAAATCCTAAAATATTTTATTATTCTTACCAATTTAAACATTTAACTTATATGTTTAATATATTTTTATAATATAATATTTTTAAAACAACCCTAAATATAAATAATAATTATATTAAATTTTTAATAATCATACTCACATTATTCCCGCCGAAGCCGAAAGAATTCTTTAAAAAATATTTTACTTCCTTACAAACAGTATTATCAGGAATAATATCTTTATCCATAACATCACCAAGCCCGGTAACCTGAAAAATCTTTTTTTCTTTCAGCATGCCTATAACCAAAGCTATTTCAATTATTGCACTTGCTCCCAGAGTATGCCCGATAAACGATTTTGTAGAAGTCACTGTAATATCATTTGTAAAAATCGATTTAATCGCATCTACCTCTACTTTATCATTCATATTGGTGCCTGTACCGTGAGCATTTATATAATCAATGTCACTAATATCAATTTCAGCTTGATTTATGGATTCTAAAATACATTCTTTCTGATATGTACCATTCGGATCCGGTGAAGAAATATGATATCCGTCTGTTGTTGTACTACAGCCGACAATTTCTGCAGCCGGCTCAATATGAGGATTGGATTCAAGCAGTAAAACTCCTCCGCCTTCACCGAGAGACAGTCCGTCTCTGTTTACAGTTAAAGGTTTTGTGCCTGTTTCACTGACTAGTTTTAAAGAATCAAACCCGATCATTGTTGTTAAAGATAAAGAATCAACACCGACAACCACTGCTTTATCTATAATACCGTTTTTTATAAACTTGTAAGCCTGCATGATACTATGACCCGATGATGAACATGCGGTTGAGAATGACATAGAATCGGTAAATTTATCCTTATAAACTTCTTTTACATCATCAAACATCTTATTAAAAAAATGCCTCTCAAATACTGGATAAATCTTATTTTTATTTATTATATCAAGATATGCTTCTTCGGTTTCCTTTATACCGCCTGTTGATGTTGCAAATAAAATAGGCAACGGATCCATTTTTAATAAATCATCTTCTATCAAAGATAAAAGAGTCAAGGTAATTTGAGAACATCTTGTTTTTTGATTATTAATATCTAAATCATTATTAATTTTAAAATAAGGTTTTTTATATTTATCCTTTTCATCCGGAAATATAATGGATTGTTTTTGTGTTTTTAAATTGTCTATTGACTCTTTTATCCCTACACCAACGGCAGAAATTGAAGAAAATGATGTAATATAAACTCTATTCATTTTTTATTTTCATTTATAAATTGATATAAGGTATTAAATGTTTTTAATTTTTCCTGAACTAAATCATTATCTTTAATTTTTATACCATATTTATTTTCTAATTCTACAATTAATTCTAAAACATCAACAGAATCAAAAAATATACCTTCTTCACCAACCAGGATAGAATCATCCTGTAAATCATCAATAGTAATATCATCATCTTTTACAATATCAATAATTAATTTTTTAACTTCATCTTTGTCAACCACAAAATACTCCTGCAAACAAAAAAGAATTATATTATTTTTTATAAATAGAATTTTTTAAATCTTTATATATTTTAAAATTTATTCAGAGATATTACTATCACCAGTCTCATCTTTAATAAATAAATCTGTATTATTTAATTTAGTAATTTTAGCCTCTAATTTTGACTGCTGGGCTTTTTCTATATCCCTTTCTGTTGCTGTAGTTTCAGTTGTTTCCTGAGAAGCTATTATTGCAATAACAATACATGAAATAAAAAATATAACCAGCAATATTGAAGTAAATTTAGCTAATAAATTACCTGAACTAACACCAAAAAAAGACTGACTGGATCCTCCTAAGATACCTATCCCACCGCCCGATTTATCTTCTTGTAATAAAATACTGGAAATAATTAAAATACAAATAAAAATTAAAACACCAGTAAATGCTATAATAATACCCATATCTATTCCTTATTTTTCAAATTTAACAATTCTCTTAAATGAATCAGCCTTTAAACTGGCTCCACCTACAAGAGCGCCGTCTATATTTGCCATACCCATTAATCCATCCACATTATCATCTTTAACCGATCCGCCGTATTGTATAGTTAGATTATCAGCAATTTCTTTATTATATAAATCAACAACAGTTTTCCTGATTAAAGCATGTACTTCTTCGGCAATTTCGGGTGTTGCTACTTTTCCTGTGCCGATAGCCCATACAGGTTCATAAGCAATGACAACATTTTTCATTTCGGATGCATCTACACCCTTTAATCCATTAATTACTTGATTTTTTACAACATCATTTGTTATTCCCTTTTCTCTTTCTTCCAATAATTCACCGACACATAAAATTGGTTTTAATCCTTTTTTTAAAGCGAACAAAACCTTTTTATTGATTAGCTCATCATTTTCTTTATAAATATGTCTTCTTTCAGAATGACCTATTATTACATATTCTACGCCAAGATCTAAAAGCATATTTGCTGATATCTCACCGGTATAAGCACCGCTTTCATTCTCATTTATATTTTGAGCACCTAATTTAATCTCTGATCCCTTAATTACTTCTCCAACTGCCTGTAATGCTGCAAAAGTAGGGGCTATCATTGCCAAAACATCATTTGGTAGATCTTTTATTGAAGATACAAGCTGTTTTGCAAACTCTCTTGACTCACTGGGAGTAAGGTTCATTTTCCAGTTTCCTGCCATTAAATATTTTCTCATTATTTTTATACTCCAATATTTTTTTTTATTTAATTATATTTATTTTACAACATAAGGTTAGGTATTATACATTTATTTTATAAAAAGTCAATGAAAAACGATATAAAGAGATTTATCTTTTTATATTTTTAATATACCATATATTTAATATTCACTAAAAAATCTATATTTTATTATCTATTTATATAATTTACATTAATAACTCTTTTAATCATATAAAAAAATTAATTATAAATTTAATCACATCCAATAAGTTTGTATAATTTATTATGTACATAGATTTAACGTCAAACAATAAATAATATATTTTTGTAAATTATTGTCTTTTTTGTCAATTATAAACATTTGACAGGCATTATATCGATTATTAAACAAATTAAAAAAATAGCAATTTATAAATTTTAGTGTATAATCTATAATTAATTATTATATATACAAAAGGAGTAATTATGAAAACAAAAAAAATATTATTTTTAATGATCATATTATTATCAATAATAATGATTTTAATATCAGGTAAAAAGGTTTCTGATAAAAATAAAACAAAAATTTCGTTTTGGTGTACAGATGCATATGATGACAATAAAAATGCTGTATGGCAGCAATTAGCAGATGAATATATGGCCGTAAATCCTAAAGTATTAATAGAAGTATCAATAATCCCAAATGAAGCTTTAAAGCAAAAGCTCTCTGTATCTCTGGTATCAGGGGAATTACCTGATATATTTAGTAGTTGGGGCGGTGATAAATTTAATGAATTAGTAAAAGCCGGTTTATTAAAAGATATTACAAAAGAATTGAAAGGTACCAATTGGGGCAAATCTTTTTTTCAAAGTACACTAAATGTATATAGCTATGATAATAAATACTATGGAGTCCCATATGACATGGGAGCGATAGGCATCTGGTACAATAAAAAAATTTTTAAAGAATTAGACTTAAAACCGTTTAAAACATGGGATGAATTAATAGAAGCAGTAAAAAAAATCAAAGAAAGCGGTTATGGTTATATACCAATCTCACTTGGCAGTGCTGATAAATGGCCGGCCAGTTTCTGGTGGACATATCTTGCAACAAGAATCGGCGGAAAAGAAGCTTTCATTAAAGCATATAACGGTCAAGGAGCCTTTAATGATACAGTATTTATTGAAGCCGGGAAAAAACTTGTGGAACTTATTGAACTCAAACCATTCCAAGTGGGTTTTCTAGATGCCTCTTATATAGATCAAGAAACATTGATAGGCAGTAGTAAAGCAGTAATGGAATTAATGGGACACTGGACTCCCTATGTTCAACAATCTTATTTTGGTGATGACGGAGGTTTAGAAGATGATCTTGGCTGGATGCCTTTCCCGATGATTGAAGGTGGAAAAGGTAATCCTGATGATCTTATTGGAGGTGGTAATGGTATTATTATTAGCAAAAATGCCCCAAAAGAAACAATTGACTTTCTAAAATATATTACAAATATTGAAAATCAAAAAATATTAATAAAAACTCTTGAAATAATACCAACAGTCAAAGGCTTAAAAAATGAAGTCAATGAACCTCATAAAAAAATTATATATGACATGCTTGATAAAGCGGAATATCTGCAATTATATTATGACCAGTATCTTCCATTAAATGTCGGAAGCACTATCCTGAATACAGTATATGAGCTTTTTTCGGGTAAAACAAGCCCGGAAAATGTTGCAGATCTTATTGAAGAATCCATGTCAAATGTAAGATAAATAATAATTAGTCGATCCTTAAAAACCCCCTCACCACTTTTTCAAAAAAGTGGTGAGGGATTAAAGATTACTTTTGGGACAGCCAAGTCATATTTTTATAAAAATCTTTTAATTATTATATCAAGGTTTTTCTTTGTAGTTTCCGGCCATAAATTTTTTGGAGTCATAATTGTACCTTCCAGTGATTTTTGACAGGAACACCCATCATCAACCAGTTTAGGAATAATTAAATTTAACATTTTTTTTGATGAATCAATATTCTTTCTAATATTCTCCAAAACCATTTCTACGCTAACTGCTTCTTCTGTCTCATGCCAGCAGTCATAGTCGGTTGATAATGCAATTGTAGCATAACATATTTCAGCTTCTCTTGCCAATTTTGCTTCCGGTATTGCCGTCATGCCTATTACATCGCCGCCGATTAATCTATGAAAATTACTTTCTGCTTTTGTTGAAAACATAGGTCCTTCCATACAAACATAAGTCTTATCTCTGTGATAGGATATTCCCAGATTTTTTGCGCATTCTTCAAATATATTAATCATCTTAGGACAATACGGCTTATCAAAAGCTACATGTGCAACTATACCGTTACCGAAAAAAGTCGAAGGTCTACCTTTTGTCCTGTCGATTATCTGGCTTGGGAATACTAAATGCGTAGGTTTTATTTCCTCTTTTAAACTGCCTACAGCACTTACTCCTATAATATATTTAACACCTAATTTTTTAAAACCATAAATATTAGCCTTATTATTTAACTCCGAAGGTAATATTCTATGACCCTTACCATGTCTGGAAAGAAAAGCAACTTTAATACCATTGAGGCTTCCTATAAGATATTCTGATGAAGGCTCGCCGAATGGTGTAGATATTTTTTTTTCATCCAATACTTCCATATTATCCAAGTCATATAAACCGCTTCCGCCTAATATACCAATTTTTATTTCATCCATAAAATTTACCTCCATTTTTTAATAAATAATTTATAATATAAAAAATATGATTTGTCAGTAGTTATTATATAAAATATTAATATTATAAATAAAACAAAATTTATATTTGTCATTGATTTTTTTTATAATATTTCATATAATTATACAAATAATAACGTAGATTATAAATGATATCCCTGTAAAAATAATTTGATAATTTAAAATATTTTTGTTATTTTCCTTTAGGATTTTCTATTTTTTAAAAATATTAATCTTACTCATATTAACACTACTCTTTATTTAATTTAAGAGCAGTTAAAAAATAAAAAAATTATATAAAAGAAAGGAATAAACATGGCTAAGCAAATAAAATTTTCATTAGAAGCAAGAGATGCATTAAAAAAGGGTGTTGATGCAGTTGCCAATGCTGTAAGAGTAACATTAGGCCCGAGAGGCAGGAATGTTGTATTAGAT
>Ga0209164_1000500_pt1 | contig 90546 bp, 83 predicted proteins | sample MTBNYHSulfiMetaG_FD_187458 | JGI IMG/M metagenome (GOLD analysis project Ga0209164, IMG submission 187458) | Enrichment culture microbial communities from rom New York Harbor, USA that are MTBE-degrading - MTBE-NYH (New York Harbor Sulfidogenic)... | ecosystem: Environmental > Aquatic > Marine >... | reverse complement strand
TCGGAATACCCAGAGGTCTCATCTTTCCATTGGCTTTGGGTATAAGAACCTCCCGCACCGGATGCGGCTTGTAGGTCTTTGTGCGCAGATCCTTCCTGATATCCTCCAGAAAGGTCGACACACCGCCCTCTTGGCTCTCCACCATCTCAATCGTTACACCATCAACGCCTGCTGCGCCCTTATTGGCACGCACCAGCCGCCAGGCGGTTGCCAGCACGTCGTCACGGCTGATATGGCCGTACAACGTGTAAAACCGAAACTTCGGTTCCTGCTTGGCCTTTTGGCCCAGTTTCTGTCTCAAGGAAGTGAGGCTCTGCGGCAAAATCCTGCCGGACTTTGTCACATCTTCCGTAGTAGGAAATTCCAATCGGAACACCTCCTGTCTTACACAAACATGTCCTCAGTAGGGTCCCTTGGCTCCACGGTGATTAGCCGCTTCTTCGCTACTATGGACCCCTCCGACTCCCAGCGGGGGCGAATCACAGTTATTTATTCCTGTTATCCGTTGGCAACACTTCTGCCGCCCCGTTGGGTCTCCCAGGTTCCTCGACTGATCTATCCGCGCGCGCTGTCCCCAACCACCCCGGGAGGCCCGATGGCTGCATCCGCTCGTTTCTTCACCACCGGCGGCGGGCTTCACCACTCTTCGGCGGGCTGGCCACTCTCCATGTGCGTAACGAGGCCGAATCGGATTCACTTGCGTTACGGCTCGCGCGTTCGCTCGGCGGGGCTTCGACCCTTTGGATTGCTCCGCGGGCCGCCCGCTCCACTACCTGCTGAACGAGCAATTACCAGGGTAACCTCCTTTCAGATTACAAGATCAGCCAGGCTTAGCCTGGCGCACCAAAGGCGCAAAGGACGCGAAGAGGGGTTTCTTTTGTTGGTTGATTTTTATCCTTGAAGAGAGAGCAAGGATCAAAATACCAAAGCCCTGCGGGCGATTAAGGGGGCAGATTGTTTACCATTCGTTTGATGCCGTTTTTCATTAGCGTTACGTTCCAGTTCAGCAGAAAGCCAAGTTTTAGGTCGGTAAGCTTGAGATACGTGAGGAGTTGGGCCTCATGGATTGGAAGAAATCCCTCCACAGTTTTGTTTTCTATAATCACGGCCTTATTGACCATCATGTCGATTCGAAAGCCCATATCGATAGTCACATTATCATATTTTACAGGGATTGGCACTTCACAGTCAACAGTTAAGTTTTGTTTTTCAAGGTCGTGGGCCAGGCATCGTTGGTAGACGGATTCGAGCAGGCCGGGTCCAAGCGCTTTGTGTACTTTAATGGCGCAGTGGACAATATTTTTGGCTATTTCTTCGATGTCTGGCATTTGGGAACCGAGGTTATCGATCAGAGATCATCTTGGCGTTCCTTGCGTCTTGAGCGTAGCGGGCCGGTTACGGTTTTGGATGAACCGCAAAGGAGCGAAGGACGCGAAGGGTATTTGAGCCAATTTAAGACGTCAAATCGATTTTTATTCCCGCCTTTGACCAACTCCTGAAAAGTCGATCAACCCATTTTGCCAACCTTGATTTGCCGCATTGCCTCGTTTTTTCCACCTATTCGTCGGTAGACGGAAGGCACCCGTCCTTCAAACACTGGACAAAGTGTGATATTTTTTCAGGGGGAATCATTTATTCGGCATTTGCGGTAATTTAATATTGACATTAAATGACGAACATGTTAAAAGTTAGCTCAAAATAAGAGGGTTGCCATGAAAAAAGCGACTAAAAATGTAAAGGTTGAATTGCTCCAACACCCCTCCGATTTCTTTAACCCCCTCGATAGGAGCCAGGTAAAATATGAAATGCTTAGAGCCCACTCTCTTGACGGCCATTTCATCACCAAACTCTGCAAAGAATTCGGCTATTCAAGGGAATCTTTTTACCTGGCATTAGAAGCCTTTCGGAAAGAAGGCATGGCCGGTCTTGTCGATAAACCTAAGGGCAAGACAAAGCCTGATAAGGTCACCCCGGAAATTGTCGGATACGTCATCTATCAAAGAGCTAAATTCGGTCTGTCGGGAGCGGCAATCGCTAAAGAGATCTTCAGAGAATTTAACCTCAAACTCCATAAACGGACCGTTGAGAGAATTCTTGGTTATTACGGCATCTTAGATCGTTAAAGGACACGGCTTGAGAAATCTGGCCTCATTCGCTATCAGTACGGTCATAAGAAAGCTCAACCACATCCATGTTCATATCAATTCCAAATACAACCAACCTTTCCCCAAGCCCCGGTGTTTTTGGTTGTCAGAGTATGCTTATAAACGGCGATACATCAAAATCTTTCCGAGCCGTAGACTCTACAAGCCGGAGGCCATCCTGATGGCCGTATTGCCGGCGGTCTGTCCCGGTTTGTCACTTCCCTGGCAGGCTTCTCCTTTGTTCGATCCATTGTTGCACATAAATACAAGCCGTTGGGATGTGCCTACGACCCGGGATCATCAAAGCTGGGAGCTCAAAGACGAACCCGGGTCTTCTCTCTTTCCCATTGCCATTAAATCAATGCTTTCTCCATCAATTTCATATTTCAAAAAACTATTCAATGGCATTTTTTTTGAAGCATCAATTAGCTCAATCCCCACAATCGTACCTTCGGACGTTACATCGATATTAATTCCCTCTTCAATTTCAACAACAGCCTCAGGTTCTTGAGTCGAAAGCTCAATATAAAGTGCGTCCACTTCTTTATCATAACTTACTTTCATCTTTTCTCCTCCTTTTGAAGGGATAAGCACTGATAATAACACAGATTTTACGCATAACAGGTGAAGGCTGAAAACCTAAATGTAAAAGCTGAAAGCATAAAAGGAAACTTCGAAGCCCGCTTCAACATGACCTTTCGTCAGAAAAGTTGAACACTTCATCGAAAAAAGCCTCCTTGTTCAGAGAAGTCTGCCATTTTCTGTGCCTCCGCACACTTTCGAGCTTTTTTCTCTCGGGATAGCCAAAAACCGGATCGCATCGTATTTCCCAAGTTCGCGAGAAAGAATTTCTATTCCCCTTTTCAAAAGGTCGTTTTCTCGAATGGATTTTGTCATTTTCATTTCAATCCCTCCCTTTCGCAGAATGCCACTGGATTTCCGGCCCAAATTACCAAATCCATCTTGCTGCGCCTTCTGCATAACCTGTCATCACAGGCGACAAAACGCGGTATTGAAGTCGGACCTCAGCAAAGCACTGGAATGCCTGCAATACCCAGGAAAAGAAACCCGTTTGTTTACCCCTTAGAGCCCGCTCTTCGGGACAAAGAACCGGGTTCTAAGAAAAACCAATGGGTCACTTGTTTTTCCCCGCAATCACATGCTTAAATTTCAGGACGGCAAAATTGAGTTCTATAGTTGTCTCGGTATCAGTCGTTTGGAGGTCGTCTTCCAGGAGTTCAGCAATCAGTTCCCCGCTTTTCTGCATGAGAGCCTTCTGATCAGCCTTGTCTTGAACAACCGATAGCTCCTGAATGCTTCTTGACAATTTTCTGAGTCTTGAAAAAGTCTAAATGATTGCAAAAGTCGCTTCTGTGGCCTGTTTGGTTTTCAAAATCGTAGCAATCATGTACAGGCCCTTTTCAGTGAATGCCTTCGGCACTGCCCTTGTCTTTGCAAATTTTGATGGTCTCGTAAAAAGTGATATCTCTCACAAAGCTCTCAGAGAACACGGAGCTAATCTATTTAAAATATTAAAGATATCTTTGCGTGCTTTGCGTCTTTGCGCGAAATTTTGACTTTTTGCGAATGCATCAAATTTTGTGGTCGAAAATTTCGACCGCAAATCCTCGAACTCTCCTCTACTAAGCTCAAACATATAATCACCAGGAAACTTATCAGGATTATTCTTTACGGCCTCGTTGACTCGTTTTGTCTCAACCTTGTAAAGCTCAGCGAGATCGCTATCGAGCAAAACAGTTTGGCCGCGCAACTCAACAATCATGTCCTTTAGTTTCTCAAATTTGGCAACTGCGCTCATATCAATTCATCCTTTTCATACTGCTTTTGAGCGACCTGACCCATCACCTCATCCCAATCCATTGGGTTGATAACTGTTCCGGGGCGCTTTACAGTCAGATTCGTTTCTGTGCCGACTTCCCCTTTCACAATCGGTCTTGCCGCCACAATACTCTTTCGGGCAATGGGTTTGTTTTTGAGTTCGGATGGCGACGGCTTTTTTATGCCATTACCCATGGCCTTTTCAACATTCCGTATGCCGTCCACCATGGCTTTCAATTCATGCGGTTCCAGAGATGCCCGGTGGTCCGGGCCAGGCAGATTCCGGTCCAGGGTGAAGTGCTTTTCGATGACCGTGGCGCCGAGGGCCGTAGCAGCTATGGGGATTTCAATTCCGAGCGTATGGTCGGAATAACCAACTGAAACCCCAGGGAAGGCGTTCTTAATGGTCAGCATTGCCCGCAGGTTGACATCTTCAAAGGGCGTCGGGTATTCGGTGTTGCAATGGAGCACGGTTATGTTCTCGATGGCCGTACCGGATCCGGTCAGCGCGTCCAGGGCATCCTCGATTTCCCCCAGATCGGCCATGCCTGTAGACAAAATCAGCCTTTTGCTCAAAGCGCCAAGCTTTCTGAGATAAGGAAGGTTGGTGATTTCGCCGGAGGGAATCTTGAAGATTTCCAATCCCAGGTTATTCAGCAGATCTATACTATCCAGATCGAACGGGGTCGATAAAAACAAAATCCCCCTGTCCTTGCAATGCCTGAATAGCCTCTTATGTGCCTCTTCATCCAGTTCCAGCTTCTTCACCATCTCCAGTTGGGATTCCGCAGCACCAGTGGTGGCCTTTTGGTAGTCGGCCTTTGGGGCTGTTGTGGAGATGACCTTTTCGGACTTGAAGGTCTGGAATTTGATCGCATCGGCCCCGGCCTCAGCAGCGATACCTACCATCTTGAGAGCCCGTTCGAGGCTGCCGTCGTGATTGACCCCCGCTTCGGCGATTATGAAGGTATGCGGCGGATAGCTCAAAGGCATAAGCTGAAAGCTCAAAGCGGTTTGCAGATTGCGCAGATGAAAGAACAGAACTGAAAGCCTGAAGTTGGCCGCTGGTAGATCATAGATAGAACGTCAGAGATAGAAGCTCAAAGCTGAAAGGGGTTGGGGTATTCAGCGGATAATGCTTCTGGGGGGTAAGTCACCATCAACTTTGGCTCCACAATTAATAAATGATTCTTCCCCTACCTCAATATAACCTATCGTAACAGCGTTACTACCGAAGAAGGTGCCAGTCTTGACTCTAACACCGCCGTTCACAACAGCAGCAGTCGCAATATGGCAGTGGTCCTCAATCACCGCGTCATGCTCCACAAGGGCCTTGGTGTTGATGATGCAGTTTCTGCCGATCCGGGCGTCAGCGTTGACCAAGGCCTGATGCATGATGATGGTGCCTTCTCCAAGGTCGGCATGGAGTGATACATAAGCCAGTGGAGACTGGACTGTTGGAAACTGTGCTCCGAGGATCCTCAATTCATGAAAAAGCTCGATGCGTCTGGCAGGGGACTTGATCTGGCCGAGGGTGATCAGGACATTGGGGCAGGTTTTGAGCAAGGTTGGCAGGTTCGCGTCTGTGCCAATAATGGGGTAGCCGAGCACCTTTTCCCCGACCTTCTCAGATTTGTCCACGATTCCTGCAATCTGATATTTCCCCTCCTGCTCGATCACATCGATGCAGGATTTACAGTGTCCACCGCCGCCAATCAGGAGAATCTTTAGTTTCATAATCAGTATGAACCGCGAAGGCGCCAAGCACGCTAAGGAGGTTGATTGTTGCGTTTTTCTGATTCTGGAGGAGGTATTCAGAATCAGAACAGGCCAAGCCCTACTGGGCGGAAGTCCGTTATTCGGTAGTAGCCTTTAGACAAAAAATACCTGTGTTTTGAAAATCTTGTGTGAACATTTTTAATTGGGGCTGTTAGGCCGCCTTAAGATATAGTTAAATCTTCAAAAGGTGGTTTTGCCCAAACCGGGTCAGGAATGTCCACGGTGGTCATTTCGGCGCCAGACTCAAAAGGCACTTCAGTATCCAGCATATCTTCAGCGCCAACTCGTAAAGATTCGATAAGTTCCCCCTTTGTTTTCTCCTGTGCATTTACTCCGGGCAGATCAATAAGCCATCCAATCCACCATTCACCAGACTTTTTTATAACTGCTCTATATTTCATATTGTCACCTCACAAAAGGTATATCCAAATCATTACATATTTTCCTCGCTAATTCATCAATAACTTCATTATGTCTCGGGACCTCTGTTTTCAATCTTCCTCTTTGATAGATACTATGCCTGCTGCCCTCCCGCAACAAGAATCCGTTATATTGCTTGATATGTCTTATAAGTTGTTTTCTTTTCATACCCTCACACTGCTCGGGATATTGACAAGCCTGTCTTCGAGCCATTCAGCATTATCAATGGAAGTCGCGTGACAATTGCGGTACATAGCGAGACGATTCATTAAGGTCCACACCGGGCGTGTCTGTACGCCCGAGGCGTTGCTTGCTTCGAGGAAGGCATCCCGTTCTTTTCGATCCTCTAAAATAATAGCGTTGAGACAGTAATTGGATTCCGCATTTTAAAACTTTGTTATCTTTCTTGCCTTCTGTAAGTTATTTTTCCCGCCTGGGCGTAGGTCCCTCCGATCATACAGGGTGTTTCTTCTGAGTTTTTTACAGAAGGTAACGAAGGGGACGAAGAATACATGAATTTGTTACGATGAGTTATAGCGTCGATAACTTCGTTTGCTTCTGGGAGAATCCGGTTGATCCTGTCTAATTGAAGGGTTTCTTGACAGGATTTACAGGATTCACGGGATTCATTTTTCTGAGCCAATTTCCAGATGAAATTGGCTCAACGAAATCCGCCATTCGGCGGAAGAAGTACAACAAATTCTGATCAAGCATATCATGTTGACCCTGTCAGAGTAATGTTGAAAGTCTACTTGGTATTCGGGAGCATCAGATAGCCGGTTTCAACCAAATAACCGAGGATTTTCATGGCCCCTTGCTGGGGGGACAAGTTGCCTGTCTCGATTCTAAGTTCCGGGCGCTCAACCCGGTCATCCAGATGGTGCAGCCTCTTTGCTGGAGCAGATCTTCGCGAACCTGACGATTGACATGACCTTCGTGCCATGTGATGTTGTTCGCTCTTATTTCCATTGGGTAAAATCCTTTATTTCTTTTAGACAGGATTTGCGGGATTGAAAGGATTCATTTTTCTGAGTCAATTTCCAGATGAAATTGCCTCAACGAAATCCGCATGGAGCGGACGGAAAATCAGGTTAATCTTGTTGGTCCTGTCTAACTGAGGTCCTTTTTGACAGGTTTTACCCCTGAAATGAGCTTCGCTCTTCATTGGTATGAATTTAGCTGGGCATGCGGGTTAGGGGGACCAAAAGGGCTTCCTAAGAAAAGGGTACTACGACAGTCTCTTGATTATCCGTTTCGAAAGATTATCTCCTATCGATTCCTTCCTTTTCAAATTGCAACTTCCATTAACTGGAAAGGTTCAGCCTCCGGGACCAAGCCTTCATTGATATCATTATAGATCTCTGCTAGATTTTCTTTCAATTCATCCAAGGTTCTACCCTGGCTTTCATAATCCGGGTATTCTTGAATATGGCCGATATACCAATCATTCTTCTTTTTATAGATCATATTGAACTCCATAATTATCTCCTTTGGTGCTGAGGGGTCTCAATGGGGGAATGTTGGTGCTTTTGGTGAACCAGATCTCATTTCCGAGGCAATTTCCAGATGAAATTGCCTCAAAACCATCCGCCATTCGGCGGAGGGAAAGGTCTGCCTAATCTTGTTGATCCTGTCTAATTGAAGGGTTTTTTGACAGGATTGACAGGATTTGCGGGATTCATTGTTCTGAGTCAATTTCCAGGCGAAATTGCCTCAACGAAATCCGCCTGGAGTGGACGGAAAATCAGGTTAATCCTGTTGGTCCTGTCTAAAATTCTTTCTGTATTTTCGTCTCACTTCCACTCCTGTAGGACCGAAGTTGATGAGGAGGCCAATTTCTTTTCTCAACCCGTTCAGATAATTGACGAGTTGAACCTCATGCACCTTTGAAAGATTCTCAACGGATTTGAGTTCCACGACGATTTCGTCTTCGACCAGCAGGTCAACGCAGAAATCACCTATTATTTGGTTATCATAGTGGACTTTTAAGGGTTTTTCCGATTCAGCCCGCAATCCAGCTTTGTCAAGTTCAATGAACAAGGCTTTGTGGTAGACGCTTTCGAGGAAACCGAAGCCAAGGGTGTTGAACACTTTGTATGCGCTGGCGATGATTTTGTGGGTTAGCTCCTCGTGTTTCATTGTTTCCAGTTAGGATTGACAGGATTAATCGGATGTTTTTTGTTGTTTCGGCCTTTTCTTCAGGAAAGGGGCAAATGATCCTGTTCATCCTGTCTAATTGAAGGGTTTTTTGACAGGATTTACAGGATTCACGGGATTCATTTTTCTGAGTCAATTTCCAGGCGAAATTGCCTCAACGAAATCCACCATTCGGCGGAGGGGAGGTAATCCTGGGAGCATCCGGGAAACGTAGCAGCATTAAAGCCACCGTTCGCCAAAGGCGATGAGGTTTTGACCCTTTCTTCAGAAAAGGGTCAAATGATCTTGTTCATCCTGTTCATCCTGTCTAATTGAAGGGTTTTTTGACAGGATTTACAGGATTCACGGGATTCATTGTTTACGGCTGCCGTATGGCCACGTTGGCGCCGCTTGCTATATTGACATCCTCTCTAAGGGTGACTGTCGGCGCTGTAAAGGTAACGGTGGCCCCGGATTCAATGATCACGCCCGGACCGATGGTGAGGGATGTGGCATTGCTGCATGAACAGGTGTAACCTGCCGGATAGGTTACATTGGTAATCACGCCGCTGCCAGGGCAGGGAGGGCACGGCGGTAACGTGGTGGTCGTGGTGGTCGTGGTAGGCGTTGTCGTGGTCGTTGTCGTGGTCGATCCACCCGATATCTGGATCACGCTTACAGCATAATGGGTCATGCCATCATAGGATCCCCCCCAGGTCATTGAATGGTCGCTGTAGTCCCAGGTATCGTGGATATAGATGGTCGATCCCGTATCGTTATAGCCATACCCTAACATGGTGTGGCCCGTTACATGAATGAGCACAGGCCGGCCGGCATCGATTTCGGTTTTAAAGTTGGCAAAGGTAAACCCTTTTGTGTTACCACCATAGCCGTAAATGTACTGGTTGTAATTTGTGACAACCGTGTACCCCCTTGATTCGACAAAATCACGCATGCCGTGACAACCGTCACGCTTATCCGGCTCACACCCCGTATAATTATAGAGGGGACTCCCATCGGCATAGTAGTAGAATCTTGTGGAACCATCCGTGTTATCAAGGTTGGACTGGTTGGTCCCCATGTAATCGCCGGTGCATTCGCCATAGGTATGTTCCGTCCAGTTTCCAATAAAGGGGTCGGACGCTGAACTCCCGTATTTTACCCAGTAATCGTCAACGTGTCCCTTTATGGCCCGCCCATCCAGGCCCAGACGCGTGGCGCTGAGGGGGCACAGCGCCCTTGTCTCGCCGTTGATGACAACCGTACCCCATACCGCATTGGTCATGGGAAACACGCCGCCACCCACGGGACCCGTATACATGTTGGCATAACCGGCATTGTCATAATGGCCGAACATCATGGCCGCCGAGGTGGCCGAACATCCAAAACACCAGGTCATTGCAGGCACATTGGCAATGGAATTGGTTCCGGCTTCGGGGCGGGGTTCAGGCACGAGGGCCACCTCGCGGCTAAAACCTGAGGGTGGACTCGGCCGACTCGGAACAATAACCTCGTCAATGGTCTTTCCATCCTCGACAAATCTGTTTACGACATACGGGTTGGGTGAGCGGATGCCGTACTGATTTAGCGGGATCTGCGCATCGTCTGCTTCATCTGCAACGGCGGGGGCGATAAAGATAAAAGAGGCTAACAGGCACACAGCAAAACACCAAAAACCTTTTCTCAATTTCCTGGTCATGATCCACCTCCCATTTATAAGTTTCGATGGCTTGCCCTTATTACTAAGGTAATGAATTGTGCTTCAGATTCCGCATGGGAAGCGCTGGCAAAAAGAAGTGAGTTTTTGGCGCCTCGGTTAAATACGTTGCGCTGTGGTTCCACCAATTTAACGGGGCACGGCTGATGACATAGATTTCACGGTGCTGTATTGTTGAGGGTAAGAAGGTCGCCCTATTATGCAGCAGACACCCGAATCTTCTCTCCACGTACGGTGATGATAGCGCCCTTCTCCAATTGGACCCCATAACGCTCGATCACGGTGTGCATCAGTTCAATGCGTCTATCCCATCTTACAGAGGGCAATCTCACAATTCCGCAATGCACTTCGCCGCCTCTGAACACAAGCCGGCCGAAATCGGTATCAATAGTAACCAATATCCTGTTTTCTAAAACCGCCCTTTGAAGCAAGGCCCGATCTCCTGGATCAGACCCCAGTGATACGGCATAAAGCGCGTCATGACCGTCACTGTTCAGCCACTCCGCTAACCTACGACCTGCACATCGATCCACAAGGAACTTCATTCATTGAAACCCGATTCACAATGCTAATGAACGCCCGCCCCCACGCTGTCCAGTGAATCGTGGGCGATAACGGCATGCGCATATGCGAGGCAGGCTTGAACATCATCGGCTTCCAGACCCGGGTAATCATCGAGCAATTCCTGGACAGAAGCGCCCTGGGCAAGAAGACTCATAATCATTTCAACGGAAATCCGCATCCCCCGGATGATTGGCTTTCCGGAAAATATCTCAGGATTCGTGGTAATCCTCTTCAAAAGTCGTTCTTCAGCCATTTTTCATAACTCCTTGTACGTAGAAACACTGTTGCAGCCCACTTATTGGTGCTGGAGGACATTGGCAGAGGACGTTTTATACTGAGAGAGCAACATTAGAGATGGCTCAGCCTCTTGTGTGTTGAACATGTTACGCCAGCACCTTCTTTTTGCGCTCGGTTCGGGTGCACTCCAGTTGAGGCACCTGGCTGAAGCCGTTGAATCGGAGGGAGGCGCGAACCCGCTTCAGCAGCTCGCCACGGGTGATGGCGCCCTGTGTCTCCCGGACATGCTTTGAGAAATAGTATGTGAAGGCGCCATGGTAATACCCTTTGATACAGGCATCGGCCGAGGTCTGGTTGTCTTTGCACCCGGCAAAAAGGACATGGGTCATGGGGTTGCGGCCCTTCGCCAGTTTCCGAACCGGCAAATCGTCATCATCCACACGGGCCAGGATGTCGGCCGGCGGTTTCAGGAATCTGGGTTTAAAGGAGAGTTCCTGCGGCAGGCTTTCGATGCCCCGGGCCTCGCGCGTGCCGGTGCCGGAATGACAGCAGTCCAGGATAACCTCGAGATTTATCCCCTTGGGCAGCCGGCCGAACAGTGCCGCCAGTTCATCGTCCACAATAAACGTGCCGTCCCAATCCATATCATGGGGGCAGAGGATCTCATCGAGGTGATCCTTGAGTTCATCCCCGTCCCTGTCCCTGATCTGGGAGCCGTGCCCTGAGAAGTGGAACAGCAGCCGGTCACCGGTCTTTGCCTTGGCGACGAGCCATTCCAGCCTTTTGATGATGTTTGCTTTAGTGGCCCGGGCATCGACCACCAGGCGGATGTCCCGGACCTCAAAGTCAAAGTATTTGAGGAGGATGTCACGGATATTGGTCACGTCGTTGACGCATCCGTTGAGGTCTGATCCGGGGATTCGATACCTGTTGATACCCACCAATAGCGCTCGCTGAGACATAAGTTTACCTCGCTTCACTGGGGCCGGTTTTTCGACAGGATTTACAGGATTGACTGGATTCTTTTTCCCGAGTCAATTTCCAGGCGAAATTGCCTCAACGAAATCCGCCATTCGGCGGAGGGGAGGTAATCCTGGGAGCATCCGGGAAACGTGGCAGCATTAAAGCCACCGTTCGCCAAAGGCGATGAGGTTTTGACCCTTTCTTCAGAAAAGGGTCAAATAATCTTGTTCATCCTGTTCATCCTGTCTAATTGAAGGGTTTTTCGACAGGATTTACAGGATTGACTGGATTCTTTTCCCCGAGTCAATTTCCAGATGAAATTGACTCCACGAAATCTCCCTGCGGCAGAGAAGATATAATTGCAGTACTCGCTCCAAAGCTCGGCAGCATCAAAGGCGCCGTTCGCCAAAGGCGATGAGGTTTTGACCCTTTCTTCAGGAAAGGGTCAAATAATCTTGTTCATCCTGTTCATCCTGTCTAATTGAAGGGTTTTTCGACAGGATTTACAGGATTGACTGGATTCTTTTTCCCGAGTCAATTTCCAGATGAAATTGACTCCACGAAATCTCCCTGCGGCAGAGAAGATATAATTGCAGTACTCGCTCCAAAGCTCGGCAGCATCAAAGGCGCCGTTCGCCAAAGGCGATGAGGTTTTGACCCTTTCTTCAGGAAAGGGTCAAATAATCTTTTTCATCATGTTGATCCTGTCTTACTGTCTCTTAGAGGTCAGATAGTCATCCAAGAGCGTCATGATGTGGGACTCGTGATGGTTTCTGCGATACGTTCCTGATCCTCGGCAGTGAGATAGGGGTGCATGGGGAGACTCAGGCACTGGGAGGCGACCCGTTCGGCTACGAGAAAATCGCCCGATTTGTGGCCGAGGGGTGAAAAGGCCCCCTGTAGATGCAGAGGAACTGCGTAGTAGGCCACCGAGGGAATTCCTTTTCCCTGCAGGGCCGTCGATATGGTGTCGCGTTCTTCTGACAGGATGGTGTACTGTGCGTAGACCGAATCGTTGCCCTCGGAGATGACCGGGGTTTGAATGCCCGCGGTCCCGGAAAGGAGCCCGTTGTAACGCTGCCCCACTTCCCTGCGGAGACGGCACTCTTCGGGGAATATCTTCAATTTTTCAATCAGGATGGCTGCCTGCAGGGTGTCCAGACGGCCGTTGATCCCCACCAGGGGATGCTGGTGCTTGACCTTCTGACCATGGTTTCGGATCTGCCTCATCTTTTCAACCAGGGCCCCATCGTTTGAAAAAACGGCCCCGCCGTCTCCATAGCACCCCAGGGGCTTGGACGGAAAAAACGAGGTGCAGCCGATGACGGAGAGTCCGCAGGACTTCCGGCCGTTGTGAATGGCGCCGAAGCTCTGGGCCCCGTCTTCGATAACCGGGATGTCGTGTTTTGCGGCGATGGCGTTGATCCGCGTCATATCCGCGCACTGGCCGTAGATGCTCACCGGCATGATGGCCCTGGTGCGGGGGGTGATGGCCGCCTCGATCCGATCCGGATCCATATTGAAGGTATCGGGCTGAATATCCACGAAAACAGGTCTGGCATTCAGCAGGGCAATGACCTCGGCCGTTGAAATCCAGGTGTAGGGCACGGTGACCACCTCGTCACCAGGACCGATTTCCAGGGCCATAAGGGCGATGAGGAGCGCATCCGTACCGGATGAGCATGAGATGCAATACTTGACGTCCACAAAATCGGCCAGTTTCTCTTCGAGTTCCTTGACCTCCGGCCCCATGATATATTGGCCATGGTCAAGCACCTGCTTGATTCTGTTTTCGATTTTATCACGGATACGCCTCTGTTGGGCTGACAGGTCGATGAATTGCATTTCAAAACCTTTTTTTTGACAGGATTGACAGGATTATTAGGATTTTTTGTTTGCACTACCTCATTTTCCGGACGAAAATGAAAATAGCAAATCGGTTCGCGAAATCTATACTATCCGGTTGATCCTGTCAAATATTCGTCTCTTGAAGGCAGACACAGCTCCGCCCCTTCAATTACACCACGCGGGGCAATTTAACAGATTGATTTGATTACTTTTTTTAATATGAGATACGCCAGGTGCCGTACAGTGACTACCAGAGACTGCAGAGCTTTTCTTCAGGTATGCCCGATGAATGGGCCGCGCTTTTCAGCTTCCTTCCATTGCCCTCAAACAAAATGGCGATATCGAACAGTCCCTCATGATAATCCCTGAGCCCTTCCAGATCCCTGCATTGCCCGGCCAGGGTCATGTTGAGACCCCTCTCCTGTATAATGGACTCCAGGAGCCCGCCAACCACCGAAGGCCCCACAAAAAAGACCCGGCATTGTTTCCCCTTGCCAATAGAGGCCAGTTTGTCTGCCAGCCTCTCCCGGATGTTGTGGTACTCTTTCAATTTGGATACCATGAACCTGCCTGCCAAAACGGCCTTGGCCTCGAGCCCCTTGGGAGTCAGGCAATAGACATAACCGATCTTACGGGGGCTCCTGCGGAAATTCCCGATCTTGACAAAGCCCTTTTCCAGGAAGCTCTTGAGGACATAGTTCACCTGCCCCAGACTCACGCCGGCGTGTTCCGCCAGCTCTCGCTGGGTGGTGATTTCCCGGGTGTCCAGGGCATCCAGGATATGGAAATCCTTTTCTGATAGTTCCATTACGTCTTTTCGGTTCGCCAAAGCGACAGGCGGGTTGTTCAACTTTGAACAGCATTCATACCCTGAACAGAGATGTTTGTCAAGAAGAAAATGAAGATAGGCAAACTAAGTAGCTGAAAAAACAGGAAGGGCTTCGACAGGATTTAGAGGATTAATGGGATTTATTTTTCCGGGACAATTTCCGGACGAAATTGCCCCAACAAAGTCCGCCTGCGACGGAGAAGGAAACGTCCATAGTGCAGCCGCAAAGCTTGGCAGCATTAAAGGCCTCTCTCGCCGAAGGCGATGAGGTTTTGGGCCTTTCATCCGGAAAGGGCCAAACAATCCTGTTCATCCGGTTGATCCTGTCTCATTGAAGTCTTTTTTGACAGGATTAACAGGATGTTATGGATCTCTTTGTGCATTTCTTCCTTCCCTGATGGAAGGAAGAAAATCCAATCCTGACGGAGGCTCGAAAGCAATGGCTTATGAATATTTATGTGGATCCTGTCTAATACCCACCGTAAAAGGGATGGCCTGAAAGGCAAAATATACATCATGTCAATCCTGTTGATCCTGTCTCATTGAAGTCTTTTTTGACAGGATTAACAGGATTAGTTGGATCTTTTTGTGCATTTCTTCCTTCCCTGATGGAAGGAAGAAAACTCAAGCCTGCCGGAGCCCTGAAAGCAATCAGCTATGGATATTATGTTGATTCTGCCTACCACCTACCGTAGAAGGTGCAGCCTGAAAGGTGAATGTTAAAAGGGGTAGTGGAAAGGCAAAACATAAATCATGTCTATCCTGTTGATCCTGTCAAATGACCGGGTGTTTACGACCCGATAGTCGATGTGCCTCCTGTCCGCATCCCCCTATTCATCCGCTTTCCTGTTCCTGTATTTGGAGATATATTCGACGAAAAACGATAAGAAGACGGTCAGAAAAAATCCCACCACACCGGCCAGCATCACGTTGAGCCGGATCTTGGGTTTAATGGGGTCGGCGCTTACCTTGGGGAGCCTGACGATCTGGATATTCTGGATATTTTTCTTTTTGAACTCAATGCTTTTTATGTCTTGAAGAATGAGTTCCTTTTCGCTTTCCAGTTCCTTTATCTCCGACTGCATGGTCTCGACTTTATACCGGGTCTGCTTGATAAGGCTCTCTTTCTGGGCCTCCAGGTCTTTGATATCCGCCTCGAGATTCTGAACCTTGTATCGGGTCTGTTTTTCCAGATTGTCTTTTTGAACCGCAATATCCTTAATCTCGTTTTCCAGTGTCTCAATACCCACATTTTCTTGAAATATTTGGTGGTTTATACTGCTTATTGTGCCGCTGAGGGTATTCAGGTAGGTAATGTTCTGCTGGATGGTGTTTGTATAGATAATCGAGGCAAGAGCATTGTCCTGCTTACTGCTGCTGGCTAAGAACTTGGTCCTTTCATTAACCAGCAAATCCGTATTCTTGCTGACGCGCTCAATTTCCATTTTGACTTCGGAAATCCTTTTTTCAAGGTTGAGGATCTGCTTTTTCTTGGCCTCTATTTGGGCCTTCAAAGTGGCTGCCTTGTTCGTCTGTTCCATTATTTTGGAGTCTTTTTCTGTTTCGACTGTGGCTATCTCAGCCCTTTTTGCAGATATCTTGGCTGATATTTCCGAAACCCTGGCATCATTCTCCGCCTCAAGAGTGGATATAGCGTGCCTCACCTTTGCCGCCTTTTCGGTCAGCTTGAACGCTTCATTTGATTTTGTCCGAATGTCGTTGTTGTAGTTGTCTTCGTACAGTTTGATGATCCGGCCATATCTCTCCAGAAGTCCTTCGTTCAGGTTCTTCATGATCTGCAGCCCGATATCGACATACGCGGTTTCATACACCACCTCTACCGCATTTGTATTCTTGGGGATGGTCACTTTGAATTCAACAGACGTGGGTTGCTCTTTTACATCGGGAAACTGCACGTTTTTCAATACCTGGCCGTTGACGCCGCCGGTTTCGATCAGGGCCTTGATATTCTGGGGCGAATCAATATAAACGGTTTCCCCATTCTCTGTGACCTTCAGCATGCCGGGTTGAAGGACCGTGGCAATGCCCCAGATTTTTGTCATATTGAGGCTGACCACGGCCGCGGCAACGGCACAGAGCAGGGTCCCCACGATAATCAGGTATTTCCATTTCCACAGGACCTTGAGATAGTCCATGAGTTCGATTTCGTCTTCGTATGGATCATACGGCGTGGGCTGCATCTCAGGTCGATAAGGTTTGTCCATTTTTTCCTCTTAAAATTTGACAGGATTTACAGGATTAATGGGATCTATTTTTCTGGGACAATTCCCGGATGGAATTGCCCCAACAATATCCGCCTGCGGCGGAGGAAGCGCCGCTGGTGTAGCCGGAAACCTCGGTGGCGCTAAAGGCTCCGTTCGCCGGAGGCGATGAGGTTTTGGCCCTTTCTTCCGGAAAGGGCCAAATAATCCTGTCCATCCTGTTGATCCGGTCTAATGACTTTTTCTTTTGACAGGATTTACAGGATTAGCAGGATCTTTTCTTTGCTTTTTTCTTTCCGGACGAAAGGAAAAAAGACAATCCGCCATTCGGCGGAAGGGAGACACTCCACGTATCTTCCCTATAGCTTGATATCATTAAATACACCGTTCGCCGGAGGCGATGAGGTTTTGGCCCTTTCTTCCGGAAAGGGCCAAATAATCCTGTTCATCCTGTTGATCCTGTCTAATGACTTTTTCTTTTGACAGGATTTACAGGATCTTATGGATTTTTTAAAACATTCATCCTGTAGATCCTGTGTATCCTGTCAAATATTTTCACACGCATCAATCTTTCTTGACTCTCGAGCCGATATACCCCGGGCGTTCGCAGATGAGGGCGTCGATCTCGGCGCTGTTTTCGCTCAGAAACCGCATCATCCGGTCGGATTTCGCTTTCAGGATCATCGGATCCTGCCTCTCGATGTCTGCACCTTTGATGAGCATCTCGTGCTTGTATAGATAGGCGATGATGGCATCATCGGCATCCAGGGCCACATCGAACTCCTGTTGCAGATAGTCCAGCCAGTAGCCGAATTCATGCGGATGTTCGATATGCTCCACCGGGATGCCCATATCGAAGCTCAAGGGCTTGGCCAGGCCGGGCATCAGCTTCGAGCCGCCCAGGTAATCGAGGACGTGGGCCAGCTGGTGCACCAGGGCGCTGTCTCCGATCTGAGGGGATATGGCAATGTAGAGGTTTTCCGGATCGGTCGCCTGGGTCTTCAACACATTGACAAAGACCCCGCCGGTCCCCGACTGTTCTTTTCCCCCGGTCCTCTGATCAAAAACGTCCAGGCCCTTATACGCATTCAAGTCGATAAACCGGACGCCTGCAGCCACCCCGGTCAGTTGCCGGATATCGAGTCGGTTTGCCATCTCGCGGGACCGGCCGTGCCACACATTGGGCAGGCCCGTGATCCGAGCGCTCATCTCGGGCGAGAAGGCTCCCATGCCCTCAAGGCCGAGTTCATCTTCCTTGCCCAGATGGCAGTGTTTGAATTTCTTCCCGCTCCCGCAGGGGCAGGGATCGTTTCTTCCGGCTCTTTTCATAATTAAAATCTTAGACAGGATTTACAGGATTAAACGGATTCTCACAAAAAAAAACAAAGTTTAAAAAAGTTTAAAAAACATTACTCACAGAAGGCAACAAAGATAACAAAGTTTTTATTCTTCGTTTTCTTCGTTACCTTCTGTAGAAAAACTTAAATAGGATATCAATCCTCAATGATCCGGTCTTTGTGTGCATCCTGGGACCAGGCGGGCAGGGGTCCCGTGGCGCCTGTTTCCGGATTGAGGGTGTGACGGTAGGAGGCCTTCACTTCCTGGGTTTTCATCATGTGATCCCATCCCCGCTTGAAATAAAGGCACTCATCATTGAAACAGACCCACAAGAACGATGAGGCCCACGTGGAGTCGGCCGGGGGCCGCCACTTCTTCATCGCAGCACGACAATGTTTACATTTGGGTATTTCCTGGTCGGTCATTTCTTCTCCTACGAATCTTGTTGCATCGTTTACGACTTCTCATTTTTTTGACAGGATTTACAGGATTGACCGGATAAACCTTGCCGCTCCGCGAAACCATGGCTTCTGCTGATCCATTTTATTAAGTTTTATCCCCAAAAAACAAAACCCTGTGGCAGCAGGGGGTTTGTAGAGAGGCCTCAACTGTTGAGAGGTTAAAGGGTGGTTCGCATACAATCCGCTTTTCATGAAAAGCGGATTGTATGCATACTGATCCTGTCTATCCTGTTAATCCTGTCAGAAAAACAGGCCCTCCGGCTACCCGATCGCAGACGTCAGGACGCCTTCGGGCGGGATCACGTTGTAGTTGAGCGCCGCATCCTTCTTGAGATCCATGCCGAAGGCCACGGCCATCAACTGGGTCAGGTAGACGATCGGGATATCAAAATCGGTCCCATAGGCATCGTTGATCCTGTCCTGGTACATCTCGAGGTTCATGGCGCACATGGGGCAGACCGTCGAAATCAACCGGGCCCCGTGCTTGAGCGCATCTTCCAGGATATCCTTCACCAGCTTCATGCAGTAATCCATCTCAGGGAGAAAAATACCGGATCCGCAGCACCGGATCTTGTTGGGAAACGGGACGGCTTCAGCGCCCAGGGCCTCGATAAGACGATCCTGAACCACGGGCTTGTTGACACTGTCATATTCGCCGTACGGCCGGACAGACTGGCACCCGACGTAACCGGCAACCTTGAGCCCTTTGAGCGGATTAACGACCTTTTCACGGATCCTGTCGACACCCACATCATTGTAGAGCACGTCCTGGATATGCCTGACTTTGACAGTCCCTTTGTATCTCAAACCCCCTTCTGCCAGGCATTCATTGACCAGTCTCAGGAGTTCGGGATCTTCCTTGACCTCGTGATTCACTTTGATCATCTGGATATAGCAGGAGCTGCAGGGCGCCACGATGTCATAACCGGCATGAACCTCTGCAATGGCGAGGTTGCGCGCATTCAATACCTTGATGGCCAGGTCATTGGCGCCCGCATAGGATACGCTCGCCCCACAGCAGTTCCAGTCTTCAATCTCTTCGAATTCCATGCCAAGGGCCTCGCAGGGAGGCTTGAGCGAGACAAGAAAGTTGGCGCCGCTACCCTCCAAGCTGCATCCCCAGTATAAAAAGTATTTCATGCCACGGCACCCCCTTTCCCCACTCTTTCCGCCTTGTCCAGCATCTTCCTGAGCGATTGAATCCCCTTGATCTTCCGCTCCGGCAGCAATTTCATTCTCCTGTGAAGCATCAACTTGATGCCGATGTCCATAAAATTGAGCATGGCCTTGGCGCCCTCAATGAGACCTGCGGAAAAAAAGACCCGCCTCGGAAGATCCTTCTCATCGATGCGGCCAAGCCTGTAGACCTGTTTCCAGAACTCCCCTCCGAATGCCGCCGTGTCTTTTCTCGGGACATATCCCTGCTTGAGTGCATAGTGGGCCAACCCGTGCATCACATCGATTACCGGGATCGATCTCGGGCACTTCACCGCGCAGGTGTAACAGGAAGTGCAGAGCATGATCGACTGACTGCCCAGGACCTCCTCTCTCTTACCGGCCCGAATCAGCGCAAAGATCTGCCTGGGCGGATAATCCATATGCTCCCTCAGGGGGCACGACCCCGCGCAGACGCCGCAATTCATGCACATCTTGATCTCATCCCCGGCATCCACATTCCGGAAGACTTCCTCGGCAAACGAGGGATCGTAGTTGACCTTTTTTTCCATAAGCTACCCCTTTTGTATTGAATATTGAGTATTGATGGTCTCGTAAAAAGTGATATCTCTCACAGAGCTCTCAGAGAACACAGAGGTGATCTATTTAAAGTATTAAAGATATCTTTGCGTGCTTGGCGTCTTTGCGCGAGTCCCGCCGTGGCGGGATTGACTTTTTACGAATGCATCAGTATTGAATACTGAATATTGGTGACTTCCGGGCAATACGTCCCTAAATCATCAATCATCAATCCAACTACCATCCCTTATACGGATTGGGTCCGACTTCCTCGAGCCTTTTCATGAATTTATCGATAATCCCGGGGATCTGGTGATAATCGGTGATCCCCACTTCCACAAACTTGACCCGTTCCGATTCCAGGGCCAATCGGTCCAGGGTCTCGGATACCTTTCCGAGCCGCGTGTTGGCCAGTTCGCTGCCCTTGATGAAATGGCATTGATAGTCATCGCCGTGCCGGCAGCCAAACAGGAGGATCCCGTCAATACCCCTGGACAGCGCATCAGCGATCCAGACCAGATTCATGGAGCCGAGGCACCGCATCGGAATAAACCGAACATAGGGGCTCCATTTCAGGCGCTTGATGCCGGCCATATCCAGGGCCGGAAGGGCATCGTTTTCACAGATCAGGCAGATGACTCTCGGCTTTTCCTCGTCCTCCTCAGGCACATGCACCGACTTGATCATGTTGCCGATCATCCCGACCGAGTAATTTTTGAACGAGATGATCCGTTCCGGACAGGCACCCATACACACGCCACACCGCCGGCACCGGGTGGGATTGGGAAGGGGGTTGGCCTTTTCGTCTTCATTGATGGCCCCGAACGGGCATTCCTCCGTACACCGCTTGCACTGGGTGCAACGCTGCATGTTGAACTCGGGGAAGGTCATATCCCCTGCCCTGGGATGGACCGCCCTGCCATCGGCCGTTGCTTCGGTACACTGGATCGCCTTCATGGCCGCGCCCACTGCGTCATCGATGGCCTTGGCCGTCTCCATGGGTCGGCGGATACATCCCGCCGTGTAAATGCCGGTCCGCCTCGTTTCATAAGGAAAACAGATAAAGTGGGAATCCGGAAAGCCGTATTTCAGCGTGGGCAACTCGGGTCCCTGGCGATACGCCAGTTTGAGGGCGCTGTTGGCAAAGAACCCGGAGTCGGGCACGACCTCTATCATCCCCTCTTCATCAGCGCCCTCCGCATCTGCAGGGGCCTTGATCCTGGGCGTTTTCTCAGGCCTGGAGGCCGGGACCATGCCGACGGCCAGCACCACCAGGTCCAGGTCTTCGATCCTGACCTTCTCGCCCAGGAGTTCGTCATCAGCCTCCACAAAAAGTTTGCCGCCATCCTCACCCACCTGGGCGGCCTCGCCTCGAATAAACACGTTTCCGTCATTCTGGGCCTTCCGATAAAAGTCCTCGGCCTGGCCCACCGTACGTACATCCTTATACAGGATATAGTTGACCGCCTCAGGATTCTGTTCTTTAACATAGGTTGCCTGCTTCATGGAAACCAGGCAGCATACCGATGAGCAGTAGGGGAGGTGTTCAGGGTCCCTGGAGCCGGCGCACTGGATAAAAAGGACATTTTTGACATCGCTCCCGTCCGACGGCCGGGTGATCCTGCCGGCTGCGGCCATCTCTTCCATCTCCACATTGGTAACGACATCCTTGAACTGGCCATACCCCAGATGGCCCAGCTTGCCGGCATCATAGGGGACCCATCCGGTGGCCTGGACCACGGCCCCGGCCCGTTCAGTGGCGCTGTTTCCATTGGCCTTGATATCCACCGAATAGAGCCCCGGACCTCCGGAAATCTTTTCCACGGTGGCCGAAGTATAAACCTTGATCCCGGGATTGTCCATAACGGACTGGATCAATGTTTCGACTCCGGTCTCTGAAAGCTCCTTATAGGGAAGGGTGACCCGCTGCTTCATCCTGCCCAGAAAGCCTCCCAGCTTATCCTCTTTTTCAACCAGGATGGCCTGATACCCGGCCTTGGCGGTCTCCAGGGCCGCGGTCATCCCCGCCAGCCCGCCGCCGACGACCAGGATATCTTTTGAATACGGCTCTTCGGCCTTATAGGGCACCACAAACTGGGTATCCTTGGCCTGAGAACAGCCGATCCGAAGGTTGTCTTCAGCCAGCATCTGGGTATCTTCCTCACCCGGCGGCTGGCTCCAGGCCACCTGTTCCCGCAGGTTGACCCGCTGGACAATGACGCCCTGACCGAAATTAAAGACATCATAATTGACCCTGTAAGAACACGCGGCGATAATCACGGTATTGATCCCCTCGCCCTCAATGTCCTGCTTGATGAACTCGACTCCCTCCTGCCCGCACAGAAACGGGTGGTCCTTGATCGCATCGATCTTGAAGTCCGTGGTACCCTCTTCTTTGAGCTGCTCTATATTCAGGGCATCTCCGATGCCGCACCCGGTGCAAATATATACTGCTGTCTTTTTGTCCATCGAGTTACCTCCTCGCGATTGATTGGATAGCCTTCAAGGCCCCTGCTGTGGCGTCCTGAACAGATGAAGCGACATCGGTGGGTCTTCTGACGCATCCGGCACCGTAGATCCCGGCCTTCTCCGGATCGCTGGTCAGAAATCCGTACTCATCGCAGGAGACATCCGGTGCGGGATCGGTGGCGATTCTGTTGGGAACCATGCCGGTTGCCAGCACCACCATGTCAAAGTTCATGAGGATCTGCTCGCCTGTCCGGGTGTTCTCTCCCTCAAGGATCAGGTTGCCCGTTTGCTCGTCCTCCGTGATATTGGCAATCTTGCTCTTGATAAAGGCAACCTTTTCGTCCTCCTGGACCTTGACATAAAAGTCCTCAAGCCTGTCCAGCGCCCTGATATCAATAAAAAAAATCGTGATGTCACACTCGGGCTGCCGTTCCCTCACATAGGTGGTCTGCTTGAGGGAGGCGAGGCAGCAGATGCCCGAGCAATAGGGAAGATGGTTCTCATCCCGTGACCCTGCGCACTGGATGAAGGCGATATTCTTGGGTTCTTTCTTGTCTGAGGGCCGCAATATCTTTCCCTCTGTAGGGCCGTTGGGTGCAGCCATTCGCTCCATCATCACGTTGGTAATCACGTTTTTGTATTCGCCAAACCCGTAATAGTCGACTTTGGCGGCATCATAGGGATTCCATCCGGCGGCCCAGACAATGGCGCCTGCCTTGAGATCAAACGTGGTTTCCTGCATATCCAGATCGATCGCGTCATGTTCACAGGCTTCAAGGCATTTCTTGCCTTCATCGGTCCCCACAATGGAGGGGTCCAGGACATATCGCATGGGGAATGCGAATTCATGGGGAAGATACGCGGCCTTGATCTTGTCCATACCGTAATTAAACGGATTGTCTATCTCAACCTCGCACACGTCGGCGCATTTCCCGCAGCAGGTGCACTTCTCATTCACGAACCTCGGGCCAAGTTTCACGGTAACGTCATAGTCTCCCTCCCGCCCGGAAATGCCCGCGACCTCAGCCATGGTAAAAAATCGGACCTTGGGGTTCTGCCTCATCCGCCGGAAGTTGATTTCCAGCCCGCAGTTTGGCGGACAGAGTTTTGGAAAATACTGGTATAACTGGGTCACCCGGCCACCCAGGTAGGGATTTTTCTCGACCAACACCACGTCATAACCGGCCTCAGCAGCTTCCAGTGCAGCCGTAATCCCGCTCATGCCTCCGCCAACAACCAATATGGTCTGGCTTGTCGTCTGTACATCTGCCATTGCATCCTCCAGGGTTTTAGTTTTTGAAAAGGTCTATTAATACAAAAAGCGTATTTCGTCAATATCCATTTTTTCACCATGGATCCTCGCGAAAAAATGACCATCGACCAAATACGCTCTCTCGGATTGACAATTGAGAATTGAAAATTGAGAATTGAGAATTGAACATCTCATCATGTGACCCCGGACTCTAAGCCGCAGAGCTGCCGGCCCAGCCAGACTCGCCTCTTTACCGGGTCAGAGGCGGTACTCGCACATCATACAAATGAAATACTCCAGGCACCTCAAAATGGCGCCTGGAGTATGTTCAGCTCAGGTTAGGGTTATACACCTGGAATGTTCCAGATATCTTTCTTGCTCATTTCCCATTCCCCGTTGGCAGGATTCCACCGGCAGTTGGCAAAGCAGTGCCAGTTCTGCTCATCCATCTTGGGCGTGTCCGCCCTGAAGTAGTAGCCCGGCCACCGGGTCTCTTCGCGGAAAAGCATGGTCCGGACATGGGCCTCGCCCTGCCACATCCTCTGGATATTCTCCCAGCACCTTTCAAGGGAGTAGATGTCCGCAGCGGCCAGCTTTTCAGAGTCCTCCTTAAGGAAGGCCAGCAGTTCCATGGCCCTTTCCAGATTGGACTTGCTTGTTTTGAAGGCCGCGGTCACACCGCCTGCGTACTCATCCATGATCTTCTGGAGACGATCCATGAATTGACGCCACAGGAGGTAGTTGGGGTTAATTTCCGGAGCGGTGGTCAGCTTGCAGAATTCCTTATACCGATCCAACGGCGCCAGAATTTTGGCCTTGACGGCATCCACCTTGGCAGCATCCAGATTGGGCTCGGCGCCCTTTTCCACGATGTACTTAATGGCCGCCTTTCCCGCTATCCGGCCTTCCGCATGGGAACCGGATGAGAACTTGTGGCTGGAAGCACCCGAGGCATCGCCGGCCGCAAAAAGACCTTCCACTGTGGTCATGTTGTTATATCCCCACTTGTAGGGGGTATCCATATCTTCCGGACCGCTCACCCAGGCGCCTGAGGCCCCGGAATGGGAGCCGATGAAGTAGGGTTCGCAGGCTGCTATTTCAGAGTGTTTCTCTTCCGGCTTGACATTCTGGGCCGCCCACAGGTGGGCCTGAGAAATTGTCATATCCAGGAAGTCTTCCCACGCCTCGGCCTCCAGTTCCTTCATCTTTTTCTTGAATGCCTTGGGATCGTCCTTATACGCCTGGGCAATGTTGGCAATCGCCTCACTGGTTTCCATGTAGAGAGGCCCTAACCCGGCATCCACATCCAGCATGCCGAGATAGTTTCTCAGGTTGGCGGGAATCGGTTTAGCCAGGCCGTAAGGCGCCCAGTTGTTCAGTTCATCCTTCCGGACCGCCATGTACTCGCCGCCCTCCGCGCTGATAGCCCTCGACTTGAACAGGAGGAACCACGCACCCACAGGGCCATAGGCATCCTTGAATCTTACCGGGATGAACCGGACTTCCTGACAGGTCATCTCCGCACCGGCCCTGATGGTAAAATAGGCGCTGGAACCGGTATTGAACGGCGGATACCAGGAGCGTCCAAAGCCCTCTCCGACGGACCTGGGCCGGAACACGTGGACCGCGCCGCCCATGGTGGCCACAGTGGCCTTTGCCTTGAAGACATAAATCTTCTCTTCACGGGTACTGAAACCGACCGCGCCCACGCACTTGTTGCCGTCCAGGAGCGGTTCCACGATGAAGATTCTTTCATAGATCTCGCCGCCCGCATCGGCAATGGCGTTCTTGGCTGCCTCGGCAATGATGATCTTGTACGACTCGCCGTTGATCATGAGCTGCCAGCGGCCCTCATGCACATACTTGCCCTCTTCGTCGGTCCAGATCTTGAGACCCCATTTCTCGAAGAGATGCACGGTCGAGTCCACGTGACGGGCGATGTTATAGACCAGATCTTCCCTGGAGACGCCCATCAGGTCCTGACGCACATAGCGGACATAATCTTCAGCGGTGTTTTCACCGTCTTTGATGCCGACATACTGGTTGATGGCCGAAAGGCCCATGGCCACGGCGCCGCTCCTATCCAGGGCGGCCTTGTCCACCAGGGTCACCTTCAGACCGTTTTTCTTGGCCCAGTAGGCTGCTTCTGTGGCCACGCCGCACGCCGAAAACCCCCCGCCGAGAATCAGGAGGTCCGTTTTGACTTCTACTGTTTCAAAATTTGCCATATCTACATTCCTCCTTTCTTTATACTGAGGGGATGGCATCGAGCCCTAAAGATGCCGGTTCGGTGGCCAAGGCTTGACTGTTGAGATCATCATGCGTGGCATACCCGCCCAATGGATCGGCCGTACCCTCTTCAGTGGTCCTGATGGGGAATTTGAATCGCTTAATGCTGCCATCTCGGAATTTAACCGTCCACATGATGTCCTGAGAACCCCGCAGGGGAACACAGCTTGCTCCCAAAGGAATGAAGTCCGAATAACCGCGCACATCCATGGCCTGCTGGGGACAGATCTTGACGCAGCACTGACACTCCCAGCACATGGACGGATCGCGATTGTATGCCTTCATCTTCTCTGTATCCAGCACCATCAGGTCGTTGGGGCAAATGTACATACAGGCAGTCTTGTCCTGCCCTTTGCAACCATCGCACTTTTCTGCAAATACGAAACTTGGCATTATAACACCTCCTACAATTAACGGTTTTAACTCTTCAAACAATTATCCTCGTCAATGAGAAATCTCTCCTCTTGCACCTCCTTTCTCTGTGATACTCTGTGCCCTTTCTGCTCGTTCGGGCAAACCTTTGACATCAGAGTTGAAAAAGGCCATCTTCCCTTGTGGAGAGGATGCCCTGATGGTTATTTCTTCACATCACCTGTGGCCGCACCGTGCAGCTTGATCTCGACCTTTTCTTCCAGGCCCTGATAATATCCCTGGAGGATCTTCACCACCTCCGGCCTGGAGAATTCCATGGGGAGCTCGCCCCCCTCTGAGAGGGTCTTCCTGACCATGGTTCCCGACAGAAGGAGTCTGTCCTCTTTACCATGAGGGCATGTTCTCATGGAGGCCATGCCGCAGCACTTGTAGCAATGGAACGTCCAGTCGATATTCAGGTTTTCACATTTGAGACCGCCCTCAGGAATCTCGTTGAAGATCTTCTGGGCATCGAACGGACCGTAGTAGTCGCCCACACCCGCATGGTCGCGCCCGATAATCATGTGGCTGCACCCATAGTTCTGGCGAAATACCGCGTGGAGCAGGCCTTCCCTCGGTCCTGCATACCGCATCTCCATCGGATAGCCGCCCTGGACCACGGTACCCTTTACAAAATAGTTGTCCACCAGGGCCCCGATCGCCTTGACCCGTACATCCGCCGGGATGTCTCCGGCCTTGAGCTTGCCCACCAGCTGATGGATATAAACCCCGTCCATGACCTCTACGGCGATCTTGGCCAGGAACTCGTGGGAGCGGTGCATGGGATTGCGAAGCTGAAGGGCGGCCACCCGCCGCCATCCCAGATCGTCAAAGATCTTCCGGGACTCGGCAGGCCTGTGATAGAGGCCCTTGAACTCCTCGGGATAAAAGCTCTCGCTGATAACCTTGACAGGACCGGCAAGGTTGTATTTCCCCTGGGCCATGACTTTTGCCACACCCGGATGCTCGGTGTCGGTGGTGGTAAACACGGCCTTGCATTCGTATTCCTTATCAATGGTATACTTCTCGGAAACCTTTATGGTTGCAATCGTGGTTCCCGTATCTTCATCTACCAAAGCCAGTTCGTCGCCTGCCTTTACACTCTCATCGTCTGTCGACAGGGTAATCGGGATGGGCCAGAAGGTTCCATCGGCCATCAGGAACTTGTCGCAAACGCCCTGCCAGTCGGCCTTGGTCATAAAACCGGTCAGTGGGGTAAAGGCCCCGATGCCCATCATGATAAGGTCAGAGGTCTCTCTGGATGTAATCCGGATTTGCTTGAGTGTCTTGGCCCTTTCGGTCTCGGCCTTAAGCGCGTCTCCCTCCAATAACAGCGGAATCAGTCTTTCTTCTTTGCCATGCGGTACAATGAGATTTGACATACACCATCCTCCTCTTCTTGGGATATGATTTTGGCCCGGAATGACTCGGAGCCTTCACCTAAATTCTCTCGCTGAGAGCCCTTGTGCATTTTGTAACAAGGTCCTTTATATATGATTTTTTGGGGGTGTCAAGAAAAAATGAACAATTAATTCCAGTGGTTTTTCAAAAAGGCTCCCGGGCCTTCAAGAACGGCCTCTCACAGACCCGGAAAGAATGCTTAATACATTGGAATTATTATTGATATATCGAGGTATCAAGGCCATGCAAATCCAGCATTCAGATTAGACCATCTCTCTCGGCTGTCCGGTAGATTCCAGCACGCTGCTCCACAGCCGACCTTGCGGCTGCACATGTTTTCGTTCCGAGACGGCCAGGGGGATGGGCACATGGGTGAACTCGCCGTTCCAGTAACTCACCACCATATTGGTCCGGCCCGTCATGCCCGCGTGCACGGCACAGTGACCTAAAAGAAGGCAGAATACCGAATCATGCGGATTGGCAGGCGTGCTCCGGATGGTATAGCTGGGATCGATGTATTTAAGACTGATCTTGACGCCCAACCCCTCGAAATAGGCCCTGATCTGATCCCTCAAAAAGATGCCGATATCTCTGAAGCGAACGTTCCCGGATGCATCCCGCTCGCCGGTCCCCTCCAGGAGATCCTGCCCTGCACCTTCCGCTACCACGATCACCGCATGAGACCTCTTGTCCAGTCTTTCCTTGAGCGCGGAAAAAAAGGCATCAAGCTTGAAGGGCGACTCCGGGATCAGGCAGAAATTGACGTCACTGTTGGCAAGGGTGGCATACGCCGCGATAAATCCGGACGCCCTCCCCATCAGTTTCACCAGGCCGATCCCGTTTCTGGCGCCGTGGGCCTCCACATGGGCTGAGTATACGGCGGTCCGCGTCTCCGCAACCGCGGTCTCAAAGCCGAAGGACTCATCCACATAGGATATATCATTATCAATGGTCTTAGGTATCCCGATCACGCTGATCTTGAGGCCGCGCCTGCCGATCTCTTCGTAGATGGCCTGCCCACCCCGCAGAGTGCCGTCTCCACCGATGGCAAACAGGATGCCGATGTTCATTCGATCCAAGGCGTCGACCATCTCCGTGACGTCCTGAGGGCCTCTCGAAGATCCCAGGATCGTACCGCCTTTCTGGTGGATGTCGTCCACATCTTTCGGAGTCAGTTCGACGGGGGGATGCCGGTATGCGGGCGAAAGGCCTTCAAACCCGTATCGAAACCCGAACACAGACTGCACGCCGTAATGATAGTGAAGGCTCAGTACGATGGAGCGGATCACATCGTTCAGCCCCGGGCAGATGCCCCCGCAGGTGACGATCCCGCATTTGAGCTTCGATGGGTCGAAATAGATCTTCTTCCTCGGCCCGGCCAGTTCAAAGCAGGGCAGTTTACGCCCGGTCCTGAGAACGGCCTCCGCTTCCTTCAGGACAGAATGAAAAAGGACCCGGTCATCTTCATCAACAAATTCCGTCGAACGCATGGGCGAAGCGATCCGGCATTCTCCCAATCTGGGTACGTCAAGCGTTCGCTCATCAAGTTCCATGGGACACCCCTCCAGGCCTTCAGGGCCTTGTAACCGACAACAGGTTGTCAATCAAGGTTTTCCCGCGGCGGGATTCAGGTTTCAGGCGCAATTGCGATGCCGATCCATGTTTCAGACATCTGAAACCCGGTAACCCGGCCGCCGCGAATCGGGTTGAGGCGGTTAGGCCGCCCCGGGACCATTGTTCACAGGAGCAAGGCGTGCGATACAACCTTTTGGTGTATGATATCTCTGAGCCCGGGCCGCAGCAGAGGATATGCAAAAAGGAGGTGCGTGTCAACAAGATAACCCGGATCGTTTCGGGGTAAGGGGATAACCTTCCTAAAGAAAATATCTTGACACAAGGTTCCCTCGAACGATAGCATATTTTCCTATAGAACTTGCGCATGAAATCCACGATACTTAACAGGATACGATTTATACCATAGTTGGTTGAAGTTGAGTCGGGGACACGAAAGTCAAAGAAATCGCGACGTCATCACCTGACGGGTGACGCAACACACCCATATCCGTTTGAAGCTGTCAGAGTCTTTTCATCATTTGACAACAAAAGCCGGGTCTCGCACGCATAAGTGAGCGCTTTACGAACACGAAATCAAGTAAGGAGTCGGTTATGAAGTACAAAGTCATTGTCTCCGTTTGTGCCCTCTTCCTTGTTACGGCCGCGCTCTCCTCCCTCCCCCCGAACGGCATCGCCGATGAGCAACCGTCCACTATCCCTGACGAGGCCCTTTGTGCCAAGATGATGCGATTCGGTCAGCAATCCTATGAAAGAGGACGATATCTTGACGCTAAAGCGTATTTTCGAAAGGCCGTCCAGGCCGACCCGAACTCCGTGGCAGCCTGGAGATATTACGATATGGCAACCATATTCGCCCTTGCCGAGAAGGTGGAAAAAAATACAGGACTGATCGCGCCGGACGTCTCGACCAGAGGTGAAACGGGCCGCGCTGAGATGGCGCAGCCTCCCCCCCAACCGCCCCAGCCGGGTCCTGCCAAGAAGCCAAAATTCGTGATCGAACAAGATGAAGGCTGTTAACGTCAGCAGGAACAATGTGCCATGAATGATCAAAGTGAAAGCAGCGTATTGGCCGGGCTCCTGGAGCGGGGCTATCAGAAGGTCTTTTTTGAAAACTGGCCCGTATGGGTTGGCGGGCTCCTGATCGGCATTATGAGCGTGATCACCTTTGCCTGGGCCAGGCCCTGGGGCGTTGCCGGCGGTCTCAGGAACTGGGGGGACTGGTTCTTCAACCTGGTGGGCGTTTACCAGATCAGGCCGGTTTCTCCTTTGATTTCCACAAATTCGATCCTGACCCTGGGATTGCTCTGGGGTGCATTCGGATCCGCGCTCATGTCCAGGCAGTTCGCCATTCGAATGGCTCCTCCACTAGAACTCATCAAGGGGGTCGTGGGCGGAACACTGATGGGTGTCGGCGCCGCCATGGCCGGCGGGTGCAATGTGGGCGGCTTTTATACGGCCCTGAGCGCCCTCTCTCTTGGCGGACTTGCCATGATGGTCGGTCTATTTATCGGCGCTTACCTGGGACTTCGTTACATCTATTGGGAACTGGAGCATTTGCCCGGAGGGACCTCCGGCGGCGGCCGGTCAAAGAAACGGGAAGACGCCTTCAATTGGCTGACCGTGGAGCCCTATATCGGCGCTGCTGTTTTTATCGTCGCCATCCTGTGTGCCTGGCTTTATACACGGCAGGCCCTTACAAGAGTCGGCGGTCTCCTCCTGTGCGGCATCGCATTTGGGGTCATCATTCAAAGATGCCGTTTCTGCTTTGTCAGGGGTTTCAGGGACCCGTTCATGACCGGCGAAGGGGAGGTGCCCAGGGCCATTGCCATCAGCCTCATGATCAGTATCCTGGGCTTTGCCGCTTTGAAATGGACCGGCCTCAGGGGCGAGGATGTCTATGTAACGCAGACATTCTGGTTCGGCAGCCTGGTGGGAGGCATTGTCTTCGGTTTCGGCATGCTGCTGGCAGGGGGCTGCGGAAGCGGGTCCGTATGGAGGGCGGGAGAAGGACAGGTCAAGCTGATGATAGCGGTGGCCTGCTTCAGCCTGTCCACCTCCCTGTTTAAAACCCTCATCAATGCGTCTGAAGGCTTTAAGTCCTTGATAGGCAGAGGGGTTTTCATGCCGGATTTCCTGTCTTACAAATGGACATTGATCCTCCTGTTCCTGATCCTCTGCGCCTATTATCTCGTTGCCGCATGGAACGAGGAAACAGATAAATTCATCGTTGAAATATAATGTCCATTTAAAAAATCGTAACTCTTTTTGATAAAATGATTTGCAACAGTTTCGGCCCATGGGGCGCCTGCCGTATTTTCAGATGGCTGAAGTGTTACGAAAAATCTAACATCATAATTATCATAACTTTAATAAATTTAAGGAGGTTTTGAATATGGTCGATAACATCACGCCGGACGAAACATTGGACTGCAGAGGGCTGAGCTGTCCGATGCCGCTTCTTAAGACGAAAAAGGCCGTGGGCAAGATGAAATCAGGTCAAATCCTTGAGATACTGGGCACAGATCCCGGGACAAAAAATGACCTTCCCGGATTTGCCAGGAAGGCGGGACATGAATATCTCGGGGATAAGGAGGATGACGGGTTTACCCGCCTCTACCTCAAGGTAAAATAATCGGTTCAACTGCATCTCAGGCATTTGTTCAAGCCTTTTCTTCATTAAAAAGACCGACAAACCTCAGGAGAGCGATATGGGCAAGCGGTTGGGAATTTTTGTAAGTTCCGATAAACACCTGGATAAGATAATCAAACTATGCCGGGCAGCCAGGAAAAAGGGGGACGTGGACGTCACCCTGTTCTTTACCCACCTGGGTACGCTGTTAACCCAGGACCCGCGGTTTGGAGAACTTGAAGGTCTGGCCAGGATGTCCCTGTGCAATGTGGGCTTTGAAGGCCACAACCTGAAGCCGCCGGTGGTCGGCATTGATGAAAAGGATTACGCGACGCAGGCCAGACATGGCGAATTGATCGAGGAGTGTGACCGGTATGTGGCATTTTAAGGGGGAATAGTGACGATGGAAGACGTCAAACATGTTGCTTTCTTGGTGCGCGGAAAAGAAGATCTCTGGGAAGGATCACGGTCCGCTCTCGGGCTGGCGGTTGAGAATTTCTACGCCTATATGTTCGTTATCGACGTGGAAGTGGACATGACCGAGAAATATAAAGAAAATCTGGAATGGCTGGAGGACATGGAATGTCAGTACTTTTCCAACAACAAAGTCAATGCCGATGAACATGGCTTTCAGTATCTGACCCTGGAAGAAATCGGTCAAAAACTGAAAGGGATGGATCTGATCATACCCTTTTAGGAGCGTGAGATGAAATTACTTCACATATTGAAGACAGCGCCGGATGACAATACAAAGGCACTGATAGCCATCCTTTCCGAAGGGAAAGAGACCTCCCGTTTTCCACTGTATGAAGAGGAGGCGGATTATGAAAAGCTTCTTGATGCGATTTTCGAAAATGATCAGGTCATTTCCTGGTGGTAGCCGGCAAAAAGACTCCAACTGATTGAAAACATGAGTTGAAGCTTGATAAAGGGGTGCCTTCGATGAAACGCATGCACCTCGTTCCGACCATTGGATGGGTCATCGGCCTCGCCTTTGTCCTGTCTGCACTCACGGCAGCGGCCGGGGATCCGATCCAGCAGGATCTGAAGGGAGAGGCCGGATGCAACATCACAGAAATTGCCGCGTCCGATGCCAAGGTTGAATTTGACAGGGGAGATACGGTCTTCCTGGACTGCCGGGAGCCGGATGAATACGAAAACGGTCATATCCCCGGCGCCATAAATATCCCCGTCGGACTCATGGAATCTGAAATCTCTGGTCGAGTGCCTGATAAGGCCGCCAGAATCATCATGTACTGCAAGACCGGCGTGCGGGCCGATTCGGCCTGCAGGACCATCGGAGCCATGGGATACAGAAACGTCGTTAATCTCCAGGGGGGAATCAAGGCTTGGTCAAAGGCCGGGTATCCGGTTGAATGAGAACAACAGCGTTTCTCTGGCGCTCCGGTGAAGGCGCTGCAGTGACAGCGCCTTCATCTGTCTGAGCGGAGTAACGTTTTCATACGCATCGCGGATGATCATTTGAAGGGAAAGATTAATCAAATATCACAAGATCTGTAAGGCAAAGTTCGCATAAACACCCGGTACAAAAGACGCCCTCACCAGGCAGACATGGCTGCAGGGAAAAACCACACCGCCGTCGCAAAAATCAACACTCATCAATAATGTGCAAAAAAACCTTTAAGAGCGGCAGATCCTGCGGCACGATCCTGTATCGTACACTCCCACGCTGTTGCATAATCCTCCATTCTTATCCATGAATCACGTCGCCACCTGATATTTGCCGGCCCTGAAAAGACAAATTATTATATTATGTTAGTGAGTTAGTGCCCATCCATAAATGGCTGTTTTCCGCAATCTCTGCGTCAGATTCGGATTTTAATCCTCGAAATACTTCAATGTATTCCTGTGGTTAAAATCCTCATTTTTCTTGACCTTGCAAAAACTATCTCATTTCTGGATGGACACGAGTTATGAGCCAAAATCAGGACGTGGCATGTCTCTTGCCTTAACAAACAATTCAAAGAAATGAAAAAACCGCCACTTCTCGACAAGTCGGGCTGCCCACAATTCGATTCGGCATAAAATCGATTGAGCGAGATTCATTTGACTTTCGGCCGTTGGTCTGGGCCGTTTATGAAATGCGGATGAAATGCATCCGAATCGTTTGAGATGTTAAAAAATCAATAAGGAGCGTGAAATGGAAAAGCAAATCAGGAACGGTAAAAGAGATTTCAGAGGGTATGGCTCATCCTCCAGGAGGGCCGGGTATCAGGACCTTGATTCCAAATCGGAAATACCGGCGGTCCTGGGCGGCCAGGTCTGGATGGTACAACCGGACAAGAGGGCTCAAATGGACAATCCCTGCATCTGGATGGAATCCGGCGTCGTGGCATTCAAGAACTGCAACAACTTCTATGACTGCACCACCTGCAAGTATGACCTTGGCATGAAGAAAAAGGTGGACAACGGAAAGGCCGTGAGCTGGCAGAATGCCATGAGAAAACGTCCCGGTATGGACAGGATCTGCCGGCACAGCCTGACCCGTCGCATCGACAAACGGGTGTGCGCCTATGATTATGAGTGCGCCGCCTGCGACTTCGACCAGTTCTTTGAAGATGTTTGGAGCACAAAAGTCCACAGCCTTCCATTTGAAACCCACCGGGTGAAGGGATTTGACATGCCGGTCGGCTACTATTTCCATAATGGCCATACCTGGGCGCGAATCGAGAGCGGCGGGTGTGTCCGTATCGGCATGGATGACTTTTCCTTGAAACTCCTGGGAAAACCGGATGCCCTTGATCTTCCCCTGATGGGAAAGGAACTGGATCAGGGACATGTGGGATGGGGACTCAGGCGTAAAGACAACCGGGCCGATGTTCTCTCGCCTGTGGACGGTGTGATCGTCGAGGTCAATGCCGGGCTCTATGAAACCCCTCAATCAGCCAACCGGGCCCCGTATGGCGAGGGATGGCTCTTTTCTGTGCGCAGTTCCGACATAAAAGCAACCGTTAAAAAGCTCATGGCGGATTCGGACAGCATCGAATGGATCACCCGCGAAGTCACCACATTGGAGACCATGATCGAGGAAGTGGCGGGCCCCATGGCTTCAGACGGCGGTTACCTGGCCGATGATATCTATGGAAACCTTCCCTCGCTTGGCTGGGCAAATCTGACAAAGACCTTTCTCAAGACCGGATGAGGCGAAAACCAGCATGGAACCTGTCAATTTTTTTGACTTACAGAACAAGGATTCACTCATATGGAAACGACAATCCGTCTGAAGCATCGTTCCCGATCCGACGGCCTGCCCTGCCTGTGGATGCAGGCAGGGATCGTCCGCCGAAAATTCTGTGAAAGGGATTATCATTGTTATGCATGCCCATTTGACCGGGCACTGAAAAGAGCGTCTGAGCAGAATAGCCGGCGCAGGCGGACCGACACACCCCATAGGGGAAAGCGGGGCGCCATCGTTTCATGGAAAGAAAGACTGAAAACCCTTCCCCCCTGGAAACAGCCCTGCCTCCACCACATGAAAGGGCGTATTGATTTCAGGGCCTGCACCCATGCCTACCGGTGTGCAGACTGCGAATTTGATCAATACTTCGACGATCAGCACACCGTCCATACGGTAGTCACCCCGGTCGACATCCTGGAAATGGACGGCTTCAGGGTCCCGCAGGGATACTATTTTCACAAGGGCCACGCGTGGGCCAAAATAGAAGAAGGTAACTCGGTAAGGGTCGGAATGGACGATTTCTCCGCGCGGGTTTTAGGCCCCCTCGACATGGTTGAAGCGCCTCTCCTCGGAAAGGAAATCAGACAAGATCATGGAGATATCATTGTGCGGCGGGGAGAGCGCGCAGCCAAGGTGCTCTCCCCGGTGAGCGGCGTGGTTACGGCCATCAACCCGTATTTGAGAGAAAAAGGACGCCTGGCCAACGAACGTCCCTTTTCCGAGGGATGGATCCTGCGCGTCCACCCCGGGAACCTCCGGCAGGAACTGAAACACCTCATGCTGAACGCCGAGACCGTCGGCTTCATGCGCAAGGAAATCGATGGCCTTTACCGGATGATCGAGCATACGGCCGGACCCCTGGCCGCTGACGGAGGGCTCCTGAGAAACGATATTTTTGGAAATGTCCCCGAGTTAGGCTGGGAAAACCTCACGAAACGCTTTCTTCGAACGTGATCACGGGTATTGGGTATTTTGGTTTTGAGCGTTCGGCTCTTCGCTTTCAGCTTTCACCAGCCGCAGCTCATCCTCCAGCAGCACGCTGCAATACCTGCAAAGCTGCCTTGATTTACTGTCCACATCCCTCACCGCACGGCAATAGTGCATGATGCATGAAGGATCCTTGCAGTGCCTCAGGTTAAAGGTGTGTCCCAGTTCATGAACGGCCTCCTTGATCACCCGCTGCTGATAAATCATCCCGCTCTCCGGCAGAGAGATTCCCTCGCTGAGCCTGAACGTGGATATCATACAGGCTGTCCCACCCATCTGGGCCTCTCCATAGACAAAGGTGAGGATAGGGATATAGAGGTCCTCGCGAAAAATCCCCAGGACCCTGGCTGCACGGGAGGGCGCCGATGCGGACAGCTTTTCCAGAATGGCCGTGGAATGGTACTGATTGCGATCCGGATCAAATGCAAAATCCACTGAATTCAAGAGGGAAAGGGTTTCTGTCCGGAATCCGAATACGGATGTAATCCGGGAGCTGATCTGCTCAATAAGATCATCATCCATTTTACAGATGGGAGAGATAATGATCTTCTTTTGGGATGAGGCACTCAATCGGGTCTACGGCCTGGAGCGCGCTGGATGCTGTAACGTTCAATCTTCTTATAGAGGGTCGAGCGGTCGATTCCCAGTATCCGGGCGGCCCTGGAGATATTCCATCCATACTTGTTCAGGACCCGGATGATGTGAGCCTTTTCCACCTCGTTCAGGGAGTCGGTTGCGGGAACCTCGACCTCTTCCGGACGGAATATGGGCAGGTCCCTGGGCGTGACTCTCCGCCCTTTTCCAACCACGACCGCCCTCTCGATGGCGTTTTCCAATTCCCGCACATTCCCCGGCCAATCATATAACATCATTTCGTCCATGGCCTCACGGCTGATCTGGTCGATATCCTTGTTGGTTTCCTGGGAAAAACGTCTCAGGAAGTGCTCCGCCAAAAGGGGGATATCCTGCTTCCGCTCCCGGAGCGGCGGCATGGCGAAGGAGATGACGTTCAGACGATAATAGAGGTCTTGTCGAAAAATGCGCTCTCTGATGGCCTCCTGCAGGTCCCTGTTGGTGGCTGCGATAACACGGAAGTCCGCCTCTATGGGCTGTGTACCGCCCACGCGATAAAAGATCCTGTCCTCCAGAATGCGCAGGAGATCGATCTGCATCCGCATGCTGATCTCGCCGATTTCGTCCAAGAAGAGGGTTCCGCCATGGGCCAGTTCCAGCCGGCCCTTTTTGGTTGCCTTTGCATCGGTAAAAGCCCCTTTTTGATATCCGAAAAGCTCGCTTTCCAGGAGATGCTCGGGGAAAGCGCCACAGTTGACCACCACAAAAGGCCCCTCTGACCGGGGGCTCTTGGTATGGATCGCCTTTGCCGCCAGACCCTTGCCGGTGCCGGTCTCACCCGTAATCAGGACCGTCGCGTCGGTCGGCGCCACGTCCTGTACAAAATCAAAAACCCGCTGCATGGGCAGGGCCTGCCCGATCATGTTTTCAAACCGGGTCCTTTCCCTGTACTGCTCTTTGAGAAAAAGATGTTCCCTTTCCTGGGCCTGGTGTTGAATGATCTTCTCGATAAGCATCCCCAGCTCATTGGGATCAAAGGGCTTCAGGAGATAATCATGAGCCCCCTGCTTCATGGCATCGATCGCCGTCGATATGGATCCGAATGCCGTAATGATGACCACGGCCACGTCCGGATCGGTCTCCTGAACATGCCGCAGCACATCCAGGCCGCTCATCCCTTCCATCTTCATGTCCACCAGAAGAATGTCGAACCTGACGCCCTTCAGCAGTTCAAGGGCCTCTTCTCCGCTGGCAGCCTTTTCCACATGGTGGCCATCCCTTTCCAGCCATCCGGCCAGGGACTCCCTCATGATCAGTTCGTCGTCAACAATGAGAATTTTGGCGCTTTCCATGGGAAGACATATTCTCCTTCTGCTGTTTCCCCGTATCTTCTTTTCTGTTCGAACCCAAAGGAATTTCCACTGAAAAGGCGGTCCCCTTCCCGACCTCTGAATCCACGCTGATGGCGCCTCCGTAATTTTCAATGATCCCATACACCACGGACAGGCCGAGACCGACGCCTTTGCCTTTCTTTTTTGTGGTGAAAAACGGCTCGAAGAGCTTTTCCTGGTTTTCCCTGGAAATGCCTGCGCCGCTGTCCTGGACCCTGACCACCACGCTGTTCTTCTTGAGGGAATGCACGGTAGTGACTTTGAGGATGCCCCCGGGCCCTTCCATGGCCTCGGCCGCGTTGGAAATCAGATTCATGAGGACCTGCTGAAACTGATCTTCCGATCCCATGACATCAGGAAGATCCTGATCCAGGTCCTTCCGGACCTTGATGCGGTTTATCTTTAAGAGGTTGGCATTCAAAAAGAGGGTTTTCTCAATGACCCGGTTGAGATTGACATGGCTGACCGTCACCTTCGAGTGTCTCGAGAAGGCCAGCAGGTTGGAAACAATCCGGCTGATCCGCGCGGTCTCTGTGTCCATGAGATGGATATACTGCTTGAACTGCTCAATCTCCTTCTCGCCAGTCAATCCCTCATCCATAATCCGCTGGATCAGCTTGAGCAGGTTCAGTATCCCCGCAATCGGATTGTTGATTTCATGGACCACCGACGCGGACAATTTTCCTAAGGACGCCATCTTGTCCTGATGAAGGAGCTTCGCGTGCGTCGCTTCCAGTTGTCGTGTCCGTTCTTCCACCATCTGCTCAAGGCGCTGGGTAATCCCCTCTTCCTCCTTCTTGCGGTCTGTTATATCCCTGCTGATTTCCACAAAACGCGAAATCTTTCCGCTGTTTTCCCAAATCGGGAATATGCTCACCTCAATATATTGAGCCTCACCGTCGGGGCCCACCCGCTTCATGACCCGTTGTTCCGGCCTTCTGTTCCGAACAACCTCTCTCAACGGACATACAATATCTTCCTGCTCGCAAGGCCGCATGGTATTTTGAAAGATCTCGTGGCATTTTCGTCCGATGACCTGATCGCGTTTATAGCCCATCCGATCCAGGAATGCCCGGTTGACATCGACGATCTCTCTTTCCGGCGTAATGACCACGAGAAAATCCTGGATCCCGTCAAGAATGGTCATGAGTTCTTTGGTTCGATTCCTCAGTTCCTCCTCCTGCAAGGTTACCGTGTTCCACAACAGCCTGAAAACGCGGTTGGAAAGCAGTCGGATGTGGACCGGTTTGGTCTTCAGGATATCATCAAACACTTCCTCCTGCGGCACCAGGACAATGATGAGATCGATATTCTGCTCAGGCGCATAGAACTCATGAAAGTCCGAAACCACAGCCAGTCCCATCTCTCGGGCGAGCACAATGCCCGGCGCTTCAGGATCCGGGTCGGCCACCGCGACGATCCGGGCGCCGTCAACGTACTTTTTACCATAGAACAGCGTCTTCTCGATGAACTCCCTGGAGAATGATCCGCCGCCGACAATACCGATACGTATGGTGGATACGCGTTTTTCGACCATGCCCGAAGCTCCCGTTCAGAGATCTGCCTCCGTTGCCGTCGTTTGGGCTTCACCGGGTTCCCGGCTCCCTCATATCGGTCATCGGTTCCCGGTTCGGCGTGAGCCGCGCCTTCCCATGCGAGGTCTGTGTCTGACCCGGCTCGGCCGTCCCGGAAACCGCGGGCGTATAGACAACATTCTCTTGCCTGGTAACGAGATACATGCGTGGACCTGCAATACGATAGAACCGGATGACAGCATCTCAGTTTCGATAAAGTGTACCATTGTCGCGTGACCGATTCAAGGTAATATCTTCAGGCCTGAAGATGGATTCAACCTTTGGGCAAACGGAAAGAATCTCGGAATTTTTTGTTGACAGCATCCGGAAATAGTGAGAAAAAGGCGGTATTTCAACTGTTGGCCTGCATGGGGTTTCATGAACCTGTTATAAGGAGTCTTCCATGCCTGAAAATACCGTTGGATCCGTCATGGTGGTAGGAGGCGGCATTGCCGGGATGCAGGCCGCCCTGGATTTGGCCGATTCAGGATATTATGTGCATCTCGTGGAAAAAAGCCCCTCTATCGGCGGGGCCATGGCCCAGCTGGACAAGACCTTTCCCACCAACGACTGTGCCATGTGAATCATCTCTCCCAAACTGGTCGAGGTCGGCCGGCATATCAACATCCAGATCCATCCCTGTACGACCGTCGAAAGCATTGATGGAAAGCAGGGAAACCTCAAGGTCAGGCTTCGCAGGAAGCCAAGGTACATTGATGTCGACAAATGCACCGGATGCGGAGACTGCGCAACGGTCTTTTTAGACGAGGACCACCCGCCGCGACAGGCGGATGGGAGATGGTGGGCCGATCGTATCCGGATCGACGAAGCACGCTGCGTTCAGTGCGGTGATTGCGCCAGGGCGTGCAGGGAAGAAAATCCGGAGCGGCATGCATTGACCACCATCGTACAGGAGAGGTTTGAGGCCGCCCGGTCCGAAGCGGCCATGCCTGAAGCGACGCTCCTCCAGGAAATCCTGAGAATGCGAGCGGCCGAGCGACAAACCTTCTGGCAGGAGCAGTTCCGCAAGTGTATCAAGTGCTATGGGTGCATCGACATGTGTCCGGTTTATCCTGAAGCGGCCGAAGGATTGAACGTGTCCCGCTGGGTGAAGGGCGGCCAGGTCCCTCCCCCATATCCCCTCTTTCATCTGATCCGGGCCTACGAGGTGGGGGATGCATGCATCCTGTGCGGCGAATGCGAACAGACCTGTCCGGCCGGCATTCCTCTCAAGACATTGCAGGATTTTGTCCGGAACCTTCCCCCTGAAAAGGTCTTCGATCTGATTCCGGGTCTCGAAAAGGAAGCGCGGGACGCTGTTCTGGACGATGTGAACCGGAGAAAAGGCTCATGAAGGAGAATATGCCATGAAGCTTGATATGGTCCTGACCACATGTCCCTTTTGCGGCACGGGGTGCAATTTCTATCTCCAGGTCCATGAAGGCGAAATCATCAACGTCCTCCCCTGCAGAAGCCACCCCGTCAGCCAGGGCGACCTCTGCGTCCTGGGTCGAAATGCCCACGCCTTTGTCCAGAAGCCGGACCGTCTGACACGGCCCCTCATTCGAAAAAACGGCGAACTGATCGAGGCGAGTTGGGACGAAGCCTACCGGACCATCTCAGACGGCTTCGCCGGAATCAAGGCTGAAAAGGGTCCGGATGCCCTTGCCGTGCTGTCCAGCGCCAAGTGCACGAATGAAGAAAACTACCTGATTATGAAATTCGCAAGGACGGTCTTAGGGACCAATAACGTTGATCACTGCGCACGCCTCTGACACTCCTCCACGGTGGCAGGTCTTGCCGCCGCGTTCGGGGCCGGGGCCATGACCAACGCCATTGACGAGATAGAGGACGCAGACTGCATCCTTGTCATCGGCAGCAACACCACCGGTCAACACCCCATCATCGCCGGGCGGATCATGCGGGCCAGGAAAAGGGGCGCCCGGCTTATCGTCATCGACCCGCGGAGGATACCCCTCACCGAATACGCGGACCTCTTTCTTCAGATAAAGCCGGGAACCAATGTGGCCCTTCTCAACGGCATGATTCATATCCTCATTGAAAAAGGCCTGATCGATGAGGCCTTCATTCAGGAGAGAACCGAGGGATTCGAGGCGCTCAAAGACAAGGTGCGGGCTTATCCGCCTGAAAAGGTCAGCGACATTACGGGCGTGAGCAGGGAGGACCTGGAAAAGGCGGCCCTCGTCTACGGCCGGGCCGAAAAGGCCATGATCCTGTATGCCATGGGCATCACCCAGCACACCACGGGGACCGACAATGTCAAGGCCGTGGCCAATCTGGCCATGGCAACCGGGAATGTGGGGCGGCCTTCCACCGGCGTCAATCCCCTCAGGGGTCAAAACAATGTCCAGGGCGCCTGCGACATGGGCGCCCTTCCCAATGTCCTGACAGGCTACAGGCCGGTCACAGATCCGAAGGCGCGTGCATTGTTCCAGGAGAAATGGGGTGTCCCGGTACCCGAGAGCCCGGGCCTGACCGTGGTGGAGATGATGGCCGCGGCCAGGGCAGGCACGCTGAAAGGAATGATGATCGTGGGTGAAAACCCGATGATATCCGATCCCGATACCCGTCACGTAAAGGAGGCGCTGGAATCCCTGGACCTCCTGGTGGTGCAGGATATCTTTCTCACCGAGACCGCCCGGCTTGCCCACGTCGTGCTCCCGGCCACAACATTTGCCGAAAAGGAAGGGACCTTCACCAATACGGATCGCCGGGTCCAGCGGGTCCGGAAGGCCATTGAACCCATAGGCGAATCGCGGCCCGACTGGCGGATCATCTGCGAACTGGCCGGGGAAATGGGTGCGGCCGGATTCGATTATGCCTCGCCTGAGCAGATCATGGAGGAGATCGCTTCCCTGACCCCGGCCTACGCCGGGATCCTGTATAAACGGCTGGACAGGGGCGAGGTGCTTCCCTGGCCATGCCTCGATGAAACTCACCCGGGAACCCCTTTCCTCCATAAGGAAGGGTTTCCCCGCGGAAAGGGAAGATTCTTCGCGCTCGATTACGTGCCCCCGCCGGAACTGCCGGACAGCGAGTACCCGTTCGTGCTGAGCACCGGCCGCATACCCTTCCATTTTCACGGGGGAAGCATGACCCGGCGGATCGCTGCCCTGGACAGGGAGGTTCCCACCGGTTTCATGAATATCCATCCGGATGACGCCGTCAGGCTGGGCATCCGGGAAGGCGACACGGTCAAGGTACGGTCCCGCCGTGGAGAGATCTCCATCAAGGCGGCGCCATCCACCGAGGTCGAGCCGGGAATGGTCTTTATCCCCATGCATTTCGCCGAATGCCCTGTCAATACGCTGACCGACGCGGCGGTTGACCCCGTGGCAAAGATCCCGGGTTTCAAGATATGTGCCGTAAGCATAGAGAATTGACGGCCGGGTCCTTGGGGCGAGGCCGCGAGCCGTTCGAATGCCGCCATCACGCATTTTTCTAACGTTTGAGCCGATCCGCGGGTCATTTCATACAGGAGACGACAATGAAAGAGAGGATCAAACAGGAAGCAATCAACGCCCTTCATGAGGGGTGGGACGGGGTACTTGGGCTCATGGAACGGTGGGGACAGGTCGGTCCATATCTCTTTCGGGAGGCTCAGGAGCTCGACAGGATGGAAATCGAGCCGATCTACCGATTCGCCAAGACAATCGGCCTGATGCTCAAACGCCGACCCGACCTGCGCATTGCAGCCGTTGTCAGAGGATGCGATGTGAGAGCGCTCAAAAAGCTGGAGGAGCGGGGCGAGATATCAACTGAAAGGCTCCGTCTTATCGGCATTGACTGCTCTCCTGAACAGGCTGAAGCTTGTAACTGCGAAAAACCGATTTACAACACCCTCAATTGCACCGGGTGCTGGAAATGCATCGAGGCCTGTAAAGAGAATGCCATTGAACGTGTCAATGTCTGCCCGATCCTGGTCCCAAGCCGTTTCGATGAAAACCTGGCAAAGCGAAAGGCCATCTATATCCCTTACCCCCAGGCCGTTCCCCTGAAGGCCACGCGGGATACGGAACAGTGCCTGAAGATCAGCGGCGTCATGGATTGCAAAGGGTGTGAGAATGTCTGTCAGGCAGAGGCCATCCTCCACGAAGATGAGGAAAAGATTGAAGACATCAACGTGGGGTCGGTCATCCTCTCACCCGGCTTTGCCCCCTATGATCCATCCGGTCTGGAGTTTTACGGCCTTGGCCGATACCCCAACGTGGTCACCTCCATGCAGTTTGAAAGGATCCTTTCCGCCTCCGGTCCCTACGGGGGCCATCTCGTCCGACTCTCCGACCACAGGGAACCCAAACGGATCGCCTGGCTGCAATGCGTCGGATCCAGGGACACCAACAAATGCGACCGTGCCTACTGTTCATCTGTGTGCTGCATGTATGCCATCAAGGAAGCCGTTATTGCCAAGGAACATGCGGGCGCTGATCTGGACTGCACCCTCTTTTATATGGACATGCGGACCTACGGCAAGGATTTCGAGAGGTATTACGAGGACGCCAGGGAAAAGCACGGCGTGCGGTTTGTAAGGTCCAGGGTCCACACCGTCGATGAGGTCCCCCATACCGGCGACCTGGAGATCCGGTTTGCAACAGAGGCCGGAGAATTGAAGACCGAGACCTTCGACCTGGTGGTCCTCTCCGTGGGTCTGGAGACGCCCCCGGAACTGATCGATCTCAGCAAGAACCTTGGCGTGGAACTGACAGAGGGGAACTTCTGCAAGACCTCGAGTTTTGCCCCTGTGACCACGTCGCGGGAGGGGATATTTGTCAGCGGCGCCTTTCAGAACCCAAAAGATATCCCCCTCTCCGTCATTGACGCCAGTGCGGCCGCATGCGCCGCCGGGGAGATCCTGAGCCGTGCCAGGCATAGCCTGACAAAAACCAAGGAAAAGATTCCGGAGACGAATGTGGTTGGGGAACGCCCGCACATCGGGGTCTTTGTGTGCAAATGCGGGATCAATATTGCCGGCGTGGTGGATGTGGCTGCGGTACGCGAGTATGCGGGGACGCTTCCCTATGTGGATTATGTGACCGATAATCTCTATACCTGTTCCCAGGATACACAGGACACCATGACCCAGGTCATCAAGGACAACAAGCTGAACCGGATCGTGGTGGCCGCCTGTACGCCCAAGACCCACGAGCCCCTGTTTCAGGAAACCCTGATCAACGCAGGGCTGAACAAGTATCTTTTTGAGATGACCAATATCCGGAACCAGGACTCCTGGGTCCACAAGGGCGATCCGGCGTTCGCCACTGAAAAGGCCAAGGACCTGGTCCGAATGGCCGTAGCCAAGGTGGCCCTGATGGAGCCGCTGGAGGAATCCACCCTCGAGATCAACCAGAAGGCCCTGGTGATCGGTGGCGGCGTTTCCGGCCTTACGGCCGCCAGGACCCTTTCCACCCAGGGCTATGAGGTCTGTCTGGTGGAGCGTTCGTCCGCCCTCGGGGGCCAGGCTCATGCCCTTTTCAAGACATGGAAGGGCGAGGATGTGCGCCGGCATCTCGCCGACCTCATTCAGACGGTCGAATCGGACCGCAATATCGACGTACGCCTCAGCACGGAATTAGACCATGTGGAGGGCTTTGTCGGCAGCTTCAAGACCACCATGAAATCCCGTCACGGCAGTCACGAAACAGTGGACCATGGGATCGCCGTGATTGCCACAGGGGCCTCAGAATTCCAGCCCGAAGAATACCTTTACGGTGAAGACCCCAGGGTCCTGACCCATCTGGAGCTGGATCGGAAATTCCTGGCGGACGACCCTTCGATCAAAGAAATCCAAACCGCGGTCTTTATCCAGTGTGTGGGTTCGAGAGAGCCGGAAAGGCCTTACTGCTCGCGCGTCTGCTGCACCCATTCCATGGAAAGCGCCCTCCATCTCAAAAAACACAACCCAAAAATGGAAGTGATCATCCTTTTCCGTGATATCCGGACCTACGGGGAACGGGAATACCTATACCGCGAGGCCCGGACGGCCGGGGTGAAATTCATTCGTTTTTCGGTGGATCAGAAGCCCCAGGTGTCTGCAGCCGGGGACGGTCTTGAGATCAGGGTCATGGACACCATTCTCGGCCGGCCGCTCCTGATTCAGGCGGATCTACTGACCCTGGCCACGGCGATCATTCCCTACAGGGATGAAAAACTCGCGCAGTTCTTCAAGATCCCGATGAACGAAGACGGATTCTTTGTTGAGGCCCATGCCAAGTTAGGGCCTTCCGAGTTTGCCACGGACGGCGTCTTTCTCTGCGGCATGGCCCATTATCCCAAACCCATCGATGAATCTGTTGCACAGGCCCTGGCCGCCTCCTCACGCGCCGTTACCCTGCTGGCCCGGAAGCGTTTTCAGGTGAGTGGAACGGTTGCAGAGGTCAACCCTCTCTTTTGCAGCAGCTGCGGCGTATGCATCGACCTGTGTCCCTACTCCGCGCCTTCTTTTATTGAAAAGGGGCATTTTGCAGGAAAGGCTGCGGTAAACCCGGTCCTGTGCAAGGGCTGCGGGCTCTGCGTGGCATCGTGTCGATCGGGGGCATTGAACCTCAAGGGATTCGGGGAAGACCAGATCATTGCCATGATCAATGAGATGTAGGGTGGATTGAGGGATTCTGGCATTACGGTTTCCGACCCTGCTATGCAGTATCCAACAACCAGTATTCAGCAACCAGGAGAACATTATGAGCGAGTGGGAATCGAAGATCACCACGTTTCTCTGCAACTGGTGCAGCTATGGTGCGGCCGATCTGGCCGGGGTAAGCCGGTTTCAGTATCCGCCGAACTTCCGGATTATCCGGGTCCCCTGCTCGGCCCGGGTGAGTCCCAAGTTTGTGCTGGCCGCCTTCCGCCACGGTGCGGACGGGGTCTGGGTATCGGGGTGACACCCGGGGGACTGCCATTACCTGGAAGGTAATTACTATGCAAGGAGAAAATTTGCGCTCTTAAAGGGGCTGTTGGAACATGTGGGCATCGAACCGGGGAGGCTCCATTTCTCCTGGATATCTTCGGCCGAGGCCACCAAGTTTGTCGAGGTGGCCAACGGGGTGGCCAATGAAGTGAAGGCCTTGGGCCCGGCCCGGTATTTTATCAAGAAGAGAGCTGAGGTGGCATAATGCTCAAGTACACTGAAAAAATCCAGGAGACCGCCAAGCGGCTTCTCACGGAGAAAGCGGTGGACGTATTCATCGGGTATAAAAAAGGGTCTGTGCCCATGATGAACGAACCGCTGCTCATTGCGGACCCGGCGCGGGCGGACCGACTTTACTGGGACAACTTCTGCGGTCTGAATCTGTGCAATTATCTGACCAAGCGGACCGATAGAATCGGGATTGTGGTCAATGGATGCAATTCCCGCAACATCGTCACCCACATCATCGAAAACCAGATCAGGCGGGAGCAGCTCTATATTGTTGGGATTCCGTGTGAGGGGATGATCGATCACCGGGCGGTCATGCGCTCGGTGAAGCAGAAAGAGATCCGGGATATTCAACAGAAAGGGGAGACGTTCGTGGTGACGGGAGCCGACTTTCAGGAGACCTTCCATAAAAAAAAGTTCCTGCAGAACAACTGTGCTGCCTGCACCCATCACAATCCGGTTATCTTTGATGAAATGCTGGGCGAGCCCGTGGAAGAACCGGCCCGCGTCGCGCTTTATGAAGATGTGAAAAAAATAGAAGAGATGGACCCGGCCAGAAAGCAGGGATTTTTCACCCGCTTGATATCCCGGTGCATCCGCTGCTATGCCTGCCGCAATGCCTGCCCCTTATGTTACTGCCCTACCTGCTTTGTGGATGAATCGAGGCCCCAGTGGGTGGGAAAGAGTAAAGACCCTGTAGACACCATGACCTTTCACTTTCTGAGGGCGTATCACTGCGCGGGCCGGTGCACGGACTGCGGGGCGTGCGAACGGGTGTGCCCCATGGGCATCCGGATGCGGCAGTTTACCAAGAAGCTCAACAAAGACTGCCAGGACCTCTTCTCATGGGAAGCGGGGCTGACCCTTGACCAGAGACCGCCGCTGGATGTCTACCGGCCGGACGACTACAACGATTTTATAAAATAAATGCCTAACGTATCTAAAATGATCTAAAGTGCCTAAAGCCAATGTGTCGCCAGGCACTGCAAAATGGAGTGAAATCTTTGTGCTTTTGTATCGTTGTGTGAGATATCTTTTGGTTGTGGCACAGATGCATGAGCACAGTAACTCACGGTTGTGAGGTCTACCATGACAGACAAGATATTCGAAAAGGAAGAATGGATGAAGGCCATGGAAGGCCTGACCGATGACTATACCCTGTTTGTGCCTGTAAGAGACGGCGATTTTCATACGTTCATGCCCCTGCGCGAGGGGAAGAAGCCCGATTTTGATTATCAAAACACCCGGCTTTCCCCGAAGTCCTTGATCTATCCCCGGTCGGAGCGGTTGTTCGAATACACCCTGGATCCAACGGATCCGGATGCACACATCCTGAAAGAGTCTGAAAAAGACTTTTCACCCCGGGCCATTGTGGCGATACGGCCCTGTGACGCCCATGCCTTTCGGATCGTTCGACGCAACTTTGACAATCCCGAGTACCGCGATCCCTGGTGGGTGCAGCATTTTGAATCGACCACCCTGATCGGCCTGGGCTGCAATGATCCCTGTTCCACATGCTTCTGCACCCGGGTGGGAGGAGGGCCCTTTCATGAAGAAGGAATGGATGCGCTTCTGGTTGATCTGGGGGGGCGTTACCTGTTCAAAGGATTGACCGACAGGGGGGAGGCATTCCTGGCCCGGATGAACGGCGGCGCCCCTGCAGATGACGCTGTTTTGAAGGACGCCGAAGAACTTGTCCGGTCTGCATCCCAAAAGATCACCGCATCCGTTTCCACGGACAGGTTAAAGGAGAAGGTCATCAACGATCTGTTCAGTGCCCCTTTCTGGGAAGAGATTGCCTTTGGATGTCTCAATTGCGGGACCTGCACCTATCTCTGTCCGACCTGCTGGTGCTTTGATATCCAGGATGAGGTCTGCGGCAAAGAGGGAGACAGGATCCGAAACTGGGATTCGTGCATGTTCCCGCTTTTTACCCTTCACGGCTCAGGACACAACCCGAGAGACCGGAAGGTCCAGCGCGTGCGCCAGCGGTTCATGCACAAGCTGAAATACTATGTGGACAAATATGATAACGGCGTTCAATGCTCCGGATGCGGCCGGTGTGTCAAGTATTGCCCGGTCAACATCGATATACGGGATGTCTGTGAGTTGATGAACAACTATTAGAAGCGCCTAAAATTAAGGAAAAAGCTGCAAAGAAGGCCACTTTAGGCACTTCAGCTCACTTATAAAGGAGGGTGTTCCCTTGGAAAATCCCTATTTGCCCTATCCGGTTCGAATCGATCGGATCATCACCGAGACCGAAGACAAAAACCTCAAGACCTTCCGGTTTGTCTTTCTGAATCCTGAAGATGAGGCGAAATTTGCCTATACGCCGGGGCAGTTTGCAGAGCTGTCTGTGGCCGGGAAAGGTGAAATTCCCATCGGTATCGCCTCCTCGCCCACGGAAAAAGGGTTTGTTGCCTTTACGGTGAACAAGGTAGGGGTCGTCACCACCCATCTGCATAACATGAAAGAGGGAGATGTCATGGGGATCCGGGGGCCTCTGGGGAACTGGTACCCGTGGGATGAAATGCAAGGAAAAAACGTGGTCATCATCGGCGGAGGGTTCGCCTTTACGACATTGAGATCCAGTATCGTCTATATGCTGCATCCCGAAAACCGGCACCGATTCAAGGACATCACGGTGGTCTACGGCGCCAGGACCCCGGGAATGCTCCTGTACAAGGATGAACTGGCCGAATGGGAGCAGAGGGACGACATCCATATGCATATCACGGTGGACGCCACGGATGATCCGGACTGGAAATACAATGTCGGATTCGTCCCCACCATAACGGAACAGAAGATCACCAGCGCGGATAATGCCGTTGCCATTGTGTGCGGCCCGCCTGTCATGATCCGTTTCACCCAGCCTGTCCTGGAAAAACTGGGGTTCCCGCCGGAACGGATTATCCTCTCCCTTGAGATGCGAATGAAGTGCGGGATCGGTATCTGCGGGCGCTGCAATATCGGGGATCAGTACGTGTGTAAAGACGGCCCTGTCTTCTCACTGGCCCAGCTCAAACAGATGCCCCCGGAATATTAGCCGAACAGCCTTTGACCTTCCCCCTCTAACACCTTCTTTTCGATCCCGACCGGTAATTTCTTGCGGACCGAAGGGGTCAGCCCCGGCCTTTGTAGCGGCCACCGGTCCGATATATTTCCCGCTGTCTGCTTGTATCCAGCCGACTGTTGGGTTACAATTTCATCATCGAGAAGGCCGAATGGACGCATCTGACTGAACATCGGGGTGAATGAGATGGACCAGGACAATCCGGCAATCAAAAGGGGTGCTCAATCTCAGATCATGCTCAGGGCGGCTATCATCGGGGGAGGAAACGCCTGCCACGATCTGCTGATGCTTTTAAGTGATGAACGGCTCAAACGTTTAGCCATGGAAATCGTGGGCGTCGCTGACCCCGACCCGGACGCCCCCGGTATCTCCATGGCCAAACAGATGGGGATCTTCACCACGTCTGATTTTATTGACCTCTACGCCCTCCCTGGCCTCAACCTTCTCATCGAATTGACCGGTTCCATGGATATCAGAGAGCGGATGATCCGCAGCAAGCCGATCCACATCAGTTCCATCGACCACCGGGGGGCCCGCCTTCTCTGGGACCTGATCCAGATAGAAACCGAGAAGCAGCAATTGCAGCTGGCATCGGAGCAGGCTATCCGGAGGGAGCGCGACTGGTCCCAGCGGTTTATCGACTCCCTTGCGGACAGGATTATGGTGCTGAACAGGGATCGCACCATACACCGGGTCAACCGGACCTTTTTGGAGGCAAGCGGTCTGACAGAAGAGGCCGTGTCAGGGAAAATGTGTCACCAGATCGTCCACCATGCCTTCGACAGTTGCAGCGGGGACGCATTGACCTGCCCTTTTGCCAAGGTACTGGAGTCCGGGAAAGCATTCTCAGTCATACACGAGCACAAGGACAGGGAAGGAAACAGGATTTTCGAGGAGATCATGGCCACCCCGATCCTGGACGAGGCGGGCGAGGCGGCGCAGGTCATTGAAGGGATCCGGGATGTGACCCAGCGCGTCTCGCTCCAGGAAGAGGTGCGGCGAAACAAGGAATATCTGGAAAACATCATTGCCAATTCCTCGGATATGATCATCACCACCAACCTTCAAGGGAAGATCGTTACATTCAACCCGGGCGCCGAACATATGCTGGGCTATCGTCGGGAACAGGTCCTGGGGACGGACATCGAGGAACTCTGGAAGACCCCCGAGGAGAGGCGCAAACTCATGGGCCGCGTGAAGGCGAGAGGGTTTGTGAGCAATTACCCGGCAACCCTGATTGCCAAAGACGGGCAGGAAGTGGAGATCAGCCTCTCCCTGGCGGAACTGCGGGACGGCGAGGGGCATGTCCTGGGCACGGTAGGAATCAGCAAGGATTTCACCGAGGAAAACCGTCTTCGCCGCCAGCTCATCCAGCGGGAAATGGAACTGAGGAAAACCAATGACTTCCTGAACAAAAGCATTCAGAGTTCGCCCAACGCCATCATCGCGACCGATATGAAAGGGAACATCATCATCTGGAACCGGGCTGCAGAAGAGACCCTGGGATACAAGGCATCGGATGTCGTCGGCAAGATGAACATCGACAAGATCTATCCGGAGGGAACAGCCAAGAAGGTCATGCAGATGATGCGGAGCCCCGAACACGGGCCGGTCGGAAAGTTGCGATCCTACCCCATGATCTATGTTCGACAGGATGGCGAGGTGGTTGAGGGGAACCTGTCATCCGCCATCATTTATGATCCTGACGGCGCCGAAGTGGCCTCTGTGGGCATTTTTGTGGACCTGGAAGAACGCTTGAATATGGAACGAAAGCTGCGCCAGACCCAGGAGCAGCTGCTGCAGTCCGAGAAGCTGGCGGCCATGGGCCGGCTGACTTCGCAGATCGCCCATGAGCTGAACAACCCTCTTTACGGCATCATGAACACCCTGGAACTGCTCAAAACCGAGATTTCACCCCGGAACAAAAGACGAAAAATCCTGGAAATGGCCCTCTCCGAGACAGAAAGAGTCTCTGAAATGCTGCGGAAAATGCTCTCCTTTTCCAAGCCCGATGAAGAAAAGCGGCAGCCCTCGGACATTAACATGATCCTGGATGAAATCCTTCTTCTTCACGAAAAGCAGCTTCGGGAACACAGTATCAGCATCTCGGTTTCCCTTGGGGAGAACCTGGGAGCGGTCTACGCCTCCAAGAACCAGCTCAGGCAGGTCTTCCTGAACATGATCTCCAATGCAAGGGATGCCATGCCCGATGGCGGCACCCTGACGGTCGCCACCAAAGCCGTCGACGATATGATACAGGTGGAGATCGCTGATACAGGCACCGGCATCCGAAAGGAAAACATCGACAGGATCTTCGACGCCTTTTTTACCACCAAAGACAGCGTCAAAGGCGTGGGCCTCGGTCTCTCTGTCTGCTATGGCTTCATCAGAGATCATGGGGGCGATATCCAGGTAGCAAGCCAGATGGACTCAGGGACCACCTTCACCATCACCCTTCCTGTTAACAGGGAAGCGCCGAATCGGGAGGTATGACCCCTCTCGCCAATCTTTGATTCCCGCCGAAAACCCGTCAATCCGAACCGGGCATCTCTTGCCCGTCAGGGAACCCGCCGCATCCTTCCTGCCCCGTTTCACTGATCCGGAAACGCCTTTCTTCCGTCCGGGAGAGAATGCGCCGAAACGCAAGCGCCAGAAGCGATATTTATTATAGTTTTTTGATTTATTATATTTAAAAAACTTAGCTTCGATCCAATTTTTTTCTTGACATTCTATAATTATTACAATAATAGTAATAGCTAAACCAACTTGCAGATGGAGGATCCCTGTCTATGGAAGACATCCTGACCGTTTTCAAAGCCAGCAAATACTGCAATGTCTCCCCGCAAACCATCATCAACTGGATTGAATCCGGACATATCAAGGCCTATAAGACCGTCGGCGGGCATCGCCGGATAAAGAGCACGGACCTGATCGCCTTTATGACCCGGCAGGGGATCCCTGTTCCCGAACATGAACCGGTCGAAACGCGCAAGAGGATCCTGGTGGTTGATGATGATCCCATCATCGTGGAAACCATTGTTCAGGCGCTGGAGGAGGATGAGCATGACTACGAGGTCATTTCCGCCTCTGACGGTTTTGAGGCCGGACTTCAGGTGAACCACTTCAGGCCCCACCTCATGATCCTGGACATCATGATGCCGGACATCAAGGGGTACGAGGTGTGCCGGAAGATCAAAGGCGCTGAAGAGACAAACCATATCAAGATTATTGTCCTGTCCGCATATCTGGACGATGAGAAATTCAAAATGATGAAGGAGCATGGGGCCGATAGTTGCTTTTCCAAACCGCTGCCCCTGCCCCGTCTGAGGGAGGAAGTGGCCCGTCTGTTGGGAGGAGAAGAATGAAGCTGAAGGAATCTTTGGAAAAAAAGCGATTTGTCGTCACCTCCGAGATCCAGACCTCCGTGGATGAAGGGCCGGAAGCATTGATCCGCAGCCTGGAGCGGATACGGGGACGGGTCGACGGGATTTCCGTACCGGAACTGGACATAGAGGGGGTCGTGGGAGACAGCATCGGCACCTGTCAACTCCTGAATCGGAACCGTTTCGAATCCATCTACCAGACGACCACCCGGGACAAGAGCCGGCCCCATCTGCAGAAGGATCTTCTCCTGGCCCATGAAGCAGGCGTTGAAAACCTCCTTGTCTTCACGGAAGACTACCGGATTACCGGTGACAGCCTTCAGGAGATGATGTTTTTTCACGTGGATGCGGGAAAACTGGCCTCTGTGCTGGAGCATATTCGACAGGGCAGCACGGTGGACGGAAAAGAACTCGCCGCAAAGGCCGATTTTGTGTTGGGCTCCGGGGTGGAGTCGGGCTGGGGTAAAGACGTTCCCGACCTGGAGATGAAGGAGATGGAAGAAATGACCAGGATCGGGACCGGATATTTCCTCACGACGCCTGTATTCGATCTGTCCCGCTTCGAGAAATTTCTCAAGCAGGTCAGCACGTTCGGGGTCCCGGTGATCGCCGAGGTAATGATTCTGAGGACCGCCGGCATGGCACAGTTCCTCAACCGCCATTTCAAATCGGGAATGATCCCGGAGTGGATGATCAAAAAGCTCGCCAAGGCGGCGGACAGGCAAAAGGCCAGCATAGAGATTTTTGCCGAAACAGTCCGGGGACTCAAGGACCTCTGTCAGGGGATCCACATCATCACGGTAGGGGGAGAAGAAAAGCTCAGACTGTATCTGGATGCGGCGAAATTGAGATAAGCGTGAGGCGTGAGGTGTGAGAAGTGAGGCGTGAGGTGTTAGGCATTTGCGTGCTGTTGGAGCGGGATTAAGACATGCACGCGCTTATCGGCCAAGAGCCATCCGCTATCAGTTAGCATCCAGTATCCAGGGTAAGGAGATACGGCCGTGGAAGACATATCTCTCACCATCAATGGGATGCGGATCAGCTGCGCGTCAGGGACGAGTGTTTTAAAGGCGGCGGAGCAGAACGGCATTCAGATACCCAGGCTGTGTCACCACCCCGAACTGGAGCCTTTCGGGGCCTGCCGGCTCTGCCTGGTGGCGGAGGAAAAGAGCGGGCGCATCATGGCATCCTGTGTCACCCCTGTTGCCCCGGGCATGGAGATCCTGACAGATGCCCCACGCGTGATTCGGCACCGAAAAAACATCCTTCGACTCATGATGGCCGAGCATCCCGAGTCCTGCCTTGTCTGCAATAAGGGGAATCGGTGTGAGCTGCGGGAGATTGCCGGCAGGATGGGCCTGGGAGAAACAGGCCTCTATCCCATACCCCCCGGCTACAGGGGGATCGAGCAGGCCAACCCGTTCATCATCAGGGACCTGAGCAAGTGCGTCCTTTGCGGGAAATGCATCCGTGCAGACCATGAACGCGTGGCGGCCGGCGCCATCGACTACCAGCACAGGGGCTTTGCATCGCGTCCTGCCACACTCCATGACCTTCCCCTGGAAGCCTCTAACTGCACCTTTTGCGGGACATGCGTATCCATCTGCCCTACCGGGGCCCTGACAGCCAAAATCGTCGGCCATGCGGGGACCCCCGAACATGAGGCGCTGAGCATCTGCGGCTTCTGCGGCGTAGGCTGTTCCATCCTTGCGGGCACGGCTGATCAGAGAGTCGTGGAAATCAGCCCATCCGGCCGAACCGGTTCCGTCAACGGCGTCACACTCTGTGTGAGGGGACATTTTGCGCACGATTTTCTGAACAGCACTGAGCGGTTGACACGGCCTCTGGTCCGAAAGGATGCCCGGCTCACCCCCGTATCATGGGAGGAAGCCCTCGACCGGGTGGCGCAAAAACTGCTTGGCATCAAGAAACAAGACGGCCCTCAGAGTATCGGTTTCTTCGGCTCTTCAAAATGCACCAATGAGGAAAACTACCTCTTTCAAAAAATGGCCAGGGTCCTCCTGGGCACCCACAACCTGGACAATGGCGGGTTCATGGCCGGGAGACCGGCCCTCAGGCTGGTTGAGGAGAGAACAGACGGCAGGTGCCGCGTCAACCGGCTGGCCGATCTTGAAAAGGCCGAAGTGATCGTGGTGCTGGGCGCAAATCCGGGACACTCCGCCCCGGTCGTGAGTTACTGTCTCAAAAGAGCGGCAAGAAAAGGCATTCCCCTCATAGGGATCGATCCCAGAAAGACCGAACTGTTTCCCTTCTGTGCGCTCTGGCTGACCGTAACGCCTTGTAAGGACCACGAGTTGATCAACTGCCTGGCGGCCCTCTTGTGGAAAAAATTCGCCCATGACCTCAGTTTTATCGAGCGCTTCACAGAAGGCTTCACCTCTTACAGCGAGGCGCTTTCCTCCTTTAATCCTGAAAGACTCTGCCTGGCGAGCGGATCGGATAAAGTGTCGCTGGACCGTGCCGCCGACCTCCTGAAAGGAAAGAAGATCAGCTTTGTGGTGGGACACGGGATCACCCAGCAGAGACATGGCCTTCAGTCAATGGAGGCCATCCTGAATCTCTCCATGATGACAGGGAGTCTGGGGCCCGGACCCGCCGGGATTTACGTGATTTGCAGGGAAAACAACCAGGTGGGGGCATGGGACATGGGGACCGTTCCGGATGCCCTTCCGGGCCGGTCATCCCTTCATGACAATTCGAAGCGAAGGGCGTGGGAAAGGGCCTGGGGCGTGAAGCTCTCCCCGGACCGTGGCCTCGATTTTGTTCAAATGATCGAGGAGGCTGAAAAGGGAAATCTCAGGGCCATGGTCATCATGGGGGAAAATCCCGTCCGCAGCCTCCCCCGGCATGAGCGGGTAGAGGCCGCCTTGAAGCGTTTGAATCTGCTGGTGGTTCAGGATATCCTTCGGACCGAAACCACCCGCATTGCAGACGTGGTCCTGCCAGGCGCCGCCTTTTCTGAAAAAGGGGGCTCTTTTACCAGTATGGAGGGGCGAATCGGCTGCTTCAGCCCGGTCGTACCTCCGCCAGGCGACGCAAAGCCGGACTGGGAGATCCTGGATGGCCTGGCCGTCAAGATGGGGTATCCAAAAGCCTACAGGTCCTTAGACAGAATACAGGCGGAAATGGCGCGCCTGATACCCTCGTATGCCGGACTCCAGGAAACCTCTGGGAAGGGCTGGACGTGGGTCCGGGAAACCGGGGCCCAAAGGCCTTTTCGCTTTTCATCCATCCCCCCATCCGGCCCGGAGGAGATGAACGATGACTATCCGCTGACCGCAATCCTGGGTTCACAGCGGGTTCATCTGGGGAGCGGGACCCGCACAGGCTGTTCCAGGCGGATAGCCGAGTTGGATTTAAGGGGAGAGGTGATCGTGTCGCAGACCGATGGGGCCCGGTTGCATCTGAGGAGCGGAGATCTCGTTCGTGTTCAATCTCCGGCCGGCGCCCTGAGCCGGGAGATTCGCATAGACAGGGAGTTAAGGGCCGGCCAGGTGTTTGTGCCGACAGCCTTTCATCATAATGACGCCATGAACCTGATCGGTTTGACGGGGTGGGATTCTGCGTCATGGCAGGGGTTCAAGACCTGCCAGGTCAGGTTGGAGACGTTGGGGGTGGGAAAATGAGGCCCGGAGAGATCAACTGGACCGAGGTGTCTTCCATCATCGATAAGCATACAGGCGAACAGTGGGGTCTCATCCCCCTGCTGCAGGACATACAGGAGGCCGTCGGGTACATCCCGCCGGAATCCATTGAAGAGATAAGTGAAGCGCTTCACCTTTTTCCCTCCCAGGTGCAGGGGGTCGTCACCTTCTATGCAGGATTCAGTCTGACGCCCAGGGGAAAACATGTGGTCAGGGTGTGCCGTGGGACCGCCTGTCATGTAAAAGGCGGAAGAAGCATCCTGAGGCTCATGAAAAAGGAGTTGGGGCTTGAGGAAGGGGAGACAGGTCCCGATTACCGGTTTACCCTGGAGACAGCCGCCTGCCTGGGGGCCTGTTTCCTGGCGCCTGCCATGATGATCGATCGAACCTACTATGGCAGGCTGACCCCCGGCCAGGTCGGCACTGTATTGGCCCAGTTCAGGAAACAAGAGAGAGAATAGGAAAGGCACGTGCAAAAGCTATTGTCACTCGGGCAACTGGAATGGCTCCGCAATAAGATCTCGGCACAGATCGAGGAGGCGCCAGCCGTTGTGCAGGTCTGCATGACCGGGTGCAGGGCCTACGGATCCGCCGGGGTAAAAGCGGCACTGGAAACCGAAGTCGGCAGGCAGGGCCTGTCACGGCATGTGGAAATACGGGCTACGGGATGTCACGGCTTCTGTGCCAGGGCCCCTGTGATCTCCATTGAACCGATGGGGATCCAGTACCAGGAGGTCACGCCTGAAGATGCGTCCGAAATCGTCGATCAAACCTTGAAAGAGAATCGTTTGGTGGATCGGCTTGCCTACCATGACCCACAGACAGGCCATCGCATCTTTCACCGGGAACAGATCCCGTTTTACAAACGGCAGGAAAGGCGCGTCCTGGCCAACTGCGGCCGCATCGATCCCACCCGCATTGAACACTACATCGCAGCAGGGGGCTATCGCGCCATTGTCAAGGCCCTCTCGAAGATGACGCCCGACCAGGTGATCCAGGAGGTCATCGACGCCCGATTGAGAGGCAGAGGCGGCGCAGGTTTTTCCACAGGGCTCAAATGGCGGTTCGCGCGCCAGGCCCCGGGTCGTCCCAAAACCATCGTCTGCAATGCAGACGAAGGCGATCCGGGTGCGTTCATGGACAGAGCGATCCTCGAAGGGGATCCCCATGCCGTCCTGGAAGGCATGCTGCTGGGGGCTTACGCCATGGGCGCTGAATACGGATACGTATACGTGCGCGAGGAATATCCCATCGCCGTGCAGCACCTCGCTATCGCCCTTGAGCAGATGACCGAACTGGGACTGTTGGGGGAACATATTCTGGGAACAGGTTTTAATTTCGACCTGAGATTGAAGATGGGCGCCGGCGCCTTTGTATGCGGAGAAGAGACCGCCCTCATGGCCTCCATAGAAGGAAAGCGGGGCATGCCGAGGGCGAGACCGCCGTTCCCTGCCCGGGCCGGACTGGGAGGAAAGCCCACCAATATCAACAATGTGGAAACCTGGGCCAATATCCCCGGCCTCATCGAAAAGGGTGCGGACTGGTACACCGAGGTGGGAACAGAGAAGAGTAAAGGGACCAAGATCTTTTCCCTGGCCGGAAAGGTCAACAACACGGGCCTGGTGGAGGTGCCGATCGGCGCCACGGTGAGGGACGTCATCTTTGACATCGGGGGCGGCATGCCAAAGGGGAGACGGTTTAAGGCGGTCCAGATGGGCGGACCGTCGGGCGGATGCGTGCCGGCACAGTATCTGGACCTGCCGATCGATTATGACACCCTGCAGCGGATCGGCGCCATCATGGGTTCCGGCGGCATGGTGGTGATGGATGAAAACAACTGCATGGTGGAAATCGCACGCTTTTTTCTGAGCTTTACCCAGTCGGAATCGTGCGGCAAATGTGCGCCCTGCCGGCTGGGAACCACCGAATTACTGGAAATTCTGACCCGGATTACCCGGGGACAGGGGAGGATCGAGGATATCCGAACCATCGAGGAACTGGGGGAGACCATCACCGATTCGTCCCTGTGCGGTCTGGGCCAGACGTGCGCCAAACCGGCCCTTTCCACCCTGAAATATTTTTTGGACGAATATAAGGAGCATATCCTGGATCATCGTTGTGCCGGGGCCACCTGCGACGCCATGGTCATCTCCGCCTGTCAGCACGCATGCCCTGCGGGGATCGACATCCCCAATTATGTGGCTTCAATTGCGAGAGGGAAATATGAACAGGCCGTAGACATTATTCGGGAAAGAAACCCGTTTCCCGCCGTATGCGGTCGGATCTGTATCCATCCCTGTGAGGTCAAGTGTCGACGCGGAGAACTTGACGAACCGGTGGCGATTCGTGCCCTCAAGCGTTTTGCAGCAGACTGGTATGACCGGCACATCGGCAAAGCCAAAGAGCGGTTCCGGGTGACCCGGAAAGAGCGGGTCGCTGTGGTGGGTGCAGGACCCGCCGGGCTTACCTGTGCCTATTTTCTGGCCAAAATGGGATATCAGGTAACCGTCTTTGAGGCTCAGCCCGCCGGAGGAGGCATGCTGGGACTGGCCATTCCTGAATTTCGTCTTCCTCGTGAGGTCATTCAGTCCGAAATCGACTACATCGAAAGCCGCGGCGTGGAGATCCGTTATAATTCGCCCATTGATGCACGGCATACGGTGAATGATCTTCTGCAAGAAGGTCATGGTGCGGTCTTTATTGCCGCAGGGGCGCAGTCCAGCAGAAGAATCGGCATCATCGGCGAGGAAGAGGGTCTGGAAGGTCTTTACTATGGCCTTCAGTTCTTGACGGACATCCGGACAGGGAAACCGATAACGCTTAAAGGGGAGGTCGTTGTTCTGGGGGGAGGCAATGTGGCGATTGATACGGCCAGAACGGCCCTCCGCGTGGGTGCACGGTCTGTTCAAATATTTTATCGGAGAACCATAGGGGAAATGCCGGCCTGGGAAAAAGACATTGAGGAGGCCATTCAGGAAGGGGTCGTTATCAATCCGCTGTGGGCGCCCAAGCAGATCATGCAGCAAGGCGGCAAAGTCACCGGCATTGCGTTCATGCGCAGCAGGACGGTTATTGATGAAGAGGGTCGTTCACGCCTCAGCGTTGACGAAGAATCGACACAGGTAGTGGACGTCGATTCGATCATTATTTCCATTGGCCAGGCCGTTGACATCGCCTTCCTGTCCAGGGACAGTCAGCTTGAGAGGTCCTTATGGGGCAGCCTTGAGGTGGATAACAACAATCTGGGCACCAACATCCCGGGAATCTTTGCAGGGGGCGATTTCACGACCGGACCGAGTACGGTCATCCATGCCATCGCCTCCGGGAGGCGGGCTGCCCTGGCCATAGACAGATACCTTAAGGGCAAGACGGGCCGGTTAAGGATCGTCGATGAAAAATCATCCATGGCCGAGGATTCGCTGCTGGCCCTTGATGCGGAAATCACCGTGCAAAAGCCACGGACCACGCCCAAAACGGAAGAACCCGATGAAAGGACCCGGGATTTTCGTGAAGTCGAAAGGGGTCTTGACGAGGATCAGGCGCTGTATGAAGCCGCAAGATGCCTGAGATGTGATTTGGAAGATAGATTGGGGGATACGCCATGATCAGATCCATTACCCGGCAGAAGCCCGAAGCAGAGCTGGATCAGCTATTAGATGATCTCTCAAGGATCTTTATCATCGGATGCGGGACCTGTGCCACCCTGACCCGGACCGGGGGCGCCCCCGAGGTAGCGGCCACGAGAGAACGGCTGGCGAAAAAAGGGAAAATGATCACCGGAGACCTGGTCCTGGCCGTGGCCTGTGATAACCTGACCCAGGGGGCCCTTGCACAATGCGGGAGTCGCATGGAACAGGCGGATGCTCTCCTTGTCATGGCCTGCGCCTTTGGTGTTCAGAATATTGCCAGGCAATCAAAAAAACCGGTCGTCCCGGCACTGAATACCCTGTTTATGGGGAAAGAGACCGTATTTGGGGTATTCGATGAGGTCTGTACCCAGTGCGGAACCTGCATCCTGGGCGAGACCGGCGGGATCTGTCCGGTTACCGCCTGCCACAAGGGTCTGGTTAACGGTCCGTGCGGGGGCACCAACAACGGCAAATGCGAGATCGACCCTGAAAAGGACTGCGCCTGGACCCTCATCTACAATCGCCTCAGGGATTTGAACCGGCTCGATGCCATGCGCAGACTGCAAGAACCCCGAAACCACCAGGCAAGTCTGAGGCCGGGGAAATGGAGGCTGCCGACGGATTGACGGCTCATGGCTCATGGCTGATATGATAAGAGGCCGTAAGCCTCAGCAGTTTAACGGCCTGACAACTCAGCCGTCTTGCGCCTCAGGCTGAAACCTCCGAATTTTTGAACCCTTGAACCTATCACGAGGTCCACCATGGTTTCCGCATTCAAAAAGGCCCTCAACTCGGGAAAATTTGTCGTCACATCCGAGGTCGCCCCCCCAAAGGGGATAAACCTCGACAGGATGGTCCACCATATTGATCTTTTGAGAGACAAAGTGGATGCCATGAACGTGACCGATCATCAGAGTTCAGTCATGAGATTTCCTTCCCTGGGCGGGGCGCTCCTGGTGAAGGAGATGGGCGGGGAGCCCATACTGCAAATGACCTGCAGGGACCGCAACCGACTGGCCCTTCAGGCGGATCTTCTGTTTGCTCATCAGAGAGGGATTCAGAACGTCCTCTGCCTCACCGGGGATGCAGTGATCTCAGGCGATCACAAGGAGGCCAAAGGGGTGTTCGATCTGGATTCCAGTCAGCTGGTAGCGGCCATAAGGAGACTGGAAAAAGGGGAAGATCTCGGAGGCAACAGGCTGGACGGGGAGCTCTGTTTTTGTGCAGGCGCCATTGTCACGCCCGAGGCCAACCCGCTGGAACCCCAGATGATCAAATTCGAAAAAAAGATCGAGGCGGGCGCTGAGTTCATCCAGACCCAGGCGGTCTACGACCTGGATCACTTCAAGGAATTCATGGCATATGCCGGGCAGTTCCCTGTCAAGATCCTGGCCGGAATTATTCTGTTGACCTCCGCGGCCATGGCCCGTTTCATGAACAAAAACGTGGCCGGCGTGAAAGTTCCCCAGGCCCTTATCGACGAGATGGCATCCGCACCCAAAGGGAAGGTTCTGGCCAGAGGTGTCGAGATTGCAGGTCGCATGATCAAACGGATTAGGGACGAATCCATGTGCGACGGCGTCCACATCATGGCCATCGGCAGGGAAGAGGCTGTACCGGACATCATGGCCGCTGCGGGGCTGGTTTAGCCGATGAAGTCCATCTCCGGGCTTGCAGGGCCAGCCTCGGTTCACAGGATATATACCGGCTCCCTCAGTATCAGCTCAACTGCCTGGACCGCCGTAGACGCCAGTTGGGGATGGGTTTCCCGTAGGTCGGCCACCTGCCTGAGATGATCTCCTGTGCGCATGATAAGCGAGGCCATGTCGCCTTCGTCCGCGGACACGAAGCGAAGGAGTTCGTTCCAGGGGATCCCTTTTGCCCACATGTAGAGAGCGGCTGCCGGCCAGAACATGATGGGGGGGTTTGAGAATCCCCGCGATTCTTTCAGCGCTCGGATGTCTTCAATATGGTGCAGCAGGCGATAAAAGACGGTTTCCATCCGGCTCAGGTCCAGAAGTCCCCTGGTCTTTAGCTCCATCTCCTGACCCCTGTCCCATACAAAAGGCGCCAGCCCGCCGGCCAATTCATCCGGCAGGATGTTTATAAAGGTTCCTTTTCGAATGGCCTCGGCAATCAGGAGCGGCTGGTCCAGCCTCAGATTGCAGGCCCACTGACCGTCCGGGGTCAACCGGTCGGCGTCATCCACAAACCCGGTTTCCTTCAGAAACCGAAGATGCCGTTTGAAGCTGAGCCACAGCCCGCCCGAGGATGTATCGGTCCGATCGGCCGGCGTTCGGAATTCATCCAACAGATGGTGAAGCTTTCCCGTGTGCGTCCGGTGGCAGAGTTTGACATGCGCGCATTCCCGGCACGGCAGCGAAGCCAGGCTTTCCCTCGCTTTCCGCACAGCCTCGCCCTCACTACCATCTCCTGTATCCTGCACATCCAGGACGGTCAAGGATTCCCTTGAAACCTCTCCCAGCAGGCCATCCAGCTTTTCCCGTGAATACCCTTCGGGCAAATCCACGACACGGTCATAAACCGCCTCGATCTGACTCAGATCGACCCGCCTGAGCCTGAGCTGCCGTTTCCGCCCCGGGTCCTGAGGCCGGATATTGTGAGAAGCGCAGACGAACCGCCCCTGGTCAACATACGTCTTGAATATCACATAAATACTTCCATTCCTGTGCAGAAAGAGCCTTCCCGGTAGCAGCAGGTCCCTGTGGGCTTCCACCAGGCGGTCGTAGCCCCGGTTCTTTGCCGACTTTCTGAGGGCCTTCTGCAGGTCGGATCGCACCCGGATATTTTCGATGATGCCGACCGGGTCCTCCAGGTCGCATGCCGCCTCCGGGAGCAGCCTCCTCAGTTCGGCCAGCATCTGTTTCTGCCGCCGGCTTGGGCTGTTGCCCGACCCCTTTTCCTGGTATGCGGCAAAGGAACGCTCCAGCAGGTCCCTGACTTCGAGCGGAACGTGGGACAGCAGGAGATTGAGGGTCATGGAAAAGTTGATCCCTATCTGGCTCTGGATAGGGTCAGGCGGTGAATCCTGCAACTGGTGGATGAGCTGGGGGTTCTGGTACCGGCCCGGAACGATCAGGACAAAACCGATATTGTCTTTTCCCCTTCTCCCGGCACGGCCGATCATCTGATGGAGGTCTGTTGCGGTCAGGTCGGCGAATTCATGGCCGTTGTAGCGGTCGCTCTGGAGCAGCACCACAGTCCTGGCAGGAAAATTGACGCCGGCCGCTACCGTGGATGTGGAAAAAATAGCCTCTAAAAGCCCTTTGTTCATCATCTGTTCGATGAGCACCTTCCAGTAAGGGAGCTGACCGCCGTGGTGAGATCCGACCATGGAACCCAGCAACGCGCCGATCTGGCGGTGACCTTTGAGGTGAGGGTAGTCCTTTAGAAATGCGTTCAGAGCCCCTTTCATTCGCCGCTTTGCGTTTTCCGGCTTATCCACCGGCGGGCATGTCAGGAGGGCATGGTCGCAATCGGCCCTCGACTTGAGGAAAAAAATAGCGGGCAGAAGATCCAGGTCTCTCAGGCATCGGATGATCTGCCCGTAATCCATCTTCTCCTGCCGCCCCCTCCCGAACCTCCTTTTGGACCCCAAAAACCCCTTCACCTTGGGGCTCAATCCCTTACGGGATCCCAGCGGCACAATCAGCCCGTCCGGGAGGAGAAACAGCGTTTTCAAAGGGACCGGCCGTTCCTCCGAGTTCACCACCCTGTTGGGGGCGCCCCGGATCTCTTTGAGCCACCCGCAGACTTCCTCCGGGTTGGACAGGGTGGCGGACAAAAGGAGCAGCCGGACCCGCGGCGGCAGATAGATGAGGACCTCCTCCCACACCACCCCCCGGTCCGGATCGGCCAGGTAGTGGGCCTCATCCAGGATCACCAGGTCCGACTGGATGCTGAATCCCCTGTGCATGGCATCGTAGAGCTGGTTTCTGAGGATCTCGGTGGTGCCGACGATGATGGGCGCGTCCGGATTCTCTTTCCGGTCGCCCGTCAGAATGCCGCAGTAAGGTTGCCCGAATTCATGGCAGAACTGTTGATAGATGGAATTGGAGAGGGCCTTGAGGGGTGAGGCATACCAGACCCTGCGGTCTTTCGAAAGATAGGTCCGGATCACCTGGGAGGCGATCCAGGTCTTTCCCGAGCCGGTAGGCGCACTGACCAGCACATCATAATCCTGGATCAGGTCCACGGCCTCCAGTTGAAAGGGATCGGGTGTGAACGGTTCAGCTTCCGGAACCCCGATCTTCTGGAATGACGCCTTCAGGCCCGGGTCTATCTTGGGACGCGTGTAATCCGCTTCTTCCCTTCTGCGGCGTCTCTTGCCTGAACGGGGGTGTTGGGGTCTTCGATAATCTCTATTCAGTGCCACGAAGCCACGCGGGTCAAAGGATTTCAGATTTCAGAATGCAGGTTGCAGATGACAGGTGTCATGCATTGTCATGTGCGGCCATGAAATTGTTTTTCACTGTTCAATTCCATCCGGGATCCATCCCTACGCCACCAGCTCAGCAGCAAGCCTATCCATGTCTTCGAGATTCCCTCGCATGGCATTTCCCACGTTGAGGGACTCAAGGACGTCCGCCATGCCGTCAATTTCAGGCTCGCAGCCCCGGAGGATCCGGAGGCTGTTGATGTACACCTTCTCAACCGCTTCCCTTGCGAAAACCCTTGCCGCTCCCTGGATGAACACCGGGGTCCGGGGCTGCCCTCCTTCATACACCGATGCCTTGTGACAGAGAGCGTTCCCTGTCTCGGTCCAGGTCATCATGTCGGCCAGCAGGAACATCACATACTGGGATTTGGTGAGTTTCTCTTTCCTGGCCGCCAGGATCACCGCGTTCATGGCGTCAACAGCCCTGGCCAGGGTGGGCCCGCCGGTCTCTGCCCGCAGTTTCCGCAGGCCTTCGGCCATCTCCAGGTAGAAACCCCCTTTGGATCGCACCGTACTCCTGAGACGGAACATGGAGATGATGTTGCGCTGGATCTCGCTCGTGCCCTCATAGATGGGCAGGATCTTGACATCCCGCTTGATCTTTTCCACCTCATACTCGCGCATGTAGCCATACCCGCCAAAGGCCTGGATCCCGTCGTTGGCCATGGCGTCGCCCGCCTCGGTGGCGAAATACTTCGCGATGGATCCCTCCACCTGGAGATCTTCCTCGTCCGTATCGAGCCTGCGGGCGACCTCCTCAATGTATGCGCGGGCAGCCTCCAGCTGCACGGCGTGGGGCACCAGCAGCCGGTGGGTGTATCCCTGCTTGGCGGCGAGGGGGGTGCCGAACTGGACCCGCTCCTTGGAATATTTGACAGACCTTTCCAGGGAGGCCATGCCGCCACCCAGGCCGAAGGTGGCCACCATGAGCCGGGTGTATCCAAAAACCTGGTTGGCCTGTTTCAGACCCTGGCCTTCCACCCCGCCCACGAGGTTCTCCACCGGTACATAGAGGTCCTCCAGGGTCAGGGGACAGGTGTCAGAGGCACGGATGCCATGTTTGTCTTCGTGTTTTCCCGGAATCAGGCCTTGGGTCCCGGCCTCTACAATGAAAAAGGAAGGCCCTTCCGGCGTGTCCGCAAGGATCGTGTACAGTTGGGCCACGCCCCCGTTGGTGATAAACTGTTTCTGGCCGTTAAGCCGGTATCCCTGGATCCGGCCCTTGTCGTCCAGGACCCGTTCAGCACGGGTCTTGAGGGACTGCACATTGGATCCGGCCTCGGGTTCCGTGACGCCGTAGGCCACGATCAGGCCCTCCTCGGCAATCCTTGTGATATATTTAGCCCGCTGGGCATCTGTTCCACCGACCCGGATCGGATCCATGCCCAGGCAGATGGCCAGAAATGAGGTGGCAACGGCCAGATCCATCTTGGCCATCCTCTCGGATACCAGGGCGATTTCCGAGGCGCCGGCCCCCAGCCCTCCGTACGCCTCCGGAATAAAGATCAGATGAAGCGCTATATCAGGCCCCAGCATGAACCGGATCAACTCGGAGGGGAAGTCGCCTCCCCGGTCCATTTCCAGTTTGGTGTCCAAAGGGAGTTTCTCTCTCTCGAGCTTGTCGATGGTGTCCAAGACCATGGACAACATGTCCGGATCCATTTTCGTCGCTTGCGTCATAAACATTCCTCCAACTCGTGATTATATCCTCCATGTTCGTCTGCCCGGGCTCGGAACCGCACTCGTGCGAAACATGTTTGTCGGCAACACTTTCGTCATCGTAACGCTTCAGCTTTTTGATAAAATGGTTCGCAAGAGGTTCGGCCCATGGGGCGCATTTTTCAAGGGCTGCATAATCTTTCCCTCGCTCGTGCGAACGGCAGCATGCGCGGCGAAATCCGGTCGGTTCCAGCGCCGGGTGTGTCCTTTCACGGGACGGTCGATCCAGCTGCCTCTAAACAATGGGTATGCCCATCCAAAAGGGCCGGTCCCGGGCGCTGCGGTCCCTTATGGATGCCGCCCTTGAAAAAGGCGCCCCATGGGCCGAACCGGCTGTGATGGATATCATCGAAAGGCCGACTAAAGCGTTGCCTTCATCTATTATTGAACGTAACGGGCCGATCGTCAAGATCAAAAGGGCGTAAGCCTCCTTTAGGGCTCGCGTCGGCCCGTGTCAACCTGCAGTGCGTGCAGCAGGGCCGCTCATAATGGTTGACAAGGGACCCCTTATCTGGAATCCTTATCGGTGTCCGTCAGTGCCCTGTCATTTTCCAGGCGGCTCCCCGGGATGCGGGTTCGCCTCTGCGATGACCCTTTTGAACAGATCCGGCCATGAAACTATCGATCATTATCCCGTGCTACAATGAAAAAGACTATCTTCCCGAGTTGATCTCCCGGGTGAAATCCTCCCCTGTACTGGAAAAGGAGATCATCCTTGTGGATGACTGTTCCAGTGACGGAACCACGGAAATCATCAGATCCCGGCTGGAGACTGCCGTGGACAGAGTCATTTATCATCCCAGAAATATGGGAAAGGGGGCGGCCATACGGTCCGGGATCGAGTGCGTTACCGGCGATATGGTCATTATTCAGGATGCCGACCTGGAATACGACCCCATGGAATACCCGAAACTGATGGCGCCCATTGTCCAGGGAATGGCGGATGTGGTCTACGGCTCCCGTTTCATGGGTGCAGGCCCCCACAGGGTCCATCTCTTCTGGCATTATGTAGGGAATAAAATGCTGACCATCCTCTCCAACATGTTTACCAACCTGAATCTCACCGACATGGAAACCTGCTACAAATTGTTCAGGACCGACGTGATCAGGGGGCTGACCATCCAGCAGGACCGTTTCGGCATCGAACCGGAAATCACGGCCAAGGTTGCCAGGGCAAAATGCCGCATCTATGAGGTCGGGATCTCCTATTACGGAAGATCCTACGGGGAAGGGAAGAAGATCGGATGGAAAGACGGCGTCAAGGCCATCTATGTCATCCTGCGGTATGGCATGTTCAGGTAAATCAGCTCAGATCCCGCATCAGGGGGGCACAGCCGCCTCCTCACGCCCTCTCCGCCGGGACGGGTTTTCCGGTTGTGGATGGAGGGGTCAGGCATAAGGCACGGGGGCTTTGTGTCCCGCTTCAAAGCGGGATTGAGCGTTACACCAGCCTGCAGGCCATCAGCCATGAGCCGTCAAGCCGCATCCAGCTACTCAACCAGGAAAGGGCAGTTCACCAAGGGCCATGCGCACAAGCTGGCTGATGAAAATCGGTTTTAATCCCTGTTCAGCCGCCCCTTTTGTCAGGGTAGCCATACAGAGAGGGCAGAGAAAGACCATGGCCTCGGCCTGGTGTTCCGTTGCGTCCTTCAGATTGGCAGCCATCAGGGGCTTGATCCGATCCGGGTGGATCCTTGAGAACAGTCCCCCGCAGCACAGGGCGGATTCTCGATCGTATGCCCTGTCCACACGTTCCACGCCGATACGCTCAAACAGATCATCCAGCACCGGCTCTATCTCGGGAGAATACCTGGAAGCGCACGGCCGCTGGTAGGCGATCTTTCGATTCAGGGGCGACACCCGGTCGGGATGCCCTTTAACGTAGTCTCTCATGTACTCGATGAGATGCGTGGCCTTGAAAGGAACCTCGATGCCATATTCAGGCATCTTGTTGAGCATGGCATGACAGTCCGCATGGAGAAACACGATCTCCCGGGAGCCTATTGCGGCCAGCCGGTCAATGAATTCCTGTGCGTGTTCTCCAAGCGGGCTGTCCATGCCGATATGGACATACCCCAGGTAGCAGAAATACTCGCCTCCCTTGGCAACGGTCATACCGTCGAACATCCGGCCGCCTACGGATTCAGGGGGCAGGGCGGGGTCCATGACGCAGAGGGAGAGAGCGGGCCTGGTTTCGTCGCCCCTGACCAGGGCAGAGGGCACATTGGCCCCGCCATCCATGAACTTCTTCATTTTCTCAGTTATGGGAAGGGACTGATGAACCTCCTGAAGCCTGTTGATCAGATCGAATGGGTTGGCCCCCGTAGGGCAGTATTCATTGCAGGCACAGCAGGTGACACATGCCTCCAGAATTTCAGCCGGCCTTCCCGCCATCAGCGCCTTGATCTCAGAAACGGCCTTATCCTCATCAAAGTCTACATACTGACACCGGGCCAGGCATTCACCGCAAAGATTACACTTTTCCGCTTCCCACATCTCATTAACTCCTTTCCTCAGAAAGTTTGTCCGCTGGATCGGCCATCTTCCGCCTGTCCAACCATCACGTGAGGCAACGACGCGCCCTGCTCTCCAATGAATCGACGGCATGAGCAACGGCGGATAAGAACATTGCTTCGCGGCCGCTCGCTTCGATGCCCGTTTCTTTTTGTGCGCACGTATGCTATGTTCACGCTCGTTTCAGCAGGATGGGCTAAAGACAGTAAATGTCTGCATCGACATACCAGAAGCCCGGAGGATTGTCAAATGGATAACCCATGACCCTGTTCATGCGGCTTTCGTCGGGGCAAAGGAGGAACATGGGGATGTCGCAACGGATTCAAGCGAACATCGAAAAAGAGATGGAGACCTATGGTTTCGATTCCGTGGTGAAGAGCCACTGCCGCATGTGTCACGGCGGATGCGGCGTCCTGGTCTACATGAGAGATGGCAGGGCAGCCAAAATCGCCGGAGACCCTGATTGCCCCATCAATCACGGGACCCTTTGCAGCAAGGGGCTTGCATCGGCGCAGCTGGCCTATCATCCGGATCGATTGACCTATCCTGTCAGGAGAATCGGTCCTAAAGGGAGCGGCAAATGGGAACGGATCTCCTGGGATGAGGCGCTCAATTCCATCGCCGAACGGATATGCCGCTACAAGGAAGCGTTCGGCGCTGAATCCATTGTGATGGGATATGGCACCGGCAGGGAAAACGAGGCCGTCATTTATCGGTTTGCCAACCTGCTGGGAACCCCCAATGTACTGACCGCCGGTCATTTCTGTTATGGCCCCCGGATCGCCACGAGCATCATCACCTGCGGCACCAACCCGATTGTGGACTATGAGAATCATCCCAGGTGCATCATGGTATGGGGCAACAATGTGGTCATCAGCAATCCGGACTGCTACAAGGGCGAACCCTTTTCCGTCAGCCTCAACAAAGGGGCCAGACTCATTGCCGTTGATCCGAGGCTCACCCGGATCGCTGCCCGGGCCGATATCTGGCTCCGGCTGAGACCGGGGACAGACACGGCCCTCGCCCTGGGGATGCTCCATGTGATCATCCATGAAGAGCTGTATGACAGAAGTTTCGTTGAAAACCATGTGCATGGATGGGAGCCCTTCGTCAGGAGAGTCAATGAATACCCGCCCCACAAGGTCGAGGAGATCACGTGGGTCCCGGAACACCGGATCCGGGAGGCGGCGAGGCTCTTTGCAACCACGAAACCGGCAGCCGTTCAATGGGGCGTCGCCATTGAGCAGCAGATCAGCTGCGCGGACAATAACCGGGCGCTCATGGCCCTCATGGGCATCACCGGGAACATCGACGTCCCCGGCGGACAGGTCCTGTTTCAGCCGCCCAAGATCCGGAATGTGGGATATTTCGGCGCGCACAGAATGCTCCCCGATGCCCAGCGCGAAAAGCGGCTGGGAGGGGACCGGTTCCGCCTGGCAGGGAACTTTGCCATCATCAATCCCAAGTGCGTGTGGGACGCCATAATCACGGAAACGCCCTACCCCGTCAAGATGCTCTTTCTGATCAGTTCCAATCCTGTCATGACCCGGGCCAATGCGCGGGAGGTTTACCGTGCCCTTGAACAGGTGGAGTTCATGGCGGTTTCCGATTTCTTTATGACGCCCACTGCGGCCCTTGCCGATATTGTTCTGCCGGCCGCTACATGGCTCGAGATGGACTACATCGGGGACTTCTGGAAGCGGCACGGCTATATCCTCCCCCGGCGGAAGGTCATACAGGTGGGAGAATGCCGCTCCGATCATGAGATGCTCAACGACCTGGCCCATCGGGTCGGCCAGGGCGAACACTGGTGGGACACATTCGAACAGGCCCTGGACTGGATTCTGGAACCGATTGGGATGACATGGGACGATTTCAGGAAAATGGACTACCTGAGAGGGGAGGTAAGGTATCAGAAGTACAAGACGCACGGATTTTCCACCCCTACGAGGAAGTTTGAGCTGTATTCCACACTTCTTGAAAAATGGGGCTATGACCCCCTCCCCCGGTACCGGGAGCCGCCGGAAAGCCCTTACAGCACCCCTGAACTTTACAGGACCTACCCCTATATTCTCATTACAGGCGCACGCTCTCCGGGGTTTTTCCATACGGAAAACCGTCAGGTCCCCTGGCTGAGGGAACTTCACCCGGACCCGCTCGTGGAAATCCATCCCGATACCGCAGCAAGAGAGGGTATTCAAGAGGGAGACTGGGTCGTGATCGAGTCTCCCCGGGGCGGGGTGAGACAGCGGGCCAGGCTGTTTGCCGGCATGGACCCGAGGGTTGTATCGGCCCAGCACGGCTGGTGGTTCCCGGAAAAGGGGGGACCCGGGTATGGATGGGATGAGTCCAATATCAATATATTGACGGATAATTCCTATGAATCCTGTGATCCTGCCATGGGCGCAACCCACGTTCGGACGCTTCTTTGCAGGATATCCCCTGAAAAAGGCGCGGGAGGCGCCCGATGAAACCGTACACCCTGATTATTCGTCATGACCACTGCTGGGGATGCAGAACCTGCGAGGTCGCCTGCAAACAGGAAAACGGCGCTCCCAAAGGGATCCGGCTCATTTCGGTATGGCAGGACGGCCCCAGGATGATGGATGGCAGGATGAATGTCATGTTCCGGGTCAACGTCTGCCGGCACTGTGAAGATCCACCCTGTGTTGATGCCTGCCCCGAGGAGGCCATCAGCAAAAGAGAGGACGGCATCGTGGTCATGGAGGATGAACGCTGTTCAGGATGCGAATCGTGCGTCGATGCATGCCCGTACAATGCCATCGACTTTGATGGATCCAAAGGCGTGGCCCGGAAGTGCAACCTCTGTCATCACCGGGTGGACCGGGGGCTCATACCCGCCTGTGCGGACAATATCTGCCCGGCCCACTGCATCTATTTCGGGGACCCGGATGCCGCCCCATGGGTCGATCCCTGAAAAATTTGATTTCCTTTTTGGGCCGATTCATACTATAATCAAATACGACCCGTAAAACGGGCGGCCTGATATGGACCCTGAAACGGTATTGTTGTCTCTCACAAAGCCCTCCGAGTCACAGAGTTTCTTCGTGGTCTCCGTGCCTCTGGCCAAGCGTCTGTGAGGCTTAAAAACGTACGCCCGTAACAGCATAGTCCTGCTGCGGCGGGACTGGGGCCATCAATTTGGCTGAAAGCTTACGGGGCTGGTTAATTGGAGATATGCCATCGGCCGGCCTTTCGGGGAACTGACCTCAGCCAAAGAGACAGGCCAACGGCTGCATAAACCGCTGAAACCGCGTCCCATGAAAGATCACCTTGTGTGCCCCAACTGCGGGAAGATCGTGGAGAAATACCGCAATCCCCTTCCGACGGTTGATATCATTATCGAGATAGATTCGGACCCTCCTGCAGGAGAGGCCGCCGGTTCAAGCCACGGAGAGAAGACCGGTTCGGGGCTAAATACAGGAGCTGAAAACGCGCTGTCTTACCGGAAGCACCGCATCAGGGAAAAGGGGCCTTCCATCGTTCTGATACAGAGGAGGAATCCGCCTCCCGGATGGGCGCTTCCAGGCGGATTTGTGGATTACGGGGAAAGTCTCGAGTCAGCGGCTAAGAGAGAGGCCGCAGAGGAAACATCTCTTCATATAGAGCTGTTGTATCAGTTAGGCGCCTATTCGGAACCGTCACGGGACCCAAGACATCATACCATTTCGGTTGTCTTTGTCGGCAGGGCGACGGAAGCCCCCAGGGCCGCCGACGACGCCGCAGATATCGGCGTTTTCGATCGGGACTCGCTGCCTGAGCCTCTGGCCTTTGATCACGAAAGAATCTTGAGCGATTACTTTAAGCAATGGTATCCAGACGGTTAAGGTCCATACTCTTTCCGGCATTACTCCTCTTCCTTTTTTTCATCGGATCCGTCCTCCTGCTCCATTCATTAATCCAGAACCCGTCGGTTCAGGATTACCTGTTGAAAAAACTGTCGGACAGCGTGGGATATGAGATTCGGGCCAGCCGGATTCATCTCCTGTTCTGGAAAGGGATAGGGATTCGGGCCCGGGATTTTGAGATCAGGTCGGCCGAGGGAGACAGGATATTGGCCGCATCGAGAATCAGGATCACGCTTTCACCTGAGCAATTGATCAGGGGACATATTGTGCCCACCAGGCTTGCCCTTGTGGAACCTCGAATAGAACTGGGGGTTCAGGAGGGATGGCGCGTTTCACCCTCCGGCCACGCCGGGTTTCTTGAGAAAACACCCATCATGGCATTGGCCGGTTTTCCCTCTGTCACCCTTGAGCGCGCGCATGTTACCCTGAAAGGTGTGCCGTTGACGTCCAGATCGCTCTTTCTCCGCATGTCCCGAAGGTCCGATAATCCCAACACATTCGATGTAACGGCGAACGGGAAAATCGATCACAGGGGAAATGCGTTCCCGCTGTCTGTCAAGGGACATATCACCTTTGGCACAACCGCCGAAACGTCGGTCCATATGAACCTCAAGGCACGCGGGATCCCGCTGTCCCATATCCAGTTGCCGGATCTGCCGGTGAACAAAGGGACGGCGGACATCGATGTAACAGCAGCCGGATCCCTGAATAGCGCCTGTTCGGCAAAGGGGCATATCATCTTCAACGATCTCGATTTCATGATTATCGACGACGGCGATAAAAAATCATTTTCTTTTACCAGGCTCCATGTCCCTTTTGATGCCGCTTATGAAGGCGCTACACTGACGATGCCGTTTTTCCAGATAAAAGGCCCCGGCTTCACGCTGAACGGCAGTTCCAGATTCGACATCGAAAACAAAGCCCATCCTCATCTCGACCTCAACGTCAAAAGCGAGACCATGTCGCTTGAAACATTCCAGAGGATCTTTCCGTCATCGCTCCTCCCGCAATGGGTAGATGCCCGGCTTTTTCCTATATTTTCAGGTGGTCACGTCAAGGTGGATCGCTTCTCTCTCAACGGTGAACTGCCTCGGATCAGGGATCTTGATCAACCGGAGAATGCAGGGGCTCTCACGTTGCGACTGGTCTGCAGCGACCTCACAGCATTTAAAAGTGCCGGGGGCCTGCCTGTAGAGAGGGTCTCGGGAAAGCTGGTGATTGAAAATGGGGGGATTCGCGTATCCGGCGTCAAGGGCCATTTCAGAAATTCAGAGATCCATGACGGCTCCCTCAACGTGAAGAACCTTTATGCCGATGTCCCCGGCATCCGTGTGCTTGCGGCCGGGTCAATTCATATTGAAGACCTGCTGCAACAGAAGGATCTGCCCCTTATCCCCGATGAGGTGCGCGAGCACCTTCATGGATTTTCCTCTGCTACCGGTAAAATTGCCGGGACGCTCGAGGTCGGTTATGAAAAGAACTGGGCTTACCCAAAGATGTTGAAAGGGAGCCTCACGCTCAGAGACTGCGCCATGGCCGGCGCCGCAGGCCTGATCTTTCCTGTATTCCTGGAAGAAGGTGAATTGATCGTCGACGGTGCAGAGAAGAGACGGTTTCAAGTGAAAGGCCGATGGGGCCGGTCTGCGGTGGAGGCCTCCGGACAAATCGGGGGATCCTGGGAAACCGGAAAGGCCCGTATCGTGGCGGAGGCCGATCTGGTGGAGTTGATCGGGCACTTCCATCCTGATCTTCATTCAACCCTCTTTTTCAGAAAGCCGGTGCCCTGCCGATTGACCCTTGTCAAAGGGGAGCGGGACTGGGGCTTTCATGGCAAGATCGACCTGAAAGATATCTCCCTCGAAACAGAATCGATGACGGTCGAACCTTTCGGGGTCAAAGGGGATCTCAGTTTCAGCGGGGAACTTGAGCCGGGAGAGAGATTCACCGTCTCAAATCTGGCATGCACCCTGGGGGAATCGTCTTTTGGTCTGACCGGCGATTATGATCTGCGCAAACAGGACCGGTTCGACCTCAGGGTATCCACCAAAAAAATCCGGCTGGAGGATTTGGGCGTTCGTTTCAAAAAGGGAAATCTGAGAGGAAGGGGGACCCTCCAATTCGACGCGGCCATCAAGGGATCCCGGTCACAACCGATGATGACCGGCATAACCGGAGAGGCCAGGGCAAGCGACCTCCGCTTTGCCACAAACGATTTCCCCCACCCTGTCGAGCAGTGCAATTTTTCCTTGAAATTCCTTGGAAGGGACATTGCCATTGAGTCCCTTGCCCTGAAATTAGGGAAGACCCCTTTCCATATCAAAGGGCGATTGCGGGGATGGGACGGGATGAGGGGCGAGGTGACGATCCAATCCGATTTCCTGGACCTGTCCGACCTCATTTCCCCCGAGATTCTCGCTCGTTTCAAGGCAAGACCCAAAGATTTTCATGATACTGCCGGTTCCGACCCGGGTCCGGCCACCTCTGCATGGCAGGAAGGCGCCGGTCGACTCATTGAGAAATCGGACATCCATATGAATATAGAGGCATCCGACGGTCAATGGGAAGGCTTCCCTTACGGCCCGCTCACGATGGAGTGTGCCCTGCGGTCCGGCGATCTGTATATCAGTCGATCGAGCGCGCTGTGGAAGCATGGACAATTGCGGCTGAGAGGACACGTAAAAAGAGGATGGCTGCCGGAAATGCTTTTTTCCGGCTACATCGATATGACAGGCCAGCCTTTAGGGGAACTTCCCCGGCCCCTCGATTTCATTACCTCCCGTGCCGATGGCAGTTTGACAATGGAGGCACTTCTGTTTGCAAAAGGGAACAACAGGGAAAACCTGCTTTCGAGCCTTACCGGCAGCGTCAATGTCCTGGCCGAGGAAGGCGTGCTGAAGAAATCACACGTTTTCATTAAAATCCTGGATTTCTTGAGTCTGCAGCGCATGTTTGAAGGGAGGCCGTCCCATCTGCCGAAGGGAGGGATCTATTTTGAGAGCATAGGCGCGCATATTGACCTGGATAAAGGACTTGCAAGCACAGAGGGCGTTACCATGCGGAGCCCGGTATTCAATGCGGCGGCCATGGGAGAAGCCAACCTGTGCACGGCCACGGTGAATGCGGAAATAGGGATACAGCCCCTTGGAACCATCGATTTCCTGGTCAGCAAGATCCCGGTGGCTGGGTATCTGCTGACCGGAGACAAAAAAAGCCTTTACGTGGACTATTTCAAGGTCGATGGACCGCTGTCGGATCCGAATGTACGGTACATCCCTTTAAAAAGCCTGGGAAATGGAACAGTTGGCTTTTTGACGCGCCTCATTCTTTTTCCAAAGCGGATATACAAGAGCATTTCAGATGCAGCACGCGACTTCGAGGGGGACGGCTATCCCCTGCCGGATGAACACCTCGACCCCAAAAAGGATATGGGGGGATGAAAGGCATGGACGGTTGAAAGTTCGAACTTGTGGAATTGTATGGAGCGGGTTTCTGTCTAACCTGTTCCCTCCTCCCCGGCATGGCTTTCCAGAAGATCGCGAATGCCCGGCCGGAGATAGATCCGGCTCAGGTCAAGACGCCTCAAGGCCTTTACCAGGGTATGGATCTGATCCCCCGGCGGCGACTTTGAATTGACAATAATGACCTGTGCGCCTCGAATCCGGCACATCCCCCCCGGGGAAAGAACGGTTTCGCCCTCCATCGGCTCGTAACGGATCTCAACACCGAGTTGTTCGGCTAAAGCTTCGAGATGACCCAGAACCGTTCTGGCATCCAACCTGACACCTTTGTTCATGGGCTCCGTGGCGAAGGGGGCCCTTTTAACGCGATAAATCGCGGCAGGTCTCCAGGACCCGCCGCGAAACGGATCACCTAACTTAACCGCTTAATATCTTCTACCAGTTTTCGAACCGCCTCGGCGGAATGGTCAAGGGCCGTTTTTTCAGCATCGGTCAGCTCAATTTCAATAATCTCCTCTACGCCGTTCTCACCCAGTTTGACGGGCACGCCGATGAAAAGGTCACGGATGCCATACTCCCCGTTGAGACAGGCGGCGCAGGGGAGGATCTTTTTCTTGTCCTTGAGGATGGCCTCGGCCATCTCAACGGCCGCAGAGGAAGGTGCGTAGTAGGCACTCCCGGTCTTGAGGAGGCCCACAATCTCAGCCCCGCCTGTCCGGGTTCGTTCCACCAGGGCATCGATCCTCTCCCGGGGCAGCAGTTCGGTGATAGGTATGCCGGCCACGGTCGAGTACCGGGGCAGGGGGACCATGGTATCGCCATGCCCTCCCAATACAAAGGCGTGGGTATTCTCGACCGACACATTCAGCTCCATGGCAATAAAGGCGCGGAAACGGGCTGAGTCGAGGACGCCGGCCATCCCGATGACGCGGTTCTTGGGGAATCCGCTGACATCATAGGCCACATGGCACATGGCGTCCAGAGGGTTGCTCACGATAATCAGGATCGCGTTGGGGGCCACTGCCGCCACTTCCTTTGTCACAGAAGCCATGATCTTCATATTTGTGGAGAGAAGATCATCCCGGCTCATGCCGGGTTTCCTGGCGATCCCCGCTGTGATAATGACAATATCCGAGTCCCTGGCCGGACCATAGTCCCCGGTGGCCCCAACGATCCTTGAATCATGCTTTTCGATAGGCCCCGCCTCGGTTAAATCAAGGGCCTTGCCTGCGGGAACCCCTTCAAGTATGTCGATCAGCGCCACATCGGCCAGTTCCTTTTCCGCGAGACGCATGGCAGCGGTGGCGCCCACATTCCCGGCGCCTATGACAGTTGCTTTCTTCCTCATCCTGATCCTCCCCTTTTTTTAGCAGTTGATGTTCGGTTGACTTTTTTCCTGGATTCTGAATCATGAGGATTATAAAAGAGATATTACAGCAGGTCAAGAAAATGGGGGTGTCGGTTTTTCAAGGATGGTTTCTGAAACCGTAGACAGGATAGGATCTCTGATCAGCCAGGCGGCCGGATTACAGCGGCCCCATGTGGACATGGTATGCCCCGCATGCAAGGAGCCCTGCTGCACCAGGGTCCACTATCTTTATACCGAGAAGGACATCCTTTACCTGAGGCTGTCAGGATTCAAACAGACCTGGCGAGGGAAAGGCGCTATGAAAAAAGGGTGCTGGTTTCTGGGTTCAGAAGGATGTTCCCTTGATCTTCATTCAAGGCCCTTTATCTGCCACACCTACATCTGCCCGGATCTGGAAGCGGCCATCAGGGAGAGCGCCCCGGGATTGATGGATGAACTCAGGGAAACCTTCAGGATCGTCGGTATGTTGCGAAGCCGAATGTGGGCGGAATACCTGGATGAATCCTGAAGCGGCCAGATACATTTCCATCCAGTCATAATGGAACGTCCTTTACAGGCCCGGGATATTTATTCTTGACCGATCCGCAATTGATCAGGTATGTGCAGTCTGTTCATGACTCAGGTTGCCCGCATCAGACAACCCCTGGAGACCGGATTTCGGTTTCCCTTCACCAGCAACCAGCAACCCGTAATCCCGCTGAAGGCGTATTTCCGCTTCGGTGCAAGCTGCAGGGAGTACAAGGGCATTTATGAAAATACTGATCTGTGGCGGAAAAGGTCAACTGGGCGTGGAATGCCGTACCATCCTCGGCCGGAAACATACGGTGATGTCCGTTGACCTCGATGAACTGGACATTGCCGAGTGCGCCCGGGTGGAGAGGGTGGTGGCCGCGTTTGGTCCGGATGTTATTGTGAACTGCGCCGCATACACCGCCGTCGACGCCTGCGAAACCCGGTATGCACTGGCCTGGAAGGTGAACGCGGAGGGACCCGGAAACCTGGCTATGGCCGCTGAGAGGCACGGCGCCCGATTGGTACATATTTCGACTGACTATGTGTTTGATGGCAAGAAAATACCGCCGGAACCCTACGTGGAGACGGATGAAACCCATCCCGTATCCTGTTACGGGAAGACCAAACTGGCAGGAGAACGTGCCGTTAAAGACGCCACGGACAGCTATATGATCGTTCGGACCGCATGGCTGTACGGCATCGGCGGTCCCAACTTTCTCAAGACCATCCTGAGGCTGGCCCTCAAAGACCCGACAGGGGAAATAAAGGTCGTCAACGACCAGTTCGGGTCCCCGACATGGAGCTACCGGCTGGCCCTGCAGATTGATAAACTGATCGATGCAGGGGGGCGGGGTGTCTATCACGCCACCTCAGAAGGGCATGGCACCTGGTATCAGCTGGCCTCGGAATTCCTCGACAGGATGGCGGTGCCCCATTGCGTGGTTCCGTGCACAACCACGCAGTATCCTACGCCGGCCGCAAGGCCCATGAACTCCATCCTGGAGAACCGGCGGCTCAAGGCATCGGGCATGAATTTGATGCAGGAATGGCGGCATGATGTTGCAGCATTTGTCGCTGCGTTAAGGGACCGTCTGATCAGAGAGGCAAAAGAGGGCGGCATATGAAACAACTGCTTATAACAGGAGGATGCGGTTTTATCGGGACCAATTTTATCCGGTATCTCCTGGAAGAGGCCGGCTTTGAAGGTCGTGTGGTGAACGTGGACGCTCTGACCTATGCCGGCAACCCGGAGAATCTGACAGACATCACTGAACGTTTTTCGGGGCGCTATGTCTTTGTGAAGGCGGACATCTGCGACCGGGAGGGCATGGCCCGTGTCTTTGCCGACTACGGGATAGACGCTATCTGCCACTTTGCGGCCGAGTCCCATGTGGACCGGTCCATCGTGAGGCCCGATGCATTTATCCAGACCAATATTGTCGGCACCTTCAATCTCCTGGAACTGGCCAGAAAACATCAGGATCGCTTAATCCTGTTTCACCACATCAGCACCGATGAGGTATTCGGGAGCCTCGGAAAAGAAGGGCATTTCACAGAGGAAACGCCCTACAGGCCCAACAGCCCCTATTCCGCCTCAAAGGCCGCTTCCGATCATCTGGTGAGGGCCTATCATCAGACGTACGGGCTCCCTGTCACCATCTCCAACTGCTCCAACAACTACGGGCCCTACCAATTCCCTGAAAAACTCATCCCCCTCATGATCCTCAATGCCCTGGAGAAAAAACCGCTCCCTGTTTACGGCGATGGTCGCAATATAAGGGACTGGCTCTATGTGAGAGACCACTGTTCGGCCATCTGGCGCATCATGAAACATGGACAGAGGGGTGAGACCTATACGGTTGGCGGTGATGCGGAGATGGAGAATATTCGAATCGTGGAAATGATCTGTGATATGATCGACGAGCTCGTTTCTCCCGGAAAGGGCCCGCCACGGAGGGAGTTGATCACCTTTGTCAAGGACCGGCCGGGGCATGACCGCCGGTACAGCATCGATTGCACCAGGTTGCGGAAAACCCTGGGCTGGGCGCCCGGGAAATCGCTTGAAACCGGGCTGCGAGAGACCATCCGGTGGTACCTTGAAAACCGGGAATGGGTCAACCGGGTACGAAGCGGGGAGTACCAGTCGTGGATCGACGCCCATTATGGGGCCTGACGTCTCGACCGGATTGGGCGCGATAACCCTTGGCCCATAGCTGATAAGCTCATAAGCTGGCAAGCTCTTGAGGATTTAGGCTCAATCCCGCTGCCAGCGGGACGCAACCGCTCGGCATCTTGACCGCCTTGTGCCCTGTACCTAATATTAAAACCTTATAACGGGAAGATGAACAGATGAAAGGAATCATTTTGGCAGGCGGGTCAGGGACCCGGCTCTATCCGATCACGCGTGTGGTCAGCAAACAGCTGATGCCGGTCTATGACAAGCCGATGATTTATTACCCCCTGTCTGCGCTCATGCTGGCAGGGATCCGTGAAATCCTCATTATATCAACGCCCGAGGACCTCCCTCGATTCAGGCAGCTGCTGAACGACGGTTCCCAGCTCGGCCTGTCCTTTTCCTATGCGGAACAGCCGCGGCCGGAGGGGCTGGCCCAGGCATTTATTATCGGCAAGGCGTTCATCGGCCGGGATCCGGTTGCCCTGGTCCTGGGAGACAACATTTTCCACGGCCGGGGTCTTTCCCAGGTGCTTGAGCGTTGCGCCCGGCTCGGGCAGGGGGGCATCATCTTCGGCTATTCGGTGAGAGATCCCGAAAGATACGGCGTTGTGGCGTTTGACCATAACGGCACGGTCACCGACATCGAAGAAAAGCCTGAAAGGCCCAAATCACGGTACGCGGTCCCGGGACTCTACTTTTACGACAACGATGTGGTATCCATCGCAGAACAACTCAGACCATCGGGCCGTGGCGAGCTTGAGATTACCGATGTCAATCTGACCTATATGCGCCGCGGGCAGCTCCGGGTGGAGCTTCTGGGCCGGGGGTTTGCCTGGCTCGATACCGGGACGCATAAGTCGCTCCAGCAGGCCAGTCGTTTTGTCGAGGCCATACAGGAACGCCAGGGTCTCAAGATTGCGTGCATTGAAGAAATCGCCTACAGAAAGGGCTATATCGACCTGAAACAGATCCAAAAACTCGCAGAAGAAATGCTCAAGAACGAGTATGGCCAGTACCTGATGGATATCGTCTCGGAGAGGGAGGATGGCAACCATGACATTGAAGTCTACTGAGCCATGGCTGCCGGGCGTCCTCCTGTTTGAGCCAAAGGTCTTTGAAGATGACCGGGGCTTCTTCATGGAGACCTACCACATGGGCAAATACAGCGGGGCCGGCCTCGATCGGGCCTTTGTTCAGGACAATCTCTCCCATTCCAGGCGATTCACCCTTAGAGGCCTCCATTATCAGCTCAACCGCCCTCAGGGGAAGCTCATTTATGTCATTGCGGGGGAAGTCTTTGACATTGCGCTGGATATCCGACGGGGTTCACCCACGTTCGGGCAGTGGACAGGGCTCCAACTGTCAGGAGAAAACAGGCGCCAGCTCTATGTCCCCGAGGGTTTCGCCCACGGCTTTTGCGTTCTGAGCGAGTCCGCCGACGTGATGTACAAATGCACGGACTTTTATGCCCCCGGGGACGAGTACGGCATACTCTGGTCAGATCCGGCCCTGGCGATTGAATGGCCTGTTGAGAACCCGATTCTCTCTCAAAAGGATGCCGCAAACCCGCCACTGAAGGATGTGCCGGACAACCGGTTGCCGGTATACAGCCCCTAACATGGGTCCCTGAAGGCCCGGGCGGATCCTTTCAGGGCAGGCCTTTAAAGAAAATGGTGATGGGAATGGACACACGCATTATATCATTGGGCGGCTCAATCATTGCCCCTTCGAAAGTCGACACGCTTTTCCTCAAACGGTTCAGGGAAATCATACTGCGAATGGATCAGATGCGGTTCCTGATTATCTGCGGCGGTGGAACGATCTGCAGACAATACCAGAATGTGGCCAGGGATATCGCTGCCGTGACCGAGGCGGATCTCGATTGGATCGGGATTCAGGCCACAAGGCTCAACGCCGAACTGGTCCGAAGCATTCTCGGAACCATGGCACACAAAAAGGTGATCCACGACCCGGATGAGCCGATCGATACGGAGAAGCGTATCATCATCGGGGCAGGATTCAAGCCCGGAAGTTCCACCGATCTGCGCGCCGTTCAACTGGCTGAGAGATTCGGGGCGGGGCAGGTGATCAACATGTCCAATATCGACTATGTATACAGCGACGATCCGAAAAGGAACCCTGATGCCAGAAAACTGAACCGCATATCCTGGGCCGATTTCAGGAAACTTGTCGGCGATGAATGGGATCCCGGCCTGAACATGCCCTTCGACCCCGTTGCCTCCAGGGCGGCACAGGCAGCGGGGTTGACAGTCGTCTTCATTGGAAACGATATTGAAAATCTCGGGAGGCTGCTGAAAGGAGAATCCTTCAAGGGCACGACGATCGGGTGAGGCGGGCGGCATCAGGCGCGAGGCGCCAGGGTTTGCGTTGCGGATCAATTCCGGCTATCTCCAGCCGGCCATAATGTCCAGGCAGATGCGGTTCATTTCAATGGCACGGGGTTCTGTGGCAGCTTCGGTGTAGCAGCGGAACTCAGGGGCGTTGCCGGAAGGGCGGAGATGGACGATCTCGCGGCTTTGAAAGATGACGCGCAGGCCGTCCATGGTGTCAACCGATGCAACCGGGCCGAAATGGAACCCGAAAACAGCCCCGAGCGTCTCCCTGTCTCGCATCTCATCCCCGGTATAAAGTTCGCCGAGCCTGGCCCTGCTCTTTTCCGTGGGGAAATCTTTCAGACGATTGCTGCAGGTAAACCGCCGGGGCAGATCGGCGATCAGATTGCGGATCGTTTTCTGTTTTTCAATGGAGAGACACAGAACAGCGATATGCACGATGACCGCGTCCCGCGTGGGGAGGGCAGGCAGGGTCCGGCCCGCGGACGCCATGTCCGAGCCCAGCAGAAAGCCGCCGTTGGCCTCATATCCCACGACCCGCTGGAACCCGTCCCTGCGTGCCTGTTCCATCCCTTCAATCACGAACGGCGACCCGATTCGTGTACGATAGACCCTGCGGAACAGCCCGCATGTCTCCAGAGCTGAATTACACGATATCGGCGCTGCCACCGCGTCGGCCCTCAGGTAGGCTGAGCAGAGGATCCCGGCCACGTCTCCCCGCAGCCACTTCCCCTTCTCATCGCTGATGAGAGGCCGGTCGCTGTCGCCGTCCGTTGAGACGACGGCATCAAACCCGTATTGCTCCGTCCATTGTCGGGCAGCGGCCAGATCTTCGGGTCGTATTGCCTCGGTGTCCACGGGCACAAATGCCTCGGAACGACCTAGAGGGGTCACCTCTGCGCCCAGGCCCGAGAGGATATGGACCACGACATCGCGGCCTGCCGACGAATGCTGATACACGCCGATACGCTTTCCATGGAGGGCGTCGTGAGGAAAGAAGCCAAGATACCGTTTCACATAAAGATCTGTGGCTTCCGGATCAGGGATCGGACCTGCCTGCTCCGAGGAAAACATTCCCCGGCTGTCAAAAAGACCCGGGGGGAGGACAATCGCCTGCCGCCGCATGCCGGCCTCGTCCTGCTTGAGAATTTCCCCTTCCCGCCTGGTGTACTTGATGCCGTTGCGATCCTCGGGGATGTGACTCCCCGTCACCATAACGGTGGGGATCCCTTTCACCATACCGAAGTTGGCCAGCGCCGGCGCAGGGAGCCTGCCGCAGGACCGGGGCGTGTAGCCCCGGTCCGAGACAGCCCTGCCGGCGGCCTTCATGATCCGGCCGGTGCTGGCGCGAAGGTCGCCGCCCACAGCGATCGTACCCTGGCCGTCCAATGCCTTTTGCTCTTCCAGATACTGGATAAAGGCTGCGGTGTAGGCATAGCACACCCTGTCGGTCATATGATCGGCCAGGCCTCTGGCCCCGCTGGTGCCGAACGTTACCCCGCTCTGGGCCATCATATCGTTTATAATGACTGTTTCGACCATTTCCCTCTGTCCCCGTTGTCCCGTAAACATATGGGAACAAGGTCCGAGGACCGCTCTTCAATCTCCCTGAAAACGCCCTTCAGAAAGTGGAACGTCTTTTGTCAAGGTGTGAGACAGGCGACCACTTGAGCCGGAAATCGGAGCGGTGTTGAGGATGCCGCCCTTAAAAAAGGCGCCCCATGGGCCTCCTGCCATGTTTTCAGATGGCTGAAGTGTTACCCTTTTTCGAATATCCACAGCTTGAAGACCCAGGTGTCAGCCGCTGAAGCGGCCGGCTTGATGGATCAGGCAACGCTGCAGTTGCATGAATGCACTGAAAACCAGGGGCCTTTCGAGGCCCGATAATATCTCCGCTTGTCCGGCTCAAGAAAAAATAATTGAGTATCGTATGCGTCAATGTTAATATAGCTGTGACGCTTTGGCAAGAAGATCTCCTGGATCAGCCCGCGGCGGATCGCTCACATCTCGAAGATCGATACCCGTATTTTGAGCGTCACGACTCTTTAGAACAAGGAGGGGAGTAAGCCATGGAAAAGAAGATACTGGTGGCCTTTGATGATTCGGAAAATGCGATGCGGGGAGTGGAATTCATCACGAAATTCTTTACTCCTGATCACAAGATCACCCTGTTCAGCGTTATTCCGGACACGGCCGCGGCCTGCGAGATCTTCAGCCCGGAATTGACGACCTATTTTCTCTCGCAGCGCGAGATTTTCTGCTCCATGCAGGACAAGAAGACGCAGTTGGTCAACGATGCCCTCACAAAGGCCAAGGAACTTCTGATGAAGGCGGGTTTTCCGGAAAAGAACATCTCTGCCAAGGTCGAACCGCAGAGAAAGGGGGTTGCGAGGGACATCATCGATGAGGCTGCTTCCGGGTATGACATCATTGTGATCGGCAGAAGGGGACTGTCGGCGATCAAGGAATTCTTCCTCGGGAGCGTTTCTCAGAAAGTCATTCACTCCGCCGGAGATCTCTCAGTGGTCCTGGTCGGTTAGTCCCTGCCGGGGACGTCCATCATGTCAAGCAAAAAAGGGATCGGGCACTGGGCTTGATCCCTTGTTTTTATGGATGGCGGGCGATGCGCGACTCGAACGCGCGACCTCTGGTTCCGGAGACCAGAAGCACTCATTTACCGCTATTTCCTCTGCCTTCCTAAAAGCCCTTGAATTCTAAGGTTTTTTCAAGTTCACTTTTCTCTTGACTTACCGGAAAATACCTCATATTTTATCAAATGTGTGGGGTATAGTGTGGGGAATAGGACCTTTGGTTCTATTGATTGCCTCTTTTTGATACCCCACAAGATTCCCCACATTTCCAAACAATGGAGGACAGAGCATGCCAGTCCAAGAGAGATATAAAACCAAATATCCGGGAGTCTTCTACATCGAAGGGGTGTTCCCTGCAACCGGTAAGCCGGAAAAGATCTATTACATCCGTTACCGGAAAGGGGGAAAGGCAATAGAAGAAAAGGCAGGACGTCAGTACCAAGACGACATGACCCCTGCCAAGGCCGCAAACATGAGGGCGGAGAAAATCAAAGGGCACGAGCCGACAAACCAGGAAAAGCGTACCGCAAGAGGGGCCAAGGACAATAGATGGACCTTTCAGCGCCTTTGGGAAGAATACAAGAGGCAGAAGCCGAATCTGAAGGGTATCGGACCGGATGAGAACCGGTACAAGAATTATCTGGAAACCCCTTTTGGTAACAATGAACCCAAGGACCTCGTTCCTCTGGATGTTGACCGGATTCGTCTGAGAATGCTCAAAACCAAGAGCCCTCAGACCGTGAAATTAACTCTGTCGCTTCTGCGCAGAATCGCGAATTTCGGAGTCAAGAAGGGCCTATCTGCCCCTCTGGGTTTCAAAATTGAAATGCCCGAAGTCTACAACGAAAAAACTGAAGACCTGACCCCCGACCAACTCTCAAAACTCTTGGAGGCCATTGAAAAGGATGAGCACCCACAGGCTGGGAACCTCATGCTGATGGCTCTTTACACCGGCATGAGGCGAGGGGAGATGTTCAAGTTGAAATGGCAGGATATCAATTTCGACACCGGGTTCATCTCCCTCCGTGATCCCAAAGGGGGGCCGGATCAGAAAATATCCATCAATGACCCTACCGAAAAACTCTTGCGATCCATACCGAAGGAACGTAGCCCTTACGTCTTTCCTGGTCGCAACGGAAAGCAGCGGGTTGATATCAATCACCAGTTGAGCAAAATCAAGACGGACGCGGGCCTCCCAAAAGATTTCAGGGCCTTGCACGGACTCAGGCACGTCTACGCTTCCATGCTGGCCTCTTCCGGGCAGGTGGATATGTACACCCTTCAAAAGCTGCTGACCCATAAGAGCCCGGTTATGACGCAGCGGTACGCCCATTTGAGAGACGACGCATTGAAACGGGCCGCTGGCTTGGCCGGGGACCTCATAACAGCAACAATTGAGAAGAAGAAAGAGGGCGAAGAGGTACGACAAAAGGTTGTCAATCTGGATGGAGGAAGAAAATGAACGGGCTTGTACCAATAGAGCGGATAACCGGTAGGATCTATCTGATCCGGGATACCAAAGTGATGCTGGATCGGGACCTGGCGGAACTGTACGGCGTGGAGACGCGGGTATTAAAACAGGCCGTCAGGCGAAATATCAAGAGGTTCCCCGACGATTTTATGTTCGAGTTGTCAAAAGAAGAGCTCCAGGATTGGAGATCACAAATTGTGATGTCCAATGGTGAGAAAATGGGATTGAGACATCCTCCCATGGCCTTCACAGAGCAAGGGGTGGCCATACTCTCAAGTGTCCTGAAAAGTGACCGGGCAATCCAGGCCAACATCCAGATCATGCGCGCATTCAGTCGGCTTCGGCGGATGCTTATGACCCATGAGGACCTGAAAAGGAAAATCGAGTCCATGGAAAGGAAGTATGACCGCCGGTTCAAGGTGGTGTTTGACGCGATAAGGCAGTTGATGGAGCCCAAAGACACATCAAGAAAGAAGCGAATCGGTTCTTAGCCGTTCTTGACGGTTTCCGGGGATAGGCCCGGGATAGCTACCCAGAGCCGACAAGACCGGATATCCTGGCCGGTCTTCCCCTGGAAAACACCAGGAATGCGGCAGGAGGCGCAGACATGACAAGCCAAACTCCTCCATTCCCTCCCAAGTTGAACATTGACAAACTGCGAGATATAACAGTCAAAGAGGCTTCGAGGGCATTTGATGGATTGTCCCTTTCAAAAGTGACTTTCTCCAAATATGAACAACAGATTGTTGGGCGAGGGGAAACACACGAAAAATATCCTGCATTGATTTTTGAACTGGATAAAAACCAATGCGACCTCACGGCGGAAGAGCAAGAGCGGATAAACGAGCTCGAAGGGGCAGAGGGTTTCATGATTGGTGCGGGAAATGATTCGCATTCGATGAATCTCTGGCACTTGAGTAATAGTGATTTTTCAGAAGCCTACGGCGAAAGCCCACCCGAAGACTTCATGAAAAACTGGCGGTTATTCATCAGGTTGCGAGACAAGCCAATTCCTGAAGGCATCCGATTAGACCTTCTTAACGAGGTTCTTTTTCCAGTTGATAGCGCTCAACATCACACAGGATTTGCCCCCGAGCCTACGGTAGCGGATTGTGAGAATTTTGTGCGGGCCTTGAGATTCTATTTTGAAAATGAGAACGAAATTAAAATTCAGCAGCAACCAGGAAAAAGGCTGAAAACCTACAATCATGAAAGCTTGGGTTTCGATAGAACGACAACCGCCGAATGGATACGGTTTATAGGGGTAATCAAAGGCCCCGACCACTACTATAGATATGGTCCATCAAAAAGGGGGCGCCAAAAAATCAGGGAATACGATATCAATCGTGGAAGGCTGGCTGAGATAAACAAGAAACTTGTCAGTTTCTTCAACCGCGAATACGGTCTTGCAGTTCCTGATGGATTCAAGACCCATGAAAAAGCGCCTGAAGAAGGCCAAGGGGTTCGTAAGTTTAAATTTGGTATAGGAACGAAGGTTGAAAAATCCGAGTACGATGGATACACAAAGGAGGATTTACTTGAAAAAATCTTAAAACTCACCGAACAGGTAAATATGGTCAGTAACGATCCGACTAAAGAAGCGAAATTGTCAAAATACACCGAGGCTCTTATTGTGGCCGCAACTCTCGCGAACAAGAAAGGGTGGATTACCGAGAGGGAGATGGCAAAGTACCTGGGCCAAAAATGGACCCCACGAGAACAAAACTACGCAACCCCCAAAAGGTTCCCTAACTACGACAATATCGCTTATAATAAGTCAGTTCCTCACGATTGATTCCTCTCTGTCAGGGTAATTCTCCGATACGAACATCGGAGATCTCCGACCTTTATTCCCAAAAAATCCAAAAAAATTGCATAAGTTTTTTCATTAATGACATCGATGGGTTGCCTTCGTTAAGCCGCCTTTTCTTCCGAATTCTCCCACCCCATGCCGAAGGTATCCGACCTATAGGGAAAAAACAGGAAAACAAAGTATCAGACGGCAATACAAGAACAACACATGAAAAGAGTAGACAAAAGAGGAGGGGAAAAATGCCACATCAAAAGCTGATGGCCTTGGTTGGTGAAGAAGAGGCAGCGAAGATCCTTGGGCTTTCGGTTCAGACGCTGAGGAATTGGAGGTTCAAACGAATCGGCCCTCCCTATTTGAAGGTCGGAAGTCGGTCGGTTCGATATTCTCCTGAAGATCTCTATAAATGGCTTGAGGGACAGAAAATTCAACCGGAAGCGGAGGCGGCCTAATGCAGAGTCCTTATGCAAGCCAGGCAAACACACAACGCTCCCTACGGGTCGAGCGAGTAAAAAGACGCAGGAGACATATGGACCCAATTCGAACGGCGATTGACAGGCAGTTGGAAAGCCCTCCCCTGGAACCGACCCGCAGGCGACGGTGGCCGGAGGCTATTCTCAATCAGATGTGCGACGACCTGCGGGAATGCCCAAGCCCGGCCAAAAGTAAGAGACGAAGGCGGCGGAGAATCAAAGTTCAAACGTTTATTCCAAGACACAGCCAGCTTCTTGACAGTTTGGGTGTGGTGGCGCGGAGTTGAGGAGGAACGGTGGACATCGAAAAATTCAAATCAACCTTACCGGCAATAGAGAATTGCGTGTCGGATCTCAAGCGTAAAACGTCTACTGAGAGTGCCGGGCCATGCCCGAGATGTGGTGGTAATGACCGCTTCGTCTTGAGGGAAGGGAATTTCCTTTGCCGACAGTGTCATCCTAAGTTCGGGGATGTAATTGAATTCCACGCTTGGATGGAGGGCGTTTCATCAGAAGATTATATCAAGCAACACATGCCAAAATCTACTGACAAACATCAACAAAAGGCCACAGACGGCAAAAAGTCCCCCGATAATCTTCAGGCGAAATGGGCGCGAATCAGGCCGGGGACTTCGGATCTCTCCAAGGTGCACACCTACCTTTGCGATGAGCGGAAGATTAGCAAGGAAACGGTTGATAAGGCCGTCCACGAAGACAAAATAAAATCCTGGGATTACTCCTTGAGCACTCAAATCGTGAATTCACATTACACGGATGGAACAGATCCACACGCCGTAGCCTTCAGATTCGACCGTTTGGATAAAGGCGAACTGGCAGCCATAGAGGCCGTATCCACGACCGGCAAGCCCTTACTGGTTGAATC
>Ga0209164_1000499_pt1 | contig 90621 bp, 77 predicted proteins | sample MTBNYHSulfiMetaG_FD_187458 | JGI IMG/M metagenome (GOLD analysis project Ga0209164, IMG submission 187458) | Enrichment culture microbial communities from rom New York Harbor, USA that are MTBE-degrading - MTBE-NYH (New York Harbor Sulfidogenic)... | ecosystem: Environmental > Aquatic > Marine >... | reverse complement strand
CGGAATCGATGGTGGATGGGAGCACACGGAGATAGATGACGCCCGAACCAATGCTTTTTACAAAGACAAGGTGTCCAAAGTCTTTGTCCCTTGTTATGAGAACGGCCTGACGCTCCATGGCCGTGCGCAAAATGACCTCGCCGGAGAGCCCCGAAAGTCCCAAATCATATACGTTTGCTACGTCATGGTTAAGTGATTTCAGGAAGCGTCCAGTTACGGCGTAGACATCCTCATCAAGAAGAATTTTCATATGGATGCTTCCTGCAAAAGCACTTTCTCAGAAGCCACCAGTTGCACGACATATCTGACACAAGCCTTGATATCATCAATGGTCAGTTGTGGATAATAATCTTGAATAATCTTATCGAATGATATCCCTTCTTCTATAAGTTCCAATATATTCTGAACAGGTATCCTCGTTCCTGCTATACAAGGCTTCCCGAAATGAAAATTTGCGTCGACTGTAATTCGCTCCTTCATGATACTTACCTCTTTTTGAAGCCAAGGCAAAAATGTTTTCAGCAGTAAAAATAACGTCCAATTTTGTTAATGAAATTATATCTGAGTTTATCAAATATTTATTATCAATTTATTGTAAATCAAAAGCATGCAGCTATCACCTCTTTATCGATTGATTTTAGAATACTTCAAAAATTAATTTTTTCCACCTAAAAGGTCGACTATGACCTTTACCAGCCTTATGGTTTCTCAAGTGCCCCATTCCGTCCTGGATTTTTGGACTTCCATGTTCGCATTTGCCCATTGGCCCGAGGCACACTGTTCCAGGGCGTCTACATGCGAAAAGGAAAGCTTGTCAATCACGACCGCGTCTTTGTCTTCTATGACAAGTAGAATATCACCGGGCCTCAACCCGAGGCGTCTGCCGAGTTCTACGGGTAAATCGGTTTGTAGATTGTTGCTTACTTTTACAAGGCGCACGGTTGAACCCCCTGCAACGCATTTGCTACGTTATATAATCATTATATAATAAAACTATTGGCAGGATAACGTCAATCCAGTCACGCTCGCCTCTTCGGTGCGGTTCAGCGGTTTGTCTCTATTCGAGCCCGTATTTCTTGATCTTGAGGCCGAGCGTCTTGCGGTTGATGCCGAGGATCTCGGCGGCCTTGATCCTTTTTCCGCGGGTGAGGCGCAGGACGAAGGCGATGTACTTCTTTTCGAGTTCCTCGAGGGTAAAGGGCTCCTCCGAGAACATCTGAAACTCGCCCTGGCGCTGGGAGATGAAGGCGGGCAGGTCGCGTGCGCGGATGACCGGGGTGTCCTCCAGGATCAGGACCCGCTCGATGGTGTGCTCGAGTTCCCGGACGTTGCCGGGCCACCCGTACTCCTGAAGGATCTCCATCGCCTCGGAGGAGACCTCGGGGAGGGCGCGCTTCAGCTTGCGGCAGTACTTTTCGAGGAAGTGGTGGATCAGGAGCGGGATATCGTCGGTGCGCTCCCTGAGCGGCGGGAGCCTGAGCGGGACGACGCTCAGGCGGTAGAAGAGGTCTTCCCGGAAGGTCCCGGCGGCGACGCTTTCGGCCAGGTTCCGGTTGCTGGCCGAGAGGATCCGAATGTCGAGGCGCGTCTTTTTCTGATCCCCGACCTTCATGAACTCGCGCTCCTGAATCACCCGGAGGAGCTTCGCCTGGATCTTGAGGCTCAGGTTGGAGACCTCGTCGAAGAAGAAGGTCCCGTGGTTGGCGAGTTCGAAGAGCCCGTGCTTGGTCTGGATGGCGCCGGTGAAGGATCCCTTGACGTGCCCGAAGAGCTCGCTTTCGAGCAGCGTCTCGACGAGGGACGAGCAGTCGACGGCTACGAACTCCTGGTCCTTCCGGAGGCTCTTAGCGTGGATCGCCTGCGCGACGAGCTCTTTGCCGGTCCCGCTCTCGCCCGTGATAAGAACCGTGCTGTCCGTCGGCGCTACGCGCAGGATCTTTTCGAAGATCTTCTTCATGGGACGGCTCTGCCCGATGATGAGGCTGTCCTTGGAGTCGATCTGGAGGCCCTTTTCCCCCAGCGCCCCGGCATGGCCCTGGTCGCCCTCCGGCGGCCAGACGATCTTTTTGAGGGCGGCGTCGAGGTCGTCCAGGCGGAAGGGCTTGACGAGGTAGTCGAGCGCCCCCAGCTTCATCGCGTGGACCGCGGTGTCGATCGTCGGGTATCCGGTAATCATGATGACGGGGAGTTCGGGATGGGCGGTGCGGATGCGCTTCAGGAGTTCGACCCCGTCCATGTCCGGCATGCGGATGTCGAGGAGTGCCAGGTCAAAATGCTCCCGGCCGAGCATCTGGAGTGCCTCCTCGGCCGCGCTGACAGCGACGGGCTCGAGTCCACGGCTCTGCAGCGCGCGGCTGATGCCACTCCGGACGACCGCCTCGTCGTCGACGAGGAGGACGCGGCGGATGGATTCATAGGTCATCGGGCTTCCTTTTCTGGCTTCGATCCGGAAACACGGGTTGTCATTCAGGATTGCGGTAACCCAATGTTGTCGGCGCCCATGCGATCTTCAGGACGCCAGAGCGGGCAGGAGGATCCGGAAGGTGGTGCCGCCCTCCGGGACGCTTTCGACATCGATGCTCCCGTGGTGCGCTTCGATCACGCCCTTCACGATGGCGAGCCCCAGCCCGGTGCCCATGACCTGGCGCGTCCTGGGGTTCTTGACCCGGTAGAACTTGTCGAAGATCTTGGGCAGCTCCTCCGGCGCGATGCCGATGCCCCGGTCCTGAACCTTGATTTCCACGTACTCCCCTTGACCCTCGGCGGTGATGGTCACCTCGCCCCCGTCGGGCGAGTAGTTGATCGCGTTGCTGATGAGGTTCGTCATGACCTCGTCCATGTGCTTCGGATCGGCCGAGATGGGCGCCAGGTTCCGGGCGGTGAAGCGGATCGTCACGCCCTGTTCGCCGGCGCGAGGCTCCATCAGCGCGACCGTCTCCTCGATGATCTTCTGGAGGTCGGTCGGGACACGGGTCTGCACGTTGTGGGCGGACTCGATCTTGGCGATGTCCAGGAGGTCATTGATCAGGTCCAGCAGGCCGTCGATCTTCTTCATCCCCCGCGCGATGAAGTCCTTCTGCTTCGGGTCGAGCGGGCCGGCAAGCCCCTCCAGCATGACGCTCTGCTGCTGCCGGATCGAGACGAGCGGACTGCGCAGCTCATGCGCCACCATGTGCACGAAATCCGTCTTCATCGCATCGAGCTGCTTGAAGGGCGTGATGTCTTCGAGCACCGTCACGGTCCCCACGACCCCGTCTTCGGGGCCGAGGGCCGGCGCGGAGATGGCCCGCAGAAACCGCCGCCCGGCCTGGATCTCCCGGGCGACCGTGGCATCCGGGGCGGACTCGCCCGACTGGATCTTCTTGAGCGTCCCGATCAGGTCCTCGTCCTGCAGGAAGGCCTTGACGGAGGCGGGGAAGGCCGTGTCGGGTCCGAGTTCCAGGAGCCGCATCAGCGCCGGGTTGTGAAGCACCACTTCGAGGTTCCGGTTGGTCACCATGATGCCGTTCGCCAGGCAGTTGATGATCGTCCGCAGCCGGCTCTTCTCGAGGCTCAGGTCGTAGAGGTTGCGGCTGTTCTCCTCCTGGAAGCGCTTCGCCTGCTGCTCGAGGCGCCGCTTTTCCGCGGCCCGGGCGATGGTCAGGAGGAAGGGGTCGATCTGGAACGGCTTCGTGATGAAGTCGTAGGCGCCCTTCTTCATGCAGTTCACGGCCGTGTCGACCGTGCCGTGGCCCGTGATGATGATGACCGGGATGTCGGCGTAGCGCTCTTTCAGGATCTCGAGCAGCGTCTCCCCGTCCATGACAGGCATCTTCAGGTCGAGCAGGATCACGTCGACGGGCTGTTTCTGCAGGATGTCGAGGGCGACCTGGCCGTTCTCCGCTCCGGTGACCGTGTAGCCGCGGGTCGAAAGCACGCGGTTGCAGCCGTCCCGGATGGTCTTCTCGTCGTCTACCACCAGAATGTCGGGCTTGTCATCCGTCATCGTCCAGTCCAATGAATACGGGTTTTTCCTCTTCCCTGCACGAGTAGTCGAGCGGGAGTTCGATCCTGAAGGTCGTGCCGCCTCCCGGCGGGCAGTCGAAGGAGATCTGGCCGCCGTGGAGTTTGATGATGTTCTGGGAGATGCTCAGGCCGAGGCCCGTGCCTTTTCCCACGGGCTTCGTGCTGAAGAAGATGTCGAAGACCTTGTCGCGCAACTCCTCCGGGATGCCCGGCCCGCTGTCGGAGACCTCGATGATGAACCGGGACGCGCCCTCTTCGTAGCGCGCCTTGATCCCCAGGTGGCCCTTGTATTCCATGGCGTCGGCGGCGTTGATGAAGAGGTTGGTGAAGACCTGTTGGAGCTGCCCCATGTCGCCCAGCATATCGGGCATCTCGGGTTCGATCTCCTTCGAGACGCGGATGTTCTGGAAGGTCGCCTGGTGGACCAGGAGGTTCAGGGTCTTGGTGATGAGCTGATCGAGGCTGAAGGAGGCGACCTTGCCGACGGACTGACGGCTGAATTCGAGGAGTTCTGCGACGATGTGTTTGCAGCGCAGGGTCTGGTCGATGATCTCCTGGATGTCCTTCAGGTGTTCCTCGTGGTCCTGGAGCGCTTCCTTCAGCAGTTCGGCGTAGATGAGGATCCCGGAGAGCGGGTTGTTGATCTCATGGGCGACCCCGGCGGCCATCCGGCCGACCGAGGCGATGCGCTCGGACTGGACGAGGTGCACATGGGCCTCCTCGAGGTCCCGGCGCATCTGAAGCACCTCGCGCATGTCGGTGAAGACGCCGACGCTGCCGATGTCCCTCCCTTCGATCGTAATGAGCGAGGCGGTCAGGGTGATCGGGATCTTCTCCCCGTCCTTCGCCGTGATCTGCATGCTCGTCGGATTGAGCTTCCCGGGCGGTCCGTAGAGGCCGCTCCGCATCTTCTTCATGTTCGCCCGCGCGACGTCCATGTCGTAAAAGTTGCTGAGATGGCCGTGGTTCATGATCTCCTCGGCCGAAAAGCCGGTCAGGCGCTCCATCCCCTCGTTGAAGATGAGGACGTTCCCCTTCGTGTCCACAACCACGATGCCGTCGACGGTGCTCTGGATGACGTTCTGCAGAAAGATGTTGCTCTTTTCGACCTCCTTCTCGAGCCGGATGCGGTCCGTCACGTCCCGCGACGCCTCCAGAAGCTGCACGGTCTCGCCCTTTTCGTTCAGGATGGGGGAGACGGTCACCACCTCGTAGCGCGTCTCCCCGGTTTCGTCCTCGAACTCGTGGATCGTGCTGATGGTCTCCCCGGTCTTCTGCACCTCCTCGAGGTAGCACGCCCGCCCGCATTCCTTGCAGGGCTGGGTGAGCCCGTAACGCAGCTCGTAGCAGTGCTTGCCGAGGATGTCCTGGTAGTCGAGGCGGTTCTCGCGCAGGAAGGTCTTGTTGACCGTGTGGATCGTCATGTCGGTGTTGACGACCATGATGCGGTAGGGGAGGGAGTCGAGGATGGTCTGGGTGTCCTGCACGGTGCCCGGCGTGCAGACTTCGTGCGGCTCCGCCGCGTGCTCCCGGATGAGCGGCTGGATCAGGAGGCTGGAGATCTTGCGGTCGATCAGCTGCACCCCTGCGGGTTTGCAAGCCGCAACGGCGGCCTCGGCCTCCGGCCGGTCCCCCGTCACCAGCAGCGCGTCCAGCCCCGGCCGTTCGCACAGGTCCTCGTAGCGCTCCGTCGTGTAGATCCCCATCGACCGGGCAAGCTTCATGCCCGCCGCCTTCGGGTCGGGGTCGGCCACGCCGATCACCTTGACCGCCAGCCGCTGCCTGGGCCCCTCGTAAAGGCCTGTCAGGATCTCGCAACTGCGCTCTCCGCCGCCCGCGAGCCCGACACGGAGCATCTCCGTCGAAGGCCCTCGGCCGCCGCCAGGTTTGGCCGGAGGGATGACGTGCTTGTGGGGATCGGGTTTCAAGGCATCGGGGTCTTTCTCCAGCATGTGGCAGGTTTCGTCCCGGGCGGCGCACCTCCGCTCGATGTAGAGGATCTTTCTCTGGAAGGGCATCTCAGGCAAGGCGGTCACGGACCTTCCGTTCGAGATCGCGGATGATCGCCTTCATTGGCGCTCCGGCCTGGACGGGTCCGGACTCGTTCCAACCCTTTTCCAGGGCCTCCCGCTTCTTGTCCTGGAACTGCTCGAGGCTTGTCGAGAGGGCCTCCCAGGCAAACAATTTTTGAAGAATGTGCCGCTCCGGCGCCGAGAGGTCTTTGTCGGTGTCGAAGCTCTGGCCGCTCTGCGTGGTGAAGATCATGGGGTGCGCGTTTCCGGAAGAAAGTTCGGATCGAGAATGCTCCGGCTATTATCGGGAATATCGATCGGAATTCAAGGAAAAAAGATCCGCAGGCCTTTTGCGGAGCGGACGCTTTGCCCATTGCATGCGGAACCGGGTTGGGGTAAGAATGATGCTCATCGACGGAAACAGACTCATTCTGATATCATAGAATTTTGCGACGGGCATGGTTTGCCGGCTGCCATCCTTTCGGGATGGTCTCCGAAGCCGCTGCGAAGTGCGAGCATCGAGTCCGTCCCCTCGGGGATCACTCATATCAGGTGGTTGATATTCGCTATGTTCCGGGATTGAATCCGCCCCCTCGGGAATCACTCCTGGTGCTGTTACAGGCTGTGGGAGTTCCCTCCGATTTCTTCGCGATCGACCCCGGTGCTTCCCCAGCCTGCGGCGATAGAATCCGACCTCTTGGGCAATGGCCCCCGGTTTGTCTGACGTGCATGGCCTCGACAGGCCTCGCTCCCGGAGCCCGAGCCCTGCCAGGCGGCCTTGCCGGCCTCCACGTTCAGCTGAACCGAGCACAAGGCTCCCTGCGGCCCATTGGAAAGATTGCATGATGGTTGCAGACAACCCGCATAAAGGAAACCCGCTGCCGAATCATGTGCCCGGGCGGACGCCGCTGGATTCGCTCCCGATGCTCGGCCTCTACCTCCGCAACCTCGGCGCCAACCTGCTTGGGTTCGGGATTGTCCTGGGTCTGAATCTCCTGACGCCGCTCGGCTATTTTCGGGATCAGACAAGACTCTTCCTGATCGAGGGTGGCTGGATCCGGCTGCTCGTCTGGGAAGCGGCGATCATGCTCTTCGGGGCCGGCCTCCAGTACCTGCTTCAGCGGCCGCTCTCGGCTTATGCCTCCTGTCTCCGAAAAGGTGACAGCCCGCCTCCGGCCATGCGTGAGCGGGCGGAAAGGCGCGCCATCAACCTGCCCTTCGTTATCGCCCTGGCCAATTTCGGGATGTGGGTGGCTATCCCGGCGCTCCTCGTGACGGGCATGTGGCTCTGGTTCGACACCCGCACCGAGTCGGCGATCTTCGGTTACTTCCGCTCGGTGATGGTGGGGATGATCACGGCCACGGCCTCCTTCTTCCTGCTCGAAGACTACCTCCGCCGCGGGATCCTTGCGGCCTTGTTTCCGGAGGGGAGGCTCGCGGCCGTCCAGGGGACCATCAAACTCCCGATCCTCAGACGCATCCGTTTTCTCTACAGCGCCGGCACCCTCATCCCCATGATCATGCTGGTGGGAACCCTCTACCTGAGTCTGAAAGGCGCGGGGCATCTGCCCCCCGCCGCCCGCGAGGTGGCGCAGGAGATCCTCATCTTCTGCTTTTTCGTCTGTACGGTCTTCGCCCTCTTCGCCCTCCGCCTCAATTTTCTGGTCGGGCGATCGATTTCAAAACCGCTGACCGGGATGATGCGGGTGATTCGAAGCGTGCGGCAGGGGGATTTCACCAAGCGCATCCGCGTCGTGTCGAACGACGAGATCGGGATCCTCGGGGATGCCGGAAACGCCATGATCGCAGGCCTCGCCGAACGGGAGCAGATCCGCGAGACCTTCGGCCTCTACGTCAGCCCCGAGATCCGCGACGAGATCCTCTCCGGCCGAATCCCCCTCGAGGGCGAGCGCCGGATCGGGACGCTGCTTTTCAGCGATCTCCGCGACTTCACCGCGTATGTGGAACACCATTCCCCCGAGGAGGTGATCCGGAGCCTCCGCGCTTACTTCACCGAGATGGGGGCGGCCGTCCGCGCCCACAACGGCCTCGTCCTCCAGTACGTTGGCGACGAGCAGGAGGCGGTCTTCGGCGTCCCCGTCTATTGCGAAGACCACGCCGACAGGGCGATCCTGGCCGCGCTCGAGATGCGCCGCCGCCTGGCTTCCCTGAACGAAGAGCGCGTCCGCGCCGGCCTCGTTCCCTTCCGTCACGGCATCGGCATCCACACCGGGGAGGTCCTGACCGGAAACACCGGCAGCGAATCCCGCCGCTCCTACGCCCTGATCGGCGACACCGTCAACATCGCCTCCCGCGTCCAGGACCTCACCAAGACCCTCAAATGCGACATCCTCGTCAGCGAAGATACCGTCTCGTGCCTGCGGAGCACATTTCCCCTCACCGCTGAACCGCCGCAGACCCTGAAAGGCCACACTCGGACGCTGGTCGTTTACAAAGTCGGGTGATGCGGGATGTGTCGGGGGGAGGGGGATCGTCCCGGCTGGGGATCAGATCTTCTGGAGGAAGCCATCGATCAGCTGTTTTCTCTTCGCCAGATGGAGGAGTTCGGGATCGCCCTGCTTAATCTTGCGGAAGGTGCGGCCGTGGCGGCGCAGCACATCGAGCAGCCGGCGCGGGTAATAAACGTAGATTTTCCATGAGCCGCGGCAGGCCGGATAGAGCACCGCCATAGTCCGTTTGGGCAAAAAGACTCTGTTCAAGAGGATCCCGAGCTTTCCGCCCAAGCGCTCGTATAGGATGAGGTCCGCAAAGGGTTTCGGTATCGTCGAGGCGATCCTGCTGTTGGTGAACACCTGTGAGACCGCAGCGTTTAGAATATCCGCCGTGATGTCCGCCGGCTTCAATCGGGCCGTGATCCCGCCCGGCACGGGGGCGTCCACCAGTTTCTTCGCGAGCAGCAGGGCCATGTAGACGCCGCGGCCCCAACCCCATCGCTCGGAGCGTTCCAAAACGGCGTCCCAATCGAAGCGGTCGCCGCACCAGAGCAGCAGTTCGGCGATGTCGCAGGAGGGGCGAAGCCCGAAGGCGAACTGGTGATGATAGGAGGTGTGGAGACAGAGGTGGAGGAGCATGTCTTCGGGGCAGAATGCCAGAACATTCGTCCCCTGCAGCTTCACCGGAAGGGCCCGTTTCCACAGCTCATCGGGGTCGATCCTGTACCGCCTGTTGGAGTGGGTTACGTTCCAGTGGATTTCAAAACCGGCCTCGCCTTCCTTGATGAGGCGGGGGAGATGAAGGTGGATTTCTTCGGCATCCTCCTGGTTGACATCCACCCTGGGGGCATAGCCCAGTTCGCCGGCCAGTTCGGCGATGCGTTGGACATGCTGCGGCCGGGCCAGCAGATCGATGTCGTTCATCTCCCGGAGTCCGATGTCACGGTACACCGCGTCAGCCAGGAACATCCCCTTGAGGACGATGACGGGAATATCCTCCCGCTCCAGCAGCCTCGCCAAACGCCGAAGCGCTCCGTAGGCTCGCAAGTTCCGGAGGGTCGTATCCAGACAGGCTTGCCGGAGGCTTGACCTGCATGCATCCGGTAAATGATGACTCAGCCCTTTTTCCCGCAATCGGTAATAGAGGAGGGGGCTGATCCGCATGATCTTCGCGAGTGCGAGAAGCCGGTCCCAATCGGACGGGCCGAGAAGGGCCGTCGCCGCCGGCTCCGGAACCGCAGGATTCCTGTTGAGGAGTTCCAGCAGCAACCGCTCCGTTTCGTTCAACCATGCGAAGGGATCGATCATCACTTTGCGGCAATTTCCTCTTTCAGGATGGTTCGGTGGATTCAGCCAGCGCCGCGTCCCTGTCCGTCTGCCGGCGCCACGAAGCGGCGTAGCGCCCGTTCATCGACAGGAGCTCGTCGTGGGTGCCTTCCTCGATGATGCAGCCGCTGTGCATAACATAAATCCGGTCGGCCCGCAAGGCCGTCGTGAATCGGTGCGTGATGATGAGGGCCGTCCTGCCGGCGGCCAGGCGGCGGAAGCGGCTCAGCCAGTCCGTCTCCGCCCAGGAGTCCATGGCGCTCGTGGGCTCGTCCAGGATGATGAGGGAGGCCCGGCGCAGGAAGGCTCGGGCGAGGGCAAGGCGCTGCCATTCCCCCACGCTCAGTTCGGCTCCGCCGAACCACTTGCCGAGGAGGGTCCGGTAACCGAGGGGCAGCCGATGAACGAAGGCTTCGGCCCCGGCGGCCCGGGCCGCCCCTTCGATTTCGCCCATGCCCGGCGCGGCGGCGAGGTCGCCAAAGGCGATGTTGTCCCCGATCGTCTCATGATATCTCACCGGTTCTTGGAAAAGCACCGTGATCCGCCGGCGCAGCTCCGGGAGATTCAGATCGCGCAGGTCCAGGCCGTCCAGCAGAATGCGGCCCGCGTCCGGGTCGTAGAAGCGGCAGAGGAGCTTGATGAGGGTGCTCTTTCCCGCCCCGTTTTCGCCCACCAGGGCGGCGATCCGCCCCTTGGGAATGAGGAGGCTGAAATCGGCCAAGGCTGGATGCGGGCTCCCCGGATACCGGAAAGAGACGTTTACGATCGAGACCTCGCAGCCGCTGCCTTCGGGCAGAGTCGAGGGCCTTTCCGGATCCTGGATCTGTGGCATCAGTTCCAGGTATTCGAAAAGGTTTTCGAGGAACATCATGTTGCGGTAAATCTCCCCGGCGTTGGAAAGCAAGTCCCGCATCATGCGCTGCCCTTGTGAGAAGGCCAGATAGAAGAGGGTCAGTTCTCCCAGCGTAACGGTCCCTCGGCTCGCTTTCCAGGACATCCAGGCGAGCCCTCCGGCGAGGGCCGCGAGACCGAAGACGCTGGCCCCGATTCTGCCGACAGCCTCCTTTTTGGCCAGATCGCCCCGTTCGCGGCGCAGGCCCTCCCTCAATCGCCGGAAGGCATCGCGAAAGGGGATCCCCAGGCCGAAGAGACGCAGTTCCGGCGCAGCGTTGCGCTCCGTGATCATCCAGTCGTAATAACGGCAGCGGCGCTCCGCTGCGGTATTGCGAACCCGCCAGGCATGGAAGCGCAGGGTGTTGCGAAAGACGACGAAGAGCGCCGGAAGAGTGCTCACGAAGAGGATTAGGGGCAGCCAGGGACCGAAGCGCAGAAGAACCAGGCACATGGCGGCCAGGGTAACGCCGTTTTGCAGAAAAGCGCCGATGTTTTCGAGCATGGCCGCGGGCCGGCTTACGGCGTCGATCCGGGCGCGATGGAGACGATCGTAGTAATCGGGGGAGTCGTAGAAGGCGATATCGAGGGCGAGGGCCTTTTCGTGAATGCGTCCGTGGATGTGGTCCTGAACCTGTTCGGATTGAACGGTGCGCATCCAGCCGGTGATGCCTCGCAGCGCCTCGCCTGCCAGAAGCGTCAAGACCGTCAACCCCACGAGGAGCAGAAAGGGCGAAAGGGCCGTCCAGGAATATTCCTTCCCGAGAATGGCCACCAGACCATCGACGACGGCCCGCGTCAGATAGACCGTGGCCACCGGGAGAAGCCCCTGCAAAAGGATCAGGGCCAGCCAGGCCATGGCCCAGACACCCGCGGCGGCCCAAACCAGCCGCAGCGCCCGCGGGAGATAGGGAAGCTGCTTCAGCGCCTTGTCGAGCTTAGCCTTCATCGGGACAGTCCCCAAAGGTCGAGACGACGCTGAAACGGTCCGCTCCCTCTCGGCCCGTGACGATGACATCGCCGCAGCGAAGCCATGCATGGGCGCACAATCGGGCGTTTTCATCCTTGGCCACCCCCAGGTACAGGGTGGTGGGCATACTGCGCCTCCGCAGCATGGCCTTTCCGGCTACCGCCTGAACCAGGCACTGGCACTCCCAGGGAAGGTTCCGGGCCGCGCGCTGGACCGCACGGGTGACGGCCATGGCCTTGGCAGCCTCGGAAAGGTCCAGGTTCGCGGCGGTCGTTTCATGCCGGTAGGTGCCCAGATAAGGGGCCAGCCGGCGAAAAGGCAGCAGCAGGACAGCCAGACGCGCCAGGCCGAGCCAGAAGGCCGCCTCCAGAAGGAGCCCGCGGCCCGTGGGCATGCGGATGAACCGGACGATCCGCCGCACGAAAAGCCTCATCGAGCTGAAGTCCTCCCTTCCTCTATAACCATACGAACCGCCGCCGGTGACTTGCGCTATATCATATCATCCAACATATTTGTATATCAAAATGAACGGTGGAGCTACGGTCCAAGGATGCGAGGAAAGGATTTTATCAGGGAATTCTATTGACACACACAGTGGGTCAAATATAAAATTTCCGCGCTGGTCATATGCTTTTCCCAACTGATATTACTCCCTTGAGCTACGGCAAGAAAAGCGTGTAGAAGCACCTTTTTCGACGGAATCTTTCCTGGCAGACTCCGTCATGCTGTGTGAAGAGACTCTTTTCGGCAAAACGTGCTGCCCATACCGTTAAGTGGAAAATGCACCGTTTGAAAGAGTATTGAAGATCAGCTTATTCAAAGAGACCGCGACAGGCGCTGATTGTTAAATGCTCTATCGACTGATTGAAGGGAAGGCTTCACGAGAAAGAGTGTTTTTGCCGGGAATCTTAGAAGGAGCCGTCTGTTGATGGTCGCACCCTTTGGCGCCAGGTTCATTTTGGCCCTGATTGCCATCGTTTTAAGAAAGGCTTATTTCGCCGAGGCGCCGTTCTCGAAAGAAACTTGTTCGACTGCTGAGTATTTCTCCATCGATCATAGGCGCACAAGGCTTGTATCCACCAATATTTTTTTGTGGAGCGGAGTGACTAACCAAGGTATTCGACCATGCATGGAGAATCCACGGTTTTTTCGACGAATAAGCGCGCGATGACCCAACCTGTTCCGGATTTCGTGATCCGGGGTGTTCCCCGGCAGGAGGACATCAACCTCGTGACCGGGTGGCACAGACAGGGACTGTTTTACGGGCCCACGTCCATCCTGGACGAAGTCTATGTCCACGCCGGCTTCCTTGCCGGCTTTTTCTCCCCCCATCCGCCGCATTGCCACGAACACGAAGAACTGCACATCGCGCTGTCGGATCATGTCGAGATTTTGAGCCGTGATGCCGGTTCCGGGGTCGAGAAGTCGGTGCTGGCAGACAAGGGTGCCCTGCTGTATCTTGACGCCAGAGTTGCCCACACGATGCGGAACAGGGCTGCCGATCCTGTCGACTATTTCCACGTCAGGTGGAAAAACACGTCCAGGACCTTTTCTTCGGGGATAAGAAAGGCTTTCGAGTATTCACCGCGCAAAGGGAGCAGAGGGTTCAAGCGGACCACGGGCGAAGGCACCGAGACCGTTGAGATCTATTCCGGGCCGACGCGTTACTTGCCGGGTTTGAGGGTGCTGTTTACCAAGGTTCTCGCCGGAGGCAGGATCCCCTTGCATCATCACCCGCACGAGGTGATCTTTCTGTTCCTGAGCGGCTCCGTCGAGATCCTCGGGAAAAGGATGGATGCCCCCGGTTTTGCGTTCACAGGCAGGCAAATGCCTCACTATGTCTTCAATCACGGACCGGCGCCCGCCGAATATTACGCACTCGAGCTGCATCCGGAGGCATGACGCTTTGGTGGGAGGCCACAGCCACGCCCTTTCGCCCGAAAAGGGCATTTTTTCCGAAACAGAGCACGTCTACAAGGCCTACGGCCTCGAGTTTTTGTCCCAGGTCCGCGTGCCTCATTTTCCGGAGGCCGTCCATTCCGGGGACCCGGACGTGCGCATTAGACACGGGGAAATTTTCGGCCCTGGATACACGCCCCCGGCATCGATCCAGATCGATGCTTCGCCCGGACGGCTCCTGTTGCGCGGGGCGAGGAGCGCCACGATCCTGGTCACGGGCGGGAACTCGATGACGATCGAGCCGCTCCCGAACGGAAACGCCGCAACCATCATGCAGATCCTTCTCGGGTGGGGGTTGGGGGGCCTGTTCCACCAAAGGAACCTGCTCCCCCTGCACGGCAGCGCCCTTTGCAGGAACGAGAATTGCTTCGTCCTCTGCTCCCCCTCCGGCGGGGGCAAATCCACTCTGACGGCGTCATTCCTCAACCGGGGTTTTTCGTTTCTCGATGACAATATCGCGCTGGCGGATTTCGAGGACGGCAAGGCATACATCGCATCGGGGTCCCCGGAGCTCCGTTTGTGGGAGCATGCAATGCCGGTGCTCGACTTCGAACATGAGACGGCGGGGCGCATAAGGCCCGATATGGACAAGATCTCGATTATCGCTCGAGGGAACTTCAGAAGGGAAAAGGCCCGCCTCCGAAAAATTTTCGTGCTGAAGAGGGGCGACGGAGCGGAGGTTTCTTTCATTGACCTCACAGGCGCTGCGAAATTCCAGACATTGCTGGAGAGTGTTTTTTTTGTTAGAATTACAAATTATTGTAAAAGCAATAGAGGATTGTTCCGGCTTGTATGCCGCCTTGCTGAAAAGGCGCCGGTTACGGAAATCAGGCTTCCCGCTAGACTGCCGCCGCCCGATGACCTCTGCGATATCATTCTCGGTGCTCGTGTGCTGCAGTGATGGAGGACAACGCTATGAAAGAAATGACGCTTGACACGGTTGTCAAGCGAAACGAAGATATATTCATGGGCAGCATCGACAACGAGACGGTTGCGATGAGCATTCAGAACGGCAAGTATTACCAGATGAACGAGACCGCTTCCCGCATTCTTGGTCTGCTCGACCAGGAGCGCTCCATCAGTGAACTGTGCGAGATCATGCAGGGATCATACAGGGTCGAGGCTCCTGTTTGCAGGGGGGACGTTCTTGACTTCGTCGAACGGATGGCGGAATTGGGGTTGATAGAAACGATATAGCCGGCGCGTCTTTTTAATGGGTGGATGGGGCCGGTATCCTGGTAACGCTTGACAGGGGTCTGTATTTCGTATTAGAGTCCAATCGACAAAAACAACCGGGAAGGGGGCGAGCATGGAAAGGAAAACGGATTTACAGGAAAAGGGCGCCGGTGACTTGCGGCGGGAGTGGCAAAAGCCTTCGGTGGAGGAACTGGACATCAATGCGATGACTTTGGCAGGCACGACCGGGGACGGATCCGACAACCAATCCTATAGCTGAGGTTGTTGCAGATCGTACGCAGCCGATCCTTGCGATTGGATTGAAGGAAACGATCCGGGATCCTGAAATGCTTGCGGAATTACTGGCTAAGAAAGTATTTTTCTCCGCCGGCCTGTTGAGGTCTTCGCAGCAGGTCCGCACTTTCAACAGCGCCGGATGACAAGCATCGCCCTGGCGAACGAAATGGGTGGAGGATGGGGCCATCTGCTCACCCTCCGGACGATAGCCGAAGCGTTCTTGCAGCGAAAGTGCAGGATCACCTTGCTGTGCCGCGAGGCCGAGAAGGCTCGATGCGCCTTTTCGGGGATGGACGTCGCCGTTGAGCAATCCCCGGCGTGGCCACCTCGCTTCACGGGCTTTTCCCTGAACTTCGCCCAGAGTCTCTGGCGGAATGGGTATCGGGACGACGAGGCCTTCGACGCGCATTTCGCCTGGTGGTCGGGCAGGTTCAGGGCTCTGAAGCCGGCCTTCGTCCTGACGGATTTCGCCCCCACCGCCCTTTTGTGTGCCCTGGCCCTTGGCCTCGCGCGGGGGGCGGTCGGCACGGGTTTCACCCTTCCTCCTCCAACCACGCCCACCCCCTTTTTGCACCCATGGCTCGAGGTCTCAGACGAGGCCCTCCAGCAAGCCGACGACAGAGTCCTCTGTGCCATCAGGCGCCGTGTGCCTGCTCTCCGCTCGGTGGCCGGGATCTTCGATGGGGCCGCCCGGTTTCTTTGCGTGTTTCCCGAGATGGACCATTTCGAGATCCGGTCCTCGGAAAGATATCTCGGTCCTGTCTTCGGGCCGAACTTCCGCCATGAACCTCCACGTCAGGACGGGGCCGGGCCCCGCGTCTTCGTTTATCTGAGTGCGGCGAACCGGTGTCTGAGCGACATCCTGGGCTATCTCAAGACCCTCGGTTTTCCCGCAATCGGGCACATCAGAGATCTTCCTGAATGCCAGAGAAAGGCGTTCGAGTCGCCGACACTGCGGTTGAGCGGCCCCCTCATGAACCTGGACCGGGCCGCTGCCGAATGCGACATCGCGGTGACGCAGGGGGGGCTTCACACAACCGCCCGGATGCTTTTGGCCGGAGCGCGCCTCCTGATCTGCCCGGAGCAGCTCGAGCAGACGCTCCTGGCTTACCGGCTGAACCAAAGGGGGCTCTGTGAATTCGTGAGCTGCTTCAGCGAGCCGAAAACAGTCGAACAGAGATTCGATCTCGCGGCTTCTTCGAAGCGTCTTGGAAAGAACGCCGGAGCATTCGCCGCCAAGCATGCCGGGTATCATTCAGCGGATACGGTGAGGGAGATCGTCGATACATGTCTTCGAGCGGTATAGAAAAAGGGGACAGGATAAGCGCCGACTGCCTGACGGTCTATCCGGCGGAGGCCAGGCTCGACCTCTCCAGCCTGTGCCAGCTCCGCTGCGTGCTTTGCCCCGTGATGTCGAGAGGAGGGCGGCCTTTTATAGGCCGCGGCGTGATGCCGCTCGCCGACTTTGTCGAGTTCGTCGAGAGCAACCCCCGGATCCGGCTCATCGAACTCGGAAACTCGGGGGAGGTCTTTCTCAATCCCGATCTCCCCGCTATTCTGAGATACGCTGCGGAAAAAGGCGTTGCGACCCGCATCGCTGAGGGAGCGAACCTCAATGACGCCTCTGACGAAGCCCTCGAGGCGGTTGTCCGCTGCAAAGTAAGGTTTTTGAGGGTGGCTGTGGACGGGGCGACACAGGCGACCTACCGTTTATACCGCGTCGGCGGGGAACTCAGGAAGGTCCTGGGGAATATCCAAAAGATCAACGCCTACAAGAATCGATACAACACCAGACTGCCGCACCTGATCCTGCAGTTCATCACCTTCCCGCACAATGAACATGAAATGAAGAAGATGGCATTCATCGCCCGGGCGATGGACATGACCCTTGAATTGAAAATCAACGTCTTCCACGGATACCCCCCTCTGTCCAATCCAGGGGCGCTGACCGATCTGCTCGGGTATTGCGACAGGGAATCCTATCAGAGAAAGACGGGGAAGCCGTATATGAGGGAGATTTGTCTTCAGCTCTGGAGATCCCCGCAGGTCAACTGGGATGGAAGGCTTCTCGGGTGCAGCGGCAACAAGAGCGTTGCGTACGCCGACTACGCCCTCGGCAAAGCGTTTGCGAGGGAAGTCAATAACCCGCACATCCAATATGCCAGGAGAATGCTCATGGGGATCGCGCCCCAGCGGGACGACATCCCGTGCTCGGTCTGCGAACTCTACGCCGATTACCGGAGATACGGCCAATGGTTCACGCCCCGGGAGATCAGGGCCTCGATGGAACGCTGGCGGGAACAGGTGCCCGAGAATGAAGTGCTATGACCTCTTGAAGGTCGACCCGGTGAAGGCGCGGCTCGATGTATCGACCGTGTGCCAGCTCAGGTGTCTTTTGTGCCCAACCGACGAGAACAACGGCCGGGCCTTTCTCAAGAGCGGCACCATGCCCCCCTCGAGATTCACCCGTTTTCTCGATTATAACCCGCAGATCAAATGGGTCGAGCTGGCGAGCTCCGGCGAGGCTTTCCTGAATCCCGATCTGCCGGAGATTCTGAAAAGCGCGCATGAACGGGGAGTGGCAACGAACCTCGGGGGAGGGGTCAACCTGAACGACGCCTCCGAGGAGGCCCTCGAGGCGCTTGTCAGGTACCAGACGGTCCGCGTCCGGGTTTCGGTCGACGGCGTCACCGAGGAGACCTACCGCAGATACCGCATCGGCGGAAGCCTCGGGAAGGTGTTGACCAATATCAGAAAAATCAACCATTTCAAGCAGAAATACCGCTCCCCGTTCCCGGAGCTGCTGCTCCAGTTCATCCTTTTCGGGCACAATGAGCACGAGTTGGAAAAGGTCTTCGTGCTGGGCAAGATGTTGGACATGAATGTCTTTATCAAACTGAACAGATGTCCGGATCAGCTTCCCGTGAGGGACAGGGAGAAGATCCGCAATCTGATGGGGTATGCCGACAGGGGGGAATTCATCGAGGCCGTGGGGATCCAGTATTGCCGGGATCTGTGTCTTGGCCTCTGGAAGGCCCCCCAGATCAACTGGGACGGACGGCTTTTGGGATGCGGATCCAACACGAGAATGGCCTTTGCCGAAGATGTCCTCGACGGAACGTTTCTGCAGGAGATAAACAATGAGCGGATGACCTACGCGAGAAGAATGCTCCTGGGAAAAGCGCCGCCCTGCGACGACATTCCGTGCTCGGGCTGCGCCTTCTACAAACAGATCTCGGAGCACAAGCTCTGGTATACTCCGGAAGAGATCGGCGCCGTTGCATCAAAACATGGGGTCTGCTACGAGCCGTGAGGCCCTGAAAAGCCTGTCATCCGGTCATCCCCGGTCCGTCAAGCCCGTGACGAAACGCCCCGCCATCACGCCCCTGAGAAGAAGGAACGCCGACCTCTGGGAGGCCTGCGCAGCCGCGCCCCCGGCCTGGAGACTCCGCCAGGCGGCCCGCAGCGCGTTGACATCCAGATAGGCTCCCACTGCATCGTGGGAAGCTAGGGCGGCCAGTTCCCCTTCCATTTCCTCCCGGTGATCCAGAAGACGCAGGGGCACGTCCGCCGCCTGCCTGCCCCGGACGGTGTTTTCGATCAGCTCCTGCGAAAGAATGCCCCTCATGGAGCGCCGCAGGAGCATCCGCTCCCCGCCGTCCCGGCTGTACTGGTCGTCCGGTATGCCGAGACAGAAGGTGATGAGCCGGACATCAGCCGTCGGGTCCCGGACCTCCATTCTGAAAGCGGCCCCCCACTGGTGATGGATATAGCCTGCCGGGGCGTTCATCATGATGGTTTGCCGCCGTTCCCATTCGGGGTCCCTGGGGCGCGCAAACAAAGGGTTGTGGTTTTCTGCCTTCATCGTCTCGCGCAGCCCCATGCGCCGGGCGAACTCCGGGTGGATTGCGCCGTATCGGCTCCAGGGTGCTTGCCAGGGGTGGACCACCTGCCGGCAGCGGTACCACAGGGGCCCCAGGATGGGCCCCAGCAGATGGCTGCGGATCGCCCGGTACCAGGAAAAGCCTCTTGCCTTTTTGTATTCCCTCAGCGCGCGCATGCCCTCGTCCGAGCGGCCCTGGAGCAGAAGAAAAAGGATGCGGTGGCTCCCGCCGCTCCAGGAAACCCCTCCGTTTCCCATCTGCCCCGTGAGGAGCACCCTGATCCCCATCCGCTGGGCCTCCTCGTGTATGGATCGAATCCAGAACAGGTTTGTCGCCGCATGGAGGGGGTGGCCGCAGATGCGAAGCCCGGCCCGGACGCCCGCAAGCGGGGAGACGCCCTCGGCCCGGATGGATATGTGCTGGATGTTCTCATATTTTTCGGCCAGAGTGTGGGCGAGGGACCATTCGTCAGCCAGGGCGCCGGGGACTAGATGGGCCGCCGGATGGAGCGGAACCGATGTGAAGCTTGGAAGGGTCCGGCGGTCCGCCTCGAGCATCTCCGCAGCGAGGGCCGTCACGGAGCTCGAGTCCAGGCCTGCGCTCAACTGGGACCCGACGGGCCGATCGCTCCGGAGCCGCACCCGCACGGCCCGACGGAAAAGCTCCAGAAATCCCTCGCTGTACGCCTTGTCCGAAGTTAAACGGAAGGTGGGGGCGTCCTCGATGCGCCAGTAGGTTCGAACCTTCAGAGCATGCGGTGTCACGGACATCTGGTGGGCGGGCGGGAGCAGGCGGATGTCTTCCCAATAGGTCCGTGAACGATCGGCCTCCTGCCCCGGGAAGACCGTCAGGTACCGGGCAAGACGCCATTCGTCCAGTTTCCATTCAAACCGGCGCAGGGCCAGTATGGCTTGCGCGGTCGAGGCGAAGGCGAAAAAGGGCGGCCTGTGGAAATAGAAAAGCCCCGTGTTGCCCAGGTGGTCCCGGGCCAGAAAAAGCCGCCGCTCCCGCCCATTCCAGGCGGCAAACGACCAGTCGCCGAAAAGGCGCCCCGGCGCTTCCTCCCCCCAGAGAACGAAGGCCATGGCGGTGAGATGCCCGTCGCCGAGCGTGGCCCGCTCGTTCGCAGGGATATGAAGATCGCGGCAGAGTTCGCGCCGGTTGTCCAACCGCGCGGCAGCCGTGACAAGAATCCCAGCAACGGGCTCCTCCCACGGCATACGTTCGTGCCGGGCCTCCGGAGCTACGGAGAGCCGGGCATGCCCCAGCAGCGCCTCCCCCAGGCAGCGGCTGGTGACGCCGTCAGGCCCCCAGGCCGCCATGGCTTCGGCCATGGCACGGAAATTTTCCTGTGGGATAGGTCTGCCGTCAAAAGAAACCAATCCAAAAATACCGCTCATAGGCCCCCATCAGCGAGACCGCAAACATCGCCTCCCGCATTTAGGATCTGACCAATACGCTCGAATGCTGCATCGGCCTCAGCTAAGACACCCTATGGTGCTTTCAGCATTCTTTCTTCCTGGCTCCGCAGCAGTGCCACTCGCTCAAGGGCCGTTTCCGGATGGCGACGGTTGGCCGGCTGGATGGAGGTTTTATCCATTTCGCTATGTGCCCTGGAGCCTGGTTGCGGACGCAGGCTGAAAACGTGACTCAATCCCGGGCAGTTTATAAAATAATCCTCTTACCCTTACAGATTCCAGTTTTTCAGATGGAATTTGAGAGATCATCAGTACGAAGCCCTTTTCTGCTCTGTTGCCCAATATACCAAAAACCGGCTGAGGAATAAATCTTTCCAGAACACGCCTCAAGCAGCGTATCCTCTTTATTGGGGCGGGTTTGCCGTGTCGTCTGTTCGAACCTGAACGATGACATACTTTTGTGGGTACAGATGAAAATTTCTCACTCTGTCTCTTACCCTCATCAGGGGGAATCAATCAAAACAGTTGCATTTCAATGGAATACGTTTAAAATTATGAACAGTAGTCGATGTGCGGTTTTTCGCAACGTCTTTCCATTTTTCGGCACAGCAATTGTTTTTGATCCATACGCATTCGTTTCCATCCGGAAATGGTCTTTTTGACCAATCTCGGTGTCAATTGCGCGCTTGGTTGTGCGGCGACCTGCAGGCCGCCTACGCGCAACCGCTTGATTTCCTTGATATTGGCCAAACCGGGAGCCGCCGCGAAGGGGTGTGACTGAGCGCGCGAAGCGTGTGAAGAAAAATCTTCATTTTCGGATTGTAAAGGGGCTTGTACCGGGACATCATTTCCGGATGGACACGCGCATTAGTTGACCCGGTTTTTTTCTGCCGGAGGGCCTTCGCTCACGGCTCTAGAGACAACATGAAGAAATCCATCATTCGTCTGCTGCGGACAGTCTCGGCTTTCCCGACTGGATCAGGCGCTGAAGCAGGGCAGGGATCTCTGATCCGCGCGCATACGGCGGGCGGGTTTACCATCGTGGAGATGATAGCGGTGCTGGTCATCCTGGGGGTGCTGGCATCGGTCGCGGTGGCCCGCATGATGACGGATGACGGAGCGGAAGTCCGCAGGGCGGCCGAAACACTCAAGATGCACCTGCGGCAGGCCCAGTTCCGGGCCATGTATTCTGACACGAGCTGGGGTGTCCATTCGAACGGCGGCAGCTACTGGCTATTCGAGGGTCCCAACACCTCCAATCGAGTCATGTTCCTCGGGGAGGGTTCCGATACGGTTACGCTTCCCTCCGGAGTGAGCTGCGGTTCGTTTACGGTCTCCTTCGACGACTGGGGCGTCCCTTACAACGGGGCGAGCCCCCAGAGCGGAAACGAACTGTCTTCAGCCAAGACGATCCAGATTGCCTGCTGCTCCAAGACCATATCCATCACGATCACCCCCAACACCGGATTCATCGAATGAAAAGCGGAGTCCGTTCGTCCGGCTTCACCCTGGTGGAAGTGATTGCGACCCTGGTCATCATGGCCCTGGGAGGGGTCGCGGTGTTCACTTTTCTCCACGGCGCCGTTACCCGCAGCTCCGAGCCCGTCGCAATGGCTCAGGACCTTGCCTCCGCGATGGACACGATGGAGGAGATCACCGCCCTGTATCATGATTACAGGAAGGGAGACCTATCGTGGCAGGCTTTTAAAACGGATCTGGGCGATTACCCTGTGACCACAGCGGATAAGGAAGATGCCATGGGAAATCCGGGTTTCGAAATTGTAATGGTGACGGTGAATACGGGCTGCCAATCCTTGTCCACCTTCTTTTCGGAATGAGACATGGTGAAACGAGACCGTGAACGACATCCGGACAAGAAGGGCGGCTTCACCTTGGTGGAAGTGATCGCGGTTCTTCTGATTGTGGGCATCCTCGTCGGTACCGGGGGCTGGGCCGTGGTCCAGGGTGTGCAGGGTTTCCTGATGGCGCGCGACAGCGCGGTTTTGACGCAAAAGGCGCAGTTGGCCCTGACGAGACTTACCAACGAGTTTCGAATTTGTTACGACTGCTTTGGGAATGCCGGCGGCATCTCCTTGCCTTTCACCTTCAATACCAGCCGGGGTGGGCGGACGCTCGATCTTTCGGGTGGCCGCCTCACGATCGATGGGGATGACCTGATTGACGAAGTCAGCGCCTTCGCCTTGGCCTATGACGACTTGGGGCGGATTCGCATCCAACTGAGTTTGACCCACCAGCAAGGGGGTGTTTCGATCCCCTTTGAGACGTGGGTCTTCCCGCGCAATATCTACAATTGAGAGAGAGCGCTCATGAGAAATTTCCTGAGACCGGCGAGCGACGCATTCCTTCTTCGACATATCGTTGATTTTCACGGTGGTGTCCTGATCGCCGCCGTGGTGGCTATCCTTTTGGTTGGTGTGCTGGGTGCCGGGGTTGTGTCTATGGTCGGCACCTCGAGCCAGGAAGAGGTCCGTGCCAACCACGGGGAGCGCGCCTTTCTTCTGGCGGAATCAGGATTCAGATACGCGGAATCAGTTTACAAAAGCAAGTTACAAAGTCAAGGCAAGGCCTCCGCAAAAACCGCCTTGCTCGCATTGCACAATCAAACGAAGTCCGCTCCGGGAGGCGGTACATTCAACCTGCAAGTAATAGAACACGTATACGGCAGTTCTGCAGTTGCTGACGGCTCCCAGACAATCTATGAACACAAAGACATTGTGCTCAATCCCGGCTTCAACCTAACGCCCTACAACGGTGTCTTTCTCCACAACGAATCCTGGTATCGCTATCGTGAGTTCGATAAACCTAATAATACTTTAAAGGATGTTATCCAGGCAAAGGCGGGAGCTGTGTTCCCGATCGTTCTGGATGATAATCAGAACATTGACTACTTCTATAGTGATACCATCGAGATCCTTTCTACTGGTGTGTTTCCAGATTCTGACATAATGAAAGTTTCACGGAGGGTAGCCTACTGGTGGCCATTGCAGAGCGCTGGTGGCGGAGGCGGTGAGGAACTTGGACCTTTCAGCGGTGGTCCAGATGTCTGGGAGGATTTCGATGATGGAACCACCTCTTTCTACGACGATCAAAATGATATGCTGGGATCTTTCGAAATTTATGATGGATCAATGAATGTTTCAGCGGTTCAGAATGATTCTCAGGCGGCTTTTTTGACGATATACAATACTTCTAATGTGAACATGAATTCGGACTACGAGCTTCAAGCGAAAGTCAAAGTGGCAGATGGTTCTATACACATGGCTGGGATTACATTCCGTAAGCAGGTAGTGAATGTAACCCCTTCCCAGCGCAAAAGTTACGGTTTGTCGTTTCTTCGTGGAGGAGGAGATAAAAAAGACGGTATACCGGATCTTAAAATCAATGACACTGGCAAATTATACCTTGTTCTATGGGAGGCTCCCAAAAATGCGCCTCCTGCAGGGAAAACCGATGTAATTGCATACAAGGAAATTAAATCAGACTATGTATTCAATAATGGGGTACTTGCAGACTGGTCGACACTACTCGTCCGGATCAGGCAGGAAGAGAATTGCAATTTGATTACTGCTTTTTACACGGATGCATCGGGGAGTTCGACAACCGGTGGAGATACAGAACCGCGGAACAAGGTCAGGAAAAGAAGTCCAAGAGATGGAATTACGCCATCGAAAGGGCAGAAATACCTACCCTGGCCACCAAACGACATCACCAACTGGACACCCTATGTCGACTATCTGACTCTGGTAACCTGGGACTGGGTGAATCCGGACAAAGCTGTTCTCATAAACGATAAGTACGACCCATATGTCAGCAATAAAAACAAATATGGGAATATTGTGATCAAGACACCTGAAGATGAGCTGACGTTTACAAAACCAGCTTATGAGTTGGGGTTGCACGCCTTTGGTATAACTAAATACATCACTGACGTTTCATTCGATGATTTTGCGTTCAGGCTAGCCGAACCAGAAAATGGCCCGGATGTCTACATTCCACCTATTGTGCTTCAATAAATCCATAGTATAATTGGGGATAATAAATTTTTCACTTAAGCGAATTGGGGTCTGGAAAGTTGTTATACTTTTCCAAACCCCAACGCAAGATGCGATACTGATATTAAAAACCTGGGGATGCGCTTATGGTGCGGTCCAGGTTCCTGTTATCGTTGGAGCTGATCCGCCTGAGTAAGTTACGGTAACAGCGGATGTTCCTCCAGAAGAAGGCCAAGTGGCTCCTACGCATGCAATGCTGTCGATGGTATCCCCTTCTATAGTAATATCAGCACAGGCAGCCGCTGGACCTGCTGGAGCCCCTGTTTTGCCAAGCTGGCTTGCAGCCCAGCCGAGAGAGAGTGCCGAGTACGCTGCGGCAAGGCCTGACTCTGCAACTTTATCAGCTGCTTCTTCCTGCAAACCGTAATACCGTGGGATCGCTACTGCAGCCAGAATTCCTATGATGATTAGCACAGCAATAATCTCTATCAGCGTAAAGCCTCCCTGAGATTTTCTAATGTCTTTTGCCTCCATTTTTTTCTCCTTTCGCTATAAGATTATTAAGGTGATTTGGTTTAGATCATTTGTATCGAATAATTTGAGCGGTTTGCCGATATTAAAGCTAAGAACCTCCTTTCTATGTGGAGTCAACCATATCTCTTGTTAATATTTCTATCCAAGATGGGCTTCGACGAAAATGTCGTTAAATTTCCAGTATCCGCTATCCGGTAAACAAACTCTTTATTTTTAAAGGTATGAGAACATCTCCAACAAACCGCCAAGATAGCATCTATGCAACGAGTATGCCATTTGTTTGTTTAATAGGAGAATCTTTTCAATGATAAGGTACGATCTTCATTTAACAGGTAAAACCCTAGCAGGAAAAGGGATGTTAAATTTACGTTTCTACTGTCTAGAAACATCTTGCTTATATGCGAAGAATGCTTTGATCCAACGAAAAACGTTGTACGATCTACATTTTATGAAGATGTCTGATTGATTTGTACAGAGCTTTTCCATAAAAAAAATGCAAAGGCTATTCCTCCGAGTTCGTTTCATCGAAAAATGGTGATAGCTTGACCTTTTTCAGGAAATATTGACAAACGTGAGCCGCGCAATCTAAGGAAATTTTTAAATTTCGGCCTTGATTGCAGCCACATCGATTCCGTATTTCTTCACCCTGTGCCACAGGCTCCTTTGGTTGATGCCGAGGATTTCCGCCGCGCGTGCCTGGACGCCTCCAGTAGAGTAGAGGGCGTCGATGATCAGGTTTCGCTCGATCTCAGCGAGCTTTTGGTTGAGCGTGGCATCCGGCGGCAGGTGGTCGAGCGGGCCGCCGGCCTGTTGGACCAATTCTGGCGGGAGGTGCTGCGGTTCGATCGGAGCACCTCCCGCCAGAAGGGCGGCACGCTCGAGGACATTCTGGAGTTCGCGGATGTTGCCCGGCCAGTGGTGGGCCGTCAGGGCGCGAAGGGCCGCCGGGGTCAGGGCGCCTGCGGGCGGCGTCAGGTTGTTCAGAAAATGGTCGGCCAGGAGGCGGATATCTTCTTTCCGGTGCCGCAAGGGCGGCAGGTTGAGATCGAAGACGTGAATGCGGTGATAGAGATCTTCGCGGAATGCGCCCTTCTGCACCATTTTGGATAGATCCTTGTTGGTGGCAGCCAGGATGCGGACATCGACCTGAACGGTTTGGTTGCCGCCGACGCGCTCGAAGGTCCGCTCCTGGAGGACGCGCAGGATCTTGGCCTGGGTGGCGGGGGGCATGTCGCCGATCTCGTCCAGAAAGAGCACGCCGCCTTGGGCGGCCTCGAACTTGCCGGTTTTGCGGCTTGTGGCGCCGGTGAAGGCGCCTTTTTCATGCCCGAAGAGCTCGCTCTCGAGGAGCCCTTCGGGGATGGCTGCGCAGTTCACCGTGACGAAAGGGCCTTTGGAGCGAGGGCTCAAGCGGTGGATGGCCGAAGCCACCAGCTCCTTTCCCGTGCCGCTTTCGCCATGGATCAGGACGGTCGTGTCCGCCGGGGCCACCAGCGCGGCCTGTCGGAGGGCGGTGCGCAGGGCGCGGCTCGAGCCGATGATCTCGGGGAAAAGGCGGGCGGCTTCTTCGGTGTCGAGCGCGCCGGTCATCTGCTGGATGGCCTCTTCGAAGCAGTCGAGTTCATCCTTCTCGGAGATTACCTCGCGTTTTGGCTTAGGGTCGGCAGCAGGCGGGCTCGCTTCCCGGAGGGCCCGTTTGATGGGTTTCAAAAAGAGACGCACGATCATGATCCCTGCAAAGGCGGCGAACCCGACGCTCGAGAGGAGGGAGGCTAAAAGGGCTGGGAGGGAATAGGGGAGTTGCTTCTGCCCAACATGAAACCCGACGAGGAAGGCCAGGAAGGCCATGCCTCCCACGATAAACGGAATGAGGACCTGAAGGCTGAATCGGTATTGCTTCATAGGAATCGACAGGATCGGTCCGGGTCTGGCGAACCGGCCCTCTTCATCTTCCGCATCCGTCCTGGGGCTTCAATGCCCGAATGGAGGTGCAGGAGCACGTTTCATTAACGTCAAAGTGAGCGCAAGCCCCGGAGGGATGCGATGGGTGCCGCTCTAAAATTTCGCCTGGACCTTGACCATGTCCCACATGGGAACGAAGATCGCCAGCGCGAAGAACAGGACCACCGCCGCCAGGCCCACGGTCAGGATGGGGCCGATGGCGTCGGTCAGGCGCTTCATGGCGAAATCCACCTCGTCGTCGTAGTGGACGGAGACCTCGCGGAGCATCTCGTCCAGTCGTCCGCTTTCCTCGCCCACGGCCACCATGTTGATCACCATGGGGGTGAAGTAGCGGGCCTGCTTCAAGGGGCCCGCGATCCCTTTCCCCTGTTCCATGCTCTCCTGGATGCGCCGGAACTCGCGGGAGATCACGGCGTTGCCGATCGTGCCCGAGAGGATGCGCATGGATTCGAGCACACGGATGCCGCTTGCCTGCAGGATCGCGAAGATGCTCGCGAAGCGCGACATGGCGCTCTTGATGAAGAGGGGCCCGACAAGCACCATGTTGATCAGAATGAGGTCTCGGACGTACCGGCCTGCCTCGGTGCGGAGGGCCAGAGCCAGAAAGACGAGAAGGGCTGCCAGCCCTCCCAGAAGACAAGGCCAGTAGCTCGAGATTGCTTGATAGAGGATTATGCAGATCCGGGTGGGGAGCGGGATCTCCACACCCGCGTTGATGAAGATGTTGATGAACTTCGGCACCACGAAGGTCAGGAGGACGAAGAAGGCGATGAAGAGGAAGGTCATGACGATGATCGGGTACTGGAGGGCGGCCCGGATGTCCGATTTGACCTTGTGCTCGTGTTCCACGATGTAGATCAGCCGGTTGAAGACCTCCGGGAGGTCGCCGCTCGACTCGCCGGCGCGCACCATGGCGACATAAAGGGGGGAGAAGATCCGCGGATGGGCTTGAAAGGCCTCGAAGAGGCTTTTCCCCCGTTCGATGTCGGCGGCGAGGGCGTTGATGACTCCTTTTAGGCGCTTGTTCTCGGTCTGGCTTTCGAGGATCTGAAGCGTGCGGACGACGGGGACGCCGGCCCGGAGGAGGGTTCGAAGCTGCTTGGTGAAGAGGATCAGGTCGAGGGTCTTGACGGATCGGAGCCGGTCGAGGAGGCCGATGCCGTTTGCGGCCGGGGCCGCACCCGGCAGTTCGCGGATGCGGTCCGGTATCAGGTCGCGGTCGAGGAGCATGGTGGCGGCCTGCTCCCGGTGTTCGGCCTCGAGCCGGCCGGAGCGCTTGTGGCCGCTCACGTCGATCGCTGTGTATCGGAAGGTCGGCATACGTCCTTAAACCATGACGGCCGAGGCCGCCTCCTCCAGGGTGGTGATTCCGCGGACGACCTTGTCCATGGCATCCTCTTTGAGGGTGCGCAGCACGCCCGCCTCCCGCGCCGCGCGGGTGATCTCCTGGGCGGAGCGCCGCTGAAGGATCATGCCCTGGACCATCTCGTCGTTTACGAGGACCTCGAAGACCCCTGTACGGCCTCGATACCCTGTGTACATGCAGTTCAGGCAGCCGCGCCCTCGCTGGAAGTCCGCGTCTTTCACATCGGTCAGGCCCCACTGCGCGAGGGCCTCCGGCGGGGGCTGGTAGGATTCCCTGCAGTCGGGGCAGACCTTGCGCACCAGGCGCTGGGCGAAGGAAACGAGCATCACCGAGGCGGTCAGGAAGGGTTCGATCCCCATGTCCAGGAAGCGCGTGACGGCGCCTGCGGCGTCATTGGTGTGGACCGTGCTGAGGACCCTGTGTCCGGTCAGGGCCGCCTGGACGGCAATGGTGGCGGTTTCCGAGTCGCGGATCTCGCCGACCATGATGACATCCGGGTCCTGCCGGAGGACGGCGCGCAGGCCGCTCGCGAAGGTCATGCCCGCCTGGCGGTTCAACTGGGTCTGACGGACCTTCTCCAGCCGGTATTCAACCGGGTCTTCCAGGGTGATGATGTTGATGTCGGGCTGGTTGAGCTCTTTCAAAATGGCGTAGAGGCTGGTGGTCTTCCCGCTGCCCGTCGGGCCGGTGCTGAGGATCATGCCGTAGGGTTTGCGGATCATGGCCGCGATCTTTTCCTGGTCGAAGGGGGCCATGCCGAGGGCCTTCAGGGAATAGACCCCTGTGGACATGTCGAGGAGCCTAAGCACCACGTTTTCGCCGTAGATGGTCGGGATGACGGAGGCGCGGATATTGACCTCCCGGTCGTGCATGCGCACGGTGAACCGGCCGTCCTGGGGGATGCGGGAAACCGCGATGTCCATGCCCGCAAGGATCTTGATGCGGGAGGCCAGAGGCAGAAACAGCGACTTGGGAGGGGCGGGGACCTCGTGCAGCTTTCCGTCCAGGCGGAAGCGGATCTGGATATACTCCTTCTCAGGGCTGATGTGCACGTCGCTCGCCCGTTCGCGGATGGCCTGGGAGAGGATCGAGTTGACGAGGCGCACGACGGGCGCCTCCTCCGCCATGTCCTGCAGGGAACTCAGCTGAAGATCCTGCATGCTCCGCGGGGGCGCGGCCTCCAGAGATTCTCCGGCCTCTTCGGGTTTGTTCTGTTCGATGCTCTCGAGGATTCCGCCGATGTCGGAAAAGGCCCCGTAGAGGTTGTTGAAGATCTGATTGAACTCCTGCTCGCTGCTGAGCACGGGCTCGACCTCGAGGTTGGTGTAGACCTCTATGGCGTCCTGGGCGACGACATCCAGGGGGTCCGTGACGGCGCAGTAGAGGATCCGCCCGTTCCGCTGGAGGGGAAGGACCTGGTAGCGGGAGGCCGTTTCCTTCGGGAGGATGCGGGAAAGGCTCGGATCGATCGGGAAGCGCGTCGGCGTGTATTTTTCCAGCCGCAGCTGCCGGGCGAGAAGCTCGATCAGCACGGGCTCGGAGACCAGGCCCTCGCGGACGAGGTACTGGCCGAGCTTGAGGCTGCCGCGCTTCTTATCCGCCAGGGCCTTCTCGACCAGTTCCTCGGTCAGGATCCCGGCCTCGACCAGCATTTCTCCCAGACGCTTGCGTTCCCTCACTTGGACCTCGCTTGGGCTTCCCCGGATGGGATGCTCCCGGACGGCGGAGCGGCCGCCGCGCTGAGAGACGGCCGCACAGGGAGGATGCGGGGGGTGATGAAGATCAGGACATCCTCCATCTTGTTTTGTTTTCCCGTGTGGCCGAACAGCCAGGTCAACCCCTTGATGTTTTGCAGGTAGGGGATTCCGTCGCTGGTGTCCTGGTCGGTCTGCTTCGAGAGTCCTCCAATGACGGTCGTTTGACCGCTCTCGAGGATGAGGTTGGTTTCGGCCCGCTTGGTGAGGATGGTGGGGTTCCCGAGGACCGTGCGGGTGAAGTCGAGCTCGTCCTTGGTGGTGACGATGTTCAGGCGGATCGTGTCCCCCTCGATCACGCGCGGTGTGACCAGGAGGCGCAGGGCGGCGGTCTTCCACTCGATCGAGATGTCTTTGTCGAGTCCGGTGCCGGTGATGGACTGATAAGGCACCTCGGCCCCGCTCTCGATGAGCGCGGGCTGGTTGTCCATCGTGGTGATGGAGGGGCGCGAGAGGATGTTGAGCTTCCCGTCGGTCTCGAGGGCGGAGAGCTCCACATCGAGGACGTACTTTCCGAACTTCTCGTAGAGGTAACCGAGCGTGAAGCCCGAAGGAAAATCGTCAGGCCCGAAATCCGCCGGGAAGTTGTTGGATATGCCGGTGGTGGGGTCCACCCCCTCGGAAAGGGTTTTGTCGAAGACCCCACTGGTGTTGGAGCCGGGGGTGATCCAGTAGTTGCCCGCCCGATAGAGCCCGCCCCACTGGATGCCCAGTTCGCGGGCGACCTCCCGGGTGGTCTCGACGATGTGGGCCTCGATCAGGATCTGGGGAGGCGGACTGTCGAGTTCACATATGAGCGCGAGGACTTTTTCCGCGTCGTGAGCCAGGGCGTGGACCAGCACGGAGTTGGTCTGCTCGTCGAAGAGGATGTTTCCGATGGGTTCTCCTTCCTGGTTTCTGCTCAGGAGGGCCTCGAGGTTTTCCTTGAACGTCTTGTCAATGTCCGGCTCCCGCTCCTCTTCGATGGTGCGTTTCTTGGAATCGCCGCTCGTGTCCTGGTCGGTGATCTTGCGGCGGGTGAAGCTGTAGTAGCGGAGCGGCACGATGCGGGTCACCATCGGCTCGAGGGTCTGGAGATCGCGGCGGGCGGCCTGCATCTTGAGGTCCGTCTCGAGCTGGTGGAGCTCGTTTTCCTTGTCCTGGGCCGATACGACCCGGATGATGTCATTTTCCCATTTCCAGCCCAACCCATGCGTGGCAAGGATGCCGGTGAAGACCTGACTCCAGGGGGTGTTCTCGACATTGATGCTGATTTCGCCCTTGACGCTTTCACTCAGCATGATGTTTTGCCCGGCGGCGCGGGCGAGGGCTCGCAGCACGGCCGGCACGGAGGCGTTGTGCATCCGGAGGCTGACCTTCTGGGTGGGAAAGGGCTTTTGATAGGTTCGGGCTTTAGGCTGCGGCTGCGGCTGAATCGGGGGAAGGGCTTCCGGCTTGGATGCCGGGGGGGCGGGCAGGGCCTGGCTGCGGGCCTGGTTCGTTTCGGCCATCTCCTTCCACTTCCGGTATTCAGCGTCGAGCGGGGAGGGCGGGGTCACCGCCTTCTCGCCGCATCCAGCGGCAAACAGAATCAGGATCAACCCAGCGGTGAGGCGGGCCAAGGGGCGTATCAACCGCAACGAATCGCGTAGGTTCGACATGTGTTTCATCCTCTCCTGATCGATGCCGGGAACAAACCTCGAAGGTGGCTGGAACGCCGGGCTGTTTCTATTCTTCCAGCTGAAGCACGAAGCGCTGGCCGTCTGTTTTCCGAACCAGAACGACGCTGGTTCGGTGGATTTCCTCGAGCCTGTAGTCACCCGGATCGATCCATTCACCCTTTTGGTATTCGAAGTCATCGATGATCGCCAGGTGCGTGTCCCCGAATTCCACAAAACCCGAATACATGAGCCCCAAGTCCTCCGCACTTTCCGAACCCCCTGTTTCTTCCTTGTGGAGGAAGGTCTGCAGGGCATAGTCCTGGTCCCAGAATGGGTCCGGCGCCCATTCGAGGGTGGCGGTTTTGGCGATCTGTTGGACCTTCTCCTGTTCGGGGCTCTTGCGAAGGTTTTTGGCCATATCTGCGACGAACGCGTTCAGGTCGACGTTCGCCTCAGCCGGGGGCGGACCCTTCAGGGAGGCGGCCTTCCCGCCGGCGAAAAAAATCTCATAGGCGCCGTAGGCGAGCACGAGCGCCATGATGATCACGAGGGTTATCTCCCGTTTGGCCAATTGAATCACCCCTCCACTGTCTGGGTCTTTGTCAGGATGACCAGGGTCAGGTCGAAGAGCTTCTCTTTGCCGGCCGAGAGAATTTGCAGCTGTTCGATCTTTTCGACGCAGCCCAGGGCATAAATCTGGATCAGAAAATCCCGCAGATTCGACCAGCCGCCCAGAAACCGAAGGCTCAGAGGCATCCGCTCCCCTGTGCCGGGGCTGCCCGGTTCGGGGCGGATGGTCTGCATCTCCATTCCGTGTCCGCGGGCGATGGCATCGATCTGCACCATGAGGTCCTCCAACTCCTCCAATGCGAGCGGAGAAGGCTCCGGGAGAGGGAAAGGCGGGTCGCCGATTTCCCGCAGTTCCTTCAACAGGTTTTGAAAGAGGGGGCCGAGCGTGTTTTGTTCGGCGATTTCCGCTTCCAGTCCCACAATGTGCGCTTCCGCTTTGCGCAACGCCTGATGAGAAGGGTAGACGGCCAGGAGAAACAACAAGGCCACCCCCGCACCGCACAGGATGAGATAGCGGATGCTCTGTCCGGGTATCAGGTCAAAGGCTTTTCGGTCCATAGACGGTCATCCGCATCACAAAATGGGTTTGCTCCGCCCCGCTGTCCACGAAACGGCGGGTCTGCTTTTCGACAACGGCGTTCCCGAAGAGGGGCGATGTTTCGAGCGCCGCCAGGTAGGCGCTCAGACGGATATCGAGGCTACGTTCCTCCCCGGACAGGATGCCCTCGATGACGGCGATCTTGACCACCGGAGAAGGATCCTGGGCCGGACCCTTCTTGGGATCGGGGGGCGCGGCCTTGTCCGGGGGGTTCTCGTCCGAGTAGCTGAACCGGACCAGTTGGATGTGCCCGGGTGTCTTGGCTGCGATTTCCTGCAGGATGGACAGGAGGGCATAGCGTTCCGAGAAATCGAGGAGTTGTTTGCGCTCTGCCTGGACCTTTTGCGCCAGATCGAGCAGGATGGCCCGGTTCACCCGCGGTGTGCGCCGGTTCAGCTCGGTCTCGAGGCGGGCGATTTCTGAATGCCGCTGTTCGACCACATGCTCCTGCCAGAACAGGAGGCCAAGCCCCAGGGCGACAACAGCCAAAAAGACAGCGAAAATGGCCCGGTTGAGAAGGCTGATCCGGGCGGTTTTCTCTCTGTCGAGCTGCGTCTCGAAAAGATTCGGGGTTTTCTGGGTCGGCATGGCGACAGCCAGAACGGAACTCGAACGACCGAATGCCCCGGGATCGGATGGGGGCGGCGTGCGCCATGCCAACGCGCCTTGGAGGCGGTCCGGGTCGATAGGCTCGACCGGGATTCCAAGGTGCTCCTGGATGGTTCTCAGGAGGGGTTCGTAATGGGTGATCTCTCCGACGGTAAAGACCTTTTCCACCCGGTGGGTGCCGGTGCTCTGCGCAAAATGGCTGAAGCTCAGTTCGGCCTGGCGCACCAGGCGCTCGATGGGGGGGGTGACGATCTTCAGGATGTCCCCCGCCCCGAAGGGTGCCTCCGCGGGACCGGATTCATGAGCATAGGGGGATGGGGTCAGCAGGGAAAGCATTCTCCGGCCGTGAGTGCTGCCGAACTCCAAGGCCTCTTCTCCCAGGGTGAGGCTGTCCTTGTCCCGCTCGAGGGAGAGGCGCGGGGCCGCAGTCCCCTCCTGGATGCCGCTTGCCATCAAGGCTTCGAAGAAGCTTTGCATGCCGGTCCGGACCGAGCGGGTGAAGACCAGTCGCTGGTTGGAAAAGATGCTGATGCAGGAGCCTGTCTCCCCGACATGCAGCAGGCCGAGGAGGCCGCTGGCCTCTTCGCCCGGCATGATCTGGATCATGTTCTGGAGGGCGAAGGGAGGCAGGGTCACCCCCTCCAGCGGGAACCCGGCGCGTGAAAAGCGGGCCTTGAGGCCGTTGACTTCGCTCCGGGGCAGCGTGTAGGCGAGGACCTCGGTCTTCGGAATGCCTCCTTCCGCTGTTTGGCCGAGGATCTCGTAATCGAAGAGGGTTTCGCGGTCATCGAAGCTTACGACCTTCCGCAGGCCCCAATAAACGGCCTGGGTCAGCCGTCTGCGGGTCAGACGCGGCACCTGCAGACGGCGGATGTCGCAGGTGCTGGGTTCAAGAAGGGCCCAAATGGACACCCGCCGCTCGCTGCCGCAGAAGGCGTTCAAAGTCTCCCGCAGCAGGCGCTGGACGGCGGTGCCGGTCGGATCTTTCGCCCTGGTTTCGAGCGCTGTCTCGAGATAGTCGAGGACCTCCCACGAGCCGGGGATGCCGCTCTTGAGCTTGCGGAGCTTAAAGAGCCGCAGGTGGGTGTGCGTCATCTCGACGCCGACGAAGAGCCGCTTTTTGGCGGGCAGAAGGCCCTTGAGGAGTGAGGAAGGGCGGGGGCGCTCAGACGGCTTGCCGTCATAAGAGGGACCCTGGCTGGTATCCGTTTCCGTGCGGGCAGAGGTTGGCTCTGCCTGGGGGGACAACGGGGTGTCTTTGCCTCGCAAAAGGACCTCCGGATGGTTTCGCTTGTAAGTATTAGACTTGAACGTGCAGACAAGAGCGAAGCCATACTAGAGAAATCTGGGGATTATGTAAAGTGAAAAACCTCGTTGATATGCCTTTCTGCGAAAAAAAGCGGTATTCTGTCCTACACCGGTCGATGTGTTCAAGATTCTTGTTATGGGTTCTTCAGTCTGGTGCAGATAAATGATGAAAGGGGGTGGGACTTTCGGGATGAACTCTAAACGTTTTGAACGGAAAAGTTATTTCTCGATATTTGAACGAGATTCATAATCATTCGTTTGCCGTAGTTTGAGGCCCGCGCGTGCCTTGGCAAGATTTTCGCTCGCAGTGACATAGAATGTTGTGCTCGCTTCGATGGCCCGTTCGAAGGCATGCATGGCCCTTTCATAATCACCCTTCTCAAGGTGAACGCAGCCGAGATTATTCCAGGCCTGGGCTTCGCCACCGGCCTTTTTGAAGGCCTGGAGGGCCTCCTCCTCGTTTCCCGCCCTTGCCAATGCCACGCCGAGGTTGTTGTAAACCCGGTCATGGGCATACCCGTTTTCTATCGCCGCATAAAAGCAAAGGACGGCCTTGTCGAGAAGCCCCGTCCGCAGGTAGGACACCCCCAGGTTGTTGTAGGTGGATCCTTCGCCGGGTTGCAGGCCAATGGCCTTCTCGTAGAAGGCGACCGCTTCGGGAAACCGTTTTTGCCGGTCGCGAAGGAGTCCCAAGTAAGCGTATGCCTTCCAGCGTTCGGTGTCGATTTCGACGGCCTTCTCCAGATGCCCTTCGGCCTCGGCGTATCTTCCCGTACGGTACAGGGCCTGCCCCATCCCCTCTTGGGCCGGGGCGTGCTCGGGGTCGAATCGGAGGACCTTTTGAAACTCCTTCAGGGCCTCCTCGTCGTTCCCCGCCAGGAGAAAAGCGAGGCCCTTCTTGTAAAGCAGCCGCGGGTTCGATCCATCGGATGCAAGAGCCTTTTCATATTGAAGGAAGGCCAGATAGAAATCCCCTTGCGCGATATGGGCGTCGCCCAAACGTTCATAATCCGCCGGGGTGAGATCTGGCAGGACCGGTTCGGAGCGGTCGACGACAGCGGATGCAGCCCGGCTGCGTGCCATGAGCTCCGACCGGAAATCCTGCTTCCGCGTGCCGCAACCGGCCAGGATGACGGCCGCCGCAACAGCGAGCGACACGGCACAGGCCACCCGGAATCGGCGGGATCGAGTCGGCACAGCGGATGTTCTGAGGGTTTCTTGCGTCATCGCCTCATCGGTTCAGAAATATTTCAAAGACACGGATCATGGCCGGGGCGGCCAGAACCACGAAAAGCGCCGGGAAAATGAACAGGATGCAGGGAATCGTCAGCTTTACCGAAAGCTTGCCGGCGATCTCCTCGGCCTTCTGAAAGCGTTTGCTGCGAAACGAATCGGAAAAGACGCGCAGGCTCCGGCTGACGCTGGTGCCGAACTGTTCAGTCTGGTTCAGAACTGTAACGAGGCTTTCGACATCGTCGAGGCCTGTTCTCACGGCGAGGGATTTGAGGGCTTCTTTGCGGGATTTTCCCGCCCGCATCTCGAGTGTGACGAGGGTCAGTTCTTTGCTCAGCTCGGGATGGGCCAGCTTGAGTTCCTGGGCCACGTGGCCGATCGCGGCGTTCAGTCCCATGCCGGCCTCCACACAGATGACCAGCAGATCGATGGCGTCCGGAAGCCCTTTGAAGATGGTGGTTCTCCGCTTGGAGAAACGGTTCTGGACCCAGAGGTTGGGAAGGTAGAAGCCTCCGAAGGCGAGTGCAAGGCCGATATAGAGGGTGAGCATAGGGCTCATCATTTTGAAGAGGAGCAGGCGCGCCAAAAGGAAGAGGAGGGGCGCGCCGATGCCGAGCAGGGTTTTCGCCCCCCAGAAGGAGGCGAGCACGTGCTCACCGTAAAGGCCTGCGCGGGCGAACATGATCCTGGAGGCGGAGGCATCCACGGATTTATCCGATGCGGCCTTGCTTCCGAGCGTCTTCAAGAAAGTCAAAAAGGGGTTTGCTTTGGGCTCCCGCTTTTCGGCCGGGGCATCGGGGACGGGCTCGGGGATGATTTCCAACTCCCTGATCTTGCGAATCAGCCTCTGCCGCCGCTGCCGATTCCGCGCGGAGTGATACGAAAGGCTGAGCAGGACGATAGTCACCAGAAACGCGAAGAGCGCAAGCATGATCGGGGGCTGGAACAAACGTGAAATCTGTTGGAAGATTTCCACCGGCTACACCTCGATCCTGATCATTCGGCGGATGACAAGGATGCCCAGGAACATCATGAAAACCGCGATGCCGAGAAAGAGTTTCCCCAAAGGCTCGGTCAGAAGGATGTCGATATAGCCGGGGTTGATGAAAAACAGTGCGACGGCCACCAGGCAGGGAATGGCGACCAGCACCATGGCCGTGGTCTTCCCTTCGGCCGAGATGGCGCGCACCTTGCCGCGGAATTTAAATCTCTGCCGGATGATGTCCGCAAGGTTCTCCATGACCTCCGCCAGATTTCCCCCGGTCTCGCGCTGGAGGATTACAACGGTCACGAAAAGGGACAGGTCGGGGTTGTCTACCCGCGCGGCCAGATTCTTCAATGCCTGTGTCACGCTCGGCCCGAAATTGATCTCATCGAGGGTCTGATCGAATTCGGGCCCCAGAGGATCATTGAATTCGTCGGCCACGATCTTCATGCCGCCGGTCAACGCGTGTCCGGCCCTGAGCGAGCGGGCAATCAGGTCCAGGGCATCCGGCAGCTGGCGTTCGAACTTGGCTATCTGCTGCTTGTGCCTGAACTTCAAATAGTAAAAAGGTGCGGCGGCCGCAAGCAAGGCGGTCAGCAAGCGTACGGCCGGATGGGTGAAAAGCAATTTTCCGAAAAGGAAGGTCGTCATGAAAAGAAGCAGGGACAACAGAACGAAAAAACCAGGGGGGTAGGAGGCCCTTGCCTGAACGATCATCCGGTCGAGCTTCCGGATGCCGGGCATGACGGCGAGTATCTTGTCCAGCAGGGGGACGCTGCTCAGCGCCCTGTTGCGCTCGATGTCGACGGTTTCCCTTCTTTGCTCGTAGGTCGAAAGGGCCTTGACCCTTTTTTTGGTCTTGACGGCATAGGGGTTCCTGAGCGTCCTGAACGTATACAAGAGGAGCTCGAGAACGACCACCGTAACGAGGAAGATGAGAATGCCGACAGCCAGAAGCTTCACGGGTGCGCTTATCCCCTCAGACATCCAGAATGTTGGAGGGATCGAAGAGATTCGGAGGCACTTTGACCCCTGCCACGGTGAACTTTTCCATGAAATGCGGCCTGATGCCGCTGAATTGGAACCGGCCTTTCACCCTGCCGTTCTCTCCGATGCCGGTTTGCCTGAAGGTGACGATCTCCTGCGTCGTGATGACGCTCCCTTCCATGCCGGAGAGCTCGATCAGGCTCATCATCTTTCTCGTCCCGTCCGAAAGCCTGGCGATGTGCACGATGATGTCGATAGCGCTGCTGATGTATTTCTTGATCGACTGGCTCGGGATATCGAAATTGGCCATGGAGACCATGGTCTCGAGGCGCAGGAGGGCGTCCCGGGCCGAGTTCGCATGAATGGTGGTGATGGAACCGTCATGCCCCGTGTTCATCGCCTGCAGCATATCGAGGGCCTCCCCGCCGCGAACCTCACCGAGCACGATCCGGTCGGGTCTCATCCGGAGGCAGTTTCTGACGAGATCCCTCTGGGTGACCTCGCCTTTGCCTTCGATGTTCGGCGGCCGGGTTTCGAGCCGGACGATGTGGACCTGTTTCAGCTGCAGTTCCGCTGCATCCTCGATGGTGATGATGCGCTCCCCTTCAGGGATGAAGCGGGAGAGGATGTTCAGGAAGGTCGTTTTTCCGCTGCCGGTTCCGCCGGCGATCAATATGTTGTGCCGGGTCTGCACGAGGCCCCTCAGAATGTCCGAGATCGTCTCCGGCACAGTCTTGAAGCGGATCAGATCCTCTATCTCCAGGGGCGTGACAGAGAACCGCCTGATGGAGAGGATGGGGCCCTCCAGGGCCAAGGGCGGGATGATGACGTTTACCCGCGAGCCGTCGGCGAGCCGTGCGTCCACCATGGGATTGGATTCGTCCACCCGCCGCCCGACGGCGGAGACGATCTTGTCGATGATGCGCATAAGGTGCTGATTGTCTTTGAAACGGGCGTTGGTGGGCTCGAGCTTCCCGAACCGCTCGACGTAGACCTGGTTGTAGGCATTGACCAGGATATCCGAGACGGTCGGGTCCTTCAGCATGGGTTCGAGCGGACCCAGCCCCAAAACCTCGTCCTCGAGCTCGGACAGGACCTTTTCCCTTTCCGTCAGATTGAGGGGAAGCTCGGAGTTTTCCTTCAGGATCTTCTCGAGCAGACTTCGGATCCTGGATCGGAGCGTTTCAGGGTCCAGACGGTCGAACACCGAGAAATCAAGGGTGTCCAAAAGGCGATCATGGACCTTCGACCGGAAGTTGAAATACTCATCCGGCAGCTGTTTGGGACTCGAGGGTTGTTGGGTGGCGGGTCGGGCATTGAATCGCATATCAGGTGTTCACTCCTTAACGCTTGAGGAATCTCAGAAACTGTCTGCCCTTTGAGGCTTTTTGCCTGTCCGGAGGGATGAGGGTATCCGTCAAGCGCTTCAAGGCATTCGATATCTCTGCTTTAGGGGCGAGATCGATCAAAGGTTTCCCCAGGTTGATGGCGGTCATCGTTGTGTAATAGTCATTTGGAAGAACGAAGAAAAAATCTTGGCCGATAGCCTCCTCGGCATCCTTCAAAGCGATGTCCGATTTCTTCAGGCATCGGTTTGCGATGACGTTAATGTGCTCTTTCGGATATCCGAGTTCCTTGTAGGAATGCAGCAATTTCCTTGTGTTGGCAAGGCACGGCAGGCTCAGAATGCAAAGGAGCAGTAAATGGTCCGCCATCTCGAGGATGGCGAGAGAGGTCTCATCCGTGGAGTGACCGGTATCGACGACGATAAATCTGTAAATTTCCTTGAGCAGCATGAGGATATGTCGAGCGATCTCAGGTGTCGCCCTCTCATTACCGCTTAACGAATGGGGCGAAGCGAGAACATCGAGACCCGATGAATGCTTGGTCATGACGCTGGCAAGAAACGTATTGTCGAGCCGGTCTATATTCCGTGAGATTTCTCCCCAGTGATATTTTGGATGAATATCCAAAAAAACCGGTATCTCTCCGGAAACGAAGTTCATGTCGACCAGAACCACGCTCGGGCGTGATTTTCTTTTTGCCAGGTTGACGGCCAGGTTGACGGCTGCCGTCGTGGTCCCCACCCCGCCTTTGCTCCCGGTTACGTGAAGGATCTTGCAGCTTTGCTCATCGTCCACGCCGGAGGTCGAAGGCGTATGCCTCAGCCTGAACCCTTCGAGCGCGTGCTTTACCTCCTCGACTGGAATGGGTTGGGGGAAGAATTCCTTCACCCCGAGCCGCATGGCGCGTCTCAGCAGACCGGGATCGACTTTGTCGGAAGTGAGAAAAATCTCCCCTACAGCCTTCTTCTCGAGGAGCGATTCGATCAATGCGAACTGCGCTTCGACCTTATCTCCCAGTTCCAGGATCAAGAGATCGGGCCGCCGTTTGTCCGTGGGATTCAGAATGTCGAATCCCTCTGTAAATCTGATTATCTCTTTGAAGGTTTCCGTGTTTGTGTTATCGGTTGACAAACTGACCAAGATGGTGTCTTTGGGCATCAAAGCTCCTATGCCTGCAATATATATAATCTGTGAAATCTGTTTGATCTATCAATAAAAGCAATCTGCTACTGCACCAGGACCGGATGTTTCGCCAGAATGCCGAAATTGTTCATGGATGAGTTTCCAGTCGGCTTATGCGGGCTACAATCAGGGATGAAGTATATGGTGTTTTTCATGAAATCAGCCGGCGTATTATTGCTGTAAACTGAATTCAGGCGAAAATGTTTGGCGAAGGAGATCCAACATGCCTCTCTTCCTTCGGCAGTGCCGAGATCGATCGAATTTCCGTCGGCGTCCATGAGGCAATCCGCCGCCTGGCTCCAATCCGAAATACCCATTTCCGGGAGGCCTTCCATCTCCACAGGGATATCGTTAAACTTTGATACGGAGGCGTTGTCTTTCGCCCATACGATATGAAGCGTCAGCACCCCCACCAAACCCAATCTCCCGCTTGGATTGCGGCTGTCTCCGCAGTCGATGACGGGCAGCGTCACCTTCCAGGGTGTGGTTTTGTTCGTGATCTTTTCCCAGCAGTAAACCAGATCGTCATATAATGGCTGCACGGCCCCGCCGGTGGTTGAAAGCCCCAAGTTGAAGAAGATCGGATCCGTGTTTCCGCCTTCACAAACGGGGCGGTCGATAAAGGGGAGGATATCGTTCGTATTGGCCCCTCCGTCCTGGTCCAGGTTCGCCCATGCCGCGGTATTGAAGGTATCCGCGTTGTTGCCGCTGTTGGTGGTGCGTCCGTAATCGCATGTGTACTTTCCGTGGACGCTTTGATCGTGCGTGATGGCCTGTGCGCAGAGGGTGAAGGGCAGATCCACGTCATATGGCTCTATGGAGCCGGCGAACCCGATCCATGCAACCGCAGTGGCCTCCAGAGCGAACCCTTCATAGCCGAAGATCCGCGCGAAAAAGGCCGTCACAGGGGTGCTCTCCCGCTTCACAGCCACTCGAACCGCATTGATAAAGTCCGTGTTTTCGGCCAACTGCTCATCGCTGACATCCCAGAGTTCGGTCGGCAATGTGGAGGCGTTCTCCACAAAGGTGTGGCTGATCCAGTTCCAGTGTCCTCGCTGGATGTCGCCGGTGTTGGAAGCATAATCCTCTCCGGTCTCGATTGCAACCCCCTGGCTCAGATGGGCGATCGCCGTTTCATAGGCGGTCTCGTTGGCCCCGGGATTGACAGCCGAACCGTCCTCGAGGTAAAGGACCTGCGCGCCGGCCAGGGCGGCGGCATCGGCGGCATTCTGAAGCTCGTTCTTGGCCGCCAGCAGATTGGCGATGTCGATGGCCAGGGCGGCGAACCCGATCAGGATAACGATAGAGAAGGCGGTCAGGATGGCGACCGCACCCTTCTGGTCCCTCAGCATGGCGGGCAAAAACATCTCATCGCTCCTCTGCTTCTGGAGTCATCAGCTCGAAACGCTGTCCTGGTTCTCTTTGCGCATGACACTCGTGGCGCTGAGCGTGATCGAGCCGTCCAAGGTCCCGGAGAAAAAGGCTGTGAGGAAATCCGGCAAAATAAGAAAGGTGTAGGGGTACTGGATGGTGACCTGGATATGCTTGTGTCCGTTCAAATCCACGGAGGGATCGACGTCAACGGTGGCGGTGCTGCCGGCGCAGCCAAGGGAAATGAGGTTGTCCAGGATATACTGATCGATGATTCCCTCTATGTAATCCTGAGTGGGGTCTTCCTCGCGGTAGAGACTCCCCGCGCGGGCGCCTTCACGACTGGCGTTGGTGATCATCGCCTTGTCGTAGAGGAGGATGCTGAACTCGATGATCCCGATCAGGATGAGGAGCAGGAGAGGCAGGATGATCGCGAATTCTATGGCGGCCACGCCACGCACATCCTTCATGCCTGTCGGAAAGCGAATAGGGGATGATGATTTCATAGCAGCCTGTTCCCCGTGCGCAGTCCCGTCCAAAATACGTTCCAATTCCCCGCCTGCTTTATGCGGGCCTACATGCCGGAGGACCCGAAGCTGATGCTGTAAACCGGCCTGGGCGCCGCCTTTTCAAAACTCTTGTGATATTTGTTCATGATGCTGCCGGCCGTCTGGCCATCGATCGCTTCGACCGGTCGAGCACGCTCTTCCGATTCTACGGGATGGATGATCTGGCTGTCCCTGACGGTTTCAAAGGATTGCCCCCAACGGGCATCGAGCGGTATTTCCTTTTTGACAAACACCTCCTTGCAGGTGCAGCCAATCTGCAGGCTGAAAAGAAACGCCGCCAACTGCAGCCATATCACATGTCTGGTCACCACGTTGCTCCCCCTTGCGAGGTGGTTGGCGATGTTGCGATCCATTTGAGTGCCTCACGGAAACCGCTTCGTGTTCGAGCTTCAATTCCGGGCGGAAACTGGATTCTACCGGGAAATCATTTCCGGATTGAGACTAGTTGGTTTCCGGTAAGCTGTAGCCGAATGGCCCCTCCACTTCGCCGTGAATCGTCGGCATGCGCTTGTCTTCGCGCCCCTCGATCAAGCCTTCCAGAAAGAATTCCGTATAACTCGGCTCTGTGAAATGCTCCCCCGGCAAAACCACATCCTTCGGCTCGAGGGGCTTGACGAGGTGAGGGGTCGCGATGATCACGAGCTCCGTCTCGCTCTTCTGGAAGGAACTGCTCCTGAACAGCGCACCGAGGATCGGGATGTTGCCCAGAAGCGGGTATTTCTGAATGTCTTCTTTAATGGTTTCCTGCAGCAGGCCGGCGATGGCGAAGCTCTGGCCGTCGCCCAGTTCAACGACGGTGGCCGCCTTCCGAGTGCTCAGACCCGGGATGACGTAGCCTTCCAGGCGCAGGGCGAAGCTGAAGTCGAGCTCGGAAACCTCCGGTTCGACCTGGATGCTGATTTTGTCCTCGTTCAAAACCGTGGGGGTGAAAACGAGTCTCACACCGAATTCCTTGAACTCGATGGTGGTTTCCCCGAACCCGCCTGAAATGGGGATGGGGTATTCCCCTCCAGCCAGAAAGGAGGCGGTCTGCCCGCTCTGGGTAATCAGGGTGGGCTTGGCGAGGATCTTTACCAAGCCGTCCTGGTTGAGCGCGTCGATGAAGCCGGTCCAGGTGACGTTGCCGGTCGTGAAGCGGAAGAGGGCGTTCACGGCGGAGCTGTAAGCCAGCCCCAGTGGGCCCGCCCCGAGGACCGCATCGTTCGCTTTTACCACCTGGCTGAGTCCTCCGAGCGTCGTGATCCCGAAATTGCCGCCCCTGGTGACCGCAGTGATGTTAATCCCCAGCCGGTTGGCGATGGTGCGCTTCATCTCGGCTATCCGCACTTCCAGCATGACCTGGTGGATTCCGCCCACTTGCACCAGGTTGATGATTTTCCCCCTGGTGTCGTCAGCGTTTTTCGGCGTGAAGGCCTCGGCGAGGGACAATGCGTGGGAGAGCTTCGCGGTGCTCGAAACCCTTCCCAAAAGGGTGATGGAATCGCTCGTAGCGATCACTTGCAGATCCTTTTCTTCGGGGAAAACCTCGTGCAGCTTCTCTTTGAGGCGCGACACGTCGTAGACGACCTCGATGTCGCGCACGGTAAAGCGCTTATCGTCATGCCAGATAATCAGGTTCGTGATCCCGGCGGATTTTCCGGTCAGATAGATCTGATGGGGCGAAACGATCACGTATTGAAGGACGGCCGGGTCGGGCTCCGATATCCTCGTAACAGGCCTGGGCGTCTCGAAGATCATCGAACGGCCGGAAACAAGGGTCAGTTTTTCAGCCTGGGACAAAGAGCCCTGCGCTCTCGCGTTTCCACCGATTGTCAGCAGAATAGTCAGGAAGGGGAGCAGCACCCCTATAAGAACAAGAACAGCCAATCCCGGTCGAACGCGAAAACGAGCCGTCATCGGTTTTCCTCAATTGCCGGTGTAGGGGATGGTCAACGTGGACACCTGCCCGTTCCGTATGACCTCTATCGTGTGCTGCCGCGGCAGCCGCTCGAAGGTGACCGCCGGCTTCGGCTCCGGCTCGGATCCGGCCTGAGGGGCCGTGTAGGAGGCAAGGGTTCCCGAAATATCAGCGCCTTGGGTGAAGACGATATCCTGGTCCATCAGATTTTTCAAGGCGAATTGGAGCACGCCCTGTGTGGCGGCGAGGCTCAATTTTTCACCCTCTTCCGGCGTTACCTCCAGGGTGTAAACGTCCACCGGGTTGGGTTTCCCTTCGGCGTCTTCGACCATCGTCGAACCGGTGGCAAGCACTGGAATGTTTTGAAGCACGACCTTGGTAACGTCCTTATCCTGGTCCCTCTCGGGGTCTTCGAGTGTAGCCAGGACGTCGACGCGGCTGCCCGGGGTGATGAACCCGGCCAGCCCCATGACCTTATCCCCGCGGACGGCGACGGCCCGTTTTCCGGGCGTTACAACCGCCGCCACTCCCCCGGTCTTGACATCGATGGGGGCGAGGCGCGACTCCGTGACAGGTTCCTGTTCCTTGAACGAGGTGATGGTCACCCGGCCTTCAAGGAGTTGAGGATCGGAGAAGTGCCCTTTTGGCAGGCTTTCCTTCAGATATTTCACCGTCTTCAGCATCTCGGGCTTGAGTCTGGTCCCCCACGGAATATCACCCAAGGCTGCCACGACAGGAACCGCCTCGGTCGGTTGGACCACAGTCACCTGTGTGGACGTCCCCTGAACGCGCAGCCAGCGATAAAGGTAGAGGCTCACCACCCCTGCAATAATCAGCGCCAGCAAAAAAGGAATGACCGCTTTCCACCTTCCCATCTCGGACCTCTCAATAGCCTGTCGAAAAAAAGTGCGGGGAAGTCAGCAGCCCTTTGGGGCTGCCAAAAAAACAGAGGAGGGTGATCACCACGAGATAAGACGGTAGCCCGTGACTTCGGACAGCATAAATATGAAAGTGCCGGCTGCGATTGCGATCCCATAAAAGAGTTTGGGTTTAGGCCCGTTCGTAGGTGACTGAGCGGAGACGAATTGCCTAGTGTAAAAATAGGTCTTCACTGCAGTTGCGTAGCTGGGTATCGCTTTTCGGGCATAGTCGCGTTTTACTGCGAGAAGGATAACGGCGTAAATGCCACCGCAAATGGCGGTAAACAGGGATACAAGCACGACATTCTTTGCGCCGAGCACCGCACCGATAGCCCCCAGCAGTTTCGTGTCACCCGCCCCCATAACACCTATTATATGAGGCAAAAAAAACAGAGCAATTCCCACAGCCAATCCACCGGCGCTGAAAAGCAGTCCATCCATCCCATTGACTATAAAGTGAAAGGACAACCCTGAAACCATGGTTCCCAATGTAATGAGATTTGGTATTTTATGAATTTGGTAGTCATAGATCACAGCAATAATCAAAATTATTGCGAGATAGAGATAAATCACTGTAGTAGAATCTATGAAACGAGTCATAAAATTTTTCAAAGAATTTAGATAAATTTCTTAAATAATAGAACCAAAAAATAAAATCGTATCACAAACTTACCAGACCCCTTATTGTAATTAGGAGTCTGGTAAATTTCGGATTTAAATTACCTTAGTATTTTATCCATCACCCGCGCCTGACACCGCTGTCTTAACCTCATCAAATGTATCGCTGAGGCTAGTTCCAAGCGTTGTTATAGCAGTAATAATTGCTACCGCAATCAATGCCGCGATCAAGCCGTACTCGATAGCCGTCACGCCCTCTTCATCCTTCAAGAAACTCCATAATCTCGACATGTGCTGTCCTCCTCTCCCCTTGGAAGTCAAGTGATGTTCCAAAAATTAAACCCGAACCGAAAAAGCCTTCCTCCTTGGACCAACCGAGTTTTGGTGTCACTGCTTTCTAGGGTTATCCACCTCCTTTCACGTCTAAGTGACAAAAACTTTCGCGCAGAGTCCGCCTCCTTGGCAGGTGTTCATCAAAGCGCTGCAGGATCGATTCGTTAAGCCAGCCATGCCTTTAGCCACTCCTGTAAGGTGTGTCTCGAGCAAGGATACGAGCCAGCGCTTCAAAAAACCGAGGAGCACCCTGAGAAAGCATCTTGAGCTCATTCTCAGTGGAGGCTGAATGTTCCCGCGAATAGGGGAGGGAAGAGTAGAGGAGGAATCAGGTAAGCAATCACTCCTTTGCTCGGATGGCATGGGATACCATCGAAGACCAGCACAGCCCGGAGTTCAGGCCATACAAAGAAGCAACCCCATCACCTGTCTCGACACTCACTAAAGGCAACCCGGCTGTCTCGGAGAGACCCTAGGCTTTCCGTCCCCACCTCGCGATGGCTTAGGCTTTTTCTATAGCTGAGTCGATTTTTCTAGATAAGATGTTATGCAGCGTATAAAAGGACAGCCCTTATTGTCAAGTAAAAAAATGATTTAGGGGGGAATCCTGCAGGAAATGTGAGAAAAATTCCTGCATAAGGGAACAGCTGGAGGCGTGGATGGCCCGACTTTCTGATTTGCGATCAGCCCGATTTTGTCCTTCCAAAGCAAACGCTCGCTTGGAGGCGGCCTGAAGGCGGCGCACAGCGAGAGGTGGACATTGACGCCGAGAATGGCAAAAAGAGGATTGGCGGCCCGATTTGAGGGCGGTGATGCCTTGTGTATAGTCCTTGCGTGGATTTTCGGGGTATGATAATTATAATAAATTTATTTTGCAGACAAAGCGAGGGGTGCACGTGGCTTTCAGGAAGGACGAGTTTCGTTCGAGACAGGGTTCCCATCGGGTTCTCTTGCGGGGCGTGGAGGCGTAAGAGGTTGGCCAAAGACTCGAACGGCAGTTCCGCTGCGCCTGAGGTGCGGAAGAAGATCGTCTTTCCCGAACAGGAATTCTTCCAGAGCCTGGTCGGGGAGAAGAACCGCAACCTGCAGCTTCTGGAGACGAAGCTCGGGGTGGCGGCCCATGTCCGGGGGAACAGCGTCCTGCTGGAGGGCGGGGATTGGGAGGTGGAGCTTGCCGAGACGACGCTGCGCCAGCTCTACGAACTGATCAAGGTGCGCTACCCTGTCTATACGAATGACGTAGACTATGCGGTACGGATCCTTCGGGCAGACCCGAAGGCGGACATCAAGAAGATCTTCCGGGATGAGGTCTACATCCCATCGAGCAAAAAACTCATCACGCCGAAGACGATCCACCAGAAGGCCTACATGGATGCGATCCGGCGCTACGACATGGTCTTCGGGATCGGTCCGGCAGGGACCGGCAAGACCTACCTGGCCATGGCCATGGCGATCTCCTTCCTGCTGAAAAAATCGGTCAAGCGGGTGGTGCTAGCCCGTCCCGCGGTGGAGGCGGGGGAGCGTCTGGGGTTTCTGCCGGGCGACTTGGCGGAGAAGGTCAACCCCTATCTCCGGCCCCTTTACGATGCCCTGCATGACATGATGGATTTCGAGAGCGCTTCCCGGCTTCTGCAGCAGGGCGTGATCGAGGTGGCCCCGCTTGCCTTCATGCGGGGCAGGACATTGAACGACTCGTTTGTGATCCTCGACGAGGCCCAGAACGCGACCCCCGAGCAGATGAAGATGTTTCTGACGCGGCTCGGGTTCAGCTCGAAGGCTGTGATCACGGGGGATGTCACCCAGACGGACCTGCCCGAGGGGAAGATCTCGGGCCTGGTGCAGGCCCGGAGGATCCTCGAGGGGATCAGCGGAATTTGTTTCATTCAGTTTTCGCGCGAAGATGTGATCCGGCACCCATTGGTGCAGGAGATCATCGACGCCTATGAACGGACCGAGAGCGGAAAGGCTCCGGCCGGCAATGGGCCCAGCCCGGAGGCGGCATGAAGATTCTGAACTTGCGGACCGGAAAAGACGCGGCAGTGAAACAGCGCAGCAAACCCCGGGCCAGGAGGCGCGAGAAGCCCTCAGGGGCGAGGTGGCTGCCTCGGTTTTTCAAGGACCCCGAATCGCAGCGCTGGATGATCCTGATCGGACTCAGCTGCGTGGTGGCGCTCCTGATCTACCCGAGCGGATTCAGCAGGACGGTGGAATACAAGGTCGGGGACGTGGCGGAGCGGGATGTCAAGGCCTCGCGGGACTTCCTGGTCGAAAACGAGCTCCTGACCGCAAAGAACCGTCAGGAGGCCGAGAAGGCGGTGTTGTCGGTTTACGACTTCGACCGGAGCGGCGGGAACCTGGTCCAGCGGGTGAATGAGGCGTTTCGGGCCGGGCGGGAATACGTGGCGGCGGTGAAGGCCGCGGCCGAGGCCCGGAAAAAGGCCGAAGAGGAGGCGGCTGCGGGGGAGGCGGAGAAGGCCCCGCCGGCAGAACCGGAGTCGGAAGCCCTGAACGAGGCCGCCGTGCGCGACGGGTTTTTCGAACTCCTCGAACTCCCTGTCGACGAGGCGGTTTTCAGGACCTTGACGGCGGCCGGGTTTCCTGAAGAGGCCGAGAAGTGGGTGGTGGAACTCATCCGCCCGGTGATCGAGAGGGGGGTCGTAAGCAACAAGTCGATGCTCATGAGCCAGAGCGAGAAGGGGATCCTCCTGCACGACATCCAGACCGGGAAGGAGACCGAGGTCAACGACCTCACAACCTTTTACAGCCTCGAGAGCGCAAGGCAGACCATCCTGTCGCGGCGGGACGAACTGCGCAAGGCGATGCTGCCAAGCGCCCTGGTCAACCTGTGCCTCGATATGGCCGCCGCGGTCGTCAAACCGAATCTCACCTTCAATAAACGGGAGACGGAGCTGCGGGTCGACGAGGCGCGCAAGGCCGTCAAACCCTTCTACTATGTCGTGAAGAAGGGCGAGATGCTGGTGCGCGAAGGGGAGCGGGTGACGGAGGAGCACGTCCGCAAGCTGGCGGAGCAGAACAAGCGGCTGAGCCGGGAAGGCGGGCTGGGGAGGATCCCGGCGATCGCGCTGCTGTTCATGCTGCTTCTGTCGGTCATGTACATGACCGGGCTGATACGGCGGAAGATTCCGACGAGCGAGACGCGGGACCTGCTCTTCAACGCCCTGGTCATCCTGACGGTGTTTCTCCTGCTCCTGGCCGCCGACATCGTGTCGCAGGAGGTCGCGCGCGGGTTCCACTTCTTCAGCCCGCGGGCCCTGCTCTACGCCGCCCCGGTGGCGAGCGGCGCGATGCTGGTCTCGGTCTTCATGGGCATGCGGGTGGCGGCGAGTTTTTCCGTGGTGGCCGCCGTGCTGGCATCGATGGCGGTTGGGGGGCAGGCGGCGTTTTTCATCTATTTCTTCGTGAGCGCACTCGTTGGGGCCTACGGCGTCACACACTGCCGGGAGCGCGGCGTCTTGATCCGGAGCGGTCTCAAGGTGAGCCTGGTCAATGTGCTCATGGCAGGGGCCATCGAGGCCATCGTCGGCAATTTCTACTCGGTCGAGACCCTTATTGCGGCTGCGGCGGCCTTCGTGGGCGGGGTTTTGGCCGGGGTGGTGACGACCGGGCTGCTGCCGCTGATCGAGATGTCCTTCGGGTACACGACCGACATCAAGCTCCTGGAGCTGTCGAACCTGGACCAGCCGCTCCTGAAGGAACTGATGGTGCAGGCGCCCGGCACGTATCATCACAGCGTGATCGTGAGCAACATGGTCGAGGCCGCGGCGCCGGCGGTCGGGGCGAACCCGCTCCTGGCGAAGGTCGCCGCGTACTACCACGACATCGGCAAGGCCCGCAAACCGCTCTATTTCATCGAGAACCAGATGGGCTGCGAGAACCGGCACGAACGGCTGGCGCCATCCATGAGCGCCCTCATCCTCATCTCGCACGTCAAGGACGGGGTGGATCTGGCGAGGCGCTACAAGCTCGGCAAAGAGATCACCGACATCATCATGCAGCACCACGGGACGAGCCTGATCCATTTCTTCTTCGAGAAGGCCAAGGAGCAGGCCGAGAAGAAGGGCCTGAAGGCGCAGCAGGTGAAGGAAGAGGACTTCCGCTACCCGGGCCCGAGGCCGCAGACCAAGGAGGCCGGCCTCGTGATGCTGGCGGACATCGTGGAGGCGGCGTCCAAGACGCTGGTGGATCCGACAGGCGCCAGGATCCAGGGCCTGGTCCAGAAGATGATCAACAAGGCCTTTTCCGACGGGCAGCTCGACGAATGCGAGCTGACGCTGAAGGATCTGCACGAGATCGCGAAGAGCTTCAACAAGACCCTGAGCGGGATCTTCCACCATCGGATCGAGTATCCGGATGCCGCGAAGGCCGCGCCGCAGCGGCTGCGGGAGAAGGCGGCCCAAAGCGCCGAGGCCTCCGAGCGGCGGTCGGTGCCGATGGAGCGGGCGGCCGACGGAAAGTGGGCGGTGAATGGACATACAGATACAGTTCCGGAGGCGGATCAGAGACCTCGGCGTCCGGAAGATCAGAAGGAAACTGGAGAGAGCCTTAAGCGTCTTGGGCTCTGAGGCGAAGGAACTGAGCGTGCTGTTCGTGGACGACGCCGAGATGGCGGAGTTGAACGAGCGCTATCGCAGCCGGAGCGGCCCGACGAATGTGCTCTCCTTCCCCATGGGAGGCGACCCTTTGGAGCCCGAGACCGTGATGCTCGGGGACGTGGTGATCTCGGTCGACACGGCGCGAAGGGAGGCCCGAGCGGCGGGTGAGAACCTGGAGGAGGCCGTGGACCGGCTGCTTGTCCACGGACTGCTTCACCTCCTGGGTTATGACCACGAACGGGGGGAGGCGGAGGCGTCGGCGATGGAGCGCGAAGAACGAAGCGTGCTTGCACGCATGCGAGAGGAAGCGTAATGGCGAGATTGGCAGTGAATGTGGATCATGTGGCGACGGTGCGGCAGGCGCGCGGAGGGCGGGAGCCGGATCCGGTCGCGGCCGCCGTGATGGCGGAGCTCGCGGGGGCGGAGGGGATCATCTGCCACCTGAGGGAAGACCGCCGGCACCTGCAGGACCGGGATCTGAGGGTCCTTCGCGAGGTGGTGCAGACCCGGCTCAACATGGAGATGGCGGCGACCGACGAGATGATCCGGATCGCGGGGGAAGTCAAGCCCGACCTCGTGACCCTGGTCCCGGAAAAGCGCCAGGAACTGACGACGGAGGGCGGACTCGACGTCTACGGGAGCAGGGAACGGTTCAAGGATGTGGTCCAACGGATGCACGGGGCGGGGATCCAGGTGAGCTTTTTCGTCGACCCCGATACGCGGCAGATCGAAAGCGCCGCCGAGTGCGGGGGGGACATTGTCGAAATCCACACCGGCGCCTACGCGGAGGCCGCTACGGAGGCTGCGGCGCGGGGGCAGCTGGCGACGATCGCCACAGCCGTCAACGTGAGTTCACAGCTCGGTCTGCGCGTGAGCGCGGGGCACGGTTTGAACTACATCAACGTCAAGCGCTTCCACCGCATCCCCTTGATCGAGGAGTACAGCATCGGGCACACGATCGTCGCGCGGGCGGTGCTGGTCGGTTTCGAGCGGGCCGTGCGCGAGATGCTCGAGCTCGTCCGGAATTTTTAGCGGGACCGGCGCAGAAATGATCTACGGGATCGGCGTCGACCTGGTCCACATCAGGCGGATCGAGAAGGCGCTCGAACGGTGGGGGGAGCGTTTCACGCATCGGGTCTTCACCGCGGGGGAACGGACGCGCTGTTCGCGGCGCCCGCGGCCGGCGGCGGCCTTTGCCCTCTATTTCGCGGCGAAGGAGGCCTTCTCGAAGGCGATCGGCCTCGGGATGCGCCAGGGGGTGCGTTGGGCGGACATCGAGGTGGTCCATGACCGCCGGGGGAAACCAGGGCTGCGCCTGGCGGGTGCGTCGGCGGCGCACTGCCGGCGGGAGGGGGTCGCTTCGGCCTATTTGAGCCTGTCGGATGACGGGGCCTATGGGATCGCGATGGTGGTGCTGGAAAAGGCTTGCGGAGAGGCCGCGGGCGGGGGAAATTTGGACCTCGTGAGAGCGGGATTCGGCGGGGGATCCGCCGGGAGCAGAGAGGGGAGGAGACCCATGTTGATCGCCAGCGATATCATGACCACCGATGTGGTGACGGTGAAAAAGGAGACGCCGCTCAAGGAACTGGCCACGATTCTGTATCAGCGGCACATCAATGGTGTTCCGGTTGTGGACGACGATGGGAGGCTTATCGGGATCATCTGCGAGAGCGATCTCATCCGCAAGGACCGCAAGCTCCACATTCCGACGGTCTTCACGCTCCTCGACGGGCTGATCTTCCTCGAGCGGCCGAAGAAGATGGAAGAAGAGATCAAGCGGCTCGGGGCGAGCGTCGTCGAGGACCTTTACAGCCGGGACGTGATCACGGTCGAGGAGCGTACGCCGATCGACGAGATCGCGACCATCATGAGCGAGAAGAAGGCCTACACGATCCCCGTGATGGACGGGGAGCGGATCGTGGGCATCATCGGCAAGGCGGATCTCATCAGGACGCTTGTAGGGTGAGCCCCGATCGTGTTATATACCGTGCGGCCTCGGAGCGCGATACGATCGCCTTCGGACGCCGGCTCGGGAGGCTGCTCGAACCGGGGGACGTGCTGGTGCTGAGCGGGGATCTCGGGGTGGGGAAGACCTGCTTTGCGAAGGGCCTGGCCCAGGGGCTGGATGTCCCGGCCGGGCAGGTGATCACGAGCCCCTCGTTCGCGCTCGTCAACGAGTACGAGGGCCGGTGCCCCTTCTTCCACATGGATGTCTATCGGCTCGAGCGTGTGGAAGAGATCGTCGCGGCCGGGCTGGAAGAGTATCTTTATCAGGGAGGGGTGACGGCGATCGAGTGGGGTGAACGGTGCCCCGAGATCCTCCCTGAAGGGCATCTGCTCGTGAGGCTGAGCATCCTCGGGGATCTGTCCCGGGAGATCGTCATGGAAGGGTCCGCCGGGCGGGCCCTTATCCTATTGGAAGGCGTGAATCAATTGCTGGGTTGAGGTTGACGAATGGCACTAGTGGTACAGAAGTTCGGAGGAACGTCGGTCGGCAGCATCGAGAAGATCCGGAACGTCGCGCGGAGGGTCATCGACACGTTCAAAGAGGGGAACCGGATGGTGGTGGTCCTGTCGGCCATGGCGGGGCAGACGGACGGGTTGATCAAGCTGGCGAAGGAGATGACGCCCGATCCCGACCCGCGGGAACTGGACGTCCTGATGGCGACGGGCGAGCAGGTGAGCGTGGCGCTCTTTTCGATGGCGGTGAAGGACATGGGCTACGATGCCTGTTCCCTGCTGGGATTCCAGGTGGCCATCCACACGAGCGACCTTTACGGTAAGGCGCGGATCCATGAGATCGACCACGAGCGGATCACGCACGAGCTTTCGGCGAACCGGATCGTGACCGTGGCGGGCTTTCAGGGGTTGGACGAAGCAGGAAACATCACCACGCTCGGGCGCGGCGGATCCGACACGACGGCGGTGGCACTGGCGGCGGCGCTCAATGCCGATGTCTGCGAGATCTTCACCGATGTGGAAGGGGTGTACACCACTGATCCGCACGTCTGCCCCCAGGCGCGGAAGATGGACTCGATCTCGTACGAAGAGATGCTCGAGATGGCGAGCCTCGGGGCCAAGGTGCTGGAGATACGTTCGGTGGAGTTTGCCAAAAAATTCAACGTGCCCATCCATGTGAGGTCCACGTTCAGCAACGAAAGGGGTACGATGGTGATCGGTGAAACGAAGGACATGGAGAAGGTGGCGGTTTCGAGCATCGCCTACAACAAGAACGAGGCCCGTGTGACGATCCGGCGCGTGCCGGACCACCCCGGGATCGCGTCGCAGATCTTCGACTCCGTTTTTAAGGCGGGGATCGTGGTCGATATGATCGTCCAGAACACAAGCGAGGACGGCTACACGGATCTGACCTTCACGGTGCCGAAGCCGGACTTCATGAAGACCATGAAGCTCGTGAGCCAGGTGGCGGAGAAGATCGGCGCCGAGAAGGTTCTCGGCGACGAGAACATCGCCAAGGTGTCCATCATCGGCGTCGGGATGCGGAGCCACGCGGGCGTCGCCAAGAAGATGTTCGAGACCCTGGCGGCGGAAAACATCAATATCATCATGATCAGCACCTCCGAGATCAAGGTCTCGTGTGTGATCGAGGAGAAGTACACGGAGCTGGCGGTGCGTGTCCTGCATGAGGCGTTTGGTCTCGAGAATCCCTAGAGACGACCACCGTCTGGTGCGCGGCGGTCTGCTGCTCCTACTGCTGCTTTTGATTCCCCAGGCCCTGGCGGCGTTGTTGGATTCCGCTTCACCCCCCATTTTCAGGGGTGAGGCGGTTTTTGTTGAGGTCGTGCAGGCGGGGGGCGAAGCGTCGGTCTTCGCCTTCGAGCGGGAGCCGCGGCTCTCGGAGTTGACGGCCAGGCTCGCAACGGAGGGAAGAGCGGGTTCTGCCCGGGCCGGTGGGGAGAGGCTCCTACGCTCCGGAGATCGGGTGGAGTTCTGGGAAGGGGGCCCAGCGGCTGTGGTCATGCCTCAGGGGATGTCCGCGTTTTTCAAATGGACTCTCCGGATCCCCATCGAACTGAACCGGGTGGACCTGGAAGGGTTGACGGTCCTGCCGGGAATCGGCCCCAGGCTGGCCGGGCGGATTGTGGCGGAAAGGGAACGGCGCGGCGGGTTCAAGTCGCTCGAGGAGCTGATGCTGGTCGAAGGGATCGGGCCGGTGACATGGTCGAGAATCCGGCCCTATCTGACCCTCGAGGATTCCCGTCCTTTGGCTCGGGGCCCACTGCACCGATCGAGCCGCTTCGATCCGGCGGCGGTGTGCCCGCCGAGTGATCCCGGGCTCTATCATTGCGGGAGGGGGCGGCACGCGCCGGTCGAAATCCGGCTGCACGCTGAACAGGCCGAGCTTTATCCACGTGCAGATTCGAAGGCTGGACGTGGAGCGGCTCGGCTGGATCGCGTCTCCTCTGTTCAAATGTGCAAAGGTCCATTGAACCGGTCGATTCTGCCGCGTCGACAGGCCCTGCCGGAAATGCCGCCGGCGGATGGTTTCAGAGGAAAAGGCATCCGGCCCGGCTGGGTTCGATCAGAGGCGGCCGCAATGCGGAAGAGGACGTTTTGCTGATTCTGGGCATCGATACATCGTGTGATGACACCTCCGCCGGCCTGCTGCGGGACGGGCGCGAAGTGCTCGCCAACGTGGTGCACTCGCAGATCGCGCTGCATCACCGGCACGGCGGCGTCGTCCCGGAGCTGGCCTCGCGGGAGCACTTGAGGAACCTGATCCCCGTGGTCGAAGAGGCCCTGAAGGCCGGGGAGGCGGACTTCAGGGATCTCGATGCGATCGCCGTAACGCAGGGGCCGGGGCTTGTCGGAAGCCTGCTGGTCGGGCTCTACTATGCCAAGGCGCTGGCTTTTTCGCTCGAGATACCCCTCATCGCGGTCAACCACCTCGAGGCCCATCTGCTTTCGATCTTCCTGGAGCCCGAGACGCCGCCCTTTCCCTATGCGGCACTGACGGTCTCGGGCGGGCACACGCAGCTCTACCACGTGCGGGGCTACGGGGATTATACGCTCTTGGGGCAGACGGTGGACGACGCGGCCGGGGAGGCCTTCGACAAGGTGGCCAAGATCTTCGGGCTCGGGTACCCCGGCGGGCGGGTGATCGAGGCCCTCGCCCGGAGCGGAGATGCGGGGGCGATCCGTTTTCCGAGGGCCTGGATGGGGAAAGAGTCGCTGGATTTCAGCTTCAGCGGCCTCAAGACGGCCGTCCTGCTTCAGCACCGGAGTTGGGCCGAGGCGCCCGAGGCGGAGCGGGCCTGCTCCCTGGCGGACATGGCCGCCGCTTTCCAGGAGGCGGTGGTGGACGTCCTCGTCCAGAAGACATTGGCGGCCGTCGAAAGAATGGGTGTCTCAGCCGCGGCGGTCGCGGGGGGCGTCGCCTGCAACGGCCGTCTGCGGGGGCGCATGAGCGCTGCCGCACAGGAGAGAGGAATCTCGGTCTTTTATCCCCGTCCGGCCTATTGTACAGACAATGGGGCGATGATCGCCCTGACCGGGTACCACCGTTTCCTGAAGGGTGAAACGGCGGGTCTCGACGTGGATGCGCGCTCCAAGTTTCCGATGGATGACCTTCCGGGGGGGCGGCGTGGTGAACTGCAGGGGTAAGGAGTTGGGTGTGAGGTGAAGCTCAGCCGGCGAATCCGCTACTGGTATTGGCGCGTCACCCGCCTGCGCGGAACTCCGCACGAACTGGCGCTCGGCCTGACCGTCGGCGTCTTTGCCGGCTGCATGCCGATCCTGCCTTTTCAAACGGCACTGGCGATTGCGCTGGCCATCCCGCTGCGCGCGAGCAAGATCACCGCGCTTCTCGGGACGTGGGTGAGCAACCCCCTGAACTGGTGGTTACTCTACCTTTACAGCCACAAGCTGGGGGCCTTCGTGCTCGGCATCCCGAACGGCAACGGGGTGTTTCGTTCCATCCTGGGGATGATCCAGAGGGGCGAGGAGCCGATGGACATCGCCATGCAGATCCTCGGCGCGGGCGGAGAAACGGTGGCGGCCTTTCTCCTTGGGGGGGTCATGATCGGGACGGTGTTCGCCTTGCCCGCGTACGTGATTTCCGTGCGGCTCTTCGGTTTTTTCCAAGAGGTGCGGCGGCGCCGGCGTGAGAAGCGGGCCGCGCGCAGAAGGAGCACATGAGGGCTGAAGGGGATTTCAGGGCACGCAAGAGCCTCGGACAAAACTTCCTGATCCACGAAGGAGTCGTGAACCGGATCGTCGCGGCAGCGGCGCTTCAGCCCGGTGAACCCGTCCTCGAGATCGGGCCGGGGCGGGGGGCGCTGACACGGCTGCTGGCGCGATCGGCCGAGCGCGTGGTGGCGGTCGAGAAGGATCCATGGCTGGTGGGCTACCTCGGGGGGAAACTCGGCGCCTGGGGGCTGAGGCATGTCAGGCTGGTGCAGGCGGATATCCTCCGGTGGGATTTCGGGGAACTCGACGCCGGCCGGGGCCCCCGATTCGTGGTGTTGGGCAATATCCCGTACAACATCTCTTCACCGTTGATCGAAACGCTGCTCCGGAACCGGGGCCTTTTCAGCCGCGCGATCCTGATGCTGCAGCAGGAGATGGCCGCCAGGCTGACCGCCGCCCCCGGCGGGAAGACCTATGGCGCCATGACGGTCCTTGTCCGGTACGCGACCAGCGTCACGCACGTCATGGAGGTATCGCGGGAGGCGTTCCGGCCGCGGCCGAAGGTCGATTCGACGGTGGTCCGGTTCGATTTCGAGGCTGCTTATCCGAGGCGGGCCCGTGACGAGGCCGTCTTCCGGCGGGTCGTGAAGGGGGCCTTCGGCCACCGTCGCAAGACCCTGATGAACGCCCTCCTCCGCATGCCGGACCCTTGGCCCGGAGAGGCGCTCGAGGCGGCGTTCGAGCGGTGCGGCATCGACGCCCGCAGGCGGGCCGAAACCCTCGGCATGGAGGACTTTCTGTGCTTGGGCGATGCCCTGGCGTTGACAAATAGCAACACGGGTGATACCTAGATCCATCCGGAAATGGTCTTTTTGGCCCATCTCGGCGTCAACCTGCACGTTTGCTTGTGCGGCGCCCACCAGGTCTCCGCCGCACAAACCCTTGATTTCCTTGATATTGGCCAGACCGGGACCCGCCGCGTACCGGGGGGACTGAGCACCCGAAAGGTGTGAAGAAACCGGGACCCGCCCCGCAGGGGTGGGACTGAGCACGTGCAGCGTGTGAAGAAAAATCCTCATTTCCGGATTGGAAACGGGGTTCTACCGCGAAATCACCCCCGGATGAATACTACCTGGATGGTTTTCGTCCGATGACCTGTTGAAAACTTCCATCCCGGAGGGCTCTGACCGCCGGGAGGCGGTGAAAGGGGTCCCTGTATGGAGATCATCGAATCGGTCCAGGAGATGCAGGAGAAGGCCGAGGCCCTGCGGATGGCGGGGTACACCATCGGCCTCGTGCCCACGATGGGGTTCCTGCACGAGGGGCACCTCGAACTGATGCGCGTTGCAAAAAAACTCGCGACCCATGCGGTTGTCAGCATCTTCGTGAACCCTTCGCAGTTCGGGCCGAACGAGGATTTCGAACGCTATCCGCGCGACCGGGAAGGCGATCTCGCGAAGGCCGAGTCGGTCGGGGTGGATGTCGTCTTCCTGCCGACGGCGCAGGAGATGTATCCCGCCGGCTTTCAGACACGGGTGCAGGTCCTGGAAGTGACCCAGCACCTGTGCGGGCTTTCGAGGCCGACCCACTTCGACGGCGTGGCGACGGTGGTCACGAAGCTCTTCCATATCACCCGGCCGCACATCGCCGTCTTCGGCCAGAAGGATTTTCAGCAGCTGACGGTGATCAGCCGCATGACGGCGGACCTCGATATGGGCATCGAGATCGTGGGCGTGCCGATCGTCCGGGAGGCGGACGGGCTCGCCATGAGTTCGCGAAACAAATACCTCGGCGCCGAGGAGCGGATCGTCGCCCGGTGCCTCAAAAAGGGGCTCGAGCTGGCGCAGGACCTGGTGCGCGCGGGTGAGCGGGATGCCGCCGCCATCCGGCGGACGGTGGAGGCGCTGATCTCCGGCCAGCCGTTTACCCGGATCGACTACATCAGCCTGGCGGACCCCGAGACCCTGGAAGAGGTGGCCGTGCTCCAGCGGGACGCCTTGATGGCGCTCGCGGTATTCGTAGGCAGCACCCGGCTGATCGACAATGCCGTGTTGGAGGTCCGGGCCTGAGCCCGGATGCGGCGACAAGGCCGCCAACCCAATGACAATGAAGGAGTGAGCGATGAAAGCAACGAATTTTCTCTTCACCTCGGAGTCGGTCACCGAGGGCCATCCCGACAAGATCGCCGATCAGATCTCCGATCACATATTGGACGAGTTCATGCTGCTCGACCCGAAATCCCGGGTCGCCTGCGAAACCCTGGTCACGACCGGCATGGCCATGATCGCCGGGGAGATCACGAGTTCCGCCTATGTGGATTTTCCCGAGGTGGTGCGCTCCACCATCAAGGACATCGGTTACAACAACTCCTCCATGGGGTTCGACTGGGAGACCTGCGCCGTGCTCTCGAGCATCGACAAGCAGTCTCCCGACATCGCGATCGGTGTGAACGGGACCGGTTTGTTCAAGGAGCAGGGCGCCGGCGACCAGGGGCTCATGTTCGGCTATGCCTGCACCGACACCGATGTCCTGATGCCGATGCCCATCTACCTGGCGCACCGCCTCACGCGGCGCCTCGCCCATGTGCGCAAATCGGGCCAGCTCCCGTGGCTGCGCCCCGACGGGAAGAGCCAGGTGACGGTGCACTACGTGGACGGGAAGCCTCACCGGGTGCACACCGTCGTCATCGCGGCCCAGCACGAGCCCGACGTGGATTATGACACCCTGAGGGAGGCCATCATCGAAAAGGTGATCGAAGAGGTGATCCCGGCCGAACTCCTCGACAGCGAGACGCAGTACTTCATCAACACCACCGGGCGTTTCGTCGTTGGCGGCCCGCTGGGCGACTGCGGGCTCACCGGGCGGAAGATCATCATGGACACCTACGGCGGCTTCGGCTACCACGGCGGCGGCGCCTTCTCCGGGAAGGATCCCTCGAAGGTCGACCGCAGCGCCTCCTACATGTGCCGGTACGTGGCCAAGAACATCGTCGCTGCCGGTCTGGCGACGACCTGCGAGATGCAGGTCGCCTACACCATCGGCCGCGCCGAGCCCGTTTCGGTGATGGTGGGGGCATACAGCACGGGCGTTGTGCCGAGCGCGGAGCTGACCGAGATCGTCAGGAAGACCGTGGATCTTCGTCCGGCGGCGATCATCGAACGCCTGGACCTGCTGCGGCCCATCTACCGGAAGACCTCCAATTACGGGCACTTCGGCCGGGAGCTGCCGGAGTTTTCCTGGGAGAAGACGGACCTCGTGGAGGATCTGAAGCGCGCGGTGAAGTGAGGCCTTCGCGGCGAATGCCGTGACGCCGCCCTTTCTTTGCCGGTTTTCCGGTACGAAGGCATGCGCTCGCGCGGCCGGATCAGGGAGGCGAACGGCGTTGCGGGAAGAGGCCGATGCGGCTTTCGAGCGGTGAGAAGCGTCGGGTTCTGTTCGGGGCCGAGCGCTGGAATGGTATCCATCCGCAAATGATTTCGCGGTAGGACATCATTTCCCGGCGAAGCAGGGCAGCGTCCCTGCGGCTTGACGCACAACAAGAGACAGGAAGGATAAAGACCGATGGATTATGATATCAAGGATTTGAGCCTGGCCGCCGCAGGACGGCTGCGCATCGAGTGGGCGGGCATGAGCATGCCTGTCCTGGCGAAGATCAGGGAACGCTTCGCGGCGGAAAAGCCCCTGGCGGGGCTCAGGCTGTCGGCGTGCCTCCACGTGACGACGGAAACGGCGGGGCTCGTGAAGACCCTCAAGGCGGGCGGGGCGGAGGTGGCGGTGTGCGCCTCGAACCCGCTTTCGACACAGGACGACGTCGCGGCATCGCTCGTGGCGGACGACGAGGTCCCCGTCTTCGCGATCAAGGGCGAGGACCACGCCACCTATTACAGCCACATCCTCTCCGCATTGAAGCACCGCCCCCATCTGACGATGGATGACGGCGCAGACCTTGTGAGTTCGCTTCATTTCATCGCGCTCCACAAATGGGGCGAACTGGAGCCGACGGTCGCGAAATGGGCCCAGGGGCTGAGCGAGGCGGAACAGAAAAGCCTCCTTGCCGAGGTCGTAGGCGGGACCGAGGAGACGACGACCGGCGTGATCCGCCTGCGCAGCATGGAGCGGGACGGGGTGCTCCAGTTCCCGGTGATTTCGGTGAACGACGCCAACACCAAGCACCTTTTCGACAACCGCTACGGGACCGGCCAGAGCACCCTCGACGGGATCATCCGTGCGACCAACCGCCTCGTCGCCGGGAGCGTCTTCGTGGTGAGCGGCTACGGATGGTGCGGCCGCGGCGTGGCGGCGCGGGCGAAGGGCCACGGGGCGCACGTCATCGTCTGCGAGGTGGATCCCCTCCGCGCCCTCGAGGCCGTGATGGACGGGTTCCAGGTGATGCCGATCGCGCAGGCGGCGCCCCTCGGAAACTTCTTCTGCACCCTGACCGGGGATATCAACGTGATCCGCAAGGAGCACTTCGCCTTGATGAGGGACGGGGCGATGGTCTCCAACTCCGGCCACTTCGACGTGGAACTCGACCTCCCCGGTCTGGCCGAGCTCACGGAGAGCCGGCGCGCCATCCGCCCCTTCGTCGAAGAGTTTCGGCTGAAGACGGGGAAGCGCATCTATGTCCTGGGGGAAGGGCGGCTGATCAATCTGGCCGCGGCCGAAGGGCACCCGTCGAGCGTCATGGACATGAGCTTCGCCAACCAGGCCCTTTCTGCGGAATACATGGCCAAGCGGCACAAAGAACTCGAGCGGAAGGTGTACCCGGTGCCGAAGGCCATCGATGAAGAGATCGCCCGTCTGAAGCTCGAGGCGATGGGTGTCGAGATCGACACCCTGACCGAGGAGCAGGCGGCATACCTGTCATCCTGGGAGATGGGGACGTAGGATCAGTCCGGCATATGACGGTCAAACGGCTACTGCTCTGGGTGCCGCTGGCACTCATGCTCTTTCTGGTGCAGGCCTATTTCTGGGTGCCGAGCTATGAGGAGCAGACCCGGGGGAACCCGGAGCGGCTGGAGTCGTTCATCACGGGGTCCATCGGGGATGCGAGTATCCTCAACCCCATTCTCTCTGCGGATTCCGCGAGCAGTGAGATCAATGCGCTCGTCTTCGAGGGGCTGCTCGACCGCGATGAGGAGCTGCGGCTGCGGGGCCGTCTGGCCGAGTCCTGGGAGATCCGGGAGGAGGCGTGGTTCTACCTGAATCCGGCCGCCTCGGAGACGGGGGGAGCGGACGGCGCCGAGGTGGTCGCGCGCCTCATCAAGGCCCGCGGGGGATTGCTGGACCTACCGCCTGAAGTGGCGGAATCCCTCGCCCATATCCAGGGCGTGGAGGTCTTGCCGGCCCGGACCTTTACCGAAACCCGCAAGGTGCGCCAGGGGTCCGGTGAGGGCGAGGAGACCGGGATCGAACTGACCGTCCATGCGCCGGAAAGGATTTGGTTGAGCCTCGACCGCGTCGATCCGGAGATCTTCGACCGGCTTCGGACGGTGCTGGGAGAAGAGGTTCTCGCCCCGTTCCAGAGCGCGGGTCTCGTGCAGGCCTCCGCGCCGATCGAGGAGGCGCTCCTTGTCCGGCTCGCGGAGGAGCTGCTGCCGCAGACCGAGCACAACCCCATCGTCACCTTCCGCCTCCGCCCCGGGGTGCGCTTCCACGACGGACACCCCGTCACCGCCAGGGATGTCCGCTTCACCTACGATGCCATCATGGACCCCCGGAATCTCTCGCCGCGCGTCTCCGACTACGAACCGGTGAAGTCGGTCGAGGTCCCGGACCCGCTGACGGTCCGGATCGTTTACAAGCGCCTGTATTCTCCGGCCCTGGCGAGCTGGGGCATGGGCATCCTCCCCGAACACCTCTTGAATGCGGAGGCGCTGAAGCGCGAAGCCGCCGAGCGGGGGATGGACCCCGAGGCGTTTTCCATGCGCCAGAGCCGCTTCAACCGCCGGCCCGTCGGATGCGGACCGTTCGTCTTCAAGGAGTGGCTCTCCGATCAGCACATCGAGCTGACACGCTTCGAGGATTACTGGGAGGGCGCCCCCAACTACCGTCGCTATGTCTACCGGGTGATCCCGGACCTTCTGACCCAGGAGATGGAGTTCTATGCCGGGACGGTGGACAACTACGCGGTGCAGCCGCACCAGGTCGAAAGGTTGTCCCGGGATCCGCGCTTCCAGAGCTTTTCCGGGGTGAGCTTCGGGTACACCTATATCGCCTACAACCTGCGCCGCGAGCCGTTCAATGACGCGCGCGTCCGCCGGGCGCTCGGGATGGCGATCGATGTCGAGAAGATCATCCGCTTTGTGCTTTACGGGCAGGGCGAGCGCATCACCGGCCCTTTCGTGAAGCAGACCGACTTTTACGACCACTCGATCGAGCCGCTTCCTTACGACCCGGAAGCGGCGCTTGCGCTGCTGGCGGAGGCCGGATGGCGCCGGGGTCCGGAGGGCTGGCTCGAGAAGGACGGACGCCGGCTCCAGTTCACGCTCATCACGAACGGCGGCAACGACACGCGGAAGGCCATCCTGGCCATTGCGCAGGACGCCTGGAAGCAGATCGGGATCGACGTGCGGACCGACATCCTGGAGTGGTCGGTTTTTATCGAGGAGCGGGTCAACAAGCAGGATTTCGACGCCCTGGTCCTCGGCTGGAGCATGGGCGTCGACCCGGACCTTTTCCAGATCTGGCATTCGAGCCAGACGAAGCCCTTCCACCTGAACTTTGCAGGTTTCGCGAATGAGGCGGCCGACGACCTCATCCTGCGGATCCGGGAGACCTACGACCACGACCGGCAGGTCCAGTACTGCAGCGACCTGCATGCGATCATCGCCGAAGAGCAGCCTTACACCTTCTTGTATGTCGGGAAGTGGACCGCCATTCTCGACCAGCGCATCGTCATCCAGCGGACCGATGCGTCTGGCGACCCCGTCTATGAGCGGATAAAGCCCACGAAAACAGGGAGCTACACCTTTCATTTCAACCGCTGGATCAAACTGCCGCATGTGCCCGACTTCGCGGCGGAGGGCTGATCGATGCTGTCGTTTCTGGGCCGGAGCCTGATTCAGAAGATCGTCACCCTGTTTTTCGTGTCGGTGGTGTCCTTTCTCATCATCCATCTCGCCCCGGGGAGCCCGAGCCAGGTGGACCCGATGAATCCGAAGTTCACGCCCGAGATGGTGGAGCGCTTCCGGGAGGCCTTTCACCTGGATGAGCCGCTCCACGTCCAGTACCTCCGCTTCTACGCGGATCTTCTGACCGGACGGAGCGTCTCCTGGAAGGACAACCAGCCGGTGCTCCTCAAGATCTGGGAGCGCTTCCTGAACAGTCTGCCGCTTTTCATCGTCGGGACGCTCATCACCTGGACCCTCTCGTTTCCGGTGGGCATCCGCTCCGCGATCCACCGCGGAGGGTTCTACGACCGGAGCACCACCTTCATCGCCTACTTCCTCATCTCGATTCCCGGATTTTTCTTCGCCTATGTCCTGATCATCCTCGTCGTCAACAGCCTGGAAGTGCCGGTGATCGGGATGAAGACCTTCGGGGTGGGGGATGCCTCCTGGATCCATGGGGTCATGGACCGTGTCTGGCACCTGCTCCTGCCTTCCGTCCTGGGGGCCACCGGAGGGATCGCTGTCCTTTCCCGCTACGTGCGCAGCCAGATGCTCGAGGTGGAGAGCCAGGACTACGTTCGCACGGCCCGCGCCAAAGGGCTCACGTTCGACCAGGTACATTACAAGCACGCCCTCAGGAACGCCCTCCTGCCTTTCGTCACCATGTTCGGGCTGATTTTGCCCGGCCTGATCGGGGGGTCGGTGATCATCGAATCCATCTTTTCCTGGCCGGGCATGGGCCGCATGGCCTACGAGGCGATCCTTGCGCGGGACTATCCGGTCATTCTGACCGTGAATTTCATCTCAGCCGTCCTGGTTCTGGCCGGGACGCTCGTTTCGGACATCCTGTACGTGGTGGTGGACCCGAGGATTCGGCTGTGAGCGAGGCGCAAAACACCTGCCATGCGGACCCGTCGGCCGCGGTGCCTGCAGGGGAGGGGCGGATCGTGGCCTTCCGGCGGATGCTCGAGGGCAACCGGATGGCCTTCGCGGGGCTGGTGGTCTTCCTCGCCTTCTTCCTGACCGCGTTCGCGGGGCTGTTCCTGACCTCGGGGTCCGACCCGGTCTTCGACCCGGCGCAGGTGAGGCTCGAGAACAAGCTCCGTCCGCCGTTGAGCGCCCCCTTTGCCGGGACCCTGGAGGAGGACGACCGGCCGCCTTTCGGGGTCTTCCTGCTTGGAACCGACGATCTGGGAAGGGACGTCTTCGCACGCATGCTGCAGGGGGCGTGGGTCTCCCTCACCGTCGGCTTCGTGGCGGTGGGGATCGCCGTGGCCGTGGGGATCCTGCTGGGCGGGATTGCGGGGTATTTCGGTGGGAACCGGTTGCAGGTCGGGCAGGTGCTCTGGGCGTGCGCCTGGGCGGCGGCGCTGCTTTCTTTGGCGCAGGGCGCGGGGCGTTTGGCGCTCGGCCTCTTCCTGGCCGGTCCCGTCATCCCTCTTCTTCGGCGATTGAGATTGCTGCGCGGCCCCCTGCGCTTCCTGGAGTGGGGGACCTTTTCGGTCGACACCCTCGTCATGCGGCTGGTCGACATCATGCTCTGCTTCCCGAGCTTCTTCCTCATCCTGACCGTGGTGGCGCTTCTCCCCGCAAGCATGTACAACATCATGATCGTCATCGGGCTGACCAGTTGGATGGGGACGGCGCGCTTCGTGCGGGCGGAGTTCCTCTCGCTCCGGGAGCAGGATTTCGTGACGGCGGCCAGGGCCCTGGGGATCGGGACCTGGCGGATCATCTTCCGGCACATGATGCCGAACGCGATTGCCCCCGTGCTGGTCTCGGCCACGATCGGCATCGCGACGGCCATCCTGACCGAGGCCGGACTCAGCTTCCTCGGCTTCGGCGTCCCCCCGCCGCACGCCACATGGGGGAACATCCTCTCCGACGGCAAGAACTTCATCTTCGACGCCCCGTGGCTCACCTTCGTGCCAGGGGTGGCGATCCTCATCGTCGTGCTGTGTTTCAACCTGTTTGGCGAAGGGCTGCGGGAGGCCTTGAATCCAAAACTGCGGGAGAGGTGATGGAGCTGAAAACCGAAACCCTGCTGAGTGTGGCGGATCTTCACATTACGTTCAAAACCCTGGCCGGCCCTGCGAAGGCGGTGGAAGGGGTGTCCCTCGGCGTTCGCCGGGGGGAGACCGTTGCGCTGGTGGGGGAGTCCGGCTGCGGAAAGAGCGTCACGGCGCTTTCTTTCCTCGGCCTGCTGCCGCGGGCGGCCGTGGTCGAACAGGGGAGTGCGAGGCTCGGGGGGGTCGAGCTGCTCGGGCTGGATGAAGAGGAACTGCGGAAGATTCGGGGAAGGCGGATCTCGATGGTCTTTCAGGAACCGTTGACTTCATTGAACCCGGTATTCAAGGTCGGGGATCAGATCGGGGAAGCCATCCGGGTGCACGAGGCAGTCGATGAAGATGAAATCAGAAGGCGCGTGGTCACTCTCTTGAGGGACGTCGGCATTCCGAACCCGGAGGAGCGCCTGGACGACTATCCGCATCAGCTGAGCGGAGGACAGCGCCAGCGGGTCATGATCGCGATGGCGCTGTCGTGCAACCCGGAGCTGATGATCGCGGACGAGCCGACGACGGCCCTCGACGTGACCGTGCAGGCCCAGATCCTGGCGCTGATGCGCTCGCTTCAGGAGGAGCGGCGGATGTCGATCCTGTACATCACGCATGACCTGGGGGTCGTATCCCAGGTGGCGGAGCGGGTCTATGTCATGTATGCAGGGATGATCGTCGAGGAGGGGCGGACGCCGACGCTTTTCGAGGACCCGAGGCACCCTTATACGCAGGGGCTGCTGGCCTCGCTCCCCAGCCGCGGGAAGAGGGGGCGAAGATTGAGCAGCATCCCAGGACACGTGCCCGATCCGGCCTGCAGACCCGCGGGCTGCCCCTTTCACCCCCGCTGCCCGAGGGCGATGGAATCGTGCCGGGGATCGGTCCCGACGATGATCGATTTGGGCGACGGACACCAGGCGCGCTGCCTGAGAGCTCACGAGAGCGCGCCGAATCCGGCAGAACCGGGGCAAAGGCCGGCTGACGGGGATCGGCGGGTGAAGGGATGATCCGGACTGCGGCCACCGAGACAGCGCCGATCCTGAAGGTCAACGACCTGAGGGTGCATTTCCCCGTCCGGCGCAGTTTTCTGCAGCGGATTCGCGGCTGGATCAAGGCTGTGGACGGGGTCGACCTCGAGGTTCGCCGGAGCAGGACCCTGGGACTGGTCGGAGAGTCGGGCTGCGGCAAGTCCACCTTGGCCCGCGCGGTTCTCGGGCTCCTGTCTGCCAGCGGCGGGAGTGTGGTCTACCGCGGCCGGGACATGACCGGCCTCTCGGAAAAGGAAATGCGGCCATACCGCCGGGAGTTCCAGATGATTTTTCAGGATCCCTATGGCTCTTTGAACCCCCGCATGACGATCGGGCAATCCATCGAAGAGGGGCTGCGGACGGTCGGGATGGAGCGGCGTGAACGCAAGGCGCGAGTGGGGGAACTGCTCGAACAGGTGGGGCTTGCCGCAGCGAACGAGGACCGCTACCCTCACGAGTTCAGCGGGGGGCAGCGGCAGCGTGCCGGGATCGCCCGCGCCCTGAGTGTTGGACCGTCTCTGGTCATCTGCGACGAACCGATATCGGCCTTGGACGTCTCGATCCAGGCCCAGATCATCAACCTTCTGAACGATCTCCAGGAAAGCCTGGGGCTGGCCTACCTCTTCATCTCGCACGACCTGAACGTGGTGGGCTATCTGAGCCACGATGTGGCGGTGATGTACCTTGGGCAGATCGTGGAATATGCGCCGGCCGAGGCCCTCTATGCCGCCCCGCGGCATCCGTATTCGAAGGCGCTCCTGGCGGCTGTGCCCACGATCGAAAAAGGGCGGGAAGGCTTTGTACGCCCCTTGGGCGGCGATGTCCCCAGCCCTATGGATCCTCCGCCGGGCTGCCGGTTCCAGGGGCGCTGTCCGCTTGTGGAGGACCGCTGCCGCGAGGCGCCCGTCACACTCGAAGCGGTCGCACCCGATCACCTGGTGCGTTGCTGGAAAGCACTGTGAATTGAGTTTGACATGCCGGTTTTTGCTTGACATGGTGACTTCGTTCGGGCAAACTACTACTTTCGACTGGGGGATCGTCCAGCGGCAGGACGACGGGTTCTGGCCCCGTTAACCGAGGTTCGAATCCTCGTCCCCCAGCCACTTTTTTTGGGCTTGTAGTCAAAGAAGAGGGGTTGCAGCACACTGCGCGCGTACGTATGTTGAAGGTCCCATCGTCTAGCGGTCCAGGATATCGGCCTCTCACGCCGGGGACACGGGTTCGAGTCCCGTTGGGACCACCAAGGAAAAACAAGGGGTTGCGCCAAAAGCGTAGCCCCTTTGTTGTTTTTCGCGTACTGTCCCCAACCGTATCACCACCGGCGCGCCCGGTCACTCGTCCGCAAAAATTGTTCCGTAACGCTCCGGGGCCGCAATGCATTATCACTCTTTGAAAAATTTGAAGGCCGGGTGATCCCGCGCCGCTGCCAAACCTGGATTTCCACAGATTCGAACTGCCGCAACAGAACGCGGCTGGTGCCTCAAATCACGGTTTTGCTGCGCGACCTATGCACTGGTGGGTAACGGTGAGTTCAGGAAGCGGAAACCGGGTCGCGTTTGATGATGATTTCCCGATAGACACTCCCTAGCGGAGCGCCCTTTTTCTTTTCATATAGATGACACTCAGTATCATCATTATGGCGATCAACGCAGCGCCGCCGAAGGCGTTGAACGTCGGGACGGCCTGTGGCTCTTGCGTTGAACACGGCTGCGCATCATTCAGGAGGATCGGCCCGAAAATCGTATAGTCACACTGGTCGGATTCCAGCAGGATAAAATATGCCCCATTTGCACCGGGATCGGCGCATGCACGGAAGGACAGAGAGGCATTGTTGGGGAAACAGAGCGCATGTTCCGGGTGATACCGCTCCAAAAAGCGGTTGAGCAGGGTCTTGTTGAAAGGTGCGCGAATGATTTCACACATTTCGGTGGTGTTTGCGCCCTCGACGTAGACAATCGCGCTATCTATTTGACTCGTTCCCGGGAAGGAGATGGTTCCATCCCAACTCTCGCATGATTTAGTTTGACCGGATGACGTGATATGCCAATTATAGATAGGATTTCCCAAAGAAACATATTGGGGATCGGTGCAATTGAAATCGCAGTCTTGTGCGGATAAACCACCGTCTGCAGTGATGGTCAGGTCCGCCAAAGAAAGTGAGGCCGAGGCGAAAAGGATCAATCCAGCCAGAACTATCACCCAGAATCGCTTTTTCATCTCTTCCCTCCCGCTAAGGATGTTTTCCGTCCCTGATATATTTTTTCACCATATAAATCAAGACAATAATCTCCGGTATGGGTACACGGAGTGGCTGTCTTCTTCATCCCAGAGGGCACTCCAGGCGGCGCGGTTATTTTGCAGCTTCCTCCGGCAATGTTACTGATGAGGTAATAATGCAATATATTGAAATACAAGATCATGCAGAGCGTGCCCGCTATGGCGACTTTACGATAGGATCCTAAAAAGAATTCCAGTACAATCAAAAAAGCTTGATTCTTGCCGTATCGATTGCGAATGAGTGAGAGTTGGGTTTTCATTTATCAGAGGTTGAAATGAAGAACCACTGCATTTAAAAATTAAAGTCACCGGAGCTCTGTGAAAAACAGAGTTTCGGTGACTTTATAGCGGAAATGATGTTATTGGAGTGTATTACAATGAACTATCTGCTTTTAATATTTTTATGAATATCTATATGGTGTATTATTTGCATATTTCACTAAATTGTCATGTTTCAAGATAAAATAATGTTTTGTCAACATCTATCTCGGTAATTCCTGAATCTTTTCCATGAATTTCTGTCTCATATCTTCGTCCGAGCTAACAGCCGCCATTATCTGTCTGTACTTTTCAACATCAATGCCTTCCCCTTCAACTGCCTGGATCATCTTCTGATTGGCGTTTTCCTGAAGGGCTTGCCGTTGATCGAGATCTGGAGCCGTTTGCAAAGATTCCTGCAATTCCCTTTGAATCTGCGCAACCTCCACGTAGGCCGCTGCGGCCTTGTCCATGTCTGCGTCTTTCACCTCTATCTGTGGCTGGGTCGCACCCTCTTTTCCCTGTTGATGCTGCTGGGACGGTGCCGGGACTGCCCACAAGAGTGCACAAACGATGACTGCCAAAATCACAAAACCAAATTTGTTCAACATTCAAACAACTCCTTTCTCATTTGATAAGGTTTAAAAACCGATCCGAATCCACTTGAAACATAGGATTTGAATCTATAGCTTCGCGCTCATCGGTCAAAAAGACCGGCCGCCGCCCACTGGTTGTGGGGCCTGCCTCTGAGGCGGCTCTGGCGGTTCGAATACCATCTCGATCCCGGTAAGCGATCTGGGTACCGATGCCAGTTCCTGGCCCACACCCTGGGTTCCCTGTCCCTAAGGGCATCCAAGCTCGGGAGCCGAGCGTCCAGTGCCATTAGTTGCTGCCGGACTTCCTGGGCCTGGCTCTACAACGGCTTGGCCTCATCGCTGCTGATCCCTCCTTGAGGGCATCTGGTCGAACTCGCGGCAAGAGCCATGGCGGCCGCCACAACCATGATGGGCCGTCCAGGCTTCTACAGCGGTCCCATGATCTCCTTCTTCCTGTTCGGCCCCCGCCCGTATGCAAGCCCCTGTAAACGACGATCACATTGCGCCGAGTGCTGAATCGTGAGGCTTGAATCTTGATCTTCACTTTTATGCACGTAATGTACCAGTTTTATGCACGTAGTGTGCAAGTCCGGCTACAGATTTAGATGTTTTGATAAGTATTTGGTATTAAAAGAATTTTGTAGAGATTAACGAGTTTTGCCTACAATCAGATCATTGTGTATAATAATGGCACATGTGTTAATTTGGTGTGTCAAAGGAGATATGATGCGTAGCATTGCCATTTTCCCTCCCACTCTTGGTTTGCGGTCGGCCCTCTTGATCTACGTGGTGACCCCGCTGATCAGCGCCTTGGGTCTCAGCGGATACTTTGCACTCAACTCGTTTGAAAAGGAGGTCGAGGCGCGGATGAAAAGCGACCTGGAGCTTGTAGCCCGCGCTGTCCAGCTGCCCCTGAGTTACGCCCTGGAAAAGGACAGAATGGGGAGCATAATGTTAGCGTTGGAGTCGGTTTTCTCCATCAAGCGGGTATACAGCGCCTATGTCTATGACAAGGAAGGAGCTGAGATCGCCACCCTCGGATTGGAGGATCCAGACCCAGAGCCTGAACGGCTGACCAAACTCGCGGCTGATGGAAAGCGACGGGGTGAGTATCTCCGTATTGCAGGGCGAGAGGTATATTCCTACTTCGTGCCTTTGACCGACACAAGCGGGCAGATCAACGGGCTTTTCCAGTTGACCCGGAAAGGTACGGATTTCGTCGATCACCTGCGGTCCGTTAGAATAAAAGGGGCCGTAGCCTTGCTTTTTCTGCTCCTGATACTCTCCGGCGTTGTCCTTTACGGTCATCACCGCGCGCTCGGACTGGATCTGAAGCGCCTGGCATCGGTCATGTCGAGGGTCGCACAGGGGGACCGTGAAGAGAGGTTTGCTCACAAAGGGCCGAGGGAGATTGCGGCATTGGGGGCCAGCTTCAACCACATGCTCAACAGCATTCAGAAGGCAGAGCAGCAACTGGAGGAGCAGCGCAAGGAACAGGCCAAATTGGAGGAGGAGTTGCGCCGTGCTGAAAAATTGGCCGCCATGGGGAGATTTGCTGCAGGGACGGCCCACGAACTGGGGACTCCTTTGAGCGTCATCAGCGGGAAGGCTCAGCGAGCTCTTCGGAATCCGCACTTAGAACCTGAGCATCGGCAGGCATTCCTCGCCATCCGAAATCAGGTCCTTCGGATGCAATGCATCATCAAGCAGTTGATGGACTTTACACGCAGCAATCCCATCAGGTATGCCGCTGCACTCCCATCTCGCCTGGCGGGATCTGCGGCTGCTGCCGTAGCAGAAGATAGCGAGGCCAACCGGACGGCCGTCGCCCTGCGGGGTCCCAAAGACGCTAAGCCGATCCTGATGGACGCCATGAGGGTTGAGCAGGCCCTCATTAATCTCCTTCGCAACGCTATCCAGAGCGCCAGCGGGGGGAACGTCCTTCTTTCGTGGGAACAAGGAGAGGAATGGGTGGGCTTTTGCGTGGAAGACAACGGTCCGGGCGTACCCGTGGAAAAGCGCTCCGAAATCTTTGAGCCATTTTATACGACGAAACAGGTGGGACAAGGCACAGGCCTTGGTCTGTCTGTGGTGTATGCAGTAGCCGAAGAACATGGCGGCTATGTAGAGGTAGACGACAGTCGGATGGGGGGCGCATGTTTCAGGCTCATGCTCCCTGCGAGGGCGGCTGACAATGGGTAGATAAGAGGAAATCCATGCCGGAAAGAAATGCAGAAAAGGAACTCGTATTGATTGTGGAGGACGACGAAGCCCTCGGGACACTTCTTGAGGAGGAGATAGAGGATTGTGGACTGGAGGTGCGTTGGACGCCAAGCGCCGAGGAAGCATGGAAACTCATGGAGGGTTGGTGGCCTGACGTGATTGTCTGTGACCTGAGGCTTCCGGGCATGGACGGCCTCGGCTTTCTCAAAGAAGTTCAGGAAAAGGCGGCCGATTTGCCTCCCAAATTCCTGATTATCACGGCCTTCGGCACCATTTCAAGGGCCGTGGAGGCTTTGAAGGCAGGCGCAGAGGACTTTCTCACAAAACCCCTTGACTTGGAGCATTTCACGTTGTCTGTAACACGGATACTGGAGAGAAAGCGTCTCCAGGAGGCGGTCAATTGGATGAAGGGAGCGTTTCCGCCGGACAGCTTCCACGGCATGTATGGTAGCAGTGCAGCCATGCGCCTTCTGTTCGAACAGATACGCCAAGTTGCGGATGCCCAGGGGCCTGTCCTGATCCTGGGGGAGAGCGGCTCGGGAAAAGAACTGGTAACGAGGGCTATTCATAACGAGAGCACACGCGCAAACGGGCCCTTTCTGCCTGTCAACTGCGCCGGGATCCCGGAACATCTGGTGGAAAGCGAATTTTTCGGCCATGCAGCGGGTTCCTTCACCGGCGCACAGAGGAGCCGTCAGGGCCTTTTTGCGGAGGCTGAAGGGGGCTCGTTGTTCCTGGACGAGATTTCCGAAATGCCCCTTTTTCTCCAGGCAAAACTCCTGCGCATCCTCCAGGACGGGAAGGTCAGGCGGGTGGGAGAGAACAAGGAACACCAGGCAGACGTACGAGTCCTGGCAGCCACCCACAGGGACCTTGAGGAAGAGGTCCGCCAGGGCCGTTTTCGGGAGGACCTCTTTTTCCGGTTAGAGACCTTTACCGTAAAGGTCCCGCCGCTGAGGGAACGGGGCGAAGATATCGAACTGCTTGCGGGCAGATTCCTGCAGCAGTTTTCCCTTGCCCTCAACAGGAGGATCAAAGGATTCTCCCATACCGCCCTGGAAAAGATCGCCAGATATCCCTTTCCGGGGAATGTGCGGGAACTCCGCAATGCCGTGGAAAGGGCCGTCACCTTTGCCACCGGAGCATGGATTCAACCAGAGCACCTGCCGACGAGGATCAGGAATTACAATTCGGCGATAGGCGAACCAAGGAACGATAAACGCGAGTTCCTCGGGGCAGGTGAGATACTCCCGCCCCTGGCTGAAATCGAACAGCGCTATATTCGTCATGTTCTAAAACGGGTCAATGGAAACAAGCGTCAAGCCGCCGCCATCCTGGGCATCGGTAGGAGGACTCTTTACCGAAAAATCGGGGAGAAAATGCAAGATGGGTTGAATACAGAGTAGGAACGCTCAGGGGGCCTAAGGCTCGGGACGTTGAAAAAAACTAACTTTTTAACGGTGGCCCGGTGTATTCAAAGGCGCGGTGATTGAGTGGACACCATCTCGTATCGTTCTTCATTGCATTGAATTGATTTCGGGATTTTATGCATTTGGAGCATGAATTTACCGGAATGGTCCACGGCAACGAGAGCGCCGGTTAGATTCTGGACGATATTCCTGAGCGATGCTTCGATGCGATCGCAAACAAGCCCGATGCCATTGGATATCAACAACCGCGTCAAAAAATAAATTCCAATGGGCAGCAGCAAGACCGAGGACATCAGAAAGGAATTGATTTAAGACAATGAAAAAAGCCACGGCAAGGAAAATCTCTGAGACGGTAGAGATCTTACGGTTGCCTGTAGTGATATCGCTTTATGAGGAGCGGCGATCGTCTTGCTCGGGGAACTCTTTTGACTGAGGCCTTAGGAATGGCTTTCGGATTGACATGTGCGACGAGTGCGCATATGGTCTCAAATGTTGTCGAAATGGATTGCTGGAATGCATAAACAGATCATGGTGTCCATGCGGAAAAAACGCTTTGGAAACGAAATCGTTTCCAGCCGGGAAATGAGAATTTTTCTTCATCATTGGAAACGAGTTAGACAGGGAACGACGATGGCTCTACTCAGATGGCTTTTGGCGATGGTTCCAGCGGTATTCATTTGTCTGGCCGGGTGCGGTGAGAGGGCAGGGCTCAATCTGCGCGAGCGCGCGACCGTGCAATTGAAATGGGTTCATCAGGCGCAGTTTGCGGGGTTTTATGCGGCCCAGGAAAATGGGTTGTATACGCGGGAGAATCTGCAGGTGGACTTCCTCGAGGGCGGAGAGGAGGTCGATGTGGTGGGTTCCCTCCTTTCGGGGAAGGCGCAGTTTGCGGTCTTGAGTCCTGAAGATGTGTTGGTGAGGCGGAGTGCCGGGGCGCCGCTCGTGGCGGTTGCCGCGTTGTACAGGCGCAGCGCGGTGGTATATGCTGTCAAAAAAGGGTCGGGGATTGGGAGGCTCTCTGATTTTAGAGGGAGGACCGCAGCGGTGAGCGGGGAGAAGGATTCGTTCTGCGAATTCGAGTACCAGTTTCGTGCATTGCTCAAAAGGGCCGGCCTGCCGGAATCCGAGGTCGACTTTCTGCCTTACGACAGCTCCTACAAGGAGTTCATCGAGGACAGAGCGGACATCACCGCCGCGTATATCACGGCAGGGGTTGTCAAACTGAACCGCGAGGGATGCGAACTCGATCTCTTCCGGCCTGCGGATTACGGCATACGATTTTATTCCGACCTCCTCGTGACGACTGAAAAAATGCTGGTACGGGATCCGGGGTTGGTCGAGCGGTTTTCGCGTGCGACCCTGGAAGGGTGGCGCATCGCCCTGGCGGACCGGGATGCCGCCCTTGATGCCGTGATGAAGTATGCCCGGATCAAAGACAGGGAGTACCAGTCGGCGATGATGGAAGCACAGGCGCCCCTGGTCGACACCGGCGAAGACAGGATCGGGTGGATGAAGGAGAAAGACTGGCACGAAATGCAGGCGGTGTTGGTGGAGGAGGGGGTTCTGACCTCGCCGGTAGACGTGAGCAGGGCATTTACTATGGCCGTCCTCGAGAGAATCTATGCAGGGGGCGGGAGATGATCATCGGCGCGGGCAGGTGGCCAGGCGGTTCAGTGAGAGGATCTTGCAGCGAACGCGCGGGATTTTCTTCCTGTTCCCGGAGAACTTGACCGGATCGAAACAGAGGGTGACAGATGGCGCTTAATCATTCCATCGAGCGCGGATCCCCGGACGAAGGCTCTACATCCGATCGCGAGACGCAGTTGATCGGGCGCGTCGCCCTGTATGCCTTTCTGGTGAACGTGGGTCTCGCTGGCATGAAAGCGGCCCTGGCTTTTTTCTCGAACAGCCTGGCGGTGACGGCCGGGGCGATCGATTCGGGAACCGATGCCGTCGCCTCACTGGTCCTTTTTGCGGGCGTGAAACTTTCGACCCGCAAGTCCGCATCCTTTCCTCTAGGACTCTACAAGATCGAGAACCTCCTCTCGGTCTTCGTCGCCATTTCGATATTTTTTGCAGGCTATGAGATCGCGAGAAGGATTCTGCAGGAATCCCTCGTGCCGCCCGAGATCTCGCTTGACATTTTGCTCCTGCTCCTTGCAGGCACGGTCGTGACCTACCTCTTCGGACTCTATGCGCTGCGGGTCGGACGCCGGACAGGTTCTCCGACGCTGATCGCCGAGGGGAAGCACCGGCAGGTGGATGTTCTATCGTCTGTTGTCGTTCTGGCAGCGGTGCTGCCTCCTTTTCTTGGATGGGATTTCGAGGTCAGGGGTGTTTCGATCGATCAGGTCGCCGCGGGCGTCGTCCTGCTTTTTATCGCAAGGGCGGGGTGGGAACTGCTCTCAGACGGGATGCGGGTGCTGTTGGACGCCTCGGCTGATTTCAAAACGTTGACCGATGTGCGGGAGATTCTGCTGGGCCACCCGCTCGTGACGGAGGTCCGTTCCCTGACAGGCCGCAACGCCGGACGATTCCGCTTTTTGCAGGCAAGCGTGGCAGTGAGGACAGACAACCTCGAGGCGGCGCACCGGATCAGTGGGGAACTTGAAACAGCGATCCGGGACAAGATCCCCCACGTCGAGCGCGCGATGATCTATTGCGAGCCCGAGCCCCGGGTAAACGTGCGGATAGCGGTCCCCCTGGCGGACCGGGAGGGGACGGTCAGCCGGCACTTTGGGGAGGCGCCGTATTTCGGCATCGTGACGCTGAGGACCTCCGACGGGGAGATTCAGGCGCGGGACCTGGTCGAAAATCCTCATTCGCAGGTGGGTACGGGCAAAGGGCTGCGCGTGGCCGAGTGGCTGGTGGAGCTTAAGGTGGACAAGGTCTATGTGACGGAGGATATCTCGCACAAGGGGCCGGGGTATGTCTTCGGAAACGCGGGAGTGGAGGTCGGAATGACCGCCTCTGAACGGTTGGACGAGATTACCGATGAGATCGCATCAAGAAGAAGATGGCTCCGAACGGACCTCCATCGGAAGTAGGCCCTTCTGGCGTTTCGGCTTCGGCAGCACTACGCTGAAGGTCGACCCTTGCCCCCAGAGGCTTCGGACCTCGATGCGGCCGCCATGGGCTTTGACAATGCGTTTTGCCCCGGCAAGCCCCAGACCGAAGCCTTCCTTCGTGGCAGAGGTGCGTCCACGTCCGAAGGCGTCGAAGATGAAAGGCAGGTCTTCGGACCGGATGCCCGTCCCCTGGTCCTGCACGCTTACGCGGATCTCGTCCGCAGTCTCGGAGAGGGTCACCGTGATCTTCGTGCTTGGCTTCGAGAACTTCAGGGCATTGTCGAGCAGATTCCTGAAGACCCTTCGCAGGTGCTGACTGTCGGCTTCTACGGGGGAAAGCGGCTCCTCCGAAACAAGTTCGAGATCGATCCCGGAGGCGGCTGCCTGGACTTGATAGCTTTCGAGGAGGTCTAGGATTTCGCGATCGATCGAGATCAGGGCCAGGTCGAGCTTCAGCCTGCCGGACATCAGGCGGGAAAAGTCCAGAAAACTCGAGATCAGCGAGTCGACCTGGGAGACCTCCTTGCGGATGATGTTCAGATAGTCTTCCTGCTTCTCGTCGGAGAGGTTTTTGCGATGCTTGAGCAACCGCAGCACAAACCCGCCGATGATGCTGATGCTGGATTTGAGGTCGTGGGCGAACATGGAGACGATGTTGTTCCGTTCGCGCTCGAGCGTCTTGATACGGGAGATGTCCTGGAAGGATTCGACGCCGCCGATGAGCGCCCCCTGGTCATCGAGCAGCGCGGCTGCGCTCATCCTGACGGGGATGATCTCTCCGTGTCGGTTCGTGATGGTGCTCTCGACCAGCGAAACGGGCTTCATGCCGTTGATGGCGGCCTGCAGGGGGCAGCGTCCGCGGCACATGGAGCTTCTCATGATGTCCCCGCAGAACCGGCCTTTCACTTCTTCCAAGGTGTAGCCCAGCATCCGTTCGGCCCAGGGGTTGAGGCCCGTTATGCGCATGTCGGAATCCACCGTCACCACAGCGGTGGGGAGGCTGTTGATAACGAATCGGTGGAATTTCAACCGGTCGTCATCCGTTTCTGAGGATGGAATCCGGGTCTCCATGGTGAATCCTCCACAGGACTTCGCAGGACAGGAATGCGCTTCAATCGCGGCGGTTTGAGACCCGGGAAGGCGTTTTAACGCTTTCCCGGGTTTTTGTTCCTGCCCTTTCCTCTGCCCTGGTTGTCCTCCAGCCCCGGCGGATATCTTTTGACCACGTCCGAGTGGTAGACATAGGGCCGGTCTGTGTCCATTTCGATGACAGCGTAACGGTCCAGGTCGATGCGGATGGAAGAGGGCAGAGCGACCGCCGCCCTCCAGCCGCCGCCCTCATAATAGAAATAGAGGCGCCGGGACCCGTCATAGTAGACATAGTCGTCAGGATAATAACGGTAGCGATATTTGGCACGGTATCCATGCGCCGGGGCCCAGGGCGGCGGACCCTGGCCTTCCGGCTCAGCGCGGTATGCGCTGCCGCCTTCGCCGGCGGAGACGGCCACGCCGGCACAGCCGAGGCCTAGCAGGCCGAGGCCCACCAATGCGAGCGTCAAAAGAACGAGTTGTCTTTTCACGGTCGAGGGTTTGCCATGCATCGTTCTGCCTCCGGGCTAAAATGAATCAGGACAGGTTCAAACTTCCCGGGCTGGAAACCCGGCGCGTCTGAACCGTTCAGTTTTGGGTCACACGCGGCCCGTGTCCGCTTTCTGCTTCGCCAGGGACTATTGAAGCGCGATTGAAGACGGCTGTCAAGGAAGACCTTTTTTGAGCAGCCGCAGGGCGGGCTGCGTGGCCTCGAGGGAGTGTGAGGCAGGGATGGGGCGCCCTTCGCGCTCCGAACGTATTTTCTCCTTTATTCCGCAGGGCTTCCTGATGATAATGTGAACCCGAATGGAGAATCGTGGTTACCCGGTCTCGAGGGATGTCCTATGCTGCTGCAGTTGATGTTTCTGACGATGGGGTTCGGCTGCCTCGTTCTGGGCGCGGAGATTCTGGTGCGAGGATCCTCCAGGCTGGCTTCGGCCTGGGGTGTTTCGCCTTTGGTCATCGGCCTGACGGTCGTCGCTTTCGGCACGAGTTCACCCGAGGCGGCGGTGAGCGTCTGGGCCTCCATCGGGGGCCAATCCGGGCTCGCCATGGGCAATGTCATCGGGAGCAATATCTTCAACATCCTGGTGGTGCTGGGGATGTCGGCCGTCGTATGCCCCCTGGTAGTCGCGCAACAGGTGGTGAGGCTCGATGTGCCGCTGATGATCGGGGCCTCGCTCCTCCTTTATGTCCTGCTCCTCGACGGGGCGCTTGGGAGGTGGGACGGCGCGCTGCTGTTTACGATTCTGGTCCTGTACACCGTTTGGGCGATCCGCAAAAGCCGCAGGGAAACGAAGGCGGTAGAGGCGGCTTACCGCGAAGCGTTCGAGCCGCCGCCGAGTGCAGTGGGGCCCAGCCGCCCGGTGTTCAACGGCCTCCTTGTGGCCGGCGGGCTCGGCCTACTCCTTGCGGGCTCGCATCTGCTTGTCCAGAGCGCTGTATTCATCGCCAGGGTCTGGGGGGTGAGCGAACTGGTGATCGGATTGACGATCGTCGCGGCGGGCACCTCCCTGCCTGAACTGGCCACTTCGGTGATCGCCGCATTCCGAAAAGAACGCGATATCGCGGTAGGTAACGTTGTCGGGAGTAATCTGTTCAATATCCTCGGCGTACTCGGGATGAGCGCACTTGCCGCTTCGACGCCTCTGAGCGTGGCCGAGGCCTCTCTGAAGCTCGATCTGCCGGTGATGGTCCTGGCGGCGCTGGCCTGTCTGCCCGTCTTTTTCACCGGTCATCGGATCAATCGCTGGGAGGGTTTCTTTTTTCTGATCTATTACGGAGTGTACATCCTCTATCTCATCCTTCTCCTCAGGGACAGGGGCGGCCTCCTCACCCTGGAGTGGGTCGTGGCTGTTTTCGTCTTGCCGGTCACGGCGGTTACCCTGGCCGTCTCGGTTTACCGCCAGATGAGAGGGCGCTAACGCCGGGGAGTCTTCAGCGAGAGGGGGCTTCAGGCTGTTTGTATCGAGGCGCTCCAGCCAGTTTTTCGATCTCCTGCAGGATCGACGCGCCGGCGTCGGGCCGGGCGAAAGCCTCGATCCCGGTTGAAACCCCGTTTAGATCCTCGGGGCTTCCAATGGCAGCGAGAATGGTGTCGGTGAGGCTCGAAGCGGAGGCCTCCTCCCTGACGAGGATGCATGCACCGGCGGCGGCATATTTTCGGGCGTTGGCGATCTGATGCCCTTCGGTGGCCTTGGAGGAGGGAACGACGATAACCGGTTTTCTCCACAGGGCGAGTTCTGTCATGGTGATCGCGCCTGCGGCGCTCACCACCAGATCGGCGGCGGCATAGGCCTGGGCGATGGAGGCAATGAAGGGGAATATTCTGCAGTGCTTGAGGAGGTTAGGAGGAATGCCCGCTTGAATACGTTTAAAATGCTGGTCACCAGTCTGCCAGATCACTTGGAGGCCGCTCGCGATCAGGCGATGCACTTCGAGACTTAGCGCCTTGTTGAGGCTGTCAAGCCCCAGGCTGCCTCCCACGATCAGAACGGTTTTCAATCCCGGATTCAGATCGAAGCGGATACATGCCTCTTCACGGGTGATGCTCGAGGGGAGGGCGGCCTGGCGCACCGGCGTGCCGGTCAAAGCGATCTTGCGGCGCGGGAAGAATGCTGCTGTGTCCTTGAAAGCGATGCAGATCCGGTCCGCCGCTGCGGCGAGAAAGCGGTTGGCCAGGCCGGGATGAAGATTCGGCTCGACAAGAAGGGTGGGAATGTGTTTCAGTCGCGCCGCCAAAACGAGAGGGCCTGTGGGGTAACCCCCGAGGCCGACGACGACATGGGGGCGGCGCTGGGCCAGGATGCGCAGGGACTGGCGGAGACTGCGAATGAAATCCAATGGAAGCCGAAGGTTATTTCCAGGATTTCCCCTGTCGTAGGGTCCGATGTCAAGGAAGAGGATGTCGTATCCGCAATCGCGCATACGTTTGGATGGAAATCTGCCGGCCGCGCAGACAAGCACGATCTCGGCCGCAGGGAAGCAGACGTCAGCCTCCTCTGCGATGGCAACCCCCATGTGGATGTGACCGGCTGTGTCTCCAGCACCGATCATGATCCTGATCGGACGGTCGGCGGGGAGGGGTCGGCTCCGGGAGCTGCCTGCCAGGAGGGAAGGAGAAAGACAACCGGTTTTCATGAACTCGGCCATGGGTTCAATCTGTAGATCCTTACGGAGGGAGAGCGGTCCAGAACCAGATCGAAATAAGGGGCAAAGCTTTCCGGCTTGCCGATCAGCATCTGGACCATCATCGAGTGGTAAATACCGTCATCCATCAGCGCTATGGTTTGAGTGTTCAAGTCGCTGAGAACGTGCCAGCCGCCCCTGTTCCAGGGGTACTCGTAATGCCGGTTGTCTTCCTTCGAGAGCAGGTCGATCGTCCGGGTTTTAAAGCGCTTGCCGGATGCGTCGATGGTGCCCTCGGAGGTATGAAGGGCGATTCGTCCCGTAGGTACCATCAGGTTGGGGTTTTCTGTTTGGCCCGTAACGATATCCCATGTTCCGAACCTTCTGATCGCGAGGGAGATCCTGATGTTCTCCCAGGCAAGAACCAGGTATTGCTCCGGGATGGAAGCCTTGTCCGGAAGGGCCAGGTCTTGGATGCCATCGAAAAAGGTCTTTGCTTTTCGAGGGGGCATCTTGTCCAGAATCTCGGCCGTGGGGTTCGGGTAGACGGGCCGATTGGCGCATGGATGGCCGGCATTCCCCATCAGCGTCTGTTCCTGAGCAATGAAGCGGATCAGCGCGCCGGCCTCCTTAGGGGAATGTGTGGCATGCACGCGGGCAAGCGGCAGGACGTACTCGCCGCTGTTGCGGGAGCCGTCTGCGAAGGTGCTTACGCGGCTGTAGAATTGGCAGGCGTATCCAAAGTCCCACCAGACCCAGAACTGGGCGTCGGACGACACTCGGGATCGCATTTCCACCAAGGCCTCGCCAAAGGCCTTCGAAATGAAGAAGAACGGCTTTTGATCGTGGATCAAATGGGCGGGGTGCCACAGAGCCGCTGCGAGAAGCAGGAGTTGTAGAGGGAGATTGAGGCGCGTGGCCCAGCGCCTCGAGGAGGAGAGGAAGGTAAGGCCGAAACCCAGTCCGAGCCCGATGGCCACGCTGCCGTACATGGAAAACCTGGCCCCCAGTTTTGTGGCGGCCACAGCCAGGAAAAGCATCGGTGCAAAAACGAGCGCGGCGGGGCGTCGCACGCAGAGATAGGCATAGGCGATGATGCCGAGGAAGAAGAGCACGCTGTTTCCTGCCAGAGCGCGCTGCAATGAGTGCCATTCGATGGTCCGGGCTTCTATGACGGTCGATAGGGTGGCCGGGTAGTTGATGGCAGCGCCTGTGGCCGATCTGTCGCCGTAGCGCACAAGATGCCAGATGGTCGTGCCTATCCTTTCGCTTAAGCCGGAAAAGAGGATCAAAGCGATCAGAAGAATCAAGCAGGGCAAGATCGCGCGTTTGCCTTGCTGGTAAATGCCAGGTTGGAGGAAAGCCAGAAGGGTTGCCCCTCCTGCCAGAACAAACCCTGCCCAGCCGGCGTTTCCGGCAAGAAAGGCAATGAGAAGCCCTGTCAGAATCAAAACGCGCATGCCGGTCATACCGAATATGCATCCGACGAGAGCGGCGACTGCGAAAAGGGTTAAACTGATGGGTTCACCGCTGGGATACGTGAAAAGATAAAGTCTGCCCCAGATTCCGATCAGGAAGGCGAATCCGAAGAATCTCCGGGGCGAAGGTGCTGCATCGCTTTTGCGGGGCAGGCGGAGAACGGGCTCCAGCCAGCAAACGAGAGCGACCCCCAGGCCGACTGCGAAAAAGAGGGCCAAAGGGTCGGTGTCGTAAAATCCGAGCCGGCTTCGGATCAGATAGCCGCTGGAGACGGTGCAGAGGGTGCCCGCAAGGACCGTTCCCAGGGGGGCTCTCCACCAGAGGCCGAGAACGACGATTGGGAGCGCCGCCAGGGGAGCCATGAAAACGGGGAGCCAGAATGCAAGGTTGGCGACGCCCAATCCCGTGGCGGCGTGAAGGAATCGCAGCAGGAGGGCCATAGGGTGGCAGCTGTATTGGTTGACCCTTTCGGCCCCCGCCAGCCACGCGTAGGCATCGTGCGTGGCCATGACCCTTTGTCCGTCTATGAAAAGGTCCGGCCTGTCCCAGTGGATGAGGTCGATGAGCCTGATGCCGGTGCACAGCAGAAAAACCAGGATAATCGGCAGGATCCAATCGCGGTGTCGACAAATGAAGTGGCTTGCTTCCGGCTTCATGGTTTACCGAACCCTTTTTCGATTTACTGGATCAAGAACGCAGCGAGGCCCATCAGGCCGGACAATAGGCAAAGGACGACGGTTGTGCCGCGGACGCCCAGACCGGAATCGGAGAGGAGGTGGTGAAGATGATCGCGGCCGCCGATCCATGGTTTACGGCCTCTCATGAGGCGCAGAACGATCACCCGTCCCATGTCGAGCAGTGGAATGGCCATGACCATCAATGTGACCACCCATTTTCCGGTTGAGAGGATGGCGGTCACCGCCAGGACGAATCCGACCAGCATAGCCCCGGCCTCTCCATAGTAGATCCGGGCCGGATGCCAGTTCCAGGGGAGGTAGCCGAGAAGCACCCCTCCGAGCAGAAAGGCAAGGGAAGCGGTCCGCTCGTCGCCGGGAACCAAGAGGGCGACGGCCCCGATGGTTGCGGATGCGATGGCCCCGATCCCAGCCGACAATCCATCGATGCCGTCCAGAATTTTAACGGATAGGACCATGGCCACGATCCAGCAGACAGTCAAGAGGTGCGCGAACCACAGGGCGGATTCCAGATTGAAATATCCGTTGAAAGGGTTCGTCACGGCACGGATGTGAGAACCTGTCAAAGAGACGACGAGCCCAGCGGTGAGCGGGGCCAAGAGCTGAAGGGCCGGGGACAGATCGAATCGATCGTCGAGGGTGCCCGAAATCGCCAGGATGCAGACACCGATCAAGACCGCGCCGTAAGGTCCGTCCAAAGGAAAGAAGAGGCAAAGGGGCACGATGAAGCCGATGCTGACCACGAGCCCTCCGCCTCTTGCGACCGGGGCGCTGTGCATTCGCCGATGGGCGTCCCGCTCGGAAGGGTTGTCCGTGAAGCCGATGCTGGCTGCCAGGCGGATCATGACGGGCATCAGGACCAGGCTGATGAGAAAAGCGATGAAACCCGGGAGAAAAAGCCGTAAATTCATGGGAATCGATCCGGGTCGAAATGAGGTCTACTGGAAAAAGGTTTTCCTCGGACGGGTACAGAACCGAACGGGATCTATGGGTCTTGGACGGACTGAAGACCGCCCCGATACGAATAGTCCATGGGGAAAACGCGCGCTTGAATCCTTCCTTCCCTGAAGGATGCGTTTCGAGGACGCGGGGGCTTCTTCAGGGTGGGTTCCGACGGCTGGAGCCCGCAAAAGCCGGCAAGCAAAATCTTCCATGCGTATGCCGATGTCGTTCGGGGCTTCGATTCTGTCCAGATAGGCCAGGCGGCATCCTTCGTAAAAGAGAACCGCAACGTTGAAGACACGGGCAAACTACTACAGCTGCGGCGGAATGGCAATGATAGAGTTTAGGGCTTGCACCTGTCCAGGCAGACTGACCGACGCCCCTTCCGGGCGGATTTAAAGCATTGGGGGTGGTGTATGGAGCGCAGCTCGCATGGCGTGGGGGCGGAGGGCACGGGCAAGGGTGGATCAGCCTCGAGAAGGCTCAAGATCGCTATCTTGCACCCGGAACTGGGCATCGGCGGCGCTGAGCGGCTGATGGTCGATGCGGCCGTGGAACTGAGCGCCCTGGGGCACGAGGTTCGCATTTTTACGGCTCGATACGATCCAGGTCGATCTTTTGCTGAGACGTCTACGGGCGGTTTTTCTATCGCGGTCCGCGGCCGTCCAGTGCCCGGCGCCGTCCGCAATCGTTTCCGCGCCGTCTTTTCAATTGTCCGCATGCTGCTTTTGTCCTTTTCCACACGGGTGGGCGAGTTCAAACCGGATATCTTCCTTTGCGATCTCGTTCCCCACGTGCTACCGTTCCTTCAATGGATCACAGGCAAACCGGTGGTGTTTTACTGCCACTACCCCGATCTTTTACTCACTCCTGTCAGGCAGGGCGCTTACACATGGTACCGGATATTCTTCGACCGGCTGGAGAAACGGGCCATGAGGCTTCATGCGGATCAGATCCTCGTCAATAGCGAATTTACAGCGAAAGTCTTTCGTGATACCTTTCAAGGTTTGAAATACCCGGAGCCATCGGTGGTGTATCCCGGCGTCCCTGTCGAACGATTCGCATCCGGCAGCCCCCCCCGCCTGGAGGGTTTGATGCAACTCGAACCGGATGACCTGTTCATCTTGTCGCTCAATCGTTTCGACCCGCGGAAAAACCTAGGCCTCGCCATCGAAAGTCTCGACTGCCTGAGGCAGGAGATAGGCCCTGAAACCTTTTCCCATATGTGGCTCGTTATGGCAGGCGGCTATGACGAAAGCCTGCCCGAAAACCGCGACGTTCTGGAAGACCTTCGCGGACTCGCTCAAAGGCTCGGCCTGCTGGATCGCGTGGTCTTCTTGAAATCCGTGACCGATGAACAGCGTGCCGGTTTGCTCAAAGGATGCCACTGCCTCGTTTACACGAGTCAGGACGAACACTTCGGGATCGGCATCGTCGAGGGCATGGCCGCAAGCCGTCCGGTGGTGGCGGTGAACCGGGGCGGCCCTCTGGAAACGGTCATCGATGGAGTGACAGGCTTTCTGAGGGAAAACGAGCCCGAGGCCTTCGCTCGAGCTCTCGCCTTGCTCGTCGCTGAGCCAGGCTTGGCTGACAGGATGGGGGCCGCCGGCTGCGTGCGCGCCCAGCAATTGTTTTCCCGGGAGGCCTTCGGCCGACGCCTCGATGTGAACCTCAGGTCCGTGCTGAACAGGTATGCCCGTGATTGACGGCATCAAAAAGGCCTATCATCTGCTCGATCCGCGAAGCCGCCGACAATGGTTGTGGCTGGTGCCGCTCGCATTCCTGGAAGGCATCGTTGAAAGTGTCGGGGCTGCCGGCGTCTTCACGCTGATCCGGGTGATCGAACAGCCTTTCATGATTCTCGACCTCCCTGTCCTGGGGCCTGCGTATCGCTATCTGGGATGGGAAAGCGGCAAGATCATCATTCTTTCCTTCACTTTTTTGGTCGCCGCCTATTACATCGGGAAGAATTTCTTTTTGATTGCTTCCATTTATATTCGTTCGTCCATGACATCTTCTGCGGTTGAAAAAATAAGCGTCAGGCTGATGAAAAAGTATCTGTATGCACCTTATACGCTCTATCTCGAACGAAACCATGCCGAACTTGTCGATAGGATCTCTCAAAGCGTCGATCTCGCAGTGCGTATGACACTCGAGTCTGCTGTCGCATTGGTTTCAGAGATACTTATTCTGATTGGCATAGCCGTTGTTCTCATAATGGTTTCACCTGTGATGACGTTGCTTTCGATAGGAATGCTTGCCGCTATTTTGGGCGTGATGCTCGCACTGACACATAAGATATTTTTTAAGATTGGTTCACGGCATCAAAAGCTTCGTCAGGAATCTCTTTCAATTATCGATCAGAGTCTTGGCGGTATCAAAGAAATCAAGGTAATGGGAAGAGAATTCTACTGGGAAGGACAATTTGCAGACAAACAGAGCAGAATAGCCCGAATCAGACGCTGGCACAGCACCCTCAACCACTTGCCGCGCGCCATCGTCGAGACCGTTTTTATCTGCATTCCGCTGGTGATGGTGCTGCTTTCCGCCGATCGGCTGGACCAGATCGGCGGTGGCATTCTGCCGCTTCTGGGGCTCTTTGCGTATGCCGGGTTCCGTGCGATTCCGTCCTTCAACCGTCTTTCCCTCAACATTACCAACATGCGGTATTCAGGAGCCGAAGTGGATCTCTTATATCGGGATCTCCGGATGCTCGACGAACCTCCGGTCTACCCCGAGAAAGGCGCGGCGAACGTCCCTGCCCTTCGGTTCGAGCGTGAACTCAGGCTCGAAGGCGTTTCATTCTTTTACAAGGGGCATGAGCAGCCGGTCCTCGAGGACATCGATTTGTCGGTGCAAAAGGGTGAGGCGATCGGGATCGCCGGTGTGACCGGCTCGGGGAAGAGCACGCTCCTCGACCTCATCCTCGGTCTGCTCGAGCCCTCCCGCGGGCGAATTACGATCGACGGCCGGGATGTCCGGGGCTGCCTCCCGGAATGGCATCGTCTGCTCGGCTATGTCCCGCAGCAGATTTACCTCATGGATGACACCCTGCGACGGAATATCGCCTTCGGCGTGCCCGACGATGCCATCGACGCGGGGCGTGTAGCGGACTGTCTTGCTGCTGCACAGCTCGACGGGTTTGTAAAAAGGCTGCCTCAGGGGCTTGACACGCGCCTGGGGGAACGGGGGGTCAAGATCTCCGGAGGTGAGAAGCAGAGGGTGGCCATCGCCCGTGCCCTCTATCGTGATCCGGAAGTGCTGGTCTTCGATGAGGCTACATCGGCGCTGGACGGGTTCACCGAAAAGGTTGTGACCGACGCGCTGCATGCGTTTCACGGGCGGATGACGATGCTTGTGGTCGCCCATCGCCTGAGTGCCCTGCAGCACTGCGACCGGGCCCTTTTCATCCAACGCGGAAGGATCGAAACGGTGGGCCCTGTTGAGGCGCTTCTGAAGGAAAACGCCGCGTTCCGGCGGATGGTTTCAACCGGGGAGGAGGTCTGAGTGGAACACCTTGTCCGCCCGCCCGATCGGGCTCGGATGTGGATTCGATGAGGGAGCGGTTTCGTTTTGGAAAGAGGTCCCCACGACGTATGCAGGACATTCTTGTTAACACGGCAGGCGTGACGGACACGAGCCGCGATTTCCGGGGAGAAGGGATGGCGCGACGCGGAAGGCTGCGGATCCTTTTCTTGTCCCACCGGCTGCCCTACCCGCCGTTGAGCGGCGGGGCGATCAAACGCTGGAAGGTAGCCGAATATCTTGCCGGGAACTACGATCTTTCCATCGCAGTGCTCTGTGCACCGGAGGATCTGCCGCACAGGGAGGCTTTTCTGCGCCTCGTAAACCCTGTTCACTTTTCCGCTACGCTCATCCACCGCCCGCGGAGCGCGCTGAATCTCTTCCGCAGTTGGTTGAGAGGACTGCCGCTTGCCGTTTACCGCAACGATGCTTCCGTTTTCAGGGCGGAGGTCGAGAAGGCGTCGGACTCTGTCGACGTCCTATACCTGGATTCGCTTCTTGTCCTGCCTGCCCTGCCTGAGGCGTTCCGGGGGAAAATCGTTCTGCATGCCCACAATGCCGAATATATCATCTGGAAACGCTATGCCGCGAGGGAGAAAAACCCGGTCCGCAGGGCGGCGGTGCTGCTGGAAGCAGGCCGCATGCGGCGCTACGAGGCCCTCGCCTGCCGGAGAGCCGATCGGATCCTGGCCGCCCCGAACGACCAGGTTTTCCTGCGCCGACTCGGGGCGAATCCGGCGAAATGGGTGGACACATCCCACTTGGGGGATGAAACGCTGCTGGACCTGCCCGACATCGCTTTCCGGGACACGGAACCAGCCCTCCTGCACGTGGGCTCCCTCGATTGGGAGCCCAATCTGGACGGCCTGGTCTTTTTTTTGAGAGAGGTGTGGGACGGGCTGAAGGAGAGACATCCCCAACTGCGCTTTTATATCCTCGGGCGAGGCGGAGGGAGGCGCCTGCGTGAAGCGGCCCGCGGCCGGCCGGGGGTCCTGATGCCCGGATTCGTGCCGGATCTGGAGCCGTACCATCGGCGTTGCAGGCTCTTCGTCGCTCCCGTGCGCTTCGGCGGTGGGATGAAAGTCAAGATCATCAATGCGATGTACCGCGGCATTCCGGTACTGACGACTCCGGTGGGTGCTGAAGGCCTCGAGGTGATCGATAGGCGGCATCTCTCGATTTCGAGCGATGCGGCGAAAATGCGCAGGGATGCCGACCACCTCCTGAAGGACGCCGGTGCTTGGGAGCGCATGCGGGACGCATCGCGCCGGCATGCGCGCGAGCGTTTCGACTGGGGCGGGGTTTATGGATCGCTTCGCTCTGCAATCGAACAGTGATGCATGGCCGAGAGGAAAAGTGTATTGACAGCCGGCCTGCAAACGGCGAGATTAAAAAATTTGAATCCGATTGAAAGAAGAGGAGTTTTCAAACCATGACCACGGAGCCGACTGCTCAGGGGCAGGACTTCATTCGCCGCATGATCAACGAGCACAACAGGAACGGCCGATTCGAGGGCCGTGTCCATACGCGCTTTCCGCCCGAGCCGAACGGGTATCTGCACATCGGACACGCCAAGTCCATCTGCCTCAATTTCGGGATTGCCGCCGAGTACGGCGGCCTGTGCAACCTGCGCTTCGATGACACCAACCCGACCAAGGAAGAGACCGAGTACGTGGCATCGATCCAGGAGGATGTGCGGTGGCTGGGCTTCGACTGGGGCGACCGGAAATTCTATGCGTCGGACTATTTCGAGGCCCTGTTCGACTACGCGGTGGCGCTCATCCGAAAAGGAAAAGCTTACGTGGACAGCCGGAGCGCGGAGGAGATCCGCGGCACCCGCGGGACCTTGACCGAGCCGGGCACGGACAGCCCTTACCGGGAGCGGACGGCCGAGGAGAACCTGGACTTGTTCACGCGCATGCGTGCGGGGGACTTTCCGGATGGAAGCCATGTGCTCCGGGCCAAGATCGACATGGCATCACCCAACATCAACCTGCGCGACCCGGTCATTTACCGCATCCTCCATGCGCCTCACCATCGGACCGGGAATAGTTGGTGCATCTATCCCATGTACGATTTCGCCCACTGCCTCTGTGATTCGATCGAGCGGATCACGCACTCGATCTGCACGCTGGAGTTCGAGGATCACCGCCCGCTCTACGACTGGTTCCTGGAGCAATTGGAGGCTTACCACCCGCAGCAGATCGAGTTCGCCCGGCTGAATCTGACCTATACGGTGATGAGCAAGCGGAAGCTTCTCAAACTGGTGCAGGAAGGGGTGGTGGACGGTTGGAGCGATCCCCGCATGCCGACGATCTCGGGGCTGCGCCGACGCGGCTACACACCGGAGTCCATCCGCGCCTTCTGCGAGCGGATCGGGGTTGCCAAGCGCGACAGCACGGTGGATATCGCCCTGCTCGAGCATTGCCTCCGGGAAGATCTCAACCTCAGGGCAGCCCGCGTCATGGGAGTTCTGGACCCGCTCAAGGTGGTGATCGAAAACTATCCGGAGGATCGGGTCGAGGAGCTCGAGGCCGTCAACAACCCGGAGGACCCTGCAGCGGGGACCCGGCTGGTGCCTTTTTCGCGGGAGCTGTACATCGAACGGGACGACTTCCGCGAGGAGCCTCCGCGCAAGTATTTCCGGCTCGCTCCCGGGCGGGAGGTGCGCCTGCGCTACGGCTATTTTATTACCTGCACGGACTGCGTGAAGGACGAAAAGGGCGAGATCCGGGAAATCCGCTGCACCTATGACCCCCAAACCCGG
>Ga0209164_1000498_pt1 | contig 90628 bp, 86 predicted proteins | sample MTBNYHSulfiMetaG_FD_187458 | JGI IMG/M metagenome (GOLD analysis project Ga0209164, IMG submission 187458) | Enrichment culture microbial communities from rom New York Harbor, USA that are MTBE-degrading - MTBE-NYH (New York Harbor Sulfidogenic)... | ecosystem: Environmental > Aquatic > Marine >... | reverse complement strand
CATCCGGGCTCGCGGGACCCGGACAGCGACCTCCGCGACGCTCATGCGCATGCGTTATCGTGGCATGAGGTCGGTTTCGGGGCTTTGAGACCGGCTGGAGGACCTTCGTGAAATATCGAGGCTAGCGTGGATGGCACAGGAGTTCTGCAGCAAGATGGCTGCGCTCGGCGAGGAGCCACGCGACTTCCCGTTTGCCGGTGACCGACACGTGACCGGCTACTCCATTCCGCTTGCACGCGGCGACGAAGAAGGCCCCGCGGATGCGGAACGGCTCTTCATCGGCGTTGACGGCTACTTCGCGCCTTTCGAGGGGGATCGCGTGTCGACACCTCCTGCAGACGTGATGCTCCGTGAGGAGGTCGCGGAGACGTACAGGCAGTCGATGCTCGATGCTCTTCTTGGGGAAACCACGGCGACGGGCAGACTGCCGGATGAATAGTGAATGCCAGGGAGTGCCTGACCCGGGCGTCAACCCGACGCGCGCACTTCGTCGGCTAGACTGGGACTCATCGCGCGCGGGTTACGCCCAAGAACGTTAGATTCAATCTCGCCTCCCCTGATGTCAGTCCGCGCGGGTACAATCACGGAGTACGAGTCTTCGGTTCTATGAGGTGGTCATCATGACGGTCGATGAGATTATGCGAGAAGCAATGACGCTCGACGTTGAGACGCGCGCCTCCATTGCCCATGAGTTGCTCTCCAGCCTTGAGTCTTTGTCAGAGGCGGAGGTCGAGCGTCTCTGGATCGCTGAGGCTAAGCGTCGCAGCGCTGACGTGAAAGCCGGACGCGCGCAGACCCTCCCGGCACACGAGTCGCTGGTCCGCGCCCGGGCCAATCGGTAAACTCCGTGATTCTCGACATCCACGAAGATGCCGACCGCGAACTGAACGATGCGGCGGACTACTACGACTCTGAAAGTCCTGGACTCGGCGCACTGTTCCTCGATCAACTTGACGTCGGGTATCAGCGCATCCTCGAGAATCCGCATGCATCGGCGGAGATCGACCCCGATATCAGAAAGCTCGTCCTCGCGAAGTTCCCCTACAGTCTGATCTACGAGGTCGATGGCGATGCCGTCCTGATTCTGGCCGTTGCGCATCAGAGGCGCAGGCCTCACTACTGGCGCGAGCGCAGGGCGGGATGAATCTAACAAGCGTTTCGGACTCACTGCGTTCGCCGCTCAAGCCAAACACGTTAGGCCGATAGCAGCGAGCGCTTGGCGCTTCCGCCTCGAATCTCACTAGTAACGCTTGACGTTATTAACGCCGCGCGTTACTATCCTCATATGATCGTATCGTTCAGAGATGCTGACACCAAACGACTGGCCCGGGGCACCCGCGTGCGCCGGTTCGTCAACATCGAGTCGGTCGCGAGACGCAAGCTCCGCCAACTCGAGATCGCCGGCGTACTCGACGACCTTCGCGTGCCGCCGGGCAACAGGCTCGAGGCGCTCAAAGGGGACCGCGCAGGGCAGCACAGCATCCGCGTGAACGATCAGTTCCGCATCTGTTTCCGGTGGACGCAGGCGGGACCGGAAGACGTAGAGATCGTGGACTACCACTAGGACGTGATGATGATGACCAAGCTCAAGCCAGTCAGCCCGGGCGAGCTCCTCTCGGAGGAGTTCCTGAAGCCCATGGGCATCTCGCAGTACCGCCTCGCGAAGGAGATTGGCGTGCCGGCACAGCGCATCGGTGCCATTGTCGGAGGCAAGCGTGCCATCACTGCGGACACCGACCTGCGTCTCTGCAAGTTCTTCGGCCTGTCAGACGGCTACTGGCTCCGTGCCCAGGCGGCCTACGACACCGAGATCGCCCAAGACGAGCTCCGCGACACGCTGAAGCACATCAAGCCATGGTCAGGTCTCGGCCGTCAGCTGGGACATACGGCCTAACCCGGGCGTCAACCTGTCAACGCCGTGTGGGGTATCCTCGGACAGGGAGCAAGCGTAGGCGTTGCAGGTTACGCCCAAGACCGTTAGGCCTAAGGCATACGGGGGAGCACGATGGGGATTGAGGCAACAGTTGCAGCTCGGTAAGAGCAACTCATCGACGAGGGTGCGCGACTACGTGTCGGGGGCGAACACGACACTGCGGAGTCGCTTGAGCAGTGTGATAGATGCACGGCATGGCTCGTGTCAACGCAGAATGCCGTTCACCGCATCGCCAGTGCGCCTGATGCGCCCTACCGGACCCGCGTCGACGCCATCGCCGCTGAGGCTCACGGTTGGGCGGTCAATCAAGCAGTCGGTCAGGTGCGGGAGATTCTTCGGAATCTACTAGAGGACGCTCGCGCTGGGCTCCTCACGTCAATCGCCAATCGTGCTCGAGCGGAGATTCTGGATGACTTCCTCGATACGTCCGAGCACTACCTGGGGAATGGCCGGAAGAATGAGGCAGGCATTGTCGCTGGGGTGGTCTTCGAAGACACCGTGAGGCGTGCTGCCCGCAAGCACGAGATAGACGAGAAGGACGTCAAGCTCGATGCGCTGATCTCAGGACTGGCGTCCCTTGGACTGATCACGGGTGTTCAGGCGAAACGCGCGAGGGCAGCGGCGGACGTGCGAACTAGAGCAACGCATGCGCAATGGGATGAGTTCGATGCGAGTGACGTGGGGGTTGCGATCGATATCACTCACGAGATCGTCGCTAAGCTGCTAGATGCCTAGGCCTAACAAGCAACAGAGAACGCCGCGCGGTAGAATCGTCCCAAGGCGCTGGGCGCGCGCCGCTCATCCGCCAGACGTTCGGCAGATCCTGGAGACCGCCCCTGGCTTGCAGACGTGCGGTACGCACTGTACTCTGAGTTGTACAATCCACTGTACCAGGAGGCTCTCATGCAACCGCTCAAGTTCGACGAGGATATCCGTCCGCTCTCGGAGTTCCGAGCCGGTGTGGCATCGTTCGTCAAGCAGGTGAACGAGACGGGCCGACCTCTGGTACTGACACAGCGCGGCCGTGGTGTGGCCGTGGTCGTCGATATCCGCGAGTTCGAGGCCATGCGCGAGCGGCTTTCGCTGCTCGAGGATATCGCTCGTGCCGAGGCCCAGTTGGCCGCAGGCGAGGGCATTCCCCACGAGGAGGCCAAGGCGCGCATCCTCGAAAGGATTGCCGCATGCAGGTAGTCTGGACCGATCGTGCTCTCGAGCGTGTCGACGAGATCGCCATCTACATCGCTCAAGACGATCCAGACGCTGCCACTCGCTGGACAGTCGAGCTCTTCGACGCGGTGGAGCGCCTCGCCGATTTCCCTGAGACTGGTCGGATGGTCCCAGAGGTGGGGGCACGAGAGGTTCGCGAGCTGATCTTCGGGTCGTATCGCGTGTTCTATCGTGTCGGTTCCGCCGTAGAGGTGCTCTCCGTACGGCACGGTAGTCAGTTGATTCGTTCTGACGAGGTCAATGAGGACTGACCGAACAGCCTGTCATTGGCGAGGCTGGCAACTTTCTGACGAGTACGACATGCGGGAGGCTGCCTGCGACCTAGAAGAAGGAGGGCGCAGTCACGAATGACCACGCCCACCTGCGGTTTTGTTGGAGCGGGTGACGGGACTCGAACCCGCGACACTCGGCTTGGGAAGCCGATGCTCTACCACTGAGCTACACCCGCAACGCGCCTGCGTATTGTAGGCCACGGCCCGATTCGGCGGCAAACCCCCGACTCACTGCCCCGTGAGTGCCTTCTTGAGCGCGCGTTCGTGTTGAACGTTGGTGAACGCGATCACCGTGTCTCCCGGCTCCATCTCGGTGTCACCGTGGACCGGGATCACGTCGTCTCCCCGGATGAGCGCGATCAAGATGCAGTCGACCGGCAGGTTGAGGTCGACGACCTTCTTGCCGCAGACCACGCAGCGGTCCACCGGCAGCTCGATCTCGACGATCGCCATGTCGCCCTTGCGCAGCGCCATGAGGGTCCGGATGTCACCGATGGTGGCCTCTTCTTCGATGAGCCGCGAGATGATCGTCGTCGACGAGATGGCCTCGATGCCGAGAGCGTGGAAGATGCTCTCGTTCTTCGGGTTGTTCACGCGCGCGACAGTCCGCGGCACGCCGAACGCCACCTTCGCGAGCTGGCATGCGACGAGGTTGTCGTCGTCGTCACCGGTGGCCGCGACGAAGACGTCGGCCCGGCTCACACCTGCGTCCTCCTGGTACATCGAGTCGCACCCGTCGCCATGGATGATGAGCGGGTCGCCCGGCAGCTCGGCGGCGAGCTTGTGCGCGACCTCGTCGCGCTTCTCGATGAGCGCGACACCGTTCCCGCGCTCGAGGAGCTGGCGCGCCAGGTACGAGGCGACCTTGCCGCCGCCGTTGATGACGACGTACATACCTCACTCCTCCATGAAACGTTCGACTTTGGGAAACGCGTCGGCTTTGACCGAGGCGAAGATGATGTCTCCCGCATGCAGGGCCATCTCGGCATCCGGCACGTGCGACGTGCGTCCGCGTGTGACGGCGAAGATGCGAAAGCGTCGCTCGAGCTCGACGTCGCCGACCCTCCTGCCGTCGATCCCGGGACCGGCCTTGAACTCGATGACCTCGATGTCGTCGATGGAGTTCAGGTGGTGACCGTGGCCCGCCTTGATCTTCTCCATCAGGCTCTCGGCCACCAGCGTGGTCCCGCACACGTAGTCGAGGTCGAGCTGCTGGTACGTGCGTTCGCGTACGGGGTTGTACAGACGGGCCACGACGTGCGAAACGCCGAATATCTTGCGTGCGACTTCTGCGGCCATCAGGTTCGTGTTGTCGAGGTTGGTGACAGCGGCGAAGACGTCCGCTTCGCGGATCCCCGCCTGCTCGAGGACCTCCTCGTCAAAGCCGAGCCCCTTAAGGGTGACACCGTTGAACGTGCTGCCGAGCCGACGGAACGCCGCCTCGTCACGGTCGATGACCACGACGTTGTGCCCCTCGACGGACAGCATCGTGGCGAGCTGGGAGCCCACCCTGCCGCACCCGACGACGACGATATTCACAGCGCGCCCGTCCTCATCCTCGCCGGACCCAAGCGGCCCGGGAACGGTCCGAACAACAACGCTCGACGCTACTCCACGCATGGTGACGCGTCAACACGACGATACCCCAAACGTCGAGGCGGGCGCCCCGTCGGGGACGCCCGCCACACACGACGCACGAAAGACCGGCTACTTGCCGATCTTGAAGATCTTCGTCCCGCACTCGGGGCAGAGGCCCTGCGTGGCCGGACGGCCATTCTTCATCACGATGTCCTTGGCGTCCTTGATCTCACGCTTGGCCTTGCACTTGACGCAATAACCTTCCTTGGCCGCCATGCGCCTTACCTCCTCGAGTCCGTCAATCGATAGTCCCGGTCCGGGGACCGGGTGGCATACGGGAGCACTGCTCCTCGAAGGCAACTATACACCGTTGTATCGTGCTGTGAAGCGTGCTCGCGCCCCGAGGACGATGAGCACGACGGCAGCGAGGGCCACGAGGAGCCCCCACGACACCCCCGCGGCGATCCAGAACCCGAGGGGAAAGACGCGGATCAGCAGTGCATCCTCGGGGAAGGTCCACGTGCCGTCGGCGAAGAACAGGCCGTGGAACCGCGTGAAGAGCACGCCGAAGTCGAGCGCTCCCGCCACGATCGCCAGCACGCACCCGGCCAGGAGCGCCCACCCTGCATACGTCGCGGCCGACGCAGTGGCGAGTCGCCCCTGTGCGCTTCGTCGCCTCACGAAGACCCAGGCCATCACGAGAACCGCGAGGCCCGCGGCGAGCCAGAGAGCGGGCACGAGGACGTCGCGGACGTCGATGAGATGCGCGACCGCCGCGCCGTCGTACGCAGGACGCCCGTCGATGGCAGAGGGCAGCATCGGAGCGCTCGGGTCGGTCACGAACCGGCGGACGTCTTCGGCGGTGGCCTGCGTCGCCTCGCTGCCCAGACCGGTCAGCTCCGCCGAACCCACGGCACTGACGAGCGCTTTCACGTACGGCGGCGTGACGAGCGGAGCGAGCGCCAGCCCGAGGACCACGAGGATGATCGCGACCGCGCCGAGCGCGACCTCGAGCCGCACAGCGATAGGGTGCGCACCCTCAGTCATCGTCGGGAACCTGCTCAGCGTCCGCCCAACTCATGCGGATGGTGCTGCCGCCAGCGTGAGCGGCCCGCGAGAGCATGCGGTCTGCGGTGTCGAGCAGCGCATCGGCCGACCTGCCGTGTTCCGGCCCGATCGCCATCCCGACACTCGCCGTCACGCTGATGCCGCTCACGCGCACGCGCTCGACTGCCGCCCGGAACTGCTCGGCGATGCCGGTCATGCGCTCGCCGAGAGCCGGAAGATCGTACTCGGACCGAAGCATCTCCGGCATGATGAGCGCGAGTTCCTCGCCGCCCACGCGGCACGCGGTGCTCACATGACAGCCGGCTTCGCCGGCCTCCGCGGCCACCACCTCTCGCAACCGGTCTGCGACCGCCGCCAGGATGCCATCACCCACGTCGACGCCGAACGTGCGGTTGATCTCGCCGAACCCGTCGACGTCAGCAAGCAGGAGGCCCACCGACGTGCCGTTGCGCTGCGCGCGCTCGATCTCGGTTCCGAGCACGCGGTGGAAGTACTGCCGGTTGTACAGGCCCGTCAGGTCGTCGATGAACGAGCACTCGCCGAGCTCGGACTCGCGCTCTCGAATCGTGCGCATCATGAGCAGGCCGACCGTGGCCGCACCGCCGTAGAGGGCGACCTCCCACAGGTAGCGCATGAGGATGTACGTCAGATCGGACTGCAGGTCGTTGTGTACGAAGGGCACCGCGACGTGTGGCAGCCAGCCGAGGTACACCCCGAAGACGATGGCCCCGTAGAGCACACTCGCGGCGCCGGCGAGGAGCCACACGTGGAACCGCCGCTCGAGGATGAACGCCGCCTCGAGGATGAACAGCAGGTACATCGCGCTGAACCAGGAGTACACACCGCCGCTGTAGTAGATGAGCACGGCGCCGACGATCATGTCGAAGAGCAACTGGGCCTGGTTGAGGTAGGCGATGTTGCCGACCCGACGGTACGTGAGGTGGTAGAGCGTGTTGTAGGCGACGACGAAGGCGAGAGCGGCCACCGGGATGCGCGCGTTGAGGAACAGCTCCTCGATACCGGCAGCCGAGCCGTAGACGATGGCGACCAGACCACCGAAGACCCCGAGCGCCACGACGACCGCCCAGCGAACGCGGATGACAAGCCCCACGCGCTCGATGTTCGCGCGAAGCGCCTCGATGTCATACTGCGTCGGCTGCTCACGCCAGGCGACGACCGCACCGCGTGCGAGTGTCTTGGCGAACCTGCGTTGACCCACGGGCTGCCTCCGCGGTTCTCGGGCTTCGGGCGGGTACGATTGCCGAGTGTAGCACGCGCTCTCGGCCCGCGCCCCGCTGCCCGATGCCGCCGACGAAGGCGACTAGAGCTCGCGCAGCAGTGCCGTCACGAACCCGGCCGCGGCCTCGGCCGTCTCCTCGGAGACACCCTCGACGGTGTCGGTGTGCCAGTGCCAGTCGGGCAGGCGCCCGTTGATGTCGAAGCCGACGATGCTCATCACACGGAACCCCCGTGCCAGGGCCGGGGCCGCATCGGTGAGTACTCCTGCCAGCCGCCGTCCTTTGACCGACAGCGTGTTCTCGCGGGCCGTCCGCTTGGCCTGAGCGATGAGCCTGCGATCGGCGCGGTACCGCCGCACGAGGCCTTCCTCGGTCACGAAGGAGACCGTCCCTGCGCCGACCCCGTCGATGTTGATGATGAACGCGTCGCGCAGATCGTCGCCGTACGCATCGAGCAGCGCGCGCATCCCCCAACCACCCGACTCCTGGGCACCGGTCGCGACGAACCACACCTCTTTCTCCGAAAGCGCGCGGTCCACGCCTTCGGTGACGCGACGCCGGATTCGGGCGGCCTCGTCGGAGGTGACGATGTCCGAGGGCAGGTCGCCCCCCGCGTTGCCCGCTTTGAAGCCGAACTCGTCCTCTTCATCCGAGTCGAGGTTGTCCCAGCTGGCAATGTCCTTGCCGGCCTTGCGCACGTCGAAGCCCGCGCCCACGCCGAGCCACTCCCTGATCCCGCGTGCGCCCTCGCGACCCGCCGTGCGGTCAGCCGCCGGCTCTTCGCGCTCCGGTCGCGACTCTGATGGCCGAGGCGCTGGTGGGGCTTCGCCGGCACCACCGAAGTCGAGGCGCTCCTGGCTCTCGTCGTCCTCGGGTTCGTTCCATGACGCAGACGCAGCGGAGCGGTAGGTGCCCTCGGCGCGCCAGTCGTCACGCTCGGTGGTCGGCCTGTCGGCCTCGTCTTCGAGCTCGATCGCGGGGGGCGGGGTGGGCGTGCGCTCGGGTGCGGGTCGGGCCGTCTCGATCGGACCCGTCTCCCAGTCGACATCGCCGAGACCGTCGAACGTAAGGCCGCCGGCGTCCTCAGACACCGGTGCGGCCTGCTCTGAGGGAAGCTCTCCGCCCGCGCGATACTCGAGGAGCACGTCCTCAGGTACCACCTCGACCGCGTACGCCTCCTCGGCGCTGCGCCGGACGGGCGCTCGCCGCGGGTGCGTTTGCTCGCTTTCGGGGACGATGGCATCCATGACGTTGAGCATGGCTGCCACGCCAGAGGCGTTGTCGTTGGCACCGTCAACCGCATGCGCGAGCAGCTCACGATGCAGCGCGAAGACGAGCGGGAGAAGCAGCGGCACTGCGACGGCCACGGCCACGTACCCGGTCCACGGCTTGAGGGCCGCGGTGAACGGCAGCGCGCCGAACGCCACGATCACAGCGACGGCCACCGAGAGCCACATGGTGAGGCTGCCGATGAGCGCCCGATACTTGACGAGGCCGGGGCTGTAGGCGAGCGACTCCTTGGCCGAGTCGTAGTGCGCGACGATGACGACGCGCTTCAGGCGCTCGCCACGACGCACCCTCGGCACGTGCCGGGCGATGATGTTCTGGCTCGGGCCCTTGGGCAGGAGGCGTGCGAGGCTGAACCGCGTGTCGAGTTCGAGCCAGAGGAGCACAGCCCCAACGAGTGCTGCAAGAAGCCCCGGCAGGCTCCACCACATCGACAGCACCGCGCCGCCGATCGTCAGCAGATGGACGATGACGAACGGCCATCCCCCGGTCCGAGGCGAGTCGAACTCCTGCCGCTCGACGTCAAGCCCGCGTACCGTGAAGACGTCCTCGATGTAGTCGGCCGCCTGCGCTTCCGCGTCGGTGGTGGCAGGCCGCGGGCCGATGACGTCGGCGAGCTGATGGACGTGTTCCATGACCTGAGACATCGTGCCTCCCGCGCTCGATGTGACGCGGGCGCCGGGCTCCGGCGCCTTCACGCCATGATACCCCAGCCGCAGGTCACCCCGTCACGCCGTCACTGCCCCGTCGCGGGTGTCCCGTCCTGATGACAGTCGAAACACTCGCTCATCCGATAGGTGGCGTGCTCCGCCACCACCTGCGGGTCGTCGCTGTGGCAGACGCAGCCCGGTATCTCGATGGCGAGCGATGCCCACGCGCGTAAGAGTCGTCATAGCCTAGGCCGCGCTCTCGCCGAGGATCGCGTCGAGGTCGGCCTGGGCCGACTCGCCGATCGGCTTGATGGCGAAGGTGTCCACGAGCACCTGCAGTACCGCGGGGGTGATGAACCCGGGCAGGGTGGGACCGAGCCGGATATCGGTGATGCCGAGGTGGAGCAGCGTGAGCAGAACCGCTACGGCCTTCTGCTCGTACCAGGAGAGGATCATTGAGAGCGGCAGTTCGTTCACGCCGACCTCGAAGGCCTCGGCGAGCGCGACCGCGATCTTGATGGCCGAGTAGGCGTCGTTGCACTGGCCCACGTCGAGCAGGCGCGGGATGCCGCCGATCTCGCCGAGCTGGTGGTCGAAGAAGCGGAACTTGCCGCACGCGAGCGTGAGGATGATCGTGTCCGCCGGGGACTGGTCCACGAAGTCCGTGTAGTAGCTGCGACCCGGCTTGGCGCCGTCGCATCCTCCCACGAGGAAGAAGTGGCGGATGGCGCCGCTCTTCACGGCCTCGATGACCGTGGGGGCGACGGAGAGCACGGCGTTGCGGCCGAAGCCGACCATCACGGAGCCGCCGTCGAACTCCTCGGTGAAGCCGGGGAGCTCGAGGGCGCGGTCGATGACGGCCTTGAAGTCGCCGTTCTCGACGTGCCGGGCGCTCGGGTGCGCCACGCGGCCGGTGGTGAAGATGTTGTCCGCATAGGTGTCGCGCGGGTTCTGGATGCAGTTGGTGGTCATGAGCACCGCGCCCGGGAACGCGTCGAACTCCTTGCGCTGGTTCTGCCACGCGGTGCCGTAGTTGCCGTAGAAGTGGCTGTACTTCTTGAGCTCGGGATAGCCGTGCGCCGGCAGCATCTCGCCGTGCGTGTAGATGTCGATGCCGAGGCCCTCGGTCTGCTCGAGCAGCTCCTTCAGGTCCTTGAGGTCGTGACCCGAGACGACGATGGCCTTGTTGGGCCGGTGGCCGAGCGGCACGCTCGTAGGCACCGGGTGACCGTACGCACCGGTGTTGGCGGCGTCGAGGAGCTCCATCACGCGCAGGTTGACCTCGCCCGTCTTGAGGGTGAGCGCGACCCAGTCGTTGAGATCCAGACGTGTGTCCGAAAGCGCCGCGAGAAGCTCGTGCTCGAACGCGTAGACGGCAGGATCGGTGTGACCGAGGACGCGGGCGTGATCGGCGTAGGCGGCGATGCCCTTGAGGCCGTAGACGGCGGTCTGCTGAAGCGCCTGCACGTTCTCGTCACGATCCTGGTCCGAGAAGATGCCGACGTCCTCGCCCTGGGCGATCAGCCCCTCGAGATCCCCTGCGGGTTCGAACGCCACAGCCGGATCGTCGACCGGCACGGTGCCGCCAGCGGACTCGACCTTCGTGCGAAGCGCGGTCTTGACGTCAGCGCCGCGGCGGATCAGGCCCGCAAGGTGCCCGGCGTCGAAGTCCACGTTGGTGACGGTCGTGAACAGACCGCCGGTGACGAACTCATCCGCCACGTCATCGACCACGCCGACCTTCGCACCGGCCACCGCAACGGCCGCGATACCCTTGAGTTGGTGGAGGAGGAGGTCCTGCAGCGCCGACACCTCCGGCGTCTTGCCGCATACCCCGACGGTGGTGCATGCCACTCCCTTGCTTGCCTGTTCGCACTGGTTGCAGAACATGTGTCTGACTCCATTTCGTCGAGGCGACGGACCCCACGGGTCCGCCGCGAGTTCCGCAGGCGGGGGAGGCGCCGAGAACGCGGAGCGTTCGAGGTGCCGAGGGCCCCCGCCGAGGACTGTCTGAGCGCCGGACCTGTGGGGTCGGGCGCCGTGCGCCGGACCGGGTAGGTCGGGCGCCGTGCGCCGGACCTGTGGGGTCGGGCGCGGTTGCGCCTACCCGTGGATCAGCGTGGGCAGGCAGCGCGTGCAGACCCACTCGCTACGACCCTCCTGGCGCACCGGCAGCAGCGGAACGTGATCCTCGTCGGCTCCGCACCGGAAGCACACCTGCGGGATGTAGTTCTGCTGCTTCTCGGCGATGATCGGCTCGGCCGCGTGGTGGTCGAACGGCACGGCTTCCCGGTACTCCAGCGTGAGCGCGCCGGTGGGGCAGACGCCGAGGCAGAAGCCGGCGCCGTCGCACAGCTCCTCGCGGACGACCTTTGCCTTGCCGTCCACCATGACGATGGCGCCTTCGGCGCACGGGCTCACACACAGGCCGCAGCCGGTGCAGAGGTCCTCATCGATGCGGACGATCTGGCGGATGGTGGTGGTGGACATGAGGTTCCTCTCTCCTGCGGCCGCGGATGCGGCTCGCGTGTCTATCGGGGCGCCGGTGCGGCGCTACCCGGATGCTCCGTCCTCGGCAGAAGCCGACGATCCGGCGCGCGTCCGCGCCTCGAACTCCTTGCGAGCCGCGCGTCCGGCCAGCGCATGCCTGATACCGGCGATCGCGTACCCGTGGAGCGCCGAGCGCGGCCCGCTGTACCGCATCATCTGGCGCTGCCACGCGGCTTCTTCCGCCGAGTAGCAGTGCGAATCGCAGTACGAGCAGAACGGCTTCGGATCCTTCGGGCAGTACGCGCAACGCTTCTCGCCGTAGCGCAGGTGCCCGGCACACTCGGCGCAGAGCACGAGTGGCCTGCGACCGTACACGCCGAGCGTGGCGGCGTCGCTCTCGAGTGGACGGCGCACACGGTCCCGGTGGTGCCCGGTGCAGAAGATGCGCGTGAAGTCGCCGAGCGTCTTGGTGTCGCTCCGCACCTCGGGGTCGCTCATGCGTTCGGCGAACCGTTCGTTCACGTGGGGTCGGGCTCCATTCGGACCGTGGTCGTGCGTGCTGCCGGGGCAGCATACCGCGCCCGGCGCGGCCGCGTCCTTGACGTGGGTCAAACGGACGGCGAACGTTGAACCCACAGGAGGGAGCGTCTGTGACACCGACCCCGAGACCCGACGTGCTGGCCGCGCTCCGCGCGTGCCGGCTCTGGCGTACCGCGGGTGACGCTGCGGTGGCCCGTCTCGCCGCCGCCGCAACCGTACAGGAGGCCCCGCGCGGCACCGTGCTCGCCGCCGAGGGCGATCCCGCAGACCGCTTCGGCGTGGTGGTGGCGGGCCGTGTGAGGGTCTACCACCTGACCGCCGACGGGCGCACCGTTCTCCTTGAGGCGCTTGAGAGTGGCGACGCGTTCGCGGCAGCGGCCTCTCTCGCCGGCGGGCGCAACCCCGCGTACGTGGACGCCGCCACACCGGTGAGCGTTGTCTGGCTTGACCGGGAGACGCTCTTCGCGGTGCTCGACGACGATCCGAGCGTCGCGCGCGCGCTCGTGGCGAATCTCGCCGGGCAGGTGGTGAGCCTCACCGGCGTGGTACAGACGCTGTCACTCGACGTCCCGGGCCGACTTGCCCGCTACCTCTTCCAGCGTTCGCTCGCTGCGGGAAGCGCCACGTCCGAGGGGCTCCTCGTGCCGCTCGGCATCCCGAAGTCCGAGCTCGCCTCGGCTCTCGGCACCGTTCCCGAGACGCTCTCGCGTGCGTTCGCCCGCCTGCGCGATGCCGGGGTGCTCGAGGTGCGCGGATCTGACGTCCTCGTCTTCGACGTGGGCGCGCTCGCGCGCATGGGCAGCGGTTACACCGACTGACGCCCGGCCTCGAGGCGCTCCTTGACCGCGCGGGCGCCCTTCTCGAGCGTTCCCGCCATCAGGAAGCCCGCGAGCAGCACCGCGCTCGCCACCATCTCGGCCGGGTAGAGGCCGACGGTCTGGCCCGCGCGCGCCATCGAGCCGGCACCCGCGATGATGAGCGTGCCGATGATGATGAGCACGTTCGCCCAGACGCGATAGCGATACTCGCGCTTCGGCCAGAAGCGGATGATCGAGTACGCCGAGCCGCCGAGCAAGAGCAGCGTGCCTGTGATGTTGAACGGGAGCGACATCACGCGCGGGAACGAACCGCCGCTGCCGAGCGCGGTGCCGCCCACGGTGATGCCCGGCACGAGCTGCGAAGTGATGAGCTCGGTGGTGAGGGTGCCGTAGAAGAAGATCGCGAGGCAGACAAGGATGAACGCCAGGTACGCGTGCCCGATCGCGCGCCGCTTGACCACAAGATAGAGCGTGCCGAGGCCCAGGAAGCCCACAAGCGAGGCGGCAAGCACGATGTAGATGCGGTACACGGTGGGATCCCAGGCACCCGAGTACTCCGAGTACGCCTCCATGACCGCAGCGACCGCGTAGAACAGGAATCCGACCGCCCAGGCGAGCTGGTGCGGCCTGCGCCGCTGCGCCCACTGTGCGAGCAACAGCCCCACATACACGAAGCCGATGAGTCCGGTGACGAGCGGCCACCACCAGCTCGACCAGAACGCGTCTGTCATGTGCGGTCCTCTCTCGTGCGCTGCAGGTGCAGGCGGGATCCACCGGCGCTTCCCGGATCGCTCCGGGCCGGCGTGGGGTCAGAGATCACTCCGTTTGCTGTTCACGCAGTTCAGTCACGCGGTCGCCAGCCTGTCGCGCGCGCTCCCGGGCACCGAAGTACGCCTCACGGGCCTCGGCTGTCAGCGTCTCGTACGCATCCGCGATCGGATCGCGAATCGAGGCCGGGAGCGCCTTCGCCATCGCCACGATCTCCGCGTCTTTCTTGTTGTATGCATCAAGGCGGCGGTTGGACTCCTCGATCTTGCCCGCCAACCACAGTGCGTCGATCTCCTTCGAGTCGGCAGCAAGCGCGATCTTGGCGTCGATGTACTCCTCGAACGCCGAGAAGTCGGCTTCGGGGAAGGCCGCGGTGGCGGTCTCGAGCTGCGAGCGCGCGGCACGGAGCCGCTTCTCGGCTTCGGTCGAGTTGACCGTGGACTGCTTCACGCCGGCCTCGGTGTGCTTGTTGAACTCCGCGACCGCCTTGGTGATGTACTCCTCGGCGGCCTTGATCTCCTCCAGAGCGGTGTCTGCAGGCGCTATCGCGAATGCGGCCTTGCGGTCCGCCTCGAGGATAACGGGCGCTTCATCCATCATGTCGGCGCGGGCCACCGCACTCTCCCTGAGCGCCTCGGCGAGCGCGAGGGACTCTTCGGGAAGGTCGGACACGGCCTCGTCGAGGATGGCGACCGCAGCGAGCGCGTCGGCCTTGACGGTCTCGGCGACAACGAGAGCATCGGCGGCCTGTGTGGCGATCTCCGAGGAGATCTCGGTCTGGACCGCTTCGTCTACGGTGAGCAGCCCCTCCTCTGCCTTCTCGAGCAGTGCAGATGCCGCATCGACCCGCGCCTGCGCACGCCGCACGCGATCGAGCTCGCGCGCCACAGAGACGCCCGCGACCGCAAGCGCCGCGAGCACGAGTGCGGCGATGACCCAGACCCACCACCTGCGGCGACCCGCGTGCCGCGATGCGCGACTCGGCGTGACCTCTTCAGGAACCTGCGCCTCTGCTATCGGTGCTGTGCGGTCGTCCATGTGTTCCTCCTTGGCACTGTTGTAGCCCGAGTGGGCCGAGGGGGCAACCTTCCGGCTCGCCGGTGCGGGTGCCGCAAGGGGGTGCGTCACGACCGGCGCAGACGCTCTGCGATCGGTCGTCAGGTGGTGGCCCTTTGGCACATCCGTTGCTAAAATCGCATCGGGGCAGTGCGACCCGCCCTCTCCTCCCCCCTCAGGGGCGGGGACTCGCCGCCCACGTGAACGAGGCGCGCCTCCCCCCGCGCGCCTCGTTTCTTTTTTGACGTGGGAGTCCGGCCGCACTGCCCCACCCTCTCACCCCCTTAAGACGGGTAGAATCGCAGCAGAAGCCGACCACGGAGACGCACATGGCCGACGCGACCGAGCGACTCGTCAATCTCGCGCTGTACCTGGCGTCCACGCCCGCGCCGGTCACGGCCCTCGAATGCCGAACAGCGGGACTCGGTTACCCCGAGCGGCAGGACGATGCGGCCTTCCTCAGGATGTTCGAGCGCGACAAGGATGCGCTCAGGGCCGCCGGGCTCGTCATCGAGGTCGTGACGAACGAGGAGACCGAGGCCTACCGGGTCGATGCGGCGGCCACCTTCGCGCGTCCGGTCGAACTCGAACCCGGGGACCTCGCCGCACTCCGTGCGGTCGCCTCGGCCTTCGCCGATGACCCTGGTTTTCCCTTCCGCGACGACCTCGCACTCGCGCTCGGCAAGCTCGGCTCGGCAGGTCACGCCGGACCGCTGGCAACGAGCGAGCTCTCCGCGACCGAACCCGACGTGCAAGGCCCGCGTGCACGCACGATCGCCGAGGCGGTGCAGACGCACAAGTCCCTCACGTTCGGCTACACCAACGCGCGCGGCGAGGAGAAGTCGCACGCGGTCGACCCGTACGGGGTCTTCTTCCGCGAGGGGGTCTGGTATCTCACCGGCCGCGACCGCGATGCCGACGCCGTGCGCACCTACGCCATCACGCGCATGCGCGACCTCGAGGTGAACGCGAGCCGCCCGCACACGCCCGATTTCGAGCGGCCGGGCGACTTCGACGTGCGGGCCCAGGAGCGGCTGCCCTTCCAGTACGGCGGCCCTGCGGTGAGCGCGCAGGTCCGGTTCGAACCGGACGTCGCCTGGCGGGCCGAGCGCCTGTCGCGCGGGCAGGGCACGCTGGAGACGCTTGGCGACGGCTCGGCGCTCTGGACCGTTGAGGCGGCGAACCTTACGGCGCTCGCGTCGTGGATCGTCGGAGAGGGTCCGGCACTGCACCCGGTCGGCCCGCCCGGTTTGCTCGACGCGCTCGTCTCGGGCCTGAAACGGGTGGTGGCGTCGCATGGCTAAGAGCCCCGACACCGCGACGCACGCACGCCGTCTCCTCGCGCTCCTGCCACTGTTGAAGCGGGGAGAGACCATACCGATCGCCGAACTCGCCGCGGCCGTGGGGTGCTCACCAGCCGAGGCTGCCGCCGACCTTGCGGCACTCACGATGTGCGGCGTCCCGCCGTTCACGCCGGTCGACATGATTGAGCTCGACATCCAGGGCGATCACGTCACGGTCTACATCGACCCTCCCGGACTCGACCGCCCGCTGCGCCTCACCGTCGCCGAAGCGCGTGCCCTCGGAGCGGCACTCGATGCGGCCGGGTATGCGGCCGACAGCGCGCTCAGGCGGACGCTGGCGTCGGTGTCCGGCGGGGACGCGTCGGCCGCCGACCTGGAGCGCACCGTCCGCGCAGGCGCAGCACCGGGTGGCCTTGCCTCGCTCTATGCCACCCTCGCGATGGCCGCCGACGAGCACGACAAGGCGCGCATCACGTACCTCACCGGTTCGAGCGGTCGGCTCTCGGAGCGTGTCGTTCACCCATGGGCGCTCGTCAACCGCTCGGGAACCTGGTACCTCGTTGCGTTCTGCGAGGGCGTGGGCGAAGAGCGGGTGTTCCGGCTCGACCGTATCCGCTCGGCCGAACGACTCGGCGTGACGTTTCCTCCGCCTGCCGCCGTGCCGCTCGCGGTCATCCCCCGCCCCGACGAGCTCCCCGTGGCTGAAGTCGTCTTCGCACCGGGCGCCTCCCTCTCGGAGGCCCGCACGTGGCCCGGAGCGACGCTCGAGACGCGCCCGGACGGCAGCACGCTCGTGCGCGTGGGCTACCAGACGGTGTCGTGGATCGCGCGCCGTGTCGCTGCACGGCTCGGTGAGGCCGAAGTCATCGAGCCGGCCGAGGTGCGTGAAGCGGTCCGCGCGCTCGCGGCCGCAATGGTCGCCGAGCGCCGGTAGTCGCCGCGTCGGCGGCGCGGCGCGGGTACGGGCCCGCTACCTGCCGAACCGCCCGCGAACGGCATCGCCGATCTCGGCTGCCGGTAACCGCTCGACCTCGCGCACCGGGAGCGCCTCGAGAAAGCGCGCCGCATACGCCTTCGGCCCGGTGAGACGCGCGTCGGCGAGCACGAGACAGCCCTCGTCGGTGGCCGATCGGATGAGCCGCCCGGCCGCCTGTTTGAGCTCGAGGACGGCCGAGGGAAGGTAGTAGTGCTCCCACCACCGCGCGTCGCGCTCGCGGCGCTCCTCCAGCACGGGGTCGTTGACCGGCCCGAAGGGTAGGCGGGGCACCACCACACACCTGAGTGTGTCCCCGCGCGCGTCGAACCCCTCCCAGAACGACTTCGTCGCCAGGAGCGACATGCGCTCGTCGGCGATGAACTCGTCCGCGATACGCTTCCGCGACACGCCGCGGGTCTGGATGAGCAGCGGTAGCCCCTCGCGCGCGAGGGGTCCTGCAAGCCGACGGTAGACCTCGTCCATGTCGCGGCGGCTCGTGAAGAGCGTGAGCACCGAGCCGCCCATCGCCACGTGTACGTCGGCGAGCATGGCCGAGAGCGCCTCGATGTAGGCGCTGTAGCCGGATGAGGTGGGCTGGCACGGCTCGGGAAGATCGGTGGGCACGAACACGGCCATCTGACGCTCGAAGTCGTAGCTGCTGTCCAGCCGCAGCGTGTGGAATCCCTCGGGGCCGAGCCGGTCGAGGCCCACGCCGCGGGCGAAGTGCGAGAAGTCACTTCCCGCGGCGACCGTCGCCGAGGTGTAGACCACCGAGTAGACCTTGGGGTAGAAGCTTTCGGCCAACTGCTCACCCACGTCGAGCAGGAACGCGTCGAGCCGCTCGGCGCCCACCTCGCGCCGCCGGTCGACCGCCAGCGCGTAGACGAACCGGTCGTCGGTGCCGTCGAGCACCGTGGTGAGACCGTACAGGTGCTCGGCTATGCCCGAGAGCTGCCCGGCGAGGTCGGCCCGCTGCTCCGCGTACTCCTCGGCATCCTCCTCGAGCTCGGTGATGAGGCGCCGGCCGAGGTCGAGGATCGCAGTGAGGCGCCGGGCGAGCGACCGGCCCACGCCCGCGGCAGTGCCCCACGCGCCGCCATCGCGCATCGCGGCGGTGACGCGGACCTCCGAGCGATCGTACGCGCTCGTGGTGACCGAGCCCACGTCGCGCACGAAGTCGAAGAAGGAGTCGGCGATGGTGATCGTCTGCTCCACCAGTTCGCGCAGCTCGTCGATCGTCTGCAGCGTCCTGGCGCCCGAGCCGCCGCGCTCGAGCGCCACCGCGCTCCTGAGCGCAGAGAGGTACCCGCCCCGCCCGGCGGCGTGAAGCCCCGTCAGGAGCCCGCGCATCTCGGCGTGACCGGTGCCCACCGAGAGCTGGTCGCGCGCCTCGGCCTCGGCGGCGTGCGCCTCGTCCACGATCCAGTGGCGAATCGGCGGCAGGATGCCGCCGTCGGTCATCAGGTCGCGGAAGAGCAGCGAGTGGTTGGTGACGACGATGTGCGCCGCTCCCGCGCGTCGGCGGACGCCGTGCAGGTAGCACGAACCGGGATAGTAGCGGCAGTGCTTCTTCGTGCAGTCGGCGAACGACGCCAGTACGCGCGGCCGGAGCGCCGGGTGCCAGTGAAGGTTGATGGCCTCGGCATCACCCCACGACGTCTGTGCGGTCCAGGTGAGCAGCATGCCGAGCGAAGCGGCCGTCTCCGCGTCGCCGGGCGCGTCGAGCAGGCGCTGAAGCTTCCGCAGGCACACGTAGTGCTCGTAGCCCTTGAGCGCGGTGAAGCGGAGCTCCGTGCCGAGCGCGTCGGCCAGACGCGGCAGCTCCCGGTGCACGAGCTGGTCCATGAGCGTGTTCGTCTTGGTGGCCACACCCACGGGAACCCCGTTCAGGACCGCCCAGCGCGCCGCGGGCAGCAGGTACGCCACCGACTTGCCCACGCCGGTGCCGGCCTCGACCGCCGCGCATCGCGAGGAGCCGAAGGCCTCGAGCACCGCCTCGGCCATGCGGGCCTGCTCCTCCCGAGGTTCATAGCCTTCGTACATCCGGCCGACCACCCCGTCGGCCGCGAACTCGGCGCGCACGGCGGCGATATCGGGGCACGCGAGCTCGGTCTCGCACGCGTCGGCGAGATCGACGAGGCGCTCACGCTTGAGGCGCTCGGTCCGCAGCCGCTTGAGGTCGAACGCGTGCCCCGTGACACCTGCAGCCATGTGGCCGAGGAGCGGCCCGAGCGACCACCCGGGCACACCGGCGGCCAGCCGCGCGAGCTCGCCGAGCACCTCGGGAGGCATGTCGCCGAGTGCGGTGAGCGCGATGCGCCACACCGCGAAGAGCGCCTCCACGTCATCCGGGGCGCGGTGGTCGCGGCCGGGTGCGATACCGAACGCGCGGGCGAGGTCGGTCAGCCGGTGCGAGCGCAGACGCGGCAGCGCAAGACGGACGACCTCGAGGGAGTCCAGCCACGGCCCGGTGAGCCGCGACGGCACGAACCCCGCCCGCTCGAGGAACGCGCGGTCGAACGACGCGTTATGGGCGACCATCGTACGGCCGCCGACGAACCCGGCAAGCCGCACCGCCACGCTCTCGATGGGCGAGGCATCGGCCACCAACGCATCGTCGATCCCGGTGAGCTGCGTGGTCTCGTGCGGGATAGGGCATGACGGCCGCACCAGCTCGGAGAAGCGCCCGAGAACCTCCGGGCCCCGCGCCACGAGCGCGGCAACCTCGATGATCTCGTCGCGCCCGGGATCGAACCCGGTGGTCTCCAGGTCGATGAAGGCGATCTCGTCCTCGAAGCCGAAGACGGTGTCGCGGGCGCGCGCCGCAAGCGAGGCGTACGCCTCGGCGACGTCGGGATCGGTGCCCGGTTGGAGGAATGCCGCGAGCGGCTCGGTGACCATGCCATGAAGCGTAGCACGCGGCTGTGACCCCGATGTGACCCCGAACGCAACCGGACCCACTGTTCCCGGCGCTTCGACCGGGAACGTGAGCGGCGCCCCGGAGTCCGGGGCGCCGCGGGCGGTGCAAGAGTGGGGCGGACGGAAACTGCGTGGGCTACTGGCCCATGCCCGGAAGCGTCCGCGACTTGACGAGCCAGCCGTCGCCGTCGGCCACGAACGTCCAGAGGTACGTGAACGCACCACCGGGCATGGTGGCCGTAGCAAGCACCTCGGCCTCGTCGGCCTCTTCAGTGGCGCTGTCGATCGTGTAGGCCGCGATGCCGTAGTCGGCGAGCTGCGCGGCGTACTCGGCCTCGGTGGACGCGGCCTTCTTGTCGGTGGGGAGCCTGTCATAGGCGGTGGCGTAGTCGCCCGCGACGACCGCGTCGAAGTACGTGATGACGTACTGCTCCGGCGTCTCGCCGGCGGGGACCTTGGTGGCGGTGGCGGGGTCGAACTCCACCGGGGCGACCGCGCCCGGCATGGTCGGCGTGGCAGCCGGGGCCTCGGTGCCCGTCCCGGTCGCGACCGGCTCGGCCGACCCGCGGACGAGGAAGATCACGACGATCGCGGCGAGGAGCACCACGATGACGCCGAGGAGGATGAGCATGGTCTTGTTAGGTGCGGCCTGTGCTTCGGTAACGTCTGACATCGTCGTCCTTCCGTGTGCTTGCCTGAACTGCGCCCCCGAGGGCGTCCGCACAGCATACGCCGTGACAGTGCGGGTACACAACGAGCGCGATACAATCAGCGAATGATGCGCCAACGCAGCGTCTTCGACATCGTGGGCCCGATCATGGTGGGCCCGAGTTCGAGTCACACCGCCGGGGCCGCACGGCTCGGCGCGTTCGCGCGGGCGATCGCGGGTGGTGACGTGCGCGCGGCCCGCGTGACGCTGCACGGGTCGTTCGCCTCGACCGGGCGTGGACACGGCACGGACCTCGCCATCGTCGGCGGCCTGCTCGGTTTCGCACCCGACGACATCCGCATCCGCGACGCGTTCGCGCTGGCCGAGGCCGTGGGCCTGAAGGTGACCTTCGCCGAGGCCGACCTCGGCGACACACACCCCAACACGGCACGTATCGAGATGGACACCTCCACCGGCGAGACGTTCCTCGTGCAGGGCTCATCGGTCGGCGCGGGCGCCGTGGAGATCACGCTCATCGACGACTTCCCCGTGCACCTCACCGGCGAGCTCCCCGCTCTCGGTGTCGTCCACCTCGATCAGCCGGGGGTTGTGGCGGCCGTGTCGGCACGCCTGGCCGCGGCGGTCATCAACATCGCCTCGATGCAGGTGTTCAGGGAACGCCGGGGCGCGCGGGCACTCATGGTGATCGAGACCGACGAACCGGTGGACGATGAGGTCGCCGCGGGAATCGCCGCGCTTGAGGGCGTCACCGCCGTACGGGTCGTGCCGGCGGTCTAGAGCAGCAGCCCCTCGACCTCACGTCCGAGGTCGCCGAATCCCGACAGGTCCGCGTCCTCCAGACGGCCCGCGTCGGCGAGCGCCGCGTGTCCGGGTACGAGCGGCAGCCGGGCGAGCAGCCGTGCTCCGCCTTCCGCCAACCGGGTCTCTCCGCCAGGACCGAAGAGCTCGATACGCTCCGAGCAGTGCGGGCAGTCGACGTACGCCATGTTCTCGACGAACCCGAGGAGGGGCACGCCCATCTGCGCGGCGAGGTCCTGGGACTTCCGCGAGATGGTGGTGACGAGATCCTGCGGAGTCGAGACCGCGATGATCGCATCGGGGACGATCGCCTGCAGCACCGTGAGCGCGGCATCGGAGGTTCCCGGCGGCATGTCGATGACGATGACCTCGGTATCCTCCCAGTCGGTGTCGTCGTGGAGCTGCCGGATCGCCTTCGAGATGAGCGGGCCTCGCCAGATGACGGCACGATCGTCGGCGGGCATGAGGAGACTCATGGAGACCACCGCGATGCCGCCGGGGCTCCTGCCCACCGCCATCCGGCCGTCCGCGTTCACGCGCGGTCCCTTGGGCACGCCGAGCATGTGCGGTATCGACGCTCCGGTCACGTCGGCGTCGAGGAGACCGACGGCGCGGCCGCGCCGATGGAGTTCGATGGCCAGACACGCAGCAACGTAGGACTTCCCCACGCCACCCTTGCCGCTCATGACGGCGATGCGCTTCATCGGTCAGCTCCTCACGTCACAGGCCGACGGACAGGTGCGACACGATCCCGTGCAGCCCGCAAGCTTGAGCGCGTTGCAGCGGGGGCAGCGTATGTCGTCGGAGACGTAGCCGCACGAGGGGCAGGCCACAGGCCGCGGAAGCCTCGGCGTGTCCTCCGGGGCCGTCTCGCGCGCCGCATCGCGTGTGTCACGCGCCGCCATCAGAGGACCACCTCGAGCAGCCGCGCCAGCAGCCCGCCCACGAGGAACGCGAGACCCACGGAGCCCGTGAACAAGCCGAGCAGGTAGCGCGGCCCACGCTCCTTGAGGATCACCATCATGCTCGCGATGCACGGAACGAACAGCGTGATGGTGACCATCGCCACGAGCAGCTGCGGCGCCGAGAGGTCCATCGTGAAGAAGCCGGCCGCGCCGAAGTCGCGGCGGACGAACCCCATGACGAAGGCGGTCGCCGCCTCTGCGGGCAGGTGCAACCACGAGACCGTGAGCGGCGCCGCGACACCCTGGATCCACGTGAGCGCGCCGGTGAGCTGGAGGGTCGAGATGAGCGCGGTGCCCGCGAGGAAGAACAGGGCCACCTCGGCCATGAAGTGCCACACCTTGGCCGAGCTCTTGCGCGCCACGTTTGCCAGGCGCGGCACCCGCAGCGGCGGCAGGTCGATGAACAGGTCGCTCGACTGCCCCGGCGTGAGACGGTTGAGCAGCGTCCCGATGGTGATGAAGATGGTAACGAGCACGCCGAAGTACGCCGCTGCGTACCACCCGCCCACACGCGCCATGAGCGCAGCGATGACGGCCACCTGTGCGGAGCAGGGCACGGCGATGGCCATGAGCGCGGTGGCGATGAACCGCTCCCGCTTGCTGCCGAGTATGCGGGTGGTGAGCGTGCCCATCGTGACGCACCCGAGTCCCAAGATGAGCGGGATGACCGCCCGGCCGTTGAGTCCGAGCCCGGTCAGCGCGCGGTCGGCCAGTGCCGCGATCCGCGGTAGGTACCCCGAGTCCTCGAGCAGCGCCATGAGCACGTAGAAACCGGCCACGAGCGGCAGGATCACACCGATCAGGTACGTCGGTGTCATCGTGAGCACGCCGAACTCGCCGACGAGGAACGTGTGGAGCGCCGTGCCCGCCTCGACCAGCCCGCCCACAGTCGAGCGGATGAACGGCTCCCACAGCCCCTGCATCACCGTCTCCTCGGTGAAGCCGACGATGTCGCCCGCCACCCACTCGCCGAGGACCTTGTACACCGCGAGGAGGAGGATGGCGAGGAGCGGGATGCCCGTGATCGGGCGGATCATCGCCCGCGAGAGCCGCGCCGACGTGCTCAGGCCGTCATCCGAGGCTCGAACCGCGTGGCCGACGATGTCATCGACGCGGGCCCGACGTCGCGTGTAGATCACGTCGCGGCGTGTTCCGGGTTCAACGCCGTAGCGGGCGGCTACTGCCTCGTCGCCCTCCAGCACGAGCAGAGCCGCGGCCCGCGTACCCACGCGTGCGGCCACCGGCAGAATCTCGACCTCGAGTGTGTGGTCAGCGTGGCCGGGTCTGGCCTCGGGAATGCGGGCGAGCAGATCGTCGAATCCCACACCCTCAACGGCTACCGTCTCCACCACGGGCACGCCGAGCAGGTCCTCGAGCAGATCGCGGTCGATGGCCACGCCCTGCCGGCGCGCCTCGTCAGCCATGTTGAGCGCGACGATCATGGGCAGGCCGAGGTCGACGAGTTGGAGCGTGAGGAAGAGGTCGCGCTCGGGATGGGCCGCGTCGACCACGTTGATGACCACGTCGGCCGCGAGGATGACGTCGCGCGCCACGGCCTCCTCGTCGTTGAACGAGCCGACGCCGTACACACCGGGCGTGTCGAGCACATCGTAGTCGTCACGGCGGCCGCGCATGATCTCGACCGTGGTGCCGGGGAAGTTGCTCACGTCGACGTAGGTGCCGGTCAGCACGTTGAAGAACACGGACTTACCGACGTTGGGGTTTCCGGCGAGCACGAGCGTTCTACGTCCGTGCGCCCCGGGTAGGCTGCCGCTGCCGGGGACCCTCCCCGGCATCCGGGACTCCGCGCGGCCCATCTCAGACCACGTCGCTCGCGCGGAGACGGATCCGGCGGGCAAGCCCGCGGCCCACCGCGATCTCCTGCCGACCCGAGCGAACGATGACCGGACCGGAGGCGATCGCGGTCACACACTCCACATCTGCGCCCTCACCCATGCCGAATCGCAGCGCCTGGGCGCGCGCCCGGTCATCCTCGATAACGCCGATGACGGCGTGCTCACCGGCCGTCAGGGCAGCGACCGTACCGCTCTCGTCGAAGCGACGACGACCTGGCCCGTGGCCGCGGCGCGGACCCCCGGGGCCGAACCCCGGTCCTGTGCCGTTCCATGCTCCGCGCATCGTCGCCCTCCCTTCGTGCTTAGCATATGCTAAAACATTCACACGCTGTATGCTAACGCGCGCTTCTGCCCACGTCAACAGCCGTGCCGGATGCACCAGGGCAACTCTCGGCTACAATCAGAGGCACGGTCACCAAGGAGGGTCAATGGCGTACGCCACCTTTGCCGAACTCGCACGGGCTGCCGAGGTTGCCGGCTCACTCGGCGCAGCGGCCCTCGACCGCGAGGCCGAGGACAGCGGTATTGCCATCGCCGCGCTGCTCCAGCGCATGGACCGCGAGCTCGCCGTCATGGAAGAAGCCCTCGCCAGCGGCCTCGGCGAGAGGCAGCGGTCGCGTTCGGGACTCACGGGGGGCGACGCCGCCCTGATCGCCGCGGGGCCGGGCGTCGCAGGACCGTTGTTCCGCCAGGTGATCGCCGAGGCGGTCGCCGTGGGCGAGACCAACGCCCGGATGGGCCGGGTTGTGGCCGCACCGACGGCCGGCGCTTCCGGCATCGTTCCCGGTGTCCTGCTGTCGCTCGCGATCACCCGCTCGACGGAGCGCAGCGAGATCGTCTCCGCGCTCTTCGCGGCGGGGGCAGTCGGGGCCGTGATCGCCTCACGCGCGACCCTCTCGGGGGCGGCGGGCGGCTGTCAGGCCGAGGTCGGTGCCGCCTCGGCGATGGCCGCGGCGGCCGGTGCCGAGCTGCTCGGCGCCGCTCCGGACGTATGCGGCCAGGCCGCAGCGCTCGCGCTCCAGGGACTGCTCGGGCTCGTGTGCGACCCCGTGGGAGGCCTCGTGGAGGTGCCGTGCGTCATGCGCAACGCCACAGGCTCGGCGGTGGCGTTGGCCGCCATCGAGATGGCGATCGCCGGCGTGCGGTTCCCGATACCCTTCGACGAGGTGGTCCTCGCCATGGGCCAGGTGGGCCGCAGCCTACCACCGAGCCTGCGCGAGACGGCCCTTGGCGGACTGGCGGTGACGCCCACGGGCCGAAGCCTTGGCGAGCGTGCCTGCTCGGCCTTCCCCGCACCCGCCGACGGGCCGGAGGGGACGTGACGGCCGATGGCTGAGAAGAGGCCCCGCCGCGACCTTCTCGAACGGCTGATGCCCGAGCGGCTCTCCACCCGGCTCATCTCGAGCATGACGGTGGCCGCGTTCGTGGTCTTTGCCGTGATCGCGACCGGGATCGGCCTGGCCATCGCCTACCACGTCCGTGCGCTGGGAACCGCCGAGGCGGTCAGCCAGCTTGCCGAGGGCCGGCTCGCGATCGAGCTCCGGGCGAGAGAGCTCGACTCGTTCATCATCTCCTTCACCGAGTGGCAGGAGTTCTACGGCCAGACCACCGACCCCGACCCCGCCTTCATCTCCAACGAGCTCGATCCATGGCTGCCCGACCGCGCCAACGCGAGCACGCTCGTGTGGACAGGACCCGGCGGCGACGCCATCCACACGTACGGCGATTCCGCCGACGTGAAGGCCCTTCTGGACCTCACGCGCCTGGGCGCTGCCGCCGGTGTCGTGCGCCTCCCCTCGGGACCCTCGGTGTTGGCCATACGCCCCGTCGTCGGCTATCCCGAGAAAGAGCCGGTCGGCACACTCGCGATCACTCGGCCCCTGGCCGACGACCCCGCACTGATGCCCCTCGGGCCGTCCGATCTCGACGACGGCGGGGATCCCTCAGCACCCGGCCGAGGGTGGACGACGCAGCAGGCTCCATCGGGGTACGCATCGGTGGTGACCGATCTGCGGGACGGCGCCATCATCGCCCGGGGGTCGCTTACGGGCATCGACGGCGAGACCGTCGCCGTCCTCGAGGTGAGCCGACCCGATCCGTGGCTCGGCGAAGGGCGCGCGTGGCTCGTGATACTCGTCCCCGTGTCGCTCGGCCTGATCACCACGTCGGCGGCGTTCCTGCTCGGGACCGCCCTGTCGCGCAGTATCGAACGACCGCTCGCGCAGTTCGTCACCTACCTGCGCGACCAGGGATACCTGGCGCTGCAAGGGCTTCGCCCCGACGAGGAGCTCGCACTCGATCCCAACCTGCCCGACCACTTCATCGAGCTCGGCAACGTCATCATCGACCTCATGACGCAGCTGCGCGTGATCCAGTCCGACCTTATCGAGGCCGGCGACCACGCGCTTGCGGCCGAGCACGCGTTCCGGACGGTGGTCGAGGAGTCGCCCGAGGTGAAGATCCTGGTGCGCGAGGGTGTCGTTGAGATCGCCAACCCGGCCGCCGCACACTTCTTCGGGCTCCACCTCGGCGACCTCGTACGGGCAGAGCCGGGCGGACTGTTCGGCGGGGTCGACCTGTTCGATGAATCGGGCGACCTCATCCACCTGGCGGAGGTACGGGCACGCGCGCAGTATGAGCCGGTCGTGGCCCGGTGCGTGGTGCCGAACCAGCCGGACCGCTGGGTGGAGATCAGCGTCGCGGCCATCGACCCCGAGGGAGACGACTACGTCATCTCGGCCCGAAACATCACCGAGGAGCGCCGGCTCGACGCGTTGCGCCAGGAGATCCTGTCGCTCGTCTCGCACGACATGCGCAGCCCGCTCACCGTGGTGAACGGCTACCTCGACATCCTCAGGCGGGACCTCGGTGAAACGCAGCGCGAGGACGCCATAGGCAACGCACAGCGGGGGATCAAACGCATGGAGGGTCTGCTCGACGACCTCCTCGGCGCCACGCGTGCCGAGCGCGCGTTCGCGCCGACCGTCATGCGGTCCACCGACTTCGGCGAACTCGTGTCGGGCATCGCGAGCTCACTCGGCGTGAGCTCCGAGCAGGACGTGGCGGTCACCGTGGATGAGGGCGTCATGATCCTCGGCGACCCGGCCAGGCTCGAACAGGCTGCCGCGAACCTGATCGGCAACGCGATCAAGCATGGTCCGCCGGCCGGCACCGTCAGGGTGAGCGTGCACGCCCGGGACGGCCGCGCCGTCCTGGCTGTCGAGGACGAGGGCACGGGCGTGCCCGCCGAGGACCGGGAGCGGGTCTTCGAGCGCGGCGTGCGCGGCACCTCGGCCGAGGGCACGCCGGGGATGGGCCTGGGGCTCTACATCGTTCGCGCGATAGCCGAGGCCCACAGCGGGACGGTCTCGGTCGGCGACGCCGACGGGGGCGGTGCGCGCTTCGTTCTCGACCTGCCCCTCGAGCACGCTCCGGAGGACTAGCGCTCCAGCGCGAGGGCGACGAGGCGCTCGCAGAGCTCCGGGAACTCGATTCCCGCGGCGCGGGCCGCGTCCGGCAGGAGACTCGTTCGCGTCATGCCGGGAATCGTGTTCACCTCGAGCAGGTAGACCTCGTCGGCCGCCGTCACGATCGTGTCGGCACGCGACATGCCGCGGCACCCAAGCGTCCGGTGCGCCTCGAGCGCGATGCGCTGACACTCCCCGCGCGCCTGGTCGCTCACGCGCGCGGGGATGATGTGTCGGCTCATGCCGGGCACGTACTTCGACTCGTAGTCGTAGAACTCGTGCTCGGGCACCACCTCGAGCGTGGGGAGCGCCATGGGGTCGCTGTTGCCGATGACGCCCACGGTCACCTCGGCACCGGCAACGAACGCCTCGACCACCACGACGTCGTCGTACTCGAACGCGAGCGCCAGTGCCGCCGGGAGCTCGGCCGGTTCGTGCACGATCGACATGCCCACCGACGAGCCCTCACTCGCCGGCTTGACGACCATCTTGGAGCCGAGCGACACTGCCGCATCCTCGGGCTCGAGTACCTCACCGTTTCGGATCACGAGCCAGGCGGGGGTTGCGAGTCCGGCGGCATCGAAGACGCGCTTGGACATCACCTTGTCCATGGCGAGCGCACTTGCGAGCACGCCTGAACCGACGTACGGGATGCCGAGGAGCTCGAGCGCCCCCTGCACCGTCCCGTCCTCGCCGAAGCGGCCGTGCAGGCAGATGAACACCACATCGAAGCCGCCGCTTCGAAGCTCCTCGATGAACCCCTCCTCCGCGCTGTCGACGCTCGTCACGTGGTGACCCCGCTCTTCAAGCGCCGCCACCACCTGCGACCCGGTCGCCAGCGACACTTCGCGCTCCGCCGACGTGCCGCCCATGAGCACCGCTATGTCGAGGGGCGCATGTGTCACTGCGCGCCGCCTGACGCGAGGATATCGAGCACCGTGAGCGTGACGATCCAGATCGTCACGCCGAAGAACGCCGCGAGTGCACCGCGCGTGAGCGCCGAGGCGAACAAGCCACGACGGGTCTCCGCCGAGCGGCGGCTGCGCGCGACGAGCCACGTCACGAGGGAGACCACCGGGCCGAGCGCCGCGAGCGCGACGCCGGCCCACACGACCAGCGGGTACTCGGGCATGAAGCGAGCGGGCAGATCGGGCGTCGCCTCGCCGAAGAAGTACGCGGTGACGCCCGCGAGCGCGAGCCAGAGACCGAGGTACACGGCGAAGGGCACCCACGTCAGCCCGCCGCCGACCGCCTCGACCAGTGCGCTGTCGGGTGCAGCGGGCGCGACGGGTACGGATACCGGTGGGGCCGTGTCGTCGGCGCGGGGTGCCGCAGGCGACGTATCGGACTCCGCCTCGAGTTCTGCTTCGGCCGGTGTCTCGATTTCTGCCTCGGCCGGTGTCTCGGGTTCCGGGACCGGAACGGGCTCCAGGACCTCCAGCACGGACTCGTCGGACCCCGTGGCATCAGAGGCCGGCGTCGTCTCCGCGTCCGGAAGCGTGATCTCGTCAGGCTCTGGCACAGGCGCTCCTTCGGGCGTGTCCTGCGTGCAGTCTAGTCGAGCCTTCGTCCCCAGACAACGCGGCCGTGTGCGGGTGCGACCTGTGGAACTTTGGTGGATTTGTCGGGCATCGCGCCCGAGCCATGGTGATGCGGCGTACCATGTGGGTTGCGCGCGACACCGCTCGCGCGGTAGCGAAAGGACCCACGGCATGGAACACGATGTAGAACACCCGCAACAGCCGACGGACGAGACCGGCGCGCAGCCGACACCCGACGCATCGAGCGAGATCGCGGCCCCGCCTGAGACGGCGCCGGAGCAGCAGCCGACCCGGGAGCCCGGGGCGGCGCCGACGACTCCCGTGGCCCCATCGGCACCCCCGACTACTCTCAGTACTCCCGAACCGACGCCTCCGGCACCACGCCAGGCCGGCCACGGCGGACTCATCGCCGGAATGCTCGTCGCTGCGCTGCTCATCGGCGCCGCGGCGGGGCTTGCCGGGGGTTACGCGGCGTACCGCCTCCTGCCTGCGGAGCGGTCGACGAGCATCGAACTCATCGGGGATACCACCGAGGAGGTCGTCGCGGCGGCGGCGGCCGTCGCACTTCCGAGTGTCGTGAACATCGACGTCATAGGTGAGCAGGCGAGCAGCGACACGCTGCCGTCCGGCCATCCCGGCGTGCCAATCCAGGGCGAGGGCTCCGGCGTCGCCTACCGTGAGGCGCCGGACGGCGGCACGTACATCATCACGAACAACCACGTCATCGACGGCGCCACGACCATCATCGTGACCGACTCCACCGGCGAGCAGCATACGGCCGAACTCGTCGGCGGCGACAGTGAGAGCGACATCGCTGTGGTGAAGGTGGCCGCCTCGCTGCCGACGATCGAACTCGGCGACTCGGAGGGCCTCGTGGTCGGCCAGCTTGCGATCGCCATCGGCTCGCCCTTCGGCCTCGAACACTCGGTGACCGCCGGGGTCGTCTCGGCGGTCCACCGGCCGCTCACCAACTTCGGCGGCGACGACGGACAGTATCCGTACGTCGACTCGATCCAGACCGATGCGGCCATCAACCCGGGCAACTCCGGCGGCGCACTCGTGGACCGCGACGGGCTCCTCATCGGCATCCCGTCGGCCATCTATAGCGATACCGGCGTGGCCGACGGCGTTGGCCTCGCGATCCCCGTTCGCAGCGCCGAGCGCGCAGCGGACGAGCTCATCGAGAAGGGCCGCGTGGACACGCCGTTCCTCGGCGTGGTGGGTCAGACTGTGACGCCGCTGCTTGCCGAGCAGGAAGGCCTGCCGGTCGAGGAGGGCGCGTGGGTGGTGGAGATCACTCCGGAGACCGAGGCGGAGAAGGCCGGCGTTACGGCCGGTGACGTGATCGTGGCCGTGGATGACACCCGCATCCGCTCGATGGACGAACTCATCCTCACCGTCCGCCGCCTGTCGGTCGGCGACGAGGTCACGCTGACGATCTGGCGTGACGGCGAGCAGATCGAGATCGACATGCTCATCGGTATCAAACCGCAGAATCTTGAGACCGACTGAGGTCTCGCATCGCGAGGTATGAAGAAGGGCCGCCATGGCGGCCCTTCTTCGTGTCCGGCATCGGCGGTGGCGGGGGTGCCATCCGCCCGGCGGCCGGTTCCTACTTCTTGCTGCGACGGATCACGAAGTACGCGGCCGCTGCGATGACGGCGACCGCCGCGACGATGAGGATGTACACGAGCGACGAGGGGGTCTCGCCGTCCGCCTCGGGCTCGGGTTCGGCCTCGTCGGTCGCGGGCTCGTCGTCGGCCTGCTGTTGCGCGGACGCGTAGACGGTCCTCGTCACCTGCGCCATCGTGGTGGTCGGTACCTCCACACCGGCAGCAGCGGCCATCTCCTCGGGGCACGAGCGGTAGTAGAGCGCGGCCGTGACGGTCACCGGTCCGGCGGCCATCGGGAACGTATAGTCGTTGGAGACCGACTCCTTGGGCGGAATGCGATCATCGCTGTGGATGGCGACCGCTTCCCACATCTCCGCGGGGTGGTTGCCCTCGGCATCCTCGAGCACCGTGTGGAAGTCCCGCCGCTCGTTCAGGAGCTCGGTGCCCGCCTCGTCGACGGCCGTGACCTCGAGCCACATGAGACGCACCTCGGTGAGACCGGTGGGCAGGTAGTGGCCGGCGCCGACGTTGGTGATGGTCACCGCGACGGGCACGTCGCCGCTCTCGACGACCTCGGGCACGTCGAGCGTGAGGTCCGCTGCGGCCTTGAGGTTCGCCTCCGCGAGCGCCGCATCGCCGAGCGCCACGTTGCCGCCCGCGAACGTCATGGAGTAGATGTGCTCGCGGTCGGGCCCCGTCGAGGCCGCCTTGCCGGGGTTCGGCTTCGTCACGCCGACGTCAGGGGTCATATGGCAGTCCTGACAGGTGACGCCTTCAGCGGCGTAGGGGCTTTCCTTCCACTCCGTGTACGTCGCTTCGAGGTGTGTACCGTTGGTGGGATGGTTCACGTTGTGGCAGGTGCCGCAGAACTCGGCGGTCTCGTGGAACGCCGAGTAGGCGGCCGCGTGCGGAGCCTGCGGGTCCTTGAGCTGTGCCAGACGAACGTCGTCGGGGCTGACCTCCTGCGAGGCGTTGCCGACGGGGGTCGTGGTGCCGGTGGTGTGGTGACAGAACGTGCAGGCCACACCCTCAAGCGCCGCCGGTGACGCGCCCGTATGGTCGAGGCGCGAGAGCTCTCCCGCCATCACGCCGACGGGGCTGTGACACATGAGACAGAACGGGGTCACCTCCCCTCCCGTGGCCGCGTCGGCCTCTCTGAGCTTGACGAGGTAGATCGGGTCGACCAGCGCCTTGGCGTGCATCGAAACGCCCCACTGGGTGGGAAGCTCACCGTGGCAGCCGCACCCGTCGGCGGTGGGGAAGCCGGAACTCGGGAGTGACGGTAGCGCTACGGCCACGGCCGGCACCACGACAAGAACGGCCGCCAGACCGATGAGCAGAACCTTCATGTAACGCATGTCCACTCCAACTCCTCGGAAGATCCTTTCGGACTATGCCGACGTTGTCCGCGCCTTGCGCCAGACCAACACAGCAGCAGCAGCCGCGACGATTGCAGCGAGAGCGATTGCGAGACCCCAGGGGAACGGCGTGCTTTCGTCCGCTTCGGGCGCCTCCTCCTCTGCCTCCCCGGCCTCCTTGGCCTCGGCGCTGCTGTAGACGACCTGCGTCACCTCGGCCATCGTCGTGGTGGGGATCTCCACGCCGGACTTCTTCGCGATCTCCTCCGAGCACGAGCGGTAGTAGAGCGCAGCCTTCACGGTGACCGCGCCTTCCGCCATCGGGAAGGTGTACTCGTTTGAGACCGATTCCTTCGGCGGGATGCGGTCGTCGCTGTGGAACTTGACCGCGTCCCACAGGTAGACCGGGTACGTGCCGTCGGCGCCCTCGAGGACCGAGTGGAACTCGCGCTTCTCGCGGAGGAGTTCGTTACCCGCCTCATCGACGGCGGTGACCTCAAGCCACATGATGCGCAGTTCCGTGAGTCCTGTCGGGAGGTAGTGCCCGGCCCCGACATTGGTGATCGTGGTGGTGAGCTGCACGTCTCCGCCCTCGGCGATCTCCGGCACGTCGAGGGTGAGTTCGGCCGCAGCCTTCAAGCGCTCCTCGGCAAGATCGGCGTCACCAAGGCCCACGTTACCGCCCGCGAAGGTCATGGTGTAGATGTGCTCGCGCTCGGGCCCCATCGCTGCGGCCATACCCGGATTCGGCTTTCTCACGCCAGGACCGGGGGTCATGTGGCAGTCCTGACAGACGATGCCCTCCGCGGCGTAGGGGCCGTTCTTCCACTCGGTATAGGTGGCCTCGAGGAGTAGCCCGTTGAACGGGTGGTAGACATCGTGGCAGCTCCCGCAGAACTCGGCGGTCTCGTGAAACGCCGAGTAGGCCGCCTCATGCGGAGCCTGCGGGTCCTTGAGTTGGGCCAACTTGATACCGTCACCCGTCACCGTCATCGACGTGTTGCCGACCGGAGTCCCGGTGCCGTTCACCTGGTGACAGAAGTCGCAGGTGACCCCCTCCATCCCCTGCGGAGAGACCTTCGAATGATCCAGGCTCGTCAACTCTCCGGCCATCACCGCGATCGGGCTGTGACACGCGTTGCAGAACTCGCCGAGTGCCCCATCGGTCGCCTCCTCTCCGAGACCGAGCTCGTAGAGGTAGATGGGGTCGGTGAGCGCCTGCTGATGCATCGAACCGCGCCACTGGTCCATGAGCGCGGCGTGACACCCGCACCCCTCGGAGGTCTCAAAGAGCGAGCTCGGCATCGACGGAAGTGCCACGGCGATAGCGGGCAGCGTCCAGACGACGAACGCCAGCAGCACAACGAACGGGGCTGTGTGTCTCGCTGCAACCGGCTTCATGGACTCCTCCTCAGCCTCGTTCCGCAAGCAAGTTCGTGCGCTGGCTCACATACTTAGTAGCGTACCCCACGTCACGCCCGTCGTGTGGGACCGGCGGCGAGAATCGGGGGTAAGATGGTCGAGGTTCGCGCCGAGCGGCACGTATGTGCGACGAAAGGAGCCGGAGATGCTGGAGCTGTACCGGTGCAAGGGCTGTGGCTACGTACACGTGGGCGGCGCCCCCGAGCGGTGTCCGGTGTGCGGTGCGCCGCAGTCGTTCTTCCTCCCCTACGAGGGCCCCGGGGATCTCACCGGGACCGCGACGCTCGAGAACCTGAAGGCGGCGTTCGCGGGTGAGTCGCAAGCCAACCGGCGCTACACGCTCTTCGCGCGCATCGCCGAGCTCGAAGGTCTTCCCGAGGCCGCGGCTGCGTTCGACCACGCAGCCACCGAGGAGACCGCGCACGCCCATGGACACCTCGCGTACATGGGCGCCTTCGGCACCACCGCGGAGAACCTGCAGACCGCGTACGACGGCGAGGAGTACGAGACCGCCGAGATGTACCCCGAGTTCGCCCGCGTTGCCGAGGAAGAGGGCTTCGACCAGATCGCGCAGTACTTCCGCGCGGTGGGCGGGTACGAGAAGCAGCACCGCAACGGCTTCAAGAAGGCGCTGGACTCGGGTGCCTGACAGCACGGCAGTCGACATCGCGTCACTCGACACGCCGGGACTCGCGGCTGCACTCGAGGCACTCGGCCAGCCAGCGTACCGGACGCGCCAACTCGTGGCGTGGCTCTACGCTCGATTGGCGCCCGACTTCGAGGCGATGACCGATCTCCCGGCGGCCCTTCGAGAGGCCCTGTCGGAGTACTGCACGCTGACGCATCCAACTCTCGTCGAGACGCAGCGGTCGGCGGACGGCACGCGCAAGTACGCGTGGCGCTTCGCCGACGGGACGGTGGTCGAAAGCGTCGGCATCCCGACAGGCGACCGTCTCACCGTGTGCTTCAGCACGCAGGCCGGGTGCGTGATGGGCTGCACCTTCTGCGCAACCGGACGCGGTGGATTCGTGCGCAACCTGCACCCGGGCGAGATGGCCTGGCAGGTGACCCTCGTGGGCCGCGACTTCGGCATGCGAGCGTCCAACGCGGTGGCCATGGGACAGGGCGAGCCGTTCCTCAACTACGAGGCGACGCTCGGCGGCCTGCGCTTGATGCGCTCCAAAGACGGCCTCGGTATCGGCGCACGGCACCTCACGATCTCCACCAGCGGCGTCATTCCCGGCATCGAGCGACTCTCGACCGAGCCCGAGCAGTTCACGCTGGCGGTCTCGCTGCATTCAGCCGTCCAGGCGACGCGAGACCGCCTGATGCCGGGCACCCGCCGCTGGCCGCTTGTCGCGCTCCGCGACACGTTGATCGACTACACGCAGCGCACGGGACGCCGACCCACGCTCGAGTTCGCGCTGATCGCGGGCGAGAACGACACCCCCGCTGAGGTGACAGCTCTCGCCGACTTCGCCGGCGGATGGATGTGTCACGTGAACCTGATCCCGGTCAACCCGGTCCCGGGCACGGGCGCTGCCCGACCCACCGACGTCCGCGTGGCCGAGGTAGCGGCGCTGCTGACCCGCCGGGGTATCGAGACCTCGGTGCGCGTCGAGCGCGGCACCGACATCGACGCCGCTTGCGGACAGCTCACTCAGAGGCATCGGACCGGGTCGGGGTGACCGGACACATCCCGCGGAAGCCCGGGCACGATTCGCAGAGCGCGCGCTCGTACGCCGCGCGCGGCTCGTACGCCCCGGCCGACATCCGGATGACCGGCTCGGCAATCGAGCGTTCAAGTGCCGCGCGGTCTTCGGCAGAGTAGACGAACTCGATCTGCCGGGCCCGTTCCACTTCGGCGAACACCACCCGGACGGCCGGAGCGCCCGCACACAACGCCGCAAGCGCGTAGCAGCGACCCTGGAGCCGGTACCGGTCCTCCGCCACACCGAGCTCAAGCCCGTCCGCGCCCGTCTTGTAGTCGACGATGAGCATCTCTCCCGCAGTGGTTCGGGCCACGAGGTCGACCGCTCCGACGAGGACGGTGCCGCCCACCGGGACTGTGATCGGCACTTCCCGACCCACGCGTTCGCACGCGAAGACCTCGGCGGAGACCGACAGAGCGAGGTAGCCGGCCACGGCCCGCTCGAGACGGGGTACGAGTGCCCCCGAGAGCCCCGCAGCGGCGGCGGCACGGTCGATCAGGGGTGCCGGGTCTTCGTCGGGCGACGTCAGCCGTTCGAGAACGGCGTGCAGCGCACTGCCGAGCGCGAACACACCTTCAGCCCCCGACGAGGGGGCCTCCGGCATGCGCACGATGTTGGTGAGGTAGAAACGGTACGGGCACCCCTCGTAGAGCGCGAGGGCGCTGTACGACACGCGTGGGGGCGCGAGCGAGAGCGATCGCGCCCCGATGTGCGGACCGGCGGCGACGGCCGGTGCTGCAGCAGGTTCGGCCGCAGGGACGCCACACGAGGAACCCGGGGCCGGACGAGAGGCGAGCTCCCGTGGTTCCACGAGCCGGACACGTACCGTGCCCCGGCCGATGCGGTGGTCACCGTCGGCGAGCACGTCCGGTGCAGCGGCCCCGAGCGCCTGCCGTAGTAGGCCGGCCGGCGTGTCGTCGGCATTCTGGCTGACGTCGGTCGAGGCCACGACGGCGAGCGACTCCTCGGCGCGTGTGAACGCCACGTACAGCAGCCGCTTCATCTCGGCTGCCTCGACAGCGGCCAGGGCGTCCGCTACCGAACTCCACGCCGTGGTCGACTCCCGACTGCCGCCGCCGACCGGGAGCTTCATCCCCAGGAGGGGCCGACCGTGCCGCCGGCCGATAAGGATCGGGTCCTGCGGCTGGGGACGGCCCAAGCCCCCGACGATGACCGCGGGGAATTCGAGCCCTTTGGCGGCGTGGATGCTCATGATGCGAACCGCGCCGAGTCCGGTATCCAGCGTCGCCTCACCCTCGCCGGCCGAGTAGAGCGCGCGTTCATCGAGGTACGCGAGGAAGCCGGTGACGTCCCCGCCGGTAGCCGATTCGTACTCCTCGGCGAGTCGCGCCAGCTTGCGGATGTTTGACCACCGACGAAGCCCGTCCGGACCCGAGGCAAACAGCGTCAGGTCCGCGTCGAGTGCGAGCAGCGGCTCGACCAGCGTCTCTGCCAGCGGCCGCAAGCCGCGTCGCCGACGCGCGTCATGGATCGTCGAGGCAAGGTTCGCGAGGACAGACGTGTCTGCGGCGGAGAGGTCGGCAGGCGGGTCGGTCACGGCGTTCCACAGGTGTGAGCGAGAGCGCGTCTGCTCCGCGTCGGCGGCCAGCGCGTCCGCCCGTGTCCTGAGGGCGAACAACGCATCAGCGCCGAGTCCGACGAACCGGCCGGCGAGCAGCGCGACGAGCGCGGCGTCATCGAGCACGTTGTCGATGACCGCAAGAAGCGTTCGGGCCTCACCGACCTCGGGACAGTCGAAGAACTCGCCGCCGGCCGAGAGCGTCGCGGGGATCCCCCTCCCGGAGAGCGCGCGCTCCACCGCCGCGGCCCGACCGCCGCGGACCGCACGGAGAAGGACCGCGATGTCGCCCGCCCCGACGCCCGAGGAGACGAGCGCGGCCACGTGATCGGCGATGCACTCGGCCTCCGCCTCGAGGGGCGGCATCGCCTGGGCGTCGGCACCGGACACTAGGAAGCTCATCTGCAGCCGCGGCTCCGTAGATGGCCATGGAGCACGCTCGGGGGCACTCTCGGGCGGCCTGAGCGGCATCGAGCCCGGGCCCAGAAGCGCCGGGTGGCTGAACAGCGCGGCCAGGCCGGCGAGCAGCGACGGCTCGACGCGATAGTTGGTGTCGAGCTCGTGTCGCCCGGTCACATCCCGGGCGCGGGCGCGGAACACCTCCACATCGGCATGGCGGAAGGAGTAGATCGACTGGCTCTCGTCCCCCACCGTGCAGAGATTTCCGAGGGACAGACGGCTGATGATCCCGAGTTGCAGGGCGTTGGTGTCCTGGAACTCGTCGATCATGACCATCCGGAAGCCCGCGCGAAGCTCGGCCGCGATCTCCGGATGGGCTTCGAGTAATCGCGCCGTGACCACCTGCAGGTCTTCGAAGTCCAGGGCGCCGCGTGCCCGCTTCGCTGCCTCGAACCGATCGGCGTACGTGCCGAGCAGCCGAAGGAACGCCTCCTCGTGCACGCCGGCCCGGATCTGGTTAGCCGCCACGTGGACCTCGTCCGCGAGATCCCGCGCCTCCTCGACGAGCGCGTCCAGACCGTCGATGCGGCAGTCCCTGCGCCAACCGAGCTTCTGCGTACCGCAGTCCAGCGCGCTGGCGTCGTATGGTGGACCGGCCGCGAGTACCGCGCCGAGCGTCTCCGCCGACATGCGCGCCCGCTCGGCGTTCTTGACCACAGCCGCACTCTCGCCAAGAGCGGCGATCTCCTCACGCAGTCCGGTGAATCTCGCATGGGTGCGCGCAAGTACGCCTGTGATGTCAGCATCCGTGAGCCGAAGGATGTCGTCGACATCGAGGCCGAGGGCTCGCACGCTCGCGCGGATGTGTCGGGCCGCTCGAACGACGGCGTCGTAGTCCCACGCGTCGAACAGCGCGAGTACCTCGGCATCGGCTGCCGTTGCCTTGGAAACCACCTCGTCGAGAACGCCCATCTCGAGCGCAGTCGCTTCGACCTCGTCGAGAACGGTGAATCCGGGGTCGATGCCGGCCGCGAACGCGTAGCGCCGGACGATGCGGGAACACATGCCGTGGATGGTCGAGATCCACGCGTCGCCGACCTCCCGGGCCTCCGCCGCGTGGTCGCGGGCGACCAGCGTCGTGCGTATCCGCTCTGAGAGCTCGCCTGCCGCCTTCTCCGTGTAGGTGATGGTCAGCAGCGAGTCGGAAGCCGACCGGACGTACGGAGGCACGCCGAGGACCGCGCGCACGAAGCGCTCGGTGAGCACCCGTGTCTTGCCGGAGCCCGCCCCGGCGCTGATGAACAGATCGGCGGGACCCGCATCCACCGCCGCCTGCTGGCGTGCGTCAAGCTCGGCCATGGCCGGGCCTCCACTCGGTGCACATCCGACGGGCCGGACAGTAGCCGGGGCACCCGCGGGCGGGGGTCCGGGCGTCGATGGCTCCCGCGCGCATGCCCTCGACCGCGCGCGACGTGCGCTCCAGGGCGTCCTCGATGAGTGACGTCATGCCCGCGGTATCGACCACGTCGTTCTTCACGAGAGCCTTGTCGGCGAGCGCGTCGTCGATGAAGCCCCGGGGCTTGTCCCGCCCGATGGAGCGGTAGAGCCCGCCCGCTACCGAGCGTCCCAGTCGCCGTGACGCCACGAGTGCGTAGAGCGGCAGCTGCACGAGACCCTCCTCGGCGAAGTTGACGAACGACCACCGGCTGCTGCGGTCTGTGCGCTTGTAGTCGATGACGACGAGGCGGCGCTCATCCGCATCGATACGGTCGATACGCCCGGCGAGCGCGAACCCGCCAAGGTCCTCGGGGTCGTCGTCACCGCCGAACGACCACTCGAGAGCGATGGGCGTGAAGCCGGGCAACAGGGTCGCGTCGGTCTCGATCACCTGCCAGGTGCGCGCGATCATGCGCCGTACGGCAACCGTCTCGGCAGCCGACGCCGGTCGCATGCGCTCCAGGGCCAACCGCACTGCCGCGGCGTGGATCTCGTGCGCCCGGTCCAGCACGTCGGCTGTGATCCGCGGCTCACCCGTCTCGGTGACGAACGCGCTGTAGAACCGCTGCAGGACCTCGTGTCCGAACATGCCCTCGGCCGCCACATCCACGCGGGCGTCGAGGTCGCGCGGTCTGATGATGCGCTGGACGTACCAGAGGTACGGACACTGAAGATAGGTCTCGACCTCGCTGGCGCTGAACACGTCGCGGGAGGCGAGTGACGCACGAGCGGTTGCGCCGAGCTGCACCGGCTCCGGCGGCCCGCTGCCGGCGGCGCGGGTGGCGGCCGCCTGACGCCGGGCTCTCCGCTCCGTGTACGCAACATGCGGATGCAGCGCCAGGCCGTCGGGCCCGAGCCGACGAAAGGCCGGCTCGCCCGCGACCCACGCCGAGGTGGACGGATCCCGATACAGGTCGAGCAGCTCCTCCCAGAATATGGATGGCTGCCGCGGGTTCCCGTCGTCGTCATGCGATTGGCGACTGAGCACCAGCCGCTGCGAGGCCCGGGTGATCGCCTGGTAGAACAGAAGCCGCTCGTGCTCGATCCCACCCTCGGGCTGCACCGCGATCCCAGCGCGCTCGAGAGCCGCACGAATCCCGGGCGCCTGCAAAGCATCACCGCGAAGTCCACGCGGGAACTCCCCCGCCGACATCCCTCCGACGATCACGCAGGTGAACGTTCCACAGCGTATGCGATCGGCGCCGGTGACCTGCACGCGGTCGGGGTGGCCGAGGGTGTCGACCGTCACCGTCGTGGCCCTCAGCGCCCTCTCGAGATCGGCGACCGTCGATGCACCCGAGCGCGAAACCCCGAGGCTCTTCACACAATCCAGCGTGACGCGGGCAGCCGCACCGTCCATCAGAAGTCGTAGTCCGCCGGGCCTCTCGCCCGGATAGGCGCGTCCGAGCATTCCTGTGACCAGACGATGCCACCGTTCCTCGGCTTCCTCGCCCGCAACGACTGAGACGGCCCGTCGGATCTCTCGCAGGAACGCGGCGGCACCTGGCTCTGCGCTGCACCAGCGCTCCACCTCGCGCCAATCGGCACCGCCTGACCGTCGTGCCCGGGCATTCACGCTGTCAAGCAGCGAGTCGCTTGCGGGGCTGTACGGTGTCCGGAGCAGGTCCATGACGGTCGCCAGTCGTCCCCGCACGACCTGGGGCGACAGCATCAGCGCTACCGCCCGTCCAAGGCCCGTGCGCAGATAGGGCAGGCGCACGTCCCAGTCTGCCGGCACGTCTGCCTCCTCGAACGCCCTCAGAAGAGCCGGGAAGTGCCGCGCGGGGTCGCGGAAGACGACCGCTATGGAGCCCGGCCGGGTGCCCCGGTCCATCTCTTCGCGGACCTCGGCTGCGATGCGGGCCGCCTCGGCCTCCTCACCCCAGGCCTCTGAGAACACGACGGCGCCACATACAGCCGTTCTGTCTGATGCTCCGCCTCCAAACGACGAGCGGATCCGGTCGAGCTCGGCAGGGACGGAGCCGGGGTGGAGAGGAAGATGCTGGTGGCTCCCGCATTCGGTCAGGCGCTCGACCAGCGGCGCAGCGGATAGCGTGCCCGGCACGTTTTCGTCGTTGGTGAGGCATACCACGACATCAGCGACCGACGCGCACGCCCTGACGAATAACTCCTGCGCAGGGGTGAAGCCGGCGAACCCGTCGAGCACCGTCAGATCGGGCACCTCCCTCCGAGCCAGAAGCAGGGCGACGCGACGGTGAGCTTCGTTGCGCTCTATCACGCTGGCGCGCGCTAGGGCCTGTTCGTAGCCCTCGACACAACGCAGAAGCTCCCCCGCGCGTCCAGCCGGACGGCCCCTGGGGGGCTCAGGCCGGTCGGAGGCGGCCGCCCACGTCACGAGTTGACCGATCACTCCGAGGAACCCGGGCGTGTCGGCCGATGCGCCAAGCTCGTTGAATCTGGTGTCGCTGACAGATTCTGCCAATAGCATCAGGCGCTCGGCCGCAGTCACAACCTGGCGTCCGTCACCCAGCGAGCGCCACAGGCGGTCCAGGAAGCCGTCGAGTGTGTCCGCGCGCACGCCCATCGGCGCCGCGCCTGCCAGGTCACCCATGACACGTGTGACATCGGGAGCGGCGGGCACAAGGAGCGCGCAGCGCAGTCCGGCCCGCGCGGCATCGAAAAGCCTCGCGTAGGCCGCGCTCGTCTTACCGGAACCGGACGGTCCCGTGATCACATGCAGTGCCACGGCCGACGATCACCCCGCGCGAAGCGTAACGCAGGGGTGCGACATCACGAGGATGCGATGGTGCGCGAGTAGCGCTGCACGCCCTCCCGGATCTCGTGGACCTTCCGCCAGGCGACCTCCTCGTCCCTGCCGAGGAGGTGGTCCATCCTGCTACCGATCGCCTCAGCGATGGTCTCGGCTCGGTCGGCTGCATGCCGAGCGGCCTCGGCCACCCGTTCTGCCTCTTCAGCGAGCTTACGCCGGGTGTACGAGCCGCTCGCGGGCGCGAACAACAGACCCGCGATAACCCCGAGTACGCCACCCAGAAGGATGCCTATGACAAAATATTCCAGCCTCTTGTCCCTCATGCATCGCTCCTCTCCGGCGGTGCGCTGTCACCTTCCGTGAGCAGACGGACGATTCGTTCGAGGTCTTCCTCGTCGTGGAAGTCTATCTCTATCTTGCCCTTCTTGACCGTCTGCCGCACCCGCACGTTCGTCGATAGGAGGCGGCGCAGCTTCCTGGCGACGATCTTGTACGACTTCGGCGTCAGCGGTCGTCGCGGCTGGATGGAGGCGCCCGCCGCAAGCAGCTTGGCCAGACTCTCCGCCTCGCGGACCGACAACCCCTCGTCAACGCACTTGCGCGCGAGGGTGTGCCGGCGATCGTCGTCCGGGATTGAAAGGATCGCACGCGCGTGACCGGCAGAGAGCTGGCCGGTGTAGATGAGCTCCTGGATGTCGTCTGGGAGATCGAGCAGCCTCAGGGTGTTGGTGACCGCGGATCGCGACTTGGACACCCTGTCGGCAAGCTCAGCCTGCGTCATGCTGTACTCAGTGATCAGGCGGCGATATCCGCGTGCCTGCTCGACGGGGTTCAGGTCCTCGCGCTGCAGATTCTCGATGAGCGCGAGTGCGAGTGCTTCGGTCTCGGTGCACACCATCACCCGCACGGGCACCTTCTCCAGGCCGGCGGCCCTCGCAGCTCTCCATCGACGCTCACCTGCAATAATCTGGTAACCGTCGCCATGCGGCCGAACTACCACCGGCTGCAGAACACCCACTTTGCGGATAGAGTCCGCAAGCTCGGCGATCTGGCCCTCATCCATCGCTGTGCGTGGCTGATGAGGGTTGGGGGTGATGCTCGATAACCCAAGCTCAAGGACTTCTCCGCCGACCTCCTGCCCCGCACTGGGAATCAGGGCCGACAGGCCTTTTCCAAGACCGCGCTTAGACACGGGCAATCACTTCCTTTGCCAACTGCCGGTAGGCCTCCGCACCGCGACCGCCAGACTCGTAGATCGTGACCGGTTGTCCGAAGCTCGGCGCCTCGGACAGTCTGACGCTGCGGGGAATCAGGGTCTCGAACACCTTGTCCTCGAAGAAGTCGCGGACCTCGTTCACGACCTGCTGTGACAGCTTCGTCCGTCGGTCGAACATGGTCATGAGTACGCCGAAGACTTCAAGGGTGGGGTTCAGGTGTGTTTTCACTAGACGCACGCTCTCTAAGAGCTTGCTGAGCCCCTCCAGCGCGTAGTACTCGCACTGAACAGGAATCAGCACGCCGGCAGACGCCGTTAGAGCATTGATGGTGAGCAGCCCGAGCGACGGGGGACAGTCGATGATGATGAAATCGAAGTCATGGATCACCGGCTGCAGAACCTGCTTCAGCTTGGTCTCGCGGCTGAACGCGGACACCAGCTCGATTTCGGCGCCCGCGAGCTGAATCGTCGACGCTATCACGAACACGTGTTCGACCATCACCGGCTCGATCAGCTGCTCGATCGGAACGTCTCCAAGAAGAGCGTTGTAGATACACTCCTCGCGTTGATTCTTGTCCAGACCGTACCCCGACGTCGCGTTGCCCTGCGGATCCAGATCGACCAGCAGCACTCGACGCCCCTGCTCGCCCAGAGTAGCCGCCAGATTCACTGCCGTTGTGCTCTTGCCCACGCCGCCCTTCTGGTTGACCACAGCAACGACGTAGGCCGCTCGTCCCTCACCGGCCGATGATCGCAATGCGTCTTGCACGGGCTCCCCTCTCGACCAGCCTCGCTTCGAGGACAGTATACGTCAGCACCAGCGCGAACGGAACATATCACTCACGCGAGTGGCTGCCGCTGTGCCGCTCCAGGGCGCCGCGGCAACGGATATGACGGCTCAGACTCCTTCCGGTACACATACACCGACCGCTGTTCACCGCCTGGAAGCTGGTATCGCTCCACCGCTACCGGAGCCATGCCACAGCGCGGTGCGATTCGTGCCGCCTGGGTGCTCTCGTCCGTTGGGGGCGAGCCCTTCAGCGCAACGAGCAGACCCCCTGTGTGCAGAAGCGGTGCAGCGAGCTCGACCAGCGCCGCGAGCGAGCTGACGGCACGCGCCACTACCGTGCCCGCAAACCGGGGACGCTCCTGCGCTAGAATCTCGGCACGTTCCGACACCACCTCAGCATCCAGGCCCAGATCCGCTACGACGCTCTTTAGGAACTCCGCTTTCTTGTGCGTGGACTCGCACAAGACCACGTGGGACCTGAGGACGACAGCTAGTGGAATGCCCGGGTAGCCGGCACCGGAACCGAGGTCGACTATGGGGCCCGGTAGGTCGGGTACGTGACGCAGGAACGCGAGGGAGTCGGCGATATGCAGTCGCAGCATGTCCCCGGGATCATCGATGCGAGTAAGGTTGAACTGGCGATTCGCATCTCGGACGGCACGCACATGCAGAAGCAGGGCGGTTGCGTCGGAGTCGTCGATGTTCACGCAAACTTCAGCCAGTGCGTGTGTAACAGCTGCGGCGTCGACCAGTGTCATAGTCTAGAGCGTTTCACGTGAAACATTGCTCCTCCGGCGAATGATGCAACGGTACCACATCATTGCGGGTGTTTCACGTGAAACCAACACGTCCCCCTTGCGGCCCCGCGCGCACGGAACACCTACTCGGCGCCACCTTGAGTGTCTGAAGCGATCGAGCCACCCACGCCGGGCCGGTTACGCGCCGACTGCTGACTCAACATGGTGAACCGCAGACTTCAGTCACCGTGTGCGCGGAGGGCATCTGTTCGCGTTGCTTGCGGCGGGGCTTGCGTGTTTGTCGAACGGCTGCCACGCCGCACATCTCGACGCAACGCAGGCCGAGACGGCGCATCTCCCGACTAACTACTCATGCGTACGTGAACTTCTCCGGCACCGACTGTCCGCGCAACCTGCTCGTCAGCCACCGAGAAGGCGAGGGCGCCTTCCGGCGCCCTCGCGAAAACCCTGTGCTCGCTAACCTAGCTGGGATGGATGACCACCATGCGGCGGGGCTCGTCACCCTCGCTCTCGGTCGTGACCCTCTTGTCTTCGCGTAGCGCGACGTGGATGATCCGACGCTCGAAGCTTGTCATCGGCCGCAACTGCACCGCGCGCCGCTGTCGGGCAGCCCGATCGGCACCCCTGCGCGCGATCTCCTCGAGCTTGATGCGACGCCGGTGCCGGTAGCCGGACACGTCCACAACGAGCGGGTATCGCTGCTCGAGTTTGCGGTTGGTGATGGCAGACACGAGGATCTGGAGGGCATCGAGTGTCCTGCCGTGTCGGCCGATCAGAATACCCAGATCGTCCCCGGTGATGTCGAGGATGATCTCTGCCTCATCACCCTCGTACTCCTCGATCGTGGCCTCCATACCCAGAATCTTCAGCAGCTCCTGGATCGTTGCCGCCCCGGCGTCCGCAACCGCATCCAGCTCCTCGTCAGTGAGCTCGGCGGCCTCATCATAGATCCCAGTCGCAGGACCTGCGCCTGGGATCTGCTCGTCCTCAAGCGATTCCTCGTCGTCCTCATCCCGGCCGGTCTCGGGGGCCTCTTTGAGCCAGACGCGCACGCGTGCAGGCTTGCCGGAGCCCCCGAAGATGCCCTTTCCGGGCTCGTTCAGCACCTCGATTCCAACTGTATCCTGCTGAACGCCCATCTCCTCGAGGGCGGCGTCCACGGCATCCGCAACAGACGGGCCCTCCTTGATCACCTCTTGACTCATGCGTGCTCCTCCTGCGTTTTGTAGATTCGCGTCTGCACGATCTGCTGCAGGACGCCAAGCAAGCCCTGGGTAACCCAGTACAGGACGACCCCGGCCGATACGCTCCATCCGAAGAACAGCATCATCCCACCCATGAGGATGCCCATCTGCTTCTGCTGAGCCTGTGCGCCCGGCTGCATCAGCTGTGGCAGAAGTGTGCTGGCTCCAAACAGTACGACAAAGATCACGTATGGCCATGCCGACATAAGACCACCGTCTGCGTACACCTGACTGGCCGACCGTGTGATATCTGGCAGAATTATCCAGAACCGTGACGCCGCCTCGGCGGCCGCGTCCGGTAGTGATGCGATGTACTGGGGGAACAGCCCCGGCGTCGAGCCCGTCGTCCCGAGCATCCGGAACAAGGCGAAGAAGATCGGCATCTGCAGGAGCAGCGGCAGACACCCTCCGAACGGGTTCACCTTGTTCTCCTGGTAGAACTTGAGCGTCTCCTCCTGAAGCTTCTGCTTGTCGTTCTTATACTTCTCCTGAAGCGCCTTGATCTTAGGCTGTATCCGCTGGAGTTCGTACATCGACTTCGTCTGCTTGACGGTGAGCGGCAGGAGGAGGATGCGGATGGCGATGGTTAGGCCGATGATGGCCACCCCATAGTCTCCGACCACTCCATACAGCATCTGCAAGACGTCGAACAGGCCCTTCTCAATGGGTTCGAGCACAGGAAGCCAGCCTCCTCGTGTGGCACGATGTCACGCGGTCTGTGGGACAGTATCCGCTCCGGGTGTGGTGCCGGGGGTCGTGTGCAGTCTCCACACTATACTACGCGCGCGAGCTCCCGTGACTAGGGGACCGGATCGAACCCCCCGGGGTTCCAGGGGTGGCAGCGGCCAACCCTCCTGATGGCGAGCCATCCGCCCTTGATGATTCCGTATCGCTCGATCGCCGTCACCGCATACACGGAGCATGTCGGCGTGAATCGGCATGACGGTGGCAGCAAGGGCGAGATCAGACGCTGGTACAGTCGAATCAGGCCTACCACGGCTCCCGCAAGAGGATTCCTCACCGAGACACCTCGAGACCGCACGTGGCCGCCTTGAGTGCGCCATCAAGCGCACCCGGCGACGCGGTGGCCGTGCTAGAACGTGCGATCAGCGCGACATCCCACCCGGGCCACGGCCCGCCTACACGACCCATTGACGCGCGCATCACACGCTTGCAGCGGTTCCGGAGCACCGCAGACCCAAGCCGCTTGCCCGCGACAAAGAGCACGCGCCCGTGTGGGTCGCGTGCTCCCGGAGTTGGTGCGATCAGGACAAGCAGGTCGCGATCGGCGGCACGTTGTCCTTCAGTGAACAGGCGGTCGATGTCGCGCGCCGCAGTTATCGTGCGCATCACGCCGCCCTTCGGGGGCGTGCCCTTACGCCGCGGCGCTCGGGCAGAGGACCTTGCGTCCCTTGCGACGACGCGCAGCGAGGATCGCACGTCCGGCCCTGGTGGACATACGCTTGCGAAAGCCGTGCGTCTTCGCGCGCTTCCGGTTGTTTGGCTGATAGGTGCGCTTCACTTCGGTTCCTCCTGTCGATGCCCCGTGCCTACCCGGGGCACAAGCCCAGCGAGTATACCGACGCCTGCTTCGCGCTGTCAACGCATCAGTGCGTCGTAGGGCTGACAGTGCAACGCGCAGCTCACGGCGTGCGGTTACATGGCGGCCGTGTTGCTGATGCAAAAAAAGTCTGAAATCTGTGGACAGTGTGGAAAACGCAGGATGTGAGCAGGTCGGGCCTGTGGATAACGTCGCGGGTCTCGTTGTGGCCGAGAAGAGGCTTCTGCTAGAATCGGCTCCGCTCCCACGACCCCGGTTCGGGGGTCTTCCTTTGAGAAACTGCTGCTCAGAGCACATATCGCTGACAGGCGCCTCGCCGATCGACCCGGCTGGGGGAGGGTTTTCCACAGGAACCGTCCGGCTCGCTGCCGGCTTTTCCGCTCCTTACCCCACACTGTCCACAGCGCGCAACACCGCCTCCGAGTGTTTCGGGGCCCGGAAAGCGCTCTGACACGTCCGACAGCCGTCTACCTGCGCGTTCGATGGGTGTTCGATGACTCCGGCGGAAGGTTTGTCCACATGTGTGGAAAGCATTGTGGATAACATGAAAACGGCCTGTTCATACGTGGTGTTAACGACCGCCTTAAGTGTTGGCCGAGGCTTTCAGAGACGCCCTCTGCCAGCGGTTTCTCTGAACGGGCGCCGTGGGGATTCTGTGGACGAACATGTGGATGACGAACCTGGGGGGTGGTGCAGTGAAGGTCTTCTACGGTGACATGGCAACTCCGTCACGCACCGCTGCGGACATCGACGCCTCCGATGCTAGCCACCCATCTCCCCTCCGCGCGCTCATCGCCGTCTACGACGGCCTAACCGCACCACCTCGTGTGGAAGAGGTCACCGGGTCCTCCGCCCGGGATCTCATCGAGACGCTGGCGTCCCGGACCTACAACCTCTCGCATGAGGCCGGCGGGCGGGTTCCGTATTCGGTGATCCGTGAGGTAGTGGAGAACTTCATCCACGCTGGTTTCGACGAAGCTGTCGTGAGCATCCTTGATGACGGGTCGACGATCCGCTGTACCGATCAGGGCCCGGGGATAAGAGACAAGGAGCGGGTGTTTCTACCCGGGTTCACCACGGCGACAGATGATATGAAGACCGTCATCAAAGGAGTCGGGTCCGGTCTTCCTGTGGCGCGCGAGTGTCTGACATTCAGTGGTGGCGTCATCGAGATCGAGGACAACCTCGGCTCGGGAACCGTCGTGACCATGCGCGGCACGCCTGAGCATATGGAGCCACCGGCGCCTCCACCACCTGACGAGGATGTCGACGTGCCTCCTCTCACCACACGCCACAAACAGGTCCTCTCCCTGGTCATGGAGCTTGGGACCCTCGGGCCCACAGCGGTTTCTCGAGAGCTCGGCGTCGGTCTGTCGACGGCGTACCGCGACCTCGAGTACCTCGCAGGCCACGGCCTCATCACATCCGACGAGGCCGGTAAACGGGCGCTCACCGAACGCGGCGCCTCATGTTTTGATAGTCTCCTCCGGCGATAGGCGGTCTACTGATGCTCGACGTTCAACAGGTATGGCACGACACGCTCGATGTCGTTAAGGGCGAACTGAACACGCCTACCTTCAAGACGTGGTTCGAGCAGACCTCACCCCTTGGGATCGTCGATCAGGAGATGGTCGTGTCCGTGCAGAACGACTTCGCACGGGATTGGCTCGAGACACGCTATGCCAGTCTTCTTGCCTCTGCCTTGACCCAGGTGACCGGCTCTCCGATGGCTGTGAGGTTCAGCGTCTCGGGTGAAACGGTCATCGTTGAGCCCAAGGAGGAGCCGGCCCCCGAACAACAGCTGGTCACACATACCGACCGCACCCCTCGTCAGAGCTCCTCCGACGGAGATCTCAATCCAAAGTGCACATTTGATGCGTTCGTCGTCGGCGCTTCCAACCAGTTCTCATACCATGTCTCGCTCGCCGTGGCCGAGTCGCCCGGCACCGCGTATAACCCTTTGTTCATCTACGGCGCCGCCGGACTCGGCAAGACCCACCTTCTCCAGGCGATCGGCACCTACGTGCGCCTCGGATACCCGCACATGAAGGTGAAGTACGTGTCGAGCGAGCAGTTCGTCAACGACTTCATCAACTCCATCGGCGACAGGGACAAGAGCCGGATGGGTGGATTCAGGCGCTCCTACCGGGAGAACGACGTGCTCCTCATCGACGACATCCAGTTCATCGCCGGCAAGGAGAGCACCCAGACCGAGTTCTTCCATACGTTCAACACACTGCGCGAGGCCGGAAAGCAGATCGTGATGACCTCGGACAGACCCCCGGCAGAGATCGGTGATATCGAGGACCGTCTGAGAACACGTTTTGGTGGAGGCCTTATAGCCGACATCCAGCCTCCAGACCTGGAGACCCGTATCGCTATCCTTCGCAGGAAGGCCGAGGGCGACCATCTCTCTGTCCCCGACGAGGTCTTCTCGCTTATCGCCGACCGGTTCTCGAACAACATCCGCGAACTTGAGGGTGCTCTCCTGCGCGTGGTCGCATTCAGCTCCGTGTCGCGACATCCTATCGACCTGGATCTGGCCCACAGTGTCTTGAAGGACATCTTCCCCGAGCGGTCGATCAAACCAATCTCCATCAACTCCATACAACAGGAAGTCTGCAGATTCTATGGGGTCAGCAAAGCCGAACTTGTCGGCGATAAGCGAGCCCAGTCGATCGTGTTCCCGCGACAAGTGGCGATGTACCTCAGCCGTGAGCTGACCGATCACTCACTACCGGCGATCGGTGCCGAGTTTGGGGGCAGGGATCACACGACCGTTATGCACGCGAATACGAAGATTCAGCGATTGATGAAGGAACAACGAGACGTCTACAACCAGATACAGACACTCACGAACCTGATCAGACAGCGGGGGTGAACAACCTGTGGGTGGGGTGTTCATACACTGGTGAAAGACCGGTGTGCGCTGTGGATAGAAGATCACACTGGGGAAGATGTTGATGGATGGGACAGTCTCCCCACATGATGTCAACAGGCAAGACGAAGCGTGTGACCTGCGTGAAAGGGACTTCTCCACACCATGCACAACCCCTATTACTACTGCTACTGTGATGAGATATCTAAGACAGTAATCAGAAAGGACGAGGCATGAAGGTCTCCGTGGCCCGAGGATCGTTGCTAGATGCACTCTCAACCGTGTCGCGTGGACTATCGTCCCGGACAACACTGCCGATCCTTTCAGGCATCCACCTTTCGGCGAACGATGAGACGTTGGTCCTCCAGGCGACGGACCTCGAGGTCTCGGTCAAGACCACAACGCGGGCGAAGGTCGACGAGAAGGGCCAGAGTGTTGTGCCGGGGCGTCTCCTCACCGACATCGTCAGAAGCCTTCCTGAATCCGCAGTGACCATCGACACGTCGGTTGCCGGCATAGCGACAGTGACGTGTGGACAATCGTCATTCCAGATGAAGACCTTGTCCGCTGACGACTACCCGAAGTTCCCGGAGGTCAGCGCATCCGAGAGTGTGGTACTGCCGACGGAAGTCTTCTCACACGTGGTCCACCAGGTGTCTAAGTCGGTCAGTAGAGACGAGACCCGTCCGATCCTCACAGGGGTCTTGGTAGTCATCGACAACGAGAGACTCAAGATGGTTGCCACCGACTCCTACCGTCTGTGCGTGAAAGAGGTCAGTGTCGAAGGTGTAGCCGGCGCTATGGAGATCGTCATCCCCGGAAAGGCCCTGGAAGATGTTGCCAAGCTCATCGGATCGAGTGAGACCGTCTCTCTCGGAGTGGCCGAGAACCAGGTCATCTTCACGTTCGGCGACACAACGTTCATCTCCCGGCGCATCGAGGGGTCATTCCCGAACTACCGACAGCTCCTCCCCAAGGAGTACACAACCCGGGCCGTCATCGATCGGCTTGAACTACTGGAGGCAGTGAAGCGCGTATCCCTCATGGCACAACACAACGCACCACTTCGTCTTGCAGTGTCGGTTGCCGATCAGACGCTTACGGTCTCGGCCACGACGCAGGATGTGGGTGAGGCGCGCGAAGACGTCCAGATAACCCCCGAGGGTGAAGATGTGGAGATTGCGTTCAACCACACCTACCTCCTGGATGGTGTAGCGGTCTCAGAAGGAGATACCGTCGCACTCGAGGTCACCAGTCCGTTGAAGCCCGGGGTCCTCAAGCCTGCGGACGGGGATGGGTTTGTGTACCTCCTCATGCCGGTACGTTTTGGCTGAAGGAGCGGCATAGCACGTGCGGATCACCCGCATCGAGCTCCGGGATTTCCGGAACTACCGCTCCTGGAAGCTCGAGACCCAACACCCGCTGACGATTCTCATCGGGCCGAACGCAGCCGGTAAGACGAACGTTCTCGAGGCCATCGAGAGTGTATCCACGGGCCGCTCGTTCAGGAGCCCGAACTGGGGTGACGTCGTCAGGTGGGGAGCCGACCAGGCGGTCGTGTCAACAACAGCCGAGGGCAACCGGACCCCCGTGCAAGCAGAGCTCACCGTGACACCGGACGGACGGCGATCATGGCGGGTGGACGGCCAAGTACGACGCAGGGTGCACGACGCGACGCGGTTCGTGCCGGTAGTGGTGTTCACCCCGGAGGACCTGATGTTGGTCCGGGGCCCTGCGGAGCGCAGGCGGTCCGGGGTGGACGGCCTCGGTGACCAGTTGTCGGCGACCTACGCGACGCTTCGTAGGGAGTACGCGCGGGTACTGAGACAGAAGAACGCTCTGCTCAAGAGTGAAAGCCCGGAAGCGACACTCGGCCCATGGAATGAGCAGATCATACGGTTGGGTGCGCGGCTTCACGTGCATCGCCGCCGCCTGGTGCGCCGCCTTACAGCCGCGGCGGTTCCCGTGTACGAGGGTCTGGCCTGCGGAGAGACGCTAACGGTGGAGATGCGCGGAACCAAGGGGCCGCACGGGGGGGCATGGGAAAGTGAAGAAGACATCAGCGTTGTGGAAGGCGGTCTCCGGGAGGAGCTTGCCCGGCGCAGGGAGGACGAGAGAGCACGCGGCGTGTCACTCGTCGGGCCCCACCGGGATGACGTCGTCTTCACCATCGGAGAGCACGACGCCCGCTCCTTCGCGAGCCAGGGACAGCAGCGTACTCTGGCGCTCGCCTGGAAGTGGGCGGAAGTGACCGTGGTGCGCGAGGTGCTCAGAACAGAACCCGTGCTGCTGCTCGACGACGTGATGTCGGAGCTCGACGCGTCACGCAGAGAAGCCCTGGCCGACCTCGTGAGCAAGGACATCCAGACGTTCATCACCACGACCACGACATCCTACTTCGACGAGAGCCTGCTCGAACGGGCGAAGATCATGCCGGTGGGCGGGGGGTGTTCATGAGCCGACGGCGTCGAACGCTGGCTTTCTCAGAGGCCGCGTCCGGGGTCCTGCGGCGCGCCGACACGAAGGGCGTGCGGGGAGGCGCGGCGGCCGTGGTGGCGTGGCGTGAGGTGGTGGGCCCCGAGATCGCCAAACGCACCAAGGGTTTCGCCCTGCGCGAGAACGGTGAGCTCACGATATACGTCGAGAGCGCGGCATGGGCGAATCAACTGTCAGCGATGTCCGCGGATCTTATCGACAGACTCAACACACATCTGGGTCACACCGCGGTAAGAAGCATGCGCTTCACTGTGTCGAGGAAGGTCACCGACGAGGCCGTCTGGGAGCACACCAGCGACGAGGTTGACGAGTTCTACAAGCCCGATGAAACGGCCCTGGAGCCGCTGTCCGAGACAGAGCTCGACCAGGCGAAACATGTGGTGTCACCCGTTCGCGATCCCGAGTTGAGGGAGCTGGCGCTCCGCGTGATGGTGCGGGATCTCGAGCGGAAGAAGGGCGCGCGCCGCGCCACATCCTGACGTGGCCCGAAGACCGCTGTCGACGCGCTCACGGAAGGGTTCGCACATACTACTTGTGGTACACTTGAGCAGGGCGAACGACTAGATATCGTGGTATTGTCCGTCCCGCTCCAGCACCCGGAACCAGCGTCCGATCAAGGGAGTCAGAGTGCCCGAAAGTTCGTATTCAGGCAAAGATATCCAGGTCCTTGAGGGCCTTGAAGCCGTCCGTAAGCGTCCCGGCATGTACATCGGGTCCACGGGACCAAAGGGACTTCACCATCTTGTCTATGAGCTCGTGGACAACTCGGTCGACGAAGCCCTTGCAGGACACTGCACCACCGTGGACATCGTGATCCATCCGGACAATGCGATTTCAGTCACCGACAACGGCCGAGGTATCCCGGTCGACAACGTGCCTAAGTACCGCAAGTCCGGGGTGGAGGTCGCGCTCTCCATCCTGCACGCGGGCGGCAAGTTCGGAGGCAGCGGCTACAAGGTCTCGGGAGGCCTGCACGGGGTCGGTGTCAGTGTGGTCAACGCCCTCTCGGCTCGGCTCGAGGTGGAGGTCAAACGGGACGGCAGCACATGGGCGATGGCGTTCGAGCGCGGCAAGCCCACCGGCCCACTCAAGGCGATAGGGAAGTCGAAGGCGACCGGCACAAAGATCACCTACTGGGCGGACCCGGACGTGTTCGAGACGACCGAGTACTCCTGGGACACCATTGCGTCGCACATGCGCGAGACGGCGTTCCTCAACCGCAACCTCAAGATCACCCTCACCGACGAGCGCGAGCTCGAGCCCAGACGCGAGGAGTTCCGGTACGCAGGCGGCATCGTCGACTTCGTGAAGTACCTGAACGACAAGAAGGAGGCGCTGCACGCCCGCCCGATCTTCTTCGAGTCGGAGAGCGCCGAAGGAGCCGTTGAGGTGGCCCTCCAGTGGAACACCGGCTACACGGAGACGGTGCTCGCCTTTGCCAACAACATCAACACCCATGAAGGCGGCACGCACCTCGAGGGATTCAAGAACGCGCTCACCCGCACCATCAACGACTACGCGCGGCGCCAGGGCATCCTCAAGGAGAAGGACGACAACCTCTCCGGCGAGGATATCCGTGAGGGGCTGACGGCAGTCATCTCGGTCAAGCTCCGTGAGCCGCAGTTCGAGGGCCAGACCAAGACGAAACTCGGCAACACCGAGATGCGTTCGCTCGTGCAGGCTGTCGTGACAACGGGCCTTGCCGAGTACCTGGAGGAACACCCCAAGCCGGCGCGCACCATCGTGCTCAAGTCGACCCAGGCGGCCAAGGCGCGTGCCGCGGCCCGCAAGGCGCGCGAACTCACGCGGCGCAAGGGGCTCCTCGAGAGCTCCACGCTCCCCGGCAAACTCGCGGACTGCTCGGTCAAGGAAGCGGCGCTCACCGAGATCTACCTTGTCGAGGGCGACTCGGCCGGCGGCTCCGCCAAGCAGGCTCGCGATCGGAGCTTCCAGGCGATCCTGCCGCTGCGCGGCAAGATCCTGAACGTGGAGAAGGCCGGCATCAACCGGGCGCTGTCCTCCGAGGAGATCCAGGCGATGATCACGGCGCTCGGCACGGGGATCGCCGAGGAGTTCGACCTGGAGCAGGCGCGGTACCACAAGGTCATCATCATGACCGACGCCGACGTGGACGGCGCGCACATCCGGTGCCTGATCCTGACCTTCTTCTACCGCTACATGCGGCCGATGATCGACGCGGGCTACATCTACATCGCGCAGCCGCCGCTGTACAAGGCGAGCTACGGCAAGAAGCATGAGTACGCCTATACCGACAAGCAGCTCCAGCAGGTACTGGCGCGCCTTCCCGAGTCGACGAAGTACTCACTGCAACGCTACAAGGGTCTGGGCGAGATGAACCCCGAGCAGCTCTGGGAGACGACCATGGACCCCGAGCGCCGGACGCTCCTGCAGGTGACGCTCGACGATGCGCTCGCCGCCGAAGAGGCGTTCGTCGACCTCATGGGAGACCAGGTGGAGCCGCGCAAGCTGTTCATCCAGCGACACGCCAAGAGCGTCCGATTCCTGGACGTGTAGGGAGCGGGAGTCATTCCGGTACACGTGATGTCCGACGAGAAGCAGCCCACACGCCGTTTCGAGCCGCCGCCCTGGGAGCGCGAGGCATTCGAGCGCTTCGAGCGCGAACGGGCGCAGTCGCGAGCGGCGGAGGAGCTCGAAGCGGCGCTCGCCGCAGTGCGAGCAGATGACGCACCGCCTGCTGCCGAGGAACCGCAGCCCGTGGCCCGGGACCACGCCCTAACCGAGGCGCCACTGACGACCGTGGAGCCCATGGCGACGGGCGGGGAGCAGCCGGGCGTGTCGGAGCGACAGATTCAGGCGATGCTCGTCGAACTCCGCGTCGAAGAACCGGCAGCAGGAAGCGTGAATATGACGCTCATCAACGCGGTCACCGGGTTCCTCGGCGTGACGGGTCTCTTCGTGATCGTTCAGGCGGCGCTCCTGTTCGCGGGAGCGCGCACGAGCGAGGCGTCGGGCACCATGCTCGCCGCGACGCTGTCGTTTCTCGTGCTGCTTGCGGGAGTCGGATTCCTCGCGGGCGCTGTGATGCTGTTCCGTAAGTACCACCGGTGATGCAATGAGAGGTAGCCGACGTGACTGAACCACTCGCCTCGTCCAACGTAGTGCCCATCGATATCGAGGACGAACTCCGAACCTCGTTCCTCGAGTACTCGATGAGCGTCATCGTCGCGCGTGCGCTCCCCGATGTCCGTGACGGACTGAAGCCGGTCCACCGCCGCATCCTGTACGGCATGAACGAGGCTGGCCTCACGCCGAACCGGGCGTATAAGAAGTCCGCGTGGACCGTCGGTGAGGTCATGGGCAAGTACCACCCCCACGGTGACTCGGCCATCTACGACACGATGGTCCGCATGACCCAGGACTTCGCGATGCGCCTGCCGCTCGTCGACGGCCACGGCAACTTCGGCTCGATCGACGGTGACTCCGCTGCCGCCATGCGTTACACCGAGTCGCGGCTCGCCCGTCCGGCGATGGAGCTGTTGCGCGATCTCGAGAAAGAGACCGTCGACTTCGGCCCCAACTACGACGAGTCGCTCAACGAGCCGCTCGTGCTGCCCGCCCGGTACCCGAACCTGCTCGTGAACGGGTCGAGCGGAATCGCGGTCGGCATGGCGACGAACATCCTGCCGCACAACCTCGGTGAGGTCATCGATGCAACGTGCGCGCTCATCGACGATCCTGACATCACGACCGAGGGGCTCATGGCGCACATCGTCGGCCCCGACTTCCCCACCGGCGGCGCGATCATGGGCCGCGAAGGGATCGTCTCGGCGTATGAGACGGGACGTGGGTCGATCAAGGTGCGCGGCAAGGCATACGTGGAGCAGACGTCCACCGGCCGTATGCGCATCATCATCAGTGAGATCCCCTACGCCGTGAACAAGTCGAAGCTCGTGACCAAGATCGCGGACCTCGTGCGCGAGAAGAAGCTCACGGAGATCTCCGATCTGCGAGACGAGTCGGACCGCAAGGGCATGCGCATCGTCATCGAGCTCAAGCAGTCGGCGATCCCCCAGGTGGTGCTCAACAAGCTCTTCAAGCACACGTCGCTCGAGACTGGCATGGGCATCATCCAACTCGCACTTGTGGACGGCGTGCCCAGGGAGCTCCCCCTCAAAGACATCCTCTTCTACTACGTGGAGCACCAGAAGGACGTCATCATCCGGCGCACGCGCTACGAACTGCGCAAGGCCGAGGAGCGCGCCCACATCCTCGAGGGCTACGTCATCGCGCTCGACAACATCGACGAGGTCATCAAGATCATCCGTGGGAGCCAGGACGACTCCGAGGCCAAGTCACGCCTGATGGAGCGTTTCGCCCTCTCGGAAGCGCAGACCGACGCCATCCTCGAGATGCGCCTCCGCCGCCTGACAGGGCTCGAGCGCTCCAAGATCGAGGAAGAGCTCACCGAGCTCCGCGGGAAGATCGCCTGGTACAAGCGGGTTCTCGACGACATGTCGCTGGTGCGGCAGATCATCAAAGACGAGATGCTCGAGATCAGGGACAAGTACAGCAACAAGCGCCGGACGGAGATCTCGGGGACCGCGCGCGACCTCGACGTCGAGGACCTCATCGCCGAGGAGGACATGGTCGTCACCATCACGAAGGCCGGGTACGTCAAGCGCCTTCCCGTGGCGACGTACCGTCAGCAGAAGCGCGGCGGCAAGGGCATCTCGGGTGTGAACCTCAAGGAGAGCGACTTCGTCGAGCACCTGTTCATCAGCTCGACACACGACTACGTCCTCTTCTTCTCGAGCCGGGGCAAGGTGTACCGCCTGAAGGTCCACGAGTTGCCGGTGGGCTCGCGACACGCGAGGGGCACGGCCGTGGTGAACCTGCTCCCGTTCGAGCAGGACGAGACGATTGCCGCGGTCATCACCACCAGGGACTTCCGGGAAAGCGAGTACCTGCTCTTCTCCACCTCCCTCGGTATGGTGAAGAAGACCGCCATCGGCGCGTACGACCGCAGCCGCAGGGACGGAATCATCGCCATCAACCTCCGCGACGACGACGAACTCATCTCTGTGCGTCGCGTCCGCGAAGGTGAGCACGTGATGATGGTCTCCGCCGAGGGCAAGGCGATCATGTGGGACGAGAGCGACGCGCGCCCGATGGGCCGCGACACGATGGGCGTGCGCGGCATGAACGTCAAGGGTGACGACCGCGTGCTTGGCATGGAGATCGCACCTGTCGGCTCCGAGCTCTTCGTGGTCACCGAGCGTGGCTACGGCAAGCGGACACCGGTGGACCAGTACCCCGTGCAGAAGCGAGGCGGGATGGGCGTGAAGACCATTCAGGTCACGCCGAAGAAGGGCCGCCTGGCCGGCATGAAGATCGTCATGCCCGGTCACGAGCTGATGCTCATCTCCGAGGAGGGCGTCGTGATCCGCGTGCGCGCCGAGGACATCAGTCGGCTCGGCCGGTCCACGCAGGGCGTCAAGGTCATGAACGTCGCCGAGATAGACCGCGTGTCTGCTATCGCGCGCGTGAGCGCCAAGAAGAAGCGGCCGGCCGCACTCGATGGTCAGCAGGCGCTTCTCGAAGACGGGCTTGACCGGGTCCCGGGCATGACGGAGCGGGAGGCCGAAGCCGAGGACCTGGTAAGCGAGGACTTCGACGAAGAGGAGTAGGGCGCCGCACACAAAGGGGCTGCTTAGCACCATCGGCCTCTTCATCGTGCGCTTGCTGCCGGGACGATATCGAAGCGTCGCCCGCGGGTTCACTCCAAATGCCCAAAGGTTCCTGCTCGTGTCGGCGCTGCAGAGCGTGGGCTACGGGATCATCGGCACGACGTTCGCGATCCACCTCAAGGACAGTGGGTTCTCGGAGGCCGTCGTGGGTGACGTTGAGGGCGCGCTTGCCCTCGCGGCCGCCGTGGTATGCCTCACACTCCCTCCGCTCGTTGCGGGGTTGGGGTATCGCCCACTCCTGCTCTTCGCTGCCCTCGCGCTCGGCATCGCGCGCCTCGGTCAGGCCTACGCCCCCGCCGCGACGTCCGTTGTCGCGCTCGGCCTCGTATTCGGACTCGGCGACGGTACGATGCAGACGCTTTCCACGGCGTTTCTGTCCGAGAACTCGGGCAGCGCGCGGCGGACGCATCTGTTCACAGCCGACTACGTGATCCGGATCGCGGCGATGGTCTCCGGTTCGCTCATCGGCGGTGCCGTCCCAGCGCTCATGGGTCCGGCGCTCGGCGAGGCGGCTGCGGTCCGGCTCACCATCGTGATTGCGGCCGTACTCATGGCGGGGAGCGCCGTTCCGGCGTCCTCCATACAGGACGCGCCCCGCCTCCACGCCCGACTGCTGACTGCGTGGTCCTCGACACTCAAGGGATTCCGCTCCTGGGACCGGGTCGGGCGGTTACTCGTTCCTGAGATGCTGATCTCGTTCGGCGCGGGCCTCACGATACCGTTCGTCGCGCTGTTCCTGAGACACAACCTGGGTGCCAGCGTGACCGACGTGGGTCTGATCCAGGCGGTGAGCGCGGTTGCGATGGCGCTGGCCGCACTCGCAACGCCGCGCCTGGTGCCGCGCCTGGGCCTTGCCGGCACCGTGGTGGTCACGGAACTGGCCTCGCTTCCCTTCCTCATCTCGATCCCACTCGCCGCGAGTCTGCCGGTGGCCGCGGTGCTGTTCTGGTTCCGGGGCATGCTCATGAACATGTCCTGGCCCATCTACAACCAGTTGTCCATGGAGGGACTTCCGGCGGGGGACAAGCCGCTTGTGGCTGGCTGGCTGGGTGCGGTTCGGCTGGAGTATCGCGTGGCTGGCCGGGAGCGCGATCGGCGGACGTCTCATGGAGCAGTCGTACACCCTGCCGTACTTCTTCACCGCGGGGTTCTACGCGCTCGGCGCCGTCGCGACGTTCGTCCTGCTCAGGGGCATACGGCCCGGTGACCACACCGCCGCGCAACCGGGGTGCCCGGACGCAGGGGGGGTGGTACGATGACACCCGTGAATACGCCCGCCTCATCTGTGGCGCGCCTCGCAACGCCGGAGGCGATCCTCTTCGACCTGGACGGCACGGTCGTCAACACCATCCCGCATATCCTCGCGTCGTTCAGGCACGCCACCACCGAGGTGCTCGGCGCCCCGCTTGCCGACGAGATGCTGCTCGAGCACGTCGGCGTCCCGCTCGCGTACCAGATGCGGTTCTTCACCGATGACGAGAAGACCGCGGAGCGGCTTCTTGCCTCGTATCGCGCGTTCAATCAGGCGACGCACGACGAGATGGCCCGGCTCTACCCGAACACCCTGAGTGCCCTCGAGCGGCTGTCGGCGGTTGGCATGCCGATGGGAATCGTCACCTCGAAGAGCGCGATGATGGCGATGCGCGCCATCGACCTCTTCGGTCTCGGCAGGTTCTTTGCAGTAGTGGTCAGCGCCGACGACACTCCCGCTCACAAGCCCGACCCACTTCCCGTGCTGCACGCTGCGCGGTTGCTCTCGCTCGACCCTGTCGTGTGCGCGTATGTCGGCGACAGTCCGGCGGACGTGGCGGCGGCCAGGGGTGCCGGTGCGGTAGCGGTGGCGGCAACATGGGGCGTGGCCTCGCGCGAGCGGCTCGAGGCGGCCGGGCCCGATGCGATCGTTGACGATATCGGCAGCGTACCGGCACTGTTCGGCCTCGGTGACGGGATACCCGCGGCGCGCTGACGGGGCACGAATCTGATTCGGAATAACCGTACCTGAGGAGGTCACGGTGTCAAAGGGCAAAGTGATCGCGGCCATCGCCGCGGTCGTCATCGTTGGAGGCGTCGCCGCGGCGTTCGCGCTCTCCGGCATGCGAGCCACCGAGGTGGACGCAGCCGAGGCCGTTCGCGACGACCTCACGGTCACCGTGAGCGCCTCGGGGAAGATCCAGGCCGACCGGAAGGTCGATCTGTACCCGCCCACGGCAGGCACGCTCGAGAGCATCGAGGTCACCGACGGCCAGATGGTACGCGCCGGTCAGCTTATCGCCGTGATCGATCCCGCCCCTCTCGAGGTGCAGCTCGCCCAGGCTGAGGCCGCCTACGCGGCGGCACAGGCCCAGCGCGACGCGACGGCGAAGGCGGTGCCGGGCGCGGCAGACCGCGCCGCTGCAGACGCGGCAGTTGCCGCAGCACACACGGCCTACGAGGCCGCCGACCTCCAGTACGAGGCCGCGCTCGCCGGGCTCGGGCAGCCCACGGCAGCAGACATCGCCCAGGCGGAGGCCGCCGTGGTACTCGCGCAGGCCGCCGTGGATGCGGCGAACGAGGCGTACGACGCCTTCTACGAGTCGATCTACCTGCCCGCTCCCGAGCCGCGCGACCCCGCCCTCGACGCGGCGCTCCAGGTGCTCAGCCTCGCGCGCGACCAGGCCGAGGCCAGCCTGATCACCGCCGGGCAGACGCTCGCGGCGCTCGAGGCCGCGGCGTCCGGTCCCGTGGCCACAACGGCTGCGAAGCTCGCGCGCGACCAGGCCTATGCGGCATATCTGGGCGCGGTCGCCCAGCGGGATGCGCTCGCACGCGCTTCGAGCATCGGGTCGGCGCTCACGGCAGCCGACAAAGCGATCGACGCCGCGGCAGCCGCGCGCGAGCTGGCCGAGAACGCACTCGACGCCACCAAGATCACTGCGCCGGTGGATGGTGTCGTGGTCTTCAGTTCCGTCTCGGGCCTCATCCCCGGAGGGCCGGTCGTCACCCCCACCGAGGGTTCGTCGGTCACGCCCGCGTCGGCGCCGTTCTCGATCGTTTCGCTTGAGGACCTCGCGTTCACCGCACAGGTCGACGAGGCCGACGTGACTCGTGTCGAAGCAGGGATGAAGGCGCTCGTGTCACTCGACGGCGTCCCTGGCGTCGAATTTGAGACCGAGGTGGAGCGCGTCGAACTGCAGGCGGTGCTCACCCCCACCGGCGGCACCGCGTTCCCGGTGCGGATGCGCGTCCTCAACCCCGATCAGCAGATCCTGATAGGCATGAACGGCTCGGTGGAGATCGCGGTGGAGATGATCGAGGATGTGGTCACGATCCCGGTCGAGGCGCTGCTCGAGGACCGCGGAGGCAACTACGTGTTCGTGCTGGAGGACGGTACCGCCCGGCGCGTGAGCATCGAGATCGGCAAGCTCACCGACGCGCTCGTTGAGGTGCGCTCGGGTGTCACCGAGGGCGACCTCGTCATCACGAGCTCGGTGTCGGACCTTGCCGATGGTGCCCGTGTGCGGGTGAAGTGACGGTGGACGTCGAACGCGACGGCAGGGTCGTCCTCGAGACGCGCGACGTCACCAAGCGCTACCAGCTGGAGGGCATCGAGGTGAACGCCCTGCGTGGGGTGACCCTTGAGATCCGCCAGGGTGAGATGGTCGCCATCATGGGCCCGTCCGGCTCGGGCAAGTCCACGCTCATGCACATCGTCGGGCTGCTCGATCGACCCACCGAAGGGTCGGTGATCCTCGAAGGTCAGGACGTGAGCCGTCTGGCCCCCAACGAGCTTGCCGCGCTCCGCAACCGGTACATCGGGTTCGTGTTCCAGGCGTTCAACCTCCTGCCGCGTACGAGCGCGCTCGCCAACGTCGAGTTGCCCCTCGTCTACGGTGGCGCGAGCGGTCCCGAGCGGTCGAGGCGCGCGCGCGAGGCACTCGAGCGCGTGGGTCTCGCCAACCGCCTCGGCCACTTCTCGAGCCAGCTTTCCGGTGGCCAGCAGCAGCGTGTGGCGATCGCCCGAGCGCTCGTCAACGACCCGAGCATCGTGCTCGCCGACGAGCCCACGGGTAACCTCGACTCGCGCTCGGGCATCGAGGTCATGTCCGTGCTCCAGGACCTCAACGCGCAGGGGATCACCGTGGTGATCGTGACGCACGACGACCGCGTGGCCCGTCATGCGCAACGGGTCGTCAGTATGTTCGACGGGCGCGTGCGCGAAGACTCCGTGGTGGCCGACCGCATCATGGCGGCAGCCGAGATGGCTGCCCTGCCCTCGGAAGGGGAGCTCGGATGAACTTCGTCGAGAGCTTCCGGATCGCGTTTCGCGCACTTGCGGCCAACAAGGCGCGCAGCCTGCTTACCATGCTTGGTGTCATCATCGGCGTTGCCGCGGTCATCCTGCTCGTGGGCATCGGTACCGGTGTCTCCGACGAGGTCACCGGCTCGCTCGAAGGCCTCGGGTCGAACCTGCTGTTCGTCGTGCCGGGCCAGTTCGAGGGCGGCATCGGTGGAGGCGGCGCGCCTCCCAGCAGACGCTTCACGCTCGACGATGTGGACCTGATCGCGCGCCGCGTCGAGGGTGCAAGCGCGGTCGTGCCGGTCTTCCAGGCGGGCGCGACGATCAAGGCAGGCAACCGCTCGATGCGCGTGGTGGTGGCGGCGGGCAACGAGCAGGGCACCGAGGTCTTCACCTCGGACCTGGCCGACGGCAGGCACTACCGCCGCGGTGAGGTGCAGGCGGCATCCCGTGTGGTGGCGCTCGGCAGCCGCGTGGCGCGCGAGCTCTTCCCCAACCAGGACCCGCTTGGCAAGCAGGTGACCCTCGCCGGCCAGCGCTTCACCGTCGTCGGTTACTACGAGTCGCTCGGCGGCGGGCTCGGCGGCGACCAGGACAGCCAGGTCTACATACCGATAACCACGGCGCAGCGTCTCTTCAACGTGAACTACGTCAGCACGATCGTCGTGAAGGCAGCCGACCCCGACGAGATCGAGACCGTGCGCCGTGACGTCCGGCGGGCACTCCTGCCCACCTTCGGCGACGAGTTCACCGTGTTCTCGCAGGAGCAGACGCTCGGCATCCTTTCGGACCTGTTGGGCACGCTCACCTACATGCTCGCGGGCATCGCGGGCATCTCGCTGCTCGTTGGCGGCATCGGCATCATGAACATCATGCTTGTGAGCGTGAGCGAGCGGACGCGCGAGATAGGCATCCGCAAAGCGGTCGGCGCCCGCACCTACGACATCCTGTCGCAGTTCGTCATCGAGGCGGTGGCGCTCTCGGTCCTCGGCGGCATCATCGGCATCGCTATCGGCTGGGGTGGCGCACTGTTGCTTGCCCAGACGACGCCGGTGCCGGCGAACGTCACGCTGTGGGCCGTGGCGATGTCGTTCTTCTTCGCTTTCGGCGTGGGAGTGTTCTTCGGTGTGTACCCGGCGTGGAAGGCGAGCCAGCTCGACCCGATCGACGCGCTCAGGTACGAGTAGGTGGCGCGTGGCGGCTTCGCGTGGTGACGCGCGGCCGGCCCCGGCGGGCCGCGCCTAGCTCATGAAGTCGCTCGGGTCCACATGGTCAAGGAAATCGCGGAAACGCTCGACCTCCTCGTCCTCGTCGACCTCGGTCACGAGCACCGCCGCTTCCTCGAACACGTCTTCGGCGATGAAGATGGGGCAGTGGCAGCGTGCGGCGAGTGCGATCGAGTCGGACGGCCGCGCGTCGACGGCCACCTCTCGCTCCTCGCCTCGCAGGACGAGCGCCGCGTAGAACGTGCCCTCTTCGAGCCGGGTGACCTCCACGCGACTGACCACGTGCCCCGCGGCTTCGATGGACGACTTCAGGAGGTCGTGCGTCATAGGCCGGGGCGGTTCGATGCCCTGGACCGCGAAGAGTATGGCGGTGGCCTCGGCGATGCCGATCCAGATGGGGAGCGCGCGACGGCCGCCCTCGGCCGCGGCGTCCTTCTCGTCGAGCGGGACGAGCAGCAGCACGGGCTGTTGCGTCACGGCGTCCAGACTGAGGCCGGCGATCTTCACGGGGAGCATGGCGGCCTCCTTCCAGGCGTAGACATACCCTACCACGCTGGGACAGACGCGCGTTGGGGATAGAGTGGTGTGCGCCGCGGGTGCGCAGGGCCGACGGGCAGGCGGCGGGAAGCGAGGGGTGGATCGTGCGATTCGAGGTGCAGACGCAGCGGCGCGAGCAGATGATCGACGTCACCGCGGAGATTCGCACGCTCGTGGAGGAAAGCGGCCTCTCGTGCGGGAGGGTCCTCGTCTACTGCCCGCACACCACCGCGGCGGTCACCGTGAATGAGGCTGCCGATCCGGATGTGCCGTTCGACATCCTGGCGGGGCTTGCGGCGCTTGTACCCGCCGATGCCGAATGGAGGCATGCGGAAGGCAATGCCGACGCACACCTCAAGGCGGTGCTCGTGGGCGCGAGTGTCGACATCCCCGTCATCGACGGCAGGCTCGGCCTCGGTACGTGGCAGGGGGTCTTCCTCTGCGAGTTCGACGGCCCGAGACGGCGCTCACTCACCGTGTCGGTCTGCGCCGGGTGAGCGTTCTTGACGCTCGTTTGCGGCGTAGGCTATGGTATCCAGGCTGTTCGCAGCGGGGGCCCATAGCTCAGTCGGCTAGAGCGCACGGCTGATAACCGTGAGGTCGGTGGTTCGAGTCCACCTGGGCCCACCATTCAACAAGAACAAAGGCTCCGGCCCGCCGGAGCCTTTGTGCATTCCGAGATGGTGACTACGGTGCTCAAGGGAGGCCCGCTTCCCCCGCGCTCAGTACCGCAGCAACGCCACGGCGTCCTTGCCGTGTGGCATCTCCCCGGCGTCAAGTGTGATCACCCGGCCCCCGTTGGCGAGCGTCTCGACCGCGGCGCGGTCGAGCAGGTCCTCGTCGCCGCCGTCGGCGTGGGGATTCACGATCACGTCGCCCGTGTCGGCGTTCAGCGCACCCCACCAGTGAGCACCCTCGGCGAGGAGCAGCGTATCCACCCGGCCGTGATGGGCCGCGGGCACGAGCGTCTCCGGATCGGACGTCACCCGGGGCGACGCCCAGAGCTCCACCACCCGCTCGGCGGCGGAGCGGTGCTCGTCTGCAAGGACGCCGTCCACGATGGCCCACGCGCGCTCGTGCAGTTCGGCGTCGCCCAGCCCATCGGGGTTGCCCTGGATCGTTTGGGCGGCAAGGTGCGGATACGAGTTGACGTCGCGGTACAGCGGCAGCAGGTAGTCGACACCCGCGAGAACGAGCGGGGCGTCGCTCTCCTTGACGAGGTCGTGAAGCCCGGCATCGATTCCGCGGAAGTAGCGGACGAGCTCGTCCTTCACGTCGGTCTCGCCCGTTCCGTGGAAGACGGCCGGCCGCCTGCCGCCACTCCCTGATGTGCCGGTGTGGAACTGCAGCGAGCTCTTCTCGTAGTCGTCCCAGCGAAGCGCGTCACCAAGGCTTGACGGAATGCCTTCGGCCGGGACCTCCTCGAGGCCGTACCCGTTGCCGTGCAGCAGGCGAACGCGCTTCTGGCTGAGCGCCAGCAGCCAGAACGGCCGGGCGGCCGCCAGGGCGCCGAAGAGCGGACGCACGTGGTAGCGGTCGCCGACCCGGACGAGCTCGGCCACGGGAACGGGGACCTGGAACCTGTGAAGGCCTTCGGGGCCTGAGAGCAGCGCGAGGCCGCTTGACGACCGAAGCCAGAATGGTCTGTCGTCGCCGAGCGCCCGGATCGGTGCGAGCAGGTCATCGATCGCCGCGGCGCGCAGGCCGCGCGCGGTGAGGCCCTCCTCGGCATCACGGACGAGGTTCTTCAGCCGCGTCCGGTCCTCCTCCTGGCTTCCCGGACCGAAGCGTCGTGTGGGCATGAAGAGCGATACCCGGGTGTCGCCGTGTGCCTGTGCGAGTTCGAGCAGCCGCTCCAGGGTCAGTGTATCCACGGTTCCTCCTCAGACGGGTGTCCGCGGGTCGTGGCGGGCATAGGTTCATATACCCAGCGGCGTCACGCCCGGGTGAGCGCCACCTGCATGACGTCGATGCTGCCCGTGCGGAATCCGGCCTGGCAGTACGAGAGGTAGAAGCGCCACATGCGCTCGAAGCGCTCATCGAAGCCGAGGCAGCCCGCCGAGATCGCCGCGCCACTCGATGCCGTCGGCGAGGTGTTGGACCGAGAAGGACATGTCGGCATCCTGCTCGCTGATGCCCAGATGGTCGAAGAGCCGGACGAGGTTCGGGTAGGTCCGGTGGTTGAAGACCATGAAGCCGGTGTCGGCGGTGATCGGCTGTCCGTCCACGGTGAGGTCTATGGTGTGGGTGTGCCCGCCGAGCCGCGGCTCGGCCTCGATCACGTCGACCTCGTGTGCGGAGGACAGCAACCAGGCGGCGGTCATTCCCGAGATGCCCGAACCCACGACGGCAAGCTTCGTGCGGTCTCCCTCGCGAAGCGGCGGGGTGCACCCGGCACCGGAGCGGGTTCTGACGGGTGCATCCGGCGTCAAGGCGAGACACAACGGTAGCGTCCGGCACCAAGGCATAGTATATCTCCGAGGAGCGTTCCACCCGGAAAGGAGCACTTCGTGCCGTCGATACTCATCACCGGCGTCTCGTCGGGACTCGGCCAGGCACTTGCCGTCAAGGCCCACGAGGAGGGCTGGAGCGTCACGGGTACGGTGCGCGATGAGCGCGGTCCGGCGGATCACGGGCTCCCGGAGGCAGTGAAGCTCTACCGGCTCGACCTGCGCTTGCCCGAGGATGTCGCCGCAGTCGCCGCGCGCTACCTTGCCGACAACGGGGGCGCCCCCGACGTGCTCGTCAACAACGCCGGCTACACACTCTACACACCCGTGGAGGAGGCCTCCCCGCAGGCCACGCGCGACATCTTCCAGGTGAACACGTTTGCGGCGGTGGAGCTGGCAACCGCCTTCGCGCCGGCGATGCGCGAGCGCGGCAGCGGCACGATCGTGAACGTCACCTCCGTGGGAGGGCGTCTCGTCTTCCCGTTCTTCAGCGTCTACAACGCATCGAAGCACGCGCTCGAGGGCTTCAGCGAGGGGCTCTGGCACGAACTGAGGCCGTTCGGCGTCAGGGTCAAGGCAGTGGAGCCCGGGTACATCGAGACGCCCATCTACCGCGCGATGGATGAACATGCCGAGCCCACGGGCCCGTACGCGCCCTACCTCACGGCGATGAACGCGTTCAGCGCCGGTGTGACCAAGCGGAGCACGCCCGCCGAGGCTGCCGCCCAGACGTGGGCCGCCATCACCGACCCTTCGGACCGTCTGCGGTACCCCGTGGCCGCCTATTCGGGGGCGCTCATCGCCGTCCGACGGCTCGTGGGCGACCGGGTGTTCATGCGCTTCATGCACTCCCGTTGGATGGGGAGGTACTGAGCGCTGAAACGCCGACTGATCGCATGTTTCACGCTCGCCGTGCTGGTGACGGCGTCGCTGCCCGTAGGCGGCGCGCCGGCGCAGGCGGCCGGGAGCACCGCGCGCGTCATCGTGGGGTGGGACGGAGCGCGTGAGGAGGTTCGCGCACTCCGGGCGCTCGGCGTGCGTGGCATCCGCCTGGAGCGACGGCTGTTCGGCGGGCGTGCGGGCACCGTGCTGGTGCCGCAGGGGTGGGAGCCCGAGTCGTTCGCGCACGCGCTCGAAGCGATTCCCGGTGTGGGGTACGCCGAACCCGACTATCCGGTGCGCGCAGCCTGGACCCCTGACGACCCGCTCTTTGCGGTGACCCCCGGGGAGGCGTACCAGTGGGCGCCGCGTCGCATACAGGCCGAGGAGGCATGGGACCTCGCTCGCGGAGCCGGCGCGCTCGTCGCCGTGGTCGACACCGGGGTCGATATGGACCACCCCGACCTGGCGGACAACATCGAGGCGCACCTCGGCTGGGACTTCGTCAACGATGACAGTGACCCGAGTGACGACAACGGGCACGGGACGCACTGCGCCGGGACCGTGGCCGCGGTGACCGACAACGCCACCGGCATCGCCGGGATGGCGCCGGAGGCGCGCATCCTGCCGGTGAAAGTCCTCGACAGCGGGGGCGGGGGCAGCACGTCCACCCTCGCCGAGGGCATTAACTACGCCGTTGCGCAGGGCGCCGACGTCATCAGCATGAGCGTCGGAGGCGCAACGGGCAGCACCAGCCTTCGGCTCGCTGTCAGCAACGCGGCGGCCGCGGGCGTGGTGCTTGTGGCCGCCTCCGGCAACGAGGGCGCAGGGACGGTCCTCTATCCGGCCGCGTATGCCGAGTCGCTGTGCATCGGTGCGACGGATGCGGGCGACGCGCGAACGTCGTACTCCAACTACGGAACCGCGCTCGATCTCATGGCGCCCGGCGGCACGGCATCGCAGGCGATCATCTCGACGGTCAGGGACGGCTACGGCGTCAAGTACGGCACCTCGATGGCAACGCCACACGTGGCCGGTCTTGCCGCACTGCTCATCGGCGAGCGTCCGCACCTCTCGCCCGAGTCGGTGGCCACACTGCTCTCGGCCACGGCCGTGGACCTCGGCGCGCCGGGGTGGGATGTCTACACGGGAAGCGGCCTCGTTCAGGCGCGTGCCGCTCTGGACCACATGCTTTCTGACGCCACCCCGCCCGCGAGCGTTGCGACCACCGAGGTTGCTCCTCCCGAGGGTGTGGCCGTCACGATCACCGCCGAGGACATCGGACTCGGCGTCGACCGGGTCGAGTGGGTACTCGATGATGGCGTTTCCGGCCGGGGAGGGTACCTCGAGATCACGACCCCCGGGTTGCACATCCTGGAGTACGCGGCCGTCGACATCGCGGGCAACCGGGAGGCCACGCGAGCGGTCTCCTTCGAGGTGACCGACACGCTGCCTCCGGTGACCGTCAGTGATGCCGAGCCAGTCTATTACGGTGGCGTCGCCACCGTGCTGCTGTCTGCGGCGGATCAAGGCGCGGGAGTCGCCACAACGCTGTGGTCGCTTGACGGCGCGCCGCCCATCGCGGGCACCGAAGTGATTACCACCGTCACCGGCGACCACTCGCTCGCGTTCCGCTCGATCGACCTGCTCGGGCACGAAGAGGCGACGCAGACCGTCGCGTTCCGCGTGTACGGCACGGCCGACGTGCGCCGGCTGGCGGGCATCGACCGCTATGCAACGGCTGTGGCGGCCGCCAGGAGCGTGTTCGCTGACGGCTCCGCTTCGACCGTGGTAGTGGCGAGCGGCGAGGACTTCGCCGACGCTCTTGCGGCGTCGGGACTGGCCGGAACGCTCGACGCGCCCGTGCTGCTCACGCGGCGGAGCAGCGTCCCTGACGCGCTGTGGTCGGAGCTCACGCGGCTCGGGGCGCGGACCGTCGTGCTGGTGGGTGGACCCGCCGCGGTCGACCCCGCGGTGGAGCAGGCACTGACCGAAGCGGGCATCGGGGTGGATCGGCTTGCGGGCGCCAACCGGTATGAGACGGCCGCCGTGGTGGCCGCACGCCTCGCTGCCGAGCGCGGCAGCCCCGCACCGGTGATCTTCCTCGCGCGCGGCGATGCGTTCGCCGACGCGCTCGCGCTGGCCCCCCTCGCGTACCGGCTTGAGTGCCCCGTGCTGCTCGCACTGCCCGACCTGCTCTCGGCGCCGACGGAAGCCGCTCTGGCCGGATCCGCCGGCACCACCGTGGTCATCGCCGGGGGTGTCGAAGCGATCTCACCTCAGGTGGCCCAGCGGGTGCGCGTCCTCATCGGTTCGGACCCGGTGCGGCTCGGCGGCGACACCCGGTACGCCACAGCGGCCATCGTCGCGGGTCACGCACTCGACCTCGGGTGGGCACCCGGTCCGTATGTGGGCGTGGCGACGGGCCTCGACTACCCGGATGCGCTTGCCGGGGGCGTGGTGGCCGGGGCATCGGGCGGCGTCATGCTGCTGACCACACCCGGGGTGCTCACGGCCGAGGTGCGCGCGTTCGTGGAGCACCGCACCCCCGCCGGGGCGCCGCTTCGGGTTCTCGGTGGGACCGACGCCGTAAGCCTCTCGGTCTCCGACGCGCTCTCGGAGATCCCGCTCCTGTAGACGCGCCGGCGGCGCACGGCGATCGTGCGGGCGGCGTGGCGAAGCTCACCCCCAACCGGCGCGCCGGGTCCGATCAGCCGCCGATCATGGTGACCGTCACATCGTGCGTTCCGCCGTCGGCATCCAACGGCACCCGGTGTCCGCCGAGCGTTTCCCCATTGAGCGTCACACGGGCTACGCCACGGTTGGCGCCGCGCGGGTTCTCGACGCGGACTCGGTAGACCGCTTCGCCGTGGCGGTAGGTTAGGTCAAACGACGTCCACGTCTTGGGCACGCAGGGGTCCACCACGAGGTAGCACTGCCCGTTGGCGTACTCGGTGCGCAGGCCGAGGATCTCTCGTACCGCGACACGGTAGAACCAGGCGGCCGAGCCGGTGTACCACGTCCACCCGCCGCGGCCCACGTGCGCCTCGGCGGCGTAGACGTCCGCCGCGATCGCGTAGGGCTCCACCTTGTAGCGCCGAACGGCGGCGGGGTCGAGCGCGTGGTTGACCGGGTTGATGAGGTCGAGGAGCGAGACGGCTTCATCGCCGTCGCCGAGGCGCGCGTAGGCGAGTGCGACCCAGATCGCCGCGTGCGTGTACTGGCCACCGTTCTCGCGGACGCCGGGCACGTAGCCCTTGATGTAGCCGGGATCGTGCTCCATGCGGTCGAACGGCGGCGTCAGGAGTCTTACCAGGCCGGCCTCCCAGCGCACGAGCTGCTCCTCGGCCGACTCCATCGCGCGCCGCGCACGCTCCGGATCGCCCTGCCCGGACAGGACGGACCATGCCTGTGCGATCGCGTCGATGCGGCACTCCTCCGACGATGCACTGCCGAGCGGCGTGCCGTCGTCGAAGAACGCGCGCAGGTACCACGCGCCATCCCACGCGCTGCGGTCCACCGCTGCGATGAGCTCGGAGGCGCGGCGGTTGAGGTCGCCGGCGCGGTCCTCGTCGCCGCGGAGCCCGCACACCTCGGCGAACGAGCGCATCACCACGTCGAGGAACCACGCCATCCAGACGCTTTCCCCGGAGCCGCCGATGCCCACCCGGTTCATGCCGTCGTTCCAGTCGCCTCCGCCCATGAGCGGCAGACCGTGGGACCCGAGGGGCGCCAGGTCGAGCGCGGCAAGACAGTGATCGTAGACGGTGGCCACGCGCAGCGACGGGCTCGGGTGCAGGTAGAGGTCCTCGCGATCGTCGGGGATTGGCGGACCCTCGAGATACGGGGTCTCCACGTCGAGCACGGAGTGGTCACCGGTGGCGCGGACGTACTCGGCCACCACGAAGGGCAACCAGTGGCGGTCGTCGGAGAAGCGCGTGCGGACGCCGCGGCCCGAGACCGGCTGCCACCAGTGCAGCACGTCGCCCTCGGGGAACTGCCTGCGCGAGGCCTCGATGATGTGCTCGCGCACCAGATCGGGACGGATGTCGATGAGTGCCAGGCAGTCCTGGAGCTGATCGCGGAAGCCGAAGGCGCCGGAAGACTGGTACGTGGCGATGCGGCCCCAGAACCGGCAGGCGAGGGACTGGTAGAGTGCCGCGCCGTTGACCATCGCATCGAGGGCGGCGTCGGGTGTGGCAACCCGGACCGTGCCGAGCGTGTCTTGCCAGAACGCGCGAACGGCATCGAGCTCGGCGTCCACAGCCCCCGGAGCGCGCAGACGCGAGACGAGTTCGTGCGCGTGTTCCACGGTCTCGGTCTGACCGAGCAGGAACACCATCTCGGCCGTCTGGCCCGGTGCGAGCTCGACGGTGCGCATGAGCGCCCCACAGTTGTCGTGGAAGCGGCCGGTCTGCCCGCCGAGTCCCTGACGGCCCATCGCGGCGGGCGCGAGCGGGGCGCCGTTGCGCCCGATGAACTCGGTGCGGCTGGCGGTGTACGAGTGCAGCTCGCCGTCGGTGGCGAGGAACGCGGGGCGTCCCGGGAAGTCCGGGTTGAACCAGCTGTGCGCCATCAGCATGGACGCGTCCTCGTCAAACCACGTGACCACGCGCTGCTGGGCCTTGCTGCGCGAATCCCCGAGGCTCCACTCGACGAAGTTGGTGACGGAGAGCCGACGCGCACGGGAGGTGGTGTTCGTGAGCCTGAGGCGCGCGATCCGCACCGGCTCGGACGCCGCTACGAAGACATCGAGCTCGTGTGCGATGCCGTGTCCCGTATGTGTGAAGTTCGAGTAGCCACGGCCGTGGCGGACCACGTAGGTGCCGCTCTCACGCACCGGTAGCGGTGTCGGGCTCCAGAAATCGCCCGTCTCCTCGTCCCTCACGTACAGGCACTCGCCGGTGCCGTCCGAGACGGGGTCGTTGTTCCACGTGGTGATGCGGTTCTCGTGGCTGTTCTCGGCCCACGTGCAGCCGATCCCCGCTTCTGAGACGAGTGTGCCGAAGCGCGGTGTGGCGATGACGTTCACCCACGGCGCCGGCGTAGCGCGGTCGTCCTCGAGTACGATCACGTACTCGTCCCGCTCGAGGTCCCACCCGCCGGTGCCGTTGTCGAAGGCCAGCGCCGGGCGCTCGAGTGTGACCGGTGCGTACGGCTCGGGCTCGGCCGTGGCGATGAACTCCGTCGGCAGCTCGGGGTACCGCGCACGCTGGTTGAGCTGCAGCGCCACCGGCCCGCCATCGCCGGTGAGCACGGCCCGGGCCATGCTCTCGAGCAGGTTGAGTACGTCGGGCTGGATGTGGTCCGCGGTCCTGAGATGCACGCCTCCGGGCCGGTCCGCCAGCTGGAGCGCGTGGCCGGTGCGCAGCAGCATGCGCAGACGGCCGTCGAGCTCGGAGGAGTAGGTGCTTGGCATCGTGTTCAGGACGACGAGGTCGCAGACGAAGCCCTTGCTTCGCCAGTACTGGTGCGCGAGCAGCATTCGCCGCACGAGCGGCGCCTCTTCGAGGCGCTCGATCTTCACGAGCAGGATGGGGTCGTCTCCCGAGATGCCGATCTGCCAGAGTCCGGAGGCGGGGAGCCGGTTCTCCACCTCGGTGTGCACCTTGAGCCGCGAGTGGGGGTCGGTGAGCAGGAGGCGCGAGGCGAGCCGGAGGAACGTCACCGACTCTTCGGGCGTTATGCCGAGGTCGCGGAGCTCGATCTGGCCGGTGGACCAGGCCAGATCGGCCGCCCGCTGCGCGTTGGTGATGTCGTGGTACTTCTCGGCGAGGTCCACCACGCGCTGTCGTGAGTCGGCGGCTCCCGTGATGAACGCGAGGCGCGCGGTCTCGCCCGGGGCGATCACGAGCGGCTGGCGGATCGCGCAGATCGGGTCGAGCACGGCCCCCACACTGCCGGTGAGCCGGCCGTCTCCCCAGATGGCGTCGGCGTTCACCGGGGTCCGGTGCCGGCCGAGGAACGCCGCGCGGTCGGTCTCGTACGACCACGCGCAAAGATCCGGGTCGTCGCATGCGAGCAGATGCACGCCCCAGTACCGGATCTCGTCGTCGGCCCTCGGCCGACGCGTGAAGAGGAGCGCGCGGTACTCGTCGACCGCCTCGGTCTCCACGAACAGGTTGCTGTACGCCTTGTGCGCGTGGTCGGCGCCCTGCGGCGTGAGCGTCACCTCCAGGTACGAGGTGACCTCGAGCGTGAGAGCGTCCCGACGGTGGTTGGTGATCGTCACGCGGCGCACCTCGACGTCGTCTTCAGGGGAGACGATGACCTCGGTGTGGGTCTCGACCTCCGCATCAAATCGGCGGAAGTCGGCCTTGTCGGCCGAGAAGGTGACGTGGTAGTCGTCCGGCCGGGCGAGCGAGGGCTGGAACGCGGCCGACCAGACGTGCCCGCTCTCAGCGTCCTTCAGGTAGATGAAGCTGCCCCAGCAGTCCCGCGTCAGATCCTCGCGGTAGCGCGTCACGCTGCGATCGCGCCAGCGGCTGTAGCCGCCACCGCCGTTGGTGACCATCACCGAGTACGAGCCGTTGGAGAGGAAGTGCGTCGCCGGTACGGGTGTGTCGGCAAGCGGGTATGCGCGCGTGACCGGCGGTGGCACCTCGCGTACCGAGCGGACGAACTCGACCTCTTCCACCCGCGGTTGCGCGAGCTGGATGCGCCGCGGCACGCGCTCCTGCAGCAGCAGTTCGGCCGAGGCGACGAGCGGGTCGGCGTGGAAACGCTCCTGCATGCGGAAGTCGGTGAGCACGTTGCCGAGCGAGACGAGGCTCATGCCCTGGTGATGCGCCATGTAGGCCTTCACCACCGCGCGCTCGCGGCCAGCGGGGACGCGGCCCGGCGTGTAGTCGATCGCCTCGTAGTAGCCGTACCGGCCCTCGGCGCCCTGCTTGGTAAGCGCGGCGAGGTTGTCCAGCGACTCACGCGGCGCCACCATCAGCGCGAGCACCGTCGCATACGGCGCGATGACGACGTCGTCCGAGAGGCCGCGCTTGAGCCCCAGGCCGGGTACGCCGAACGCCTGGTACTGATACGTGAGCTCCACGTCCTTGGCGTTGAAAGCCGACTCGGAGACCCCCCACGGCACGCCGCGCTGCCGGCCGTACTGCTGCTGCCTGCGCACGACGTTCGTGTACGTGCGCGACAGCAGCGTGCCGGGCCAGCTGCGCATGACGAGGAGCGGCATCAGATACTCGAACATGCTCGCGCTCCAGCTGACGAGGGCGGGGCCGCTCTCGGTACGCGTGATCGCCCGGCCGAGTCGGAACCAGTGCTCCTGCGGCACTTCGCCCTTGGCGACGGCAAGGAAACTCGCGAGGCGGCACTCGCTGGCGAGCATGTCGTAGTAGGAGTCGTCGAGTCGTCCTTCGGCGGTGTTGAACCCGATCGAGAAGAGCAGGCGGCTCGAGTCGAAGAGCATGGCGAAGTCGGTGTGCTCCCACATCTCGCGCGCGATGTCGGCAGCGAGCCGGAGCTCCGCGAGCAGCGTGCCCGAGGGTGCACGTCCGGCGCGGATGCCGTCGGCGAGACGGGCTGCCCAGGCCGCATCGGGCCCGTCGCCTGCGGTCTGGGTGTCGAGCGCCCCGAGCGCCCCCTCGAGCCCCTCGGCAAGCCCGACGAGGCTCGGGACGTGTGTGAGGAGCGGTGCGAGCGCCGGGTCGGGCTCTCCCGCATGAGATCCGGCCGCGCTGAGTATCTCTCGGGCCCACGGGGCGTGCGTCTCGATGATGCCCCTGACCGCCGCCACGGCGTCGGACACCACGGCCACCGAGGTGCAGGCCGCCTCGAGCGGCCCGTTCCCGTCGCACTCACCCACGGGGAGCCGGCGTGCGAGGCCATCGGTGAGCGCGGCGAGCGCTTCGATCGTGGCGAGCCACTCGCCGAGGTTGTCCGGAGGAGTATCGAGGCGCACGCGCCGGACGACCTCCTCCAACGCGGTGCGCACGTCGGCCAGCGCCGCAGGATCGAGCCCGGCCGCGCGCGCGTGCTGGAGGTCGTCGAGCGCGAGCCGCGCCGTGTCCGCGATGCCGGCGAGCGTCTCGGGCGCCAGCAGCGGTCGCTCGGAGATCTCGAGTAGCGCGACACGCAGTGTGAGCAGGTGGCCCGCGAGGTTGCCGGAGTCCACGGTCGAGACGTACGTGGGGCGGAGCGGCTGCAGGGTCAAGGTGTCGTACCAGTTGTAGAAGTGACCGCGGAATCGCTCCATGCCCGCCATGGTGTTGAGCGTGCGGGAGACGCGCTCCACGAGGCCGGCGATCTCGAGGTAGCCCAGGTCGTACGCCGTGACGTACGAGATGAGCTGGAGGCCCATGTTGGTGGGAGACGTGCGGTGTGCAACCTCGCCCTTCGGGTCTTCCTGGTAGTTGTCCGGTGCGAGGTGGTGGTCCTCGGGCGTGACGAAGCTGTCGAAGAAGCGCCACGTCTTGCGTGCGACGCGTCGCATCGTGGCCACATCGTCGCCGGTGATCCCGGTAGCGGACGGCTCGATCGGGCGGCTGGCCCGCCAGGCGGCCACCGGCGCGGTGAGCCAGACGAGAAGCAGCGGCGCCGCGGCGGGAAGCGACGCGATGCCACCGGACCCGAGTGCGATCACCGGTGGTGCGAGCGCAACGATGGCGCTCGCAGGCCACATCTTCCGCACGAAGGCGGCGAGTGCCGTGGTGCCCAGCCGGCGCTCGGCTTCGGCAGCCGTCTCCCATTCCAGCAGGTCCTTGCGGCTCACGGTCATCCGCCAGAGCGCGCGCACGAGCGCGTCGGTCATCAGGAACGCCTGGTGGGGGAGCACGGCGAGGTTGAAGAGGTTGCGCAGCACGTCCCGCTTGAGGTCCGAGACGAAGGTGACCGTGTCGCTGCGCGTGTCCGCCGGCGGTCGCCGGAAGAGCAGGGAGTCGAGCAGGCCGAAGTAGAGCGGGAACAGCACGACGGCGGCGACGCCGCCGAGCCACGTCCAGCCCGGCGCGGGCAGGAGCGCGAACCCGGCAACGGCGAAGAGCACGGTAGCCGGTGCGGAGAGCGTCCGCCTCAGGTTGTCGACGATCTTCCAGCGATGAAGGTGGGTGAGCGGTGTCGGCTCGTAACCGCCGGGAACCGGCACCCGGGGGGACAGCCAGGGCAAAGTCTGCCAGTCACCGCGGACCCACCGATGGAGGCGCGCGCAGTGCGAGATGTAGCTCGCCGGCTGGTCGTCGAGCACCTCCACATCCGATGCGAGCGCGGTGCGCAGGTAGCTCCCCTCGAGCAGATCGTGCGAGAGGAGCGTGTTCTCGGGGAACCGCTCACCGATGGATGCGTTGAAGATGTCGACCTCGAAGATGCCCTTGCCGGTGAACGACCCCTCCCCAAAGACGTCCTGGTAGGTGTCGGAGACGGCGCCGGCGTATGGGTCGATGCCGGTGACGCCCGAGAACAGCCACGCGAACAGACTCGCCTCGGAGCCGTCGAGTGCCATCGACACCCGCGGTTGCACCAGGCCATAGCCGCGCCGCACCGTGCGGGTCACCGGGTCCAGTTCGGCGCGGTTGAGCGGGTGAGCGATCGTGGAGATGAGCTTCCGTGCGCCGTCGCGCGGCAGCACGGTGTCGGTGTCGAGCGTGATGACGAAGGTTATGGAGGGGAAGGAGGCCGTGTCGCCCACAACCGCTTCGAACGACGTGTCGGTAGCCCCACGCAGGAGTCTGCAGAGCTCGGTGAGCGCCCCTCGCTTGCGCTCCCAGCCCATCCACGTCTGGTCGAACTCACTCCATCTGCGACCTCTGACGAAGAGGCTGAAGGGCTGACTCCCGTGGCTGCCGTACCGCTCGTTGAGCTCGGCGACCCCGTTGCGGGCCGCCTCGATCACGGCGGCATCGCCCGGCGCATGCTGCGTCGAGGAGCCCTTCACATCAGCGAGCACCGCGAAGCGCACGTTGGGATCGGTGTTGGCGAGATAACCGACCTCCATGTTGTCGATCACGTGCTGGGCGGCTGCCGCGGACGTGAGCAGGGCCGTGTATACGGCGAGTGTGCGGTGAGCGGGCGCCACGGGCTGGCGGTAGTCGATCTTGGGCAGGGTGCGCGCCGGCCAGAGCTTTCCCGCGATGCGGTTGACGAGCGCGAGCGCAACGTCCGAGACCGGCACGACCGCCAGCACCGCGAGGACCACGGCCACCCATGTCGCGGCGGTCAGCGTCGCGGCGAGAAGGCCCACCGAGGTTGCGAGGCCGACCGTGACCAGGCTGAACGAGCTCCAGTAGATGAGCCCGCGGGCAGACAGCGGTCCCCGGAACAGCCGCTCGCGGAACTGCGGGCGGTAGTCGACCGATTCCTCGAGTGCGTATCGGCCACTGCTGATCAGGTAGTGCCCCACGTGTCCGCGGAGCGCGTCCGCGGGGTCGTGCGCGAGCGACTCGAGCGCTGTGCTCACCGCGGCTTCGGCGACGGTGATCTCGTCGAGCGGGCATCGCTTCGCGAGTCCTTCGATCGCGTGCCGGTAGCGGTCGCGGCTCGCGAAGTCCATGCGACCGTACACGCCCGCGGGATCCTCGCGCAGCACGGCCTCGACCAGGTTCGTGCACTCGAAGAAGTCTCGCCACTCGAGAGAGCCGAGGAACCGGACGCTCGTGATCGCGTTTGCCACCGAGACCTGGTCCGTCGCCTGCCTCTGGTGTGTGGCCATCGTGAGCTGCTCGAGCGAGACGTCCCGACGGTCGAGCTCGGCGGAGAGCCAATCGGCCAGAGGGGCGAGCGCTGCGTCCTGTCCCGCCATGCGCTGCGACAGCCGCACGAGGAAGGAGCCCGGAGCATCGGCGTGGACCCTGTCGAGTTCCGCCACCCCCTGCGCCATCGCCTCAGCGCCTGAGGTGGCAGCCTCGAGGAGGCGGTCCGCGAACCGGTCGCCGCCCACCACCGACTGGTGTGCCTCGAGGACCCTGCGGGAAAGGCGGCGCAGATTCTCGATGAGCGTGATGCGCAGCATGATCGGGATGGCCCACACTTCGCCGATCGAGAGCGGCGAGGTGTCCTGATAGGCCATGACGAAGAGTTCGAGCTGGCGGCGGTCGATCCGCGAGTCCGTGTGTTCGACGAGTGTGAGCATCGCCTCGAACACACGGGGATATCCCGCATTCGGACCCGAGGTGAGCCGCGGCAGCTCGGCGCCGTAGCGCTCGGGCAGGTCGTCGGCCACCGTACGGATCTGCTCCTCGATGAGGTAGAAGTTGTCGAGGAGCCACTCCGCGGCCGGCGACACGGGGATGTCGTCCCTGGTATCGGCCGCGAGCGTCTGGTAGACGGTGTCGAGCTGGTGCTTCGCGGTCGCAACGAGGCCGAGCAGGGGCGTGCGGCGCCGCGAGGCACTCTGCTCCCATGCCTGGATGCGTGCGAGCCGGCGCGCTTCGGTGGCGAGCCGGTCCGAGCCGAGAAGCTCCCCGCGCAGCGGCGCGTCGTCAGCGACAGACTGTGGCGATGCGGCGGGTTCCATGCCCTGGTCCCTGCTCCCCCGTGGTGCGGATCGTGCACGGTGATCAGACGCTCCATATTGTGACACGTTATGCATACGCCGCAGAGCGGGTACGGCATGCCGCTTGCAGAAGCCATACCCCTTGGGGTATCAATGTCCGAGAGATCCCGCACAGCGGAGGTGCCATGAAAGGTTCGAAGTGGATCATATGGGCGGCCGTCGCGGTCGTCGGTGTGGTGATCGTCGTTCTACTGTCGTCCGGAGGCGCGTCGTCCGGCACCATCACCAACGCGCGCCTGCTCGAGCTCCAGGCCGAGGGTGCGCGGCTCGTGGATGTCCGGACCGAAGGTGAATTCGCGGCCGGGTACATCCCGGGGGCGGAGAACATCCCGCTCGGCGCGCTGATGATCGCTGCTGAGTCGTGGGACCGGACCCAGCCGGTCATCCTGTACTGCGCCGTCGGTGACCGCAGTGCCGAGGGAATGCGTCTGCTCGCATCGATGGGCTTCGAGCGGGTTTACGATCTCCCCACGGGCATCGCCCAGTGGGACGGACAGATCGCCGGCCGGCCGGCCGTGGCCGACGCCGGCGACGTCGCGGCCACGAACGGTCTGCCGGTACTCTACGAGTTCTACACCGATTGGTGACCCAGCTGCCAGGACGTGGCGCCTGTGGTCGACAGGCTCAAGACAGAGTACGAGGGCATCGTGGAGTTCCGTCTCATCAACGTGGAGGCGGACCCCCAGGGGTCTGCGCTCATGGCGCAGTACAACGCGCAGTACGTGCCGACGTTCGTGTTTCTCAACAGCGACGGTAGCCAGAGCACGATCGTCGTGGGTGCGCAGTCCGAGGACGTTTTGCGCTCCGCGCTCGACGCGCTGAAGTAGCGCGGTGCGCGCAGGAGCGCGTGTAGAGTGCCGTCGATTCGGGGTAGGTACTGAGTACGGACGCCGAGGGCGTCCGTACGGTCTCGCGAAGGCGAGGTGACGCTATAGCGTGGAAGCGTCCAGTACCACACCGGGGCGGTAGATGAAGGGTCCCGCAGGACACGTGCGTGAGTCAGGATCGGTTCGTGCAATGTCCGTTGTTCGTGTGAACGTGTGTTGTTCGTGCAGTCCACTTCGTACGTGTAACGTCACGTGACAGCGGGATGCCGGGCATAAGCCTCTGGATACTGCAGGGGTGAGGCCGAGAGGGAGTCGACTCGATCGGCCAAGAGCTCCTCAGGATGGCCCTTTGGAGGGGCGCCTCGGGCGGTGCGAAGGCTGCCCCGGTGATTCAACGACAGTCGGGCGGGTGCCTATCGGGCGCCCGCCCGATCAATGCCCGGCCAGGCGTACGTGACCGCAGGCAGATCGGCCACGCCGACCGCGGACGGGTGCTATACTCTCCGTCGCGGGACGCCTGGCGGCCCGATAGGGGCGAGTGGCGCAACGGGAGCGCACCTGCTTTGCACGCAGGGGGTTGTCGGTTCGAATCCGATCTCGTCCACCAACAGCATCGCAGGTCGGAGGGCGCCTCAGCCCCCGACCTGCTTCGTTTCTACGCCGCAATCACCGGCGGCAGGTCCTTCGAGGGTCCGCCTGACCCCGCACGGCGTTGCCAGGTTGACGCCCGGGTTAGGCCGTATGCCCCGGCTGACGACCGAGACCTGACCACGGCTTGATGTGCTTCAGTGCATCGCGGAGCTCGTCTTGGGCGACCTCAGTATCGTAGGCCGCCTGAGCGCGGAGCCAGTAGCCGTCCGACAAGCCGAAGAACTTGCAGAGGCGCAGGTCGGTATCAGCGGTGATCGCGCGCTTGCCATGGCGAAGGATCTCGGGCTGAACCCCGGGAACCCGCACGCCTTCATGTCGCTTGGCAATCCGACGAAGCTCTCGCTCGATCGGGTTGCGGACCTCGTGGAGTATCTCGAGGCCGCGTAGGGCTCGCATCAAGACGCCTAGCGGGCTGTCGCAGTAGCACATCTATGCTACACTCGCTACGACACCACAAACATGGAGGACAAGATGACTCAGGGAGTCAAGCTGCGCAAGGCAGGCGGATCGATCGCCGCCACGCTGCCCAAAGACATGGCAGACCGTCTGAAGCTCACTGCAGGTGACACGGTGATCGCCATCGAGACAGACCGCGGCATCTTGCTCACCCCGTATGATCCCGACACCGAGGAGGCGCTCTCGATCGCGGCCGAGGTCGGTCGCACCTACCGAAACGCGCTTCGCGAGCTTGCCAAGTAGGATGAGCCGACACGAACCACGTTGGGTGTCGCGGATGATCGCCGATGCGATCCAGACGGACATGTTGCTCACCCACGGGGGGATGCCGGGCCTACGCGACGAGAACTCACTCGAGTCCGCGCTCGCACGTCCGAGACAGCTTCAGTCCTACACCCCGGATGCAGACTTACCCGCGCTCGCCGCAGCCTACGGGTACGGGCTGGCACGCAACCACCCGTACAGCGACGGGAACAAGCGGGTCGCCTTCGTCGTGATGGCAGTGTTCCTGGGCCTGAACGGATACGAGCTCACCGCGAGTGAAGCTGATGTGGTCACGACGATGGTCGCGCTCGCTGCAGGGGAGCTCGACGAGGAGACGCTCGCCGGCTGGATCAGGCTGCACACTGCGGAGCGGAGCCGAGAGTCCCGCTAACGGGAGTTATGCAGACAGGTATGCGCCGCGGATATGGGGTGTGCTGCTGGGGTTTCCGTTGTTTGGCGGAACCGTGTTCCATACACTCAGGGTGTCTATGAGACTGGATACTTGTTGTTAGGCAGAACGAGAGGGCTTCAGGAATGTGGAATCCGTTCGCCCGCAAGAGCGAGGCACCGCAGGAATCACAGGTGTCGCCATTCCCGACGTCTCTGACTGAAGTCTACGCCGCGCTTGAGCCGTACATGCGCGATGAGAAGCCGATGGACTTCTTCTTCGAGTTCTACATCGTGGAAGTAGTCGGCGCCCTACCTCCAGAGTCCATCGAAGCACTCGACGAATTCGTGAAGGAAAACGCAGAGGCCTTCGATTCTGGCGACTGGCGCTCCGAGGTTCGCACCGGCTTCGGGCTCTCTGACACCATCGACATCGCTATTCTGGACCTGTGGTACCGGAAGAGCGGGGACGCGCGCCAACAGGTCGATGAGTACTACCCGCAGCGCTTCGCCATCGACTTCTCTGCTGAGTACTTCTCAGACGACGGCGAGCTCGACGTTTGGCCGGACGGTGAGCTGGCGGCGGCAAAGTCTCGTATCGCCACGCATGCCGACGCGCCAATCGATCCAGGTTTGATTGCCTGACGCCACAATCCGGTCGGGGCCAACCTCGAGTCGTCATCTGCCCTGAGATCGAGCGGACTCACTGCGTTCGCCGCTCATCTCCACACACGTTAGCGATACACGCCAATCCGTTGCGAAAGGCGCCGCAAGCGGGCACACTGACACCATGGGTAATGCAGCGCACAACTTCGATCGTCTTTCGGTCTCTGAGCGAATCCAGCTTGTCGAGGACCTCTGGGATAGCATCGCCGTGAGCACGTCTCGCATCCCTGTGAGCGAGGCTGAGATCGCAGAACTCGACCGCCGCCTCGCCGAACTCGATCGCAACCCCGATGCAGTCGTGCCCTGGGAAGAGGTGCGCGCCCGCATCGAGGAGCAGCTCCGGCTCTGCACCTGATGCGCGAGATCGTCGTCTGGCCAGAGGCGGAACGAGACATCGCCGACGCTGCACTCTGGTATGAAGCGAGGGCGCAGGGTCTCGGCTTCGACTTCCTTCGGCTTGTCGACGCGTGCCTCTCGGACATCCGCCGGACGCCCGGGCGCTTTCCGGTCGTCCACCGCGATCTTCGTCGCGCGCTCCTGCGGCGTTTCCCCTACGGGGTCTTCTTCACATCGGATGACGACACGGTGCGTGTGATCGCATGTCTGCACGTTCGCCGCGATCCTCGCGCGTGGGGTGACCGGCTTCGGCGTGATCGCTAACAGGCGGATCGAGCAGTCCTGACCAGCGCCATCCAGCAGACGCGCCAAGCGCTAAGCTACGAAGAAAGGTCTTCGGCGCGCTGCTGAAGTACCGAGACGTTAGGCGAACATCTGCGAGATCCCTCTTGCAGTATGTCACGTGACGCGTTACACTCGGCGCATGATCAAGTCGTTCGCAGACAAGCGTACGCAGGAGCTGTACGCCACCGGCACCGCTAAGCGGTTCCCGCCTGACGTACTGCAACGGGCCCGCCGCAGACTCGAGTATCTGGATCTCGCATCGCGTCTCGAGGACCTGAAGGAGCCGCCCAGTAACCGACTCCACGGCCTTGAGGGTGACCGCAAGGGACAGTACTCGATCTCCATCAACGACCAGTGGCGGATCTGTTTCGTGTTCCAAGATGGTGACGCCTACGACGTCGAGATCTGCGACTACCACTGAGATGAGGTGCAGCATGGCTATCCCCAACACCAGAGAGCGCATTGTCCGCCCGATCCACCCCGGCGAGATGCTTCGTGAGGACTTCATGGTGGACTACGGCCTCACGGTCGCCGCGCTCGCGAGCTCGCTCGATGTATCGAGGCAGACGGTCAACGAGCTGCTGCGTGAGCGCCGCGCGCTCAGCCCTGACATGGCGTTGCGGCTTTCCCAGCTGTTCGGGAACTCGGCTGAGTTCTGGCTCAACGCGCAGCGGGCCGTGGATCTCTGGGACGCGGCTGAGGAACTGAAGCGCAAGGGCACGCGCATCAAGCGATTGAGTGTCGCCTAACCCGGGCGTTGTTGGACGGCGGAAGCGCTAGAGTAGTGGAAGGTACCGGCCGCCGCTGATGCCCAAACACGCGCCACGCTGTGGCCGAAAATGACATGTGTGATTGGTCGCTTGATGAGAATGCCAGCGTCTAGTTCCGAATCTCGGACGCTGGATTCGACTGAGACTTGACTCAAGAAACCAGGACCGGTCCCAGTCGGGAATCGTGGAGTGAGAAGTCCAAATCTCAAGTCTCAATTGATTTGAGACTCGACTGAGACTTGACTCAAGAAACCAGGACCGGTCCCAGTCGGGAATCGTGGAGTGAGAAGTTGTAGGTGTCTACCGACTCCCGGAGACTCCCCGGAATCACTGGCTCAAGAGAGAATCCAAGTTCTCTGACGGTCGAAAGACGTACTCGCGTCCGCGCTTGCCTAGCACAAGGAAACCCCTGTTCGCGAGGTCGAGCAAGTCGTTCCGAGAGGTGCCGTAAGAGACCTTGTGCGATGACTGGTGTGATTCGATAGTGAACTCAGTGTCTGGTTCTCTCAGCGCACGAAGTAGAATGGCGCGCTGGCGGTAGTTCAATGACGTTTCCTTTTCCAGCCGCGACCGGAGTGCGGAGTCCTCCCGGCTCTTTCGATCGAGATACTCCCAAAGCTCCGAGAGCGATCGCTCAACTGCGTGCAAGTTGAACGTGATGAAGTAGGTCAGGTCGGCCCCATCCTCTTCTGAGTACAAGAACGCTCGATAGTACTGTGCCTGGCGGTCCTTGATGACCCGCGAAATCGAGAGGTACTCGAACAGCCAGTAGCCGTTCTTGAGCATGTAAAGGTAGAACAGAGCGCGTGCGGTGCGACCGTTGCCGTCGGCGAAGGGATGTAGATAGGCTAACCAGAAGTGAAGGATTATGGCCTTCAGCACCGGGTGCTCGAACTCCGGTCCATCGTCATTAGCGTACGCGCATAGGCGTATCAGCTCGGGCTGAATCATGGCGGCCGGAGGCGGCACATGAAGCACCTGATTCGATCCGTCGCCGCCGGCCGACACCACGATGTCGTCCTCGTCACACCTGAATCGGCCGCAATCCTCCGGACGGTCCAGGGCGTCTCGGGTCAGCGATTCCTGCAGTCGAACGATTAGCTGAGGCGTTATTGGCCCGCCGTGGTGTTCGCTGATCTGCGAAATCGTGCTGTAGTTGTTCAAGATCATCTGTTCTGATCGATCTCGCGGGGCACGGTTCGACCTCAGCATGTCCTTTGCGTTGCGTCTGGTCGTCGCTGCCCCTTCGATCTGGCTAGAGGCGATGGCCTCCTCCATGAGCGAGCTAATCAGGTAGCGCTTCTTCACGTGGTTCGGCAAGCCTGTCACGGAGGTGCTAACGTTCCCCCCGGCCTGCTGGTCGATGACGTGGTTGACTCGTTCGAGCTCATCCGTGCGCGCGTACCAGAACGGCTTCCCCGCTGAGTCAATCACGGGAGCCACTCGCTGGTTGAGACCGCGGGCGAGTTTCAACAGCCGCCAAGCATCCTCTGGCTTGACTCCGGGCGGTAGCAGCTCATGCTTGAACTCATCCCAGTAGAGATACTGCTTGTTCACCTTGCGGAACACGTCAAGTAGCTGCGGAAGCACGTCCGGCTGGAGCAGCTCAGGCGGCGGCGCGGCGGGCTTCGGCGCGGGTTCGGGCTTACGGACCATGCAGAGTCACCTCAACTCTCATTGTCAAAGCGACTTGATATTAACATTTGGTGTCCATGTTTAGAAGGTTCGTGGGCGGGCACTAAGCGCTTCTTAGCTGACGCGCCAAGCGTTATCGTGTGAAGCGAGGCCTTCGGCGCGCAGCTGAAGCGCCGAGATGTTAGGTCAGATCTCCCTTGCGCGTATACTTCTGGGGCTCTGGGGAGCAGAGTCGATCGTCCGCCACGTTCAGCAGGAGCATGCCATGAGAACGTACAGCAAGCGCTTCATCGCAATCGCAGTGCTCATCGTTTCGTTCCTTCTGATGGGATGCAGCCTCACGGAGTGTGCCAGCGACAAGCAAGTGGAGGATCAGCAACGAGAAGTACAACAGATGTTGGAGGACGCCAAGGAGGCAGAGGAACACATGCCGGAGCCCGACCAGGCTCTCGCCAGCGGCGAGATTCTCTCGGTCCGGGTGAACTACGGCTCAACCGGCGCCACGCAATGCCAGGTTCGCATCGATAATGGACGCAACGACTGGTACGACGAGCGCGAACGTACGGCAGAATACGGACTCGGGGGCTCCGAGAAGAACTACGACGACTACGGCTTCGGCTCCGAGAACTTCAACCAGCAGATAACCAACCCCAACAACGCACCGCTCTACACGCCAGAAGCAGTGGAGGGCTACTACGACATAACCATCACATCCAGCACTGGCGGAGAGATCTTCGCCAAGACCTACTGGGACGGCGAGAAGTTCGAGCCCGATCTGCTGTACTACACGCTGGACTAGCAAGGCGCGAGAGGGCGGAGCAAAGCGAAGGGGTCGCTCTCTCCTTGGTTGGCGCCACCCAGCTTGAAACTCATCCACGGAGCGGCAAGCCAAGACGCGACGGCTAGACACGGGCGACCGTGATCTTGTATTCGAGTCCTTCGGCATGCCCTCTAGTAACACAGTCCGCGCAGGCTTTCACTGTCCAGCGGGGAAACGAAACTCATCGGCGAGACTGACCTGACAAGCGCAACCGACTTCGCGAGTCATCGGCTACCATGACAGCGATCGGGCGCGGCTCATGCGCCACAACGTTAGACACAACCTCGGTTGCCGTAGCGAGGCTCGTATCGATACGCTATTATGTACGCAGTAGCGTCCTGTATCGGAGGTTCCTCATGGCACCGCTTCGCCCCTCCACAGATGTCCGACCGGTGACCGAGTTTCGCGCGAACACGTCTGCGGTCATCGAGCAGATGCATTCGACCAAGCGCCCGGTCATCCTCACCCAGCACGGACGCAGTGCCGCGGTGCTGCTTGACCCCGAGGTCTACGAAGGCATGATCGACGAGATCGAGCTGCTTCGTGACCTTGCCATCTCGGAGGCCCAGATCGCCGCAGGACAGGTCATCGAACATGATGAGGTCGTGCGTCGGATGCGCGAGAAGTATCAGCTGTGAAGGTAGCCTGGACCGAACACGCCTACGCGCAGCTCGATGAGGCGATGGCGTTCATCGCAAGCGACCGTCCGGACGCCGCGCTCGCCTGGCTCGACCGCATCTTGCAGGCGGCTGACGACCTTCGTGAGCTGCCTGAGCGCGGACGGATCGTCCCTGAGGCCTCGCGCAGCGACATCCGCGAGCTGATCGTAAGCCCGTATCGTCTGGTGTACCGGATCGACACAGGCTCGGTGACCGTCACCATGGTGCTGCACGAAAGACAGGACGTGACCGGGGAAGACGTCACGTGAGGTGTGTCTAACCCGCGCTTAACAGCCGACGTGCAGGAGTCGTCGGCTAGACTGAGAAGTAGTCGGCGCGCAGCTGAAGCGCCGAGACGTTAGATGTAGCCAGGAGGAGCATGCTCTACATCGAAGACTCGGACGACGAACTTTGGCTGCGCCTCGTTGAAGTGCTGTGCGAACGCGGGATCCACGACCTGGTGCTCTGCCTGTATCCCGACTCAGACCCGGCTGCCTTCCCAGAGCCGTTCTCTGCTTCGCGATCGCCAGAGTCCCTCGAGCGCGTTACTGCTTATCCCAATGGGAACGAGCCCCCGTGCAGCGGCAGGGTGCGGGTGTCGGCAGAGCTGATCGATCTGCTACGACCGTACACCGGCGAGTTCGAGGACTGGGGCGACAGCCTGCTGCTGTACCCGCCTCGCGAGAGGCAATGGGTAGCTGCCTTCATCCCGCACCAATGCGTCGCGCTCGTTCGGGACGTGAGGCTCGAGGACTTCCTCGAGGCTGCGGGAATCGAGGCTAGCACCGAGTCTCCGCAAGGCTGGGTGCACACCTGACAAGTGCTTCCGACTCACGCACGCGCTAGGCTGACACGGAAGCCGCTCGTTCGCGGCTGAAGCACGTGTCGGTTAGGCGTCTTGACGCGAGTCCTACTCGGCTTCGAGATACTCCACGAGGTCCGCAACCCGATTGAGCGAGAGCTTCGTCGGATCGCCAAGCGACATGAAGGCGTGCAGGTTCCCGGGGTTCAGCCCAAGATCCTTCGCCATCCTGTACCTGGTCACGCCCTTCTGTGATTCCAGCTCCAAGACGCGTTCGCGAACCTTGAGGCGGAGCTCCTTGTCGCGGCTGGGAGCGTCGCGCCTGACTGCGTAGCTATGCCAGACTTTGGAGTACTCAGATCGCAGAGTCGAGCCGGCATCAGCCAGTTCGCTCTGAAGAAGACCCGTCGATTGAAGTCGCACGAGTGTCCGGAGTTCCTGCTGCAACGCCTGTCGTCCTTCGAGCAGGCCGTCGAGCCTTCCGGCGCGATCTGTGACTGCGGCCCATAGGAGCAGCGGCTCAACAAGCCTCGCCTCGGTCTCGGAGAGAGCTGCGAGTCTGGGCAGCGCAAGCGTGTCCTCGCCAGACAAGGCCCTCACATATGACTGAAGGAATCCCGGGAGAGTCAGGCGTCGCATGGTCCGTACTCCTGTCGATACTCCCGATAGTTGTGGAGGAACTGCCCGTAGCGGCGATCGTTCATCTTACTGTCTCGCATGTCCTCCACCACTTCGTCCAAACGCTCCCAGTCCAGCATCTCCAAGACCTCCGGACGTAGGACGTCTTGCGCATCGGAGTCTCGTTCCGAGTAGAGCTTGGACGCCACAACGTCTTCGAGTGATGCCGAGTAGCACTCGACTGCCTTCGTCTCGAGGTCTAGCGGCACGAGTCTGTCTTCGAGGTTGTAGGCGAAGTGGTCAAGGTAGGCGGTGACCCGGCAGTTTATGTCGTACTGCGCCATCAGGCTCACCAACTCGCGTGGGACGTGCAGTGCGTCGAGGTCGGCGGTCGACCGGGCAAGGCATCCCAGCAGGACCATTGCGCCACCACCGACGAGCACTAGTCGGAATGTCCGGCCAGGGTAGAGCAGACTCACCGCACGGTCGAATTCGCGCAGGCGGTCTTCGAGTTCTTCCCTTCCAAGTTCAAGAGAGCCCGACATGATCCTGTCCTTTCCGTATTATTGAAGAATACTATTCTGCACAAATCGACTTGTCAAACGCCTAACCAGCGCATCAGCCGACGCGGCGGGCGCTAGACTGAGTGACAGGCTTCGGCGCGCAGCTGAAGCGCAAAGACGATAGACGCACATGCTTCGGATTCTCCTGTGGTAGTATCTTTGGTACCAAAGGAGGTACCGAAAATGAGTGCAATGCCCAACATCGTTCCCATCAGCGAGCTTCGACAGGACGCGTCGTCAATCGTGCGCGAGGCGTCGGTCACCGGCGATCCCGTCTTCATCACCCAGCATGGTCGCGCTTCGGCGGTTCTCATGAGCGCCGGCGCCTATGAGCGGACGCAGCGTGAGCTCGAGATCCTGCGCATCCTCGTGCAGGGCGAGGTCGAGATCCAGGCCGGCGTCGGCTACGACATCGACGTGGTCATGGCTGAGGCGGACGCGCTGCTGGATCGGCCGTGACCCGCAGGATCGACTTCACTCCCCGGGCGCGCGCCCAGTTCCTCGCTGCTGTGGAGTACATCCAGGCTGAGCGCCCTTCGGCCGCGCGCGCATTCCGCGAGCGTTCGATGGACTCGCTCAAGCATCTCATCCGCTTCCCAGAGTCGGGTCGGGCGATCCCTGAGTTCCCGGAGCTCGGCTTCCGCGAGGTCCTCGTCGGCAGATACCGCTTCTTCTACAAGCTTCACGGGGATGTGATCTGGGTCGTCGGGGTCTGGCACGATGCGCAGATTCCGGATGACCCGGCGTAGCGGCGTGGCGTCTAACACGCTCTTCCAGCAGAAAGCGCCGAGGCGTTATGCAGACAGGTATGCGCCGCGGATATGGGGTGTGCTGCTGGGGTTTCCGTTGTTTGGCGGAACCGTGTCCCATACACTCAGGGTGTCTATGAGACTGGATACTTGTTGTTAGGCAGGAGGGTGGATGTGGCAGCACGGCGTCTCGCCATGCGAAGCCTCGCGACCGCGCTCCTGCTTGTGTTGATCACGGTCGCAGGATGCTCTCCGCAGCCAGAAGCCACCACGCTCGTCATCCCCCTTCGCGACGACTGCGCCCCCGCGGACGTCGAGGTGCTCCAGTCGGCGCTGCTCGCAGATGACCGGGTCACCAGCTGCGACTACCTATCTCAGAACGTGTCGCTGACGTATGAGGCAAGCGCCGCGGCAACGCTGACTCCGGACCCAGACGGCGATCCGTGGCACGAGGCGTGGTTCGAGGTCGTCATCACCGGGGGTCAAGACGAGGTGCTCGCCTCGCTTGAGTCGCACCCGGTCTTCGATCGGGCCGTCCGCATGCCTGACAGCGGCGATTGGTGGCAGGTGCAGTGAGTACGGGCATCCTCTGCCTAACCCGGGCGTCGAGCAGAAAGCGCGCCCATGTGATGTAGACTCGGGCAGGGAAGTGGGGCGGGCGCGCGCTTCAGCTCACGCCCAAAGACGTTAGAACGACCTCCAGCCACATTCCTCCCGGTCCCGATTCCAGGGTTCACGTCTGTACCAATTGTGGTACACTCCTCGCATGGATGAATCCCACGACAGGCGACCGATCCTCTCGGTGAGGTTC